>Ga0187779_10000110_pt1 | contig 61670 bp, 48 predicted proteins | sample 1015_Q2_SP10_10__FD_132435 | JGI IMG/M metagenome (GOLD analysis project Ga0187779, IMG submission 132435) | Tropical peat soil microbial communities from peatlands in Department of Meta, Colombia - 1015_Q2_SP10_10_MG | ecosystem: Environmental > Terrestrial > Soil > Wetlands > Peat | place...
CAAGCGTACGCGCGGACGCTGCGGATGATGTCGCGAGCGGTGGGAGGCACGTGGTTCGCGTGCTCAATGATATGACCAAGCGCGGAACGGAGATTTCGGCCGCGCTATTCGAAGAGTCCGGTGGCATGGGCATGGCGATAGACGGCGCGCCATCCGACGCTGTAGTGATGCGCGATCGCGTCCGGGCTTGCCCAATGGAGGAATTCCTCTTCGATCGCGCCGCGCATGGGGTGCTTGCAGATGGTGCAGAGGCGACGGTGGTGATCGTGAGGCCAGTGGCTCTCGATTGCGAAGTCGGATGGAACGGAACGCTCGGACGATTTGAACTCATCCGAGGAAGAACCTTGGCGCGCGATGTTGTTGGGATGCTGCGGGTGATCGGGCCCGATTAGTTCGACGCGAACGTGGTCAGGTTTCTCGGGAGTCTTCTCGGGCGGGCCGTCGTCCGGGTCCAATTCGAAGCAAGAGTGCGGACGCTCGTCGTGATACCGCGAAGGGTAGGTTTTTCTCAACATTCTAGTTCTCCTTATCTCCCAGGCTCGACTGGCCGTCGACCTGGGAGCCCTTTCCGGCGTCGCACGATCGCCTGCGGCGATCTGTGGCCGCCTCATTTTTCAGTTTTTTCCGGCCGCCAGGACATCTGCGGCTCGATCTCTCAAGCTCCGGTGAGCGGGAGCCTGGTTGCCCTTTCGGGCGGCGCGTAGGATCGCGCCTACTACAAGACCTTCGAGCCCGCATTGCGCAGGCTCTTACTGTAATTTAACACCATGATTGGGGAATTGAAAGGTAGTTTGCGCAGGGAGGTGACCGGAATTTCCCATGGCTCAGACTTAGGATTTGCAGGGTAGTGCCTGGGTCACTTGATCGGCTGTCGTTTCGTGTGGCACGGGCATTTCCCTCGCGTCTGAAATTCATGATGGCTTGCTTGCGCTAATATTAGGTGTTCGTTGGGAGGTCGATTTCGTGGTCTTGGCCCTGCGTAGATTCATCGGCCCCGGAATTTCTCTTGCCGGTTGGGGGTTACTGCAGGGACATTTCCTGCTCGGGGTACTCGTTCTGTACGTCGGAATACTCGTTTCACTCGGCGAGGTTGTCTATGACCCGTATTTCCGCAAGCGCCCTCTCATTATTCAGATCGTGTTGATTGCAGTTGTATTGTGTTTTTTCGATGTGTTCACCATCTATGTGGTAGCGGGGTCAGCACCTCTGGAGACTTCCGCGACTTCGAGCGTTCCGAAGTACGGTCCGGGAACGAGGATAGCGGATATCGAATGGGAGGATGTCTACTCGGCTTTGAATTTTTACATCAAGAATCCGAGCGGGGTCGATTATGACGACTTTGATGCTGAGATCTCTACCGATCTGGTCATAGCTAAGCTTCATCAGTTGGATGGATTGGCTAGTTGCACCATTGCGAGCAGTCACCCGCCTCTTGGATTTCATGTCCAACCAATGCGGGGCGATCAACCGCTCGGGCCAGCTGACAGTCAGAACGAAATCTACGCTGTTGTGCCGCTTGACAAGAACGGCAATCCGATAGTTCCAGTTTCTGGCGGCGCAGACTGGTCCTATAGGATCCACTGCGACAAAATTCCTTCACACAGTCAGTCTGACTTCTTTGCCGCCCTCGAGGTCGTTAATCCTATTAAGGACGGGCGTCTGCCTCTGAGATTATTCGGAACTCCGGCAGCGGCTACCTGGATCGCCGTCAACGCCAGCTTCGAAACTTCCGGGCGTGTTCGCAAAGTTCACATCACGAGATGTGTCGTCGGAACGACCTGTGATGGGCGCTAGGAGCGTTAGTCGTCCACTTTCGTAACGGAGTCGGAATCGGCGATCGTGTGGCCCCGCACCAGCGCTCCAGGCAAGAGCGCGGTCGGTACAAGTCCCAGCGCTCACGCGCTGGGCTAACGTCTGTTGCGCCTACGGCGCACAGAGAGAGGCAAGGCCACCGGTCATCGGGCCTCGGGCGCGCGGAGAGAGGCTAACCGGCGATTCAGAAGCACCCATTGAATTCATCCGCACGTGCCGTCGCAAGAGCATTTACGCGCTGGGCTAACGTCTGTTGCGCCTACGGGGTACAGAGAGAGGCAAGGCCTCCGGTCGTCGCGCCTCCCGCGGTCGTAGAAGGACAAACGCACCGGGCATCGCGGGATTTCTGCATGGTCCTATGAGCGCCGTAGGTGCGTTAACGCGTTAGCCCAGCCCGGAACGGGCTGGGGAATGAAGAAAGGAATCACGAGCACCGTAGGCGCGGCACCTAGCCAAGAACATATTTTGTATCGAATGCAATTCCGTGTTTTCTCAGAAGCGCGAGAAATTCGGCGTCAAAGCCGATTTTTTTGTGGTGCGCTTCCTGATTTCGAATGTAGCGAAGCACGACGGGAACGATGGAAGCGCTGACGCTAAAGGCTCCGTAGCCTTGCTGCCAGGCGAGTTCATGGCCTGCGTCGTGAGCCCACCGCGAGGAGTTCGATTTGATTGCGAGAACGGCGTTTGCCAATGCCAATGTTGCCGGAAGTTGAATGAGGAGATGAAGGTGGTCTTCCGTCCCGCCGACGGAGTGAACATAGATTCCTATTTTTTTGCAGATGCCCGTAATGTAGGCCCATAGCTTCGGTTGAAATTCGCGGTGGATGGTTTTCTGGCGGCCTTTCGTGCTGAAGTACCCAGCGCTGACGCGCTGGGCTAACGTGCACGGCGCCTCTGGCGCCCGGAGAAAAGCGAACCCGCCGGCGATTCAAGGGCACCTATGAAGCCCATCGCCACGTGCCGTGATACGTGCGTTTGCGCAGGAGCCAACGTGCGCGGCGCCTCCGGCGCGCGGGAAAAGACAAACCCACCAATCCCCGCAAGGCAGCGCGTCGCCAAGAAAAGTCGCCGGGCACGTCTGATTCCCGAGGCTCGACTAACCGTCGACCTCGGGGCACGTCCTGCTATGCCCTGCGAAGAAAATCGCCGGCGAAACGCCGGCGCTACGAACGGCGCGCGGTCGTCGCGCGCCGAATGGGGGATTGGGCACAGGCGGAGGCGGGCGGATTTCGTCCGCCTTCACGTTCCTGCTATGCTTTTCGTTCACGTCAAAGCATTTGCCGGTGGGTCATCGGGCGGTAACAATCGGCCCCAAATAATAAAGGGACAGAAAGGGCGCCCAGGTCGATGCACGATGGGGCCCCCAGGTCGACGGTTAGTCGAGCCTGGGGGATCAGTCGAGCCTGGGAGAAAAGACAAGAGAATGGCTGCGCAGCGGACTCCGGAATTTTTTGCGGGTAAAGACATCAAGATCGGCATCATCGGCTGCGGCTACGTCGGACTGCCGCTGGCGCTGCGGTTTGCCGACGTCGGGCAGCGCGTGACGGGATTCGACCTCGACCAGACCAAAGTCGAGAAGCTGAACAAGGGGCAGTCCTACATCCAGCACATTCCGGCGGAGAGAATCCGCGAGCACGTGAAAGGGAAGCGGTTCGACGCGACCACCGATTTCACGCGCCTGCGCGAAATGGACGCGGTGCTGATCTGCGTCCCGACGCCGCTCGACGAGAGGCGCGAGCCGGATTTGAGCTACGTGAAGAACACGGCGGAGGCGATTGCGCCGCACTTGCAGCCGAGCCAGTTGATCGTGCTCGAGAGCACGACGTATCCGGGGACGACTGACGAGATGGTCCTGCCGATTCTCGAGCAGGGCGGGCTGCGCTGCCCGCTCGACAGCGGCAAAAGCGGCAAGGAAGTGAAGACCGACTTTTATCTGGCGTTTTCGCCCGAGCGCGAGGATCCCGGCAACAAGCAGTTTGGGCTGGCGCAGATTCCGAAAGTGGTCGGCGGAATCAATCCGGCGAGCGGGCGGGCGGCGGCGGCGCTGTACGCCCAGATCGTGTCGAGGGTGGTGCCGGTCAGCTCGACGCGCGCGGCGGAGATGGTGAAGCTGCTCGAAAATATTTTCCGCTGCGTGAACATCGCGCTGGTGAACGAGTTGAAGCAGCTCAGCCTGCGGATGGGGCTCGACATCTGGGAAGTGATCGAGAGCGCGGCGACGAAGCCATTTGGGTTCATGCCGTTTTATCCCGGGCCCGGGCTGGGCGGGCACTGCATTCCGGTCGATCCGTATTACTTGTCGTGGAAGGCGCGGGAATACGATTTCGCGACGCGGTTCATCGAGCTGGCGGGCGAAATCAACACGGAGATGCCGTACCACGTGGTGAGCGCGCTGGGCGCGGCGCTGAACGAGCGCGAAAAGAGCTTGAAGGGTGCGAAGGTGCTGCTGCTCGGCGTGGCGTACAAGAAGGATGTGGACGATTTGCGCGAATCGCCGTCGCTGAAGCTGCTGGAGCTGCTGACGGCGCGCGGGGCCAAGGTCGATTACAACGATCCCTATTTTCCGGCGCTGTTCAAGATGCGGCACTACGATTTTTCAAACAAGAAGTCGGTCGAGCTGACGGCGAAGAAGATTGCGAGTTACGATTGCGTCTTGATCGCGACCGATCATTCGAGCTACGACTACGGGATGATCGTGAAGAACGCCAAGCTGGTGGTCGACACGCGAAACGCGACGCGCAAGCTTAAGAAGAGGCGCGACAAAGTCGTGCAATGCTAGGATTCCGCGAGACTTAACCGTCCCAAGGGACAGTTACCGAAACAGGCACGCTGGCCCTCAGTTCTATTGAACGGCGGCGGACCCGAGTTCTATTGTGCGGTCATGTCCCCAACCAAGATATCGGCGGAAAAGCAGCAGCTGCAGCTCGATCCCGGGCGGCGGCGCAGCATGCGCGTGCTGCTGAGCGTGCCGATCCACGTCAGCGGCAAGACGCGGGATAACGAGCAGTTCGACGAAGAGACGCGGACGCTGGTGGTGAACGCGCACGGCGCGCTGATTTCGCTGGCGGCGAAGGTGATCGCCGGGCAGCAGATCACCGTCGACAACAAAGCCACGCAGAAGACGATGAACTGCCGGGTTGTGTATCTGGGAAATCCGGCGGCGGGGAAGATTCAGATGGGCGTGGAGTTCGTCGAGCCGTGCCCGTCGTTTTGGCAGATTGATTTTCCACCGGATGATTGGGTCGTGCCGGAAAATTAGTTCCGCAAGTCCGCAAGAAATCCAAAAAATTATTGCGACGCTGAGGTGAGCTCGGCGCGAATCGCGCCGAAGGGGAGGTCCGCCTGCATCGCGACGGGAGTGTGCGCGGAGTCCGAGGCGATCCACATCGTCAAGCGAAGGTCGGTGAGTTCCTTCTGATTCTGAAAAACGTGAATCAAAATGCGCGAGGCGGAGTATGCGCCGGCGGGAACTTTCACCGGCTCGGCTGCGCTATCGCGCGACGCGCGCATTTCGAGGAGGTTGTGGCCGTCGAAGACGGGCGCGCGAAAATCCGGCGTGCGCTGCCAGTCAATGCTGCGCAGCGTGTAGAGCGCGCCGAGCGGGTCACGCGTCCCGGGAAGAACGATCACAATCGGCGTGGGCGCGCGAGAGATCTGGCCGCTCGCCGTAAAATGATCGATTTCGCTTTTCTCCTTGCCGAATTCGCTGAGGTGAGTTTCGAACTGGCGGCTTTCGAGAGAGAAGACATCGGTGTAGGAGTCCATCTGGTCGTCGATGGGAAAGAGCGAGCGAACGGTGTTGAGGGTGTGCGACTCGCCGCGGAAGTGCCAGGTGTGCCAGCCGTAGAGATCGCGTTGCTCGGGAACGATGAGTTGAAGCTTTGCCGCTTCGGCAAATGCAGCCCAGGAGACGCGATAGTTGAGCGTTTCGCCTGCGCGAAACGGCATGGACTGCTCTTTCGGCGCGGGATCAGCTTTCGCCTTCACGACGCTGTGATGTTGCGGCGAGCCGTCGGCCAGCGCGGTGAGCGAAAACCGGCGCGCGGCAGGAAGGAGCGTGAAAAGCAGCGTCAGCAGAAACGCGAAAGCGAATTTTGCGCGAGGCCCGTTGTAGCCGAAACCCATTCTTTTTGCGAGACCCATTTCGATCGTGGCGGCCGCGCGAATGAAACACAGGTCGCGCGAGCATTGTTGCCCACGCGCAACGCGGCGGGCTATATTCGAGCGTACCTGAAACGGGCAATACATTCATCTCATCGCGGGAGTTTGGTAGCGTCCTATTCTAGTAGTGCAAAGAGGACTGGCCTCAGGGGCTAAAGCCCTCGGCTGCAAGCCGTGTTTTGTCGGAGCTGAAGCTCCGACCCCCTAAACGCCTGTGGAAGTTGGTCGCTCAGGAGGAATCGGCGCGTGCGGTATCTGGTGACAGGAGGCGCGGGCTTCATCGGCTCGAACATCGTCGATGAACTGGTGCGGCGCGGGCACGAGGTGATCGTGCTCGACGACCTTTCGACGGGCGCGGAACGAAATCTCGCGGGCGTGCGCGCGAAGCTCGAATTTCGCGCCGGAAGCATCGTGGACCTGGCAGCGGTGCAGTCGGCGTGCCGTGGGGTCGATTACGTGCTGCATCTGGCGGCGCGAACGTCCGTGCCGAAATCGGTGGTCGATCCGATCGAGACGAATCGCGTCAACATCGATGGGACGCTCAACGTGTTGGTTGCGGCGCGCGACGCGAAGGTGCGACGCGTCGTGTACGCAGCGTCCTCTTCGGCGTACGGCGAGCCCCCGACGCAGCCGAAGTCGGAGACGATGCCAGCGGAGCCGATCTCGCCCTATGGCGTGACGAAATATGTGGGCGAACTCTACGCGCAGGTGTTCGGACGCGTCTACGGGCTTGAGAATGCGTCGGTGCGCTACTTCAACGTCTTCGGGCCGAGGCAGGACCCGACATCGCAATATTCCGGAGTGCTTTCGCGATTCATGCTTGCGGCGATCAGGGAAGAGCCGCTGACGATCTATGGCGACGGCGAGCAGTCGCGCGATTTCACGTACGTTGAGAACGTGGTGGACGAAACGCTCCGCGCGTGCAATGCGAGCGGCGCGTCCGGCAAGGTGTTCAATGGCGGCACGGGCGCGCGAATCACGCTAAACCAGGTTGTGAAGCTGCTCGAAAAAATCGTCGGCAAGAAACTTCAAGTGAAATACGACCCGCCCCGAGCGGGAGATATCCGCGATTCGCAGGCGGATATTGCACTCGCGAAGAAAGTCCTCGGCTATGCGCCGCGCGTGATGTTCGAAGAAGGACTAACGCGCACGTGGGAGTGGTACAAGCGCGCCTACGGGAAATAGCGGTGGTGACGCGCGGTCATCTAAATCGCAGCGAATCGAGCGAGTGCACGAGTGAATCGAGCTGTTCCGGCGAGTTCGCGAGAATGAGGAACTGCAGATACTGCCTGTTGCGCGTGCCGATAATTGCGGACTGAAATCCAGCGCCGCCCTTCAAAATCACGTCGAGCAGCCGCAAATCCATGCGAGAGAAGGTCAGGCCGCCAAATGTGTGGTCGGCAGGATCTTCGACGATCTGAATCAGGCGCATGTGATCGTAGGCAGCTTTCATGCCACTGAGAATGTCCGCACCGGCGCGATTGTCGAAAACCGGGCTAACGCTCAACTGAATTCGCGGACCAGTGTCGCTGGCGGTATCACCGCCGTGTTCGGAGACTGCGAGCAGCGCATGCGTTCCTTGTTTCATCGCCACCATCGAGTCGTATTTCGCAGCCTGATCTGGATCAGTGGGACGCGGGCCGAGATCGACGGGCTTGTTCTGAGTCTCGATCCATCCGCGATCGACGAACCAGCCTTTCGGGAACTCGTAGGTCATTCCGATGGAATCATTGGTGTAGACGTTGCCGGCAATGGAGCCAAGGTCGGGCGAAGGATCGCTCGTCTGCGCCGGCTTATCAGAGGCAACAGGCGCTGGGTTCGGATTTTGATGCGAGCCGTAGGCGGAGGCAGCGACGGTCAAAGCAATAGCGGCAATTGCCAGGATTGATCTGCGTGAAGTGTTCATGTCTTTGGCACTATTTGCTCCTAATTAGGAATCCAAAATTGCGGCGCGAACGTCACAAGTAAACGGAGGCCAGTCGCACCGGTTACTGTACCGCTTTCCGGGTGGCCTTGACAGAGCAACTAGCCTGGGCGCCAGCTCTGGAGGTACGCTGTCCGGCAATCAGTGCAGAATCGACAGGATTATTTTCTTGGGTATATCATGAATTCGCCGATCTTCGTGCTGGGCGCCGACTACGAGAATATCGGTCAGCACAAAGAGGCGGCCGACCCTTTCAACCGCTGCGCGCAGATCACCGGCACGATGCAGGACAAGTGCAAAGAACTCGCAGCTTCCACTCAACAAGAGGCTTCCGGAGCGAAGTAGAGATCATCCGCGTGCCGCGCAGATCGGTTCCCGCGCTTGTTGCGCTTGCTGGTGGTGTATTCGTGGCCGGGATTTTCGTTGCAGGCTCGGGCTTTGCAATTCGGGAGGCCACTGCGCCGCCTGTTGAGCTAACGGCGGAGCAGGACCACCAACGCCTGCTTGATCTGTTGCACTTTTCATCGCTTCGCCCCGGGCCGGACGGCGATCCGGCTTCGCCCCACGCCGCCAATTCGGATGAATCGAAAGCGAATCCCTACCCGAAGCTGCCCGACCCGCTGGTGTTGAATAACGGAAAACGACTGACGACGGCGGAGCTGTGGTGGACCAAACGGCGACCGGAAATCGTCGAAGATTTTGACCGCGAGATTTACGGGCGCTTCCCGAAACAGACTCCGAAAGTGAATTGGGAAGTTACGAGCACGAAGCGCGATACCATCGGCGGCGTGGCCGTGGTGACGAAGCAGCTGATGGGGCACGTTGACAATTCGTCGTATCCGGCGATCTCCGTTGATATTCAAGCAAGTCTGACGAGTCCGGCGAATAGCGACCGCGGCGTGCCGGTCATGATGGAATTCGGAGTCGATCCGGCGGTGATGCGCCGATTGCGCGAACAAATGGAGGCTCGCGGGCAGAAGTTTCCTCCGCCGCCTCCCGGTCCAACGTGGCAGGAGCAAGTTCTGGCCAAGGGCTGGGGATATGCGGTGATCATTCCGACGAGCTATCAAGCAGACAACGGCGCCGGCTTGACGCGAGGGATCATTGGGCTATGCAACAAAGGTCAGCCGCGCAAGCTGGACGATTGGGGAGCACTGCGAGCGTGGGCATGGGGAGCGAGCCGCTTGCTCGACTATTTGGAGAGCGACGCGGCGGTCGATGCGAAGAGGGTCGGAATCGAGGGGCTTTCGCGCTATGGCAAAGCGGCGCTAGTCACGATGGCGTACGACCAGCGGTTCGCAATCGGGCTGATTGGGTCGTCGGGAGCGGGCGGCGCGAAAATTCTGCGGCGGAATTTTGGCGAAACAGTCGAAAATCTTGCCGCGACGAGCGAGTACCACTGGATGGCCGGAAATTTCCTGAAGTATGCGGGATCGCTGACGCCGAACGATTTGCCAGTCGACGCGCATGAGCTGATTGCGCTAGCGGCGCCGCGGCCGCTGTTCATCAGTTGCGGCTCGCCGCTAGTCGAGGGCAACTGGGTGGATGACAAAGGCCAGTTCATGGCCGAGGTAGCTGCTGGGCCAGTTTATGAGTTGCTCGGCAAGAGAGGGTTGGGAACGACCGAGATGCCGCCGATTGGAACTGCGCTGGTCTCGGGAGATCTCGCGTTCCGTCAACATGAGGGCGGACACACCGATGGGCCGAATTGGCCGGCGTTCTTGGAATTTGCCTCGCGGTACTTGAGCGGCAATTAGCGCACGACAATGCTCGCGTTTCGCTTTCAGTGCTGCTATCCAAGCCTACCGACACCACTACTTGCTGCGGATGAATCAGCGCATCGGTTCGGCCCTTCGGGCCGGCTTTTTTCGCAGGGCTGAAGCCCTGCGCTTCCACACAAGAGAAAACCGGAACAACAGAGCGATTGTTCGACTCCGCCAAGGGGAAAAGGCTCTGCGCTTCCACCGAAGAGCGGCCGAGCCCGAGTCGGTCGCTACGTGTCGGAGCTAAAGCTCCGACCCACAAAACGCGTTGTGCTGCACGGGCAACAACTAAAGCGTGGGGAAGCTCTGATATCAATCTCGGCGAGGCTCGACGGAAGCGTGCTAGCCGACTACTTGCTACGGGTGAAACAGCGCATCGGTTCGGCGCTTCGCGCCGATCCTATTTGTCGGACCTGAAGGTCCGATCCCCTAAACACCGTCGCGCTCTTTGCTTCAGGCTCGAAGATATGAAACTACTGCCCTCGTGCGGGGCCTGCCGGAGTTACGCGGGGTAATGTTCAGCACCAGCAGGTGGCGAGAGGTCGGTCTGGACCAGTCTCAGCCTGAAGCGACCTAGACGGAGAGTGTGATCATCCACTGCTGCAGCATGCGGCAGCGGAAGGCACCGGCGCTCGAAAGTAAGTAATACTTCCACATGCGATAGAAGCGGTCGCCGTAGCTCGAGGCGATCTGGCTCCACGTGCCGTGAAAGTTCCGGAACCATTCCATCAGAGTGCGGTCGTAGAATGCCCCCCAGTTCTGCCAATCGTCCATGACGAAGAGGCCTTCGATAGCCGCGCCGATTTGCTGCATCGAGGGCAGCATCGAGTTGGGGAAGATATATTTATCGGTCCATTCGTTGGTGAAGTGCGCCGACTTGTTAACCCCGATCGTGTCCAGGAAAAAGACGCCTCCGGGTTTTAGGCAGCGACGCACAACTTTCATATAGGCGCGGTAGTTCTTGTAGCCGACGTGCTCGAACATGCCAAGGGAGACGACGCGGTCGAATGCTTCGCTGAGATCGCGGTAATCCTGGATGCGCATTTCGACGGGCCGATCGGCACAGGACTCGCGCGCGAACTGCGCCTGCTCTTTCGAGAGTGTGATGCCGACAACGCGCCCGCCGTGCTTTTCTGCCAGGTATTTCAACAGCCCGCCCCAGCCGCAGCCGATGTCCAAAATCTTCATGCCCGGCTCGATGCGCAGCTTGCGGGCGATGAAGTCGAATTTGGCTTCCTCGGCTTCGCCCAGCGTCGACGCATGGTCCCAATTCGCACAGGAGTAGACCATGCGGGGCCCGAGCATGCGCGTGTAAAGATCGTTGCCGATATCGTAGTGGCGGCGAATGTTGGCCGGCGCTTTCGATTTTCGCTGCACATTCAGAATGCGGGACTTGATGAAAAGGCGCAGCAAGCCCCAGTTGAAACGGATTTTTTCATCGAGGCTGGCGCCGAGGATCTTGCTGAAGAACTCGGCGAGGTCGAGGGAGTCCCACCAGCCGTCCATGTAAGATTCGCCGAGGCCGAGTGCGCCTTGCGTGAGGGCGCGTTCGTAGAAGCGTTCGTCGTGCACGGTGATATCCCAAGGCCGGTCGCCATTGATGCGCACGTCGGCAAGCGCGAGAAGCTGTCGCACAATGGTTTCGGGCGCACCGTGACGGACGGCGTGGTCTGGGAGTGAAACTGAATGACTTTCAGATTCGAAACCGACATTTTCGGGCAACGCCGACGTATTCACAGGGCCCTCCAGAATCGACGAAAGTTACCTCTCTCAATCGATGCAACTGGCCGCAAATTTGAAAGAGGCGGGGACGGAGCGGGAGCTGCACCCAAGTGTGCGCGTTATAGCACGGGAGGGAAGGTATGGGGAAGAGCGCGCAGTGGTTGCTGCGGGTGCGGGAGGAGTCTATGATTAGCGATTGCGCAGTGAGTCGTGGAACGGCTAGAAGTGTGGACCGAGCAGAAAGGAACCGATGGCGGGAGCGAATGAAGCGGCGGTGATGGAAGCGCTGCGCGGGGTGATGGACCCCGAGCTACACAAGGACATTGTCACGCTGGGGATGGCGAAGAACGTCCAGGTGAGCGATGGAAAAGTGTCGCTGCTGGTGACGCTGACGACGCCGGCGTGTCCACTGCGTGAGACGATCGAGAAGGACGTGCGCGCGGCGCTGGGGAAAGTGCCGGGAGTGACGGGGGTCGAGCTGAAATTCGACGCTTCGGTGCCGGAGGCGAAGCGGATGCAAGACAAGGCTCCGATTCCCGGCGTGAAGAATTTGATTGCGGTGGCCAGCGGAAAAGGCGGCGTGGGGAAAACGACCGTCGCGGTGAATTTGGCGATCGCATTGAAGAACATGGGCGCGCTGGTGGGTCTGCTTGATGCGGACGTGTACGGGCCGAACGTGCCGGTGATGCTGGGCACGACTGAGCAGCCGAAAATGCTCGACGAGAAGACGATCATCCCGATTCAGGCGTTCGGCGTGAAGATGATTTCGATGGGGCTGCTGAATCCGGGCGACCGACCGCTGGTGTGGCGAGGGCCGATGCTGCACAGCGTGATGCAGCAGTTTTTGCGCAGCGTGCGATGGGGCACGCTTGACTATTTGATCGTCGATTTGCCGCCCGGCACCGGAGATGTGCAACTGAGTCTGATTCAAAGCGTGTCGGTGAGCGGGGCGGTCGTGGTGACGACGCCGTCGGTGGTGGCGCTGGCCGACGTGCGCAAAGCGGTCGAGATGTTCCGGCAGGTGCACGTGGAAATTCTCGGGATCGTCGAGAACATGAGCTATTTCTCGTGCCCGCATTGCAACGGAAAGATCGATGTGTTCGGGCACGGCGAGGGCGTGCGGCTGGCGAAAATGTTCGAGCTGCCGTTTCTGGGCGAGATCGAAATCGATCCGCAGATCCGTATCGGCGGAGATACGGGGAAGCCGGTGGCGTCGCTCGGTGAGGATACGCCGCCCGCGAAGAGCATTTACGCGATGGCGCGGAATGTGGCGGCGCGGATGTCGGTGGTGAATTTGTCGGGAGCGGCGGCGCCGGTGGTGCAGATCTTGTGACGGAGACGATTGAATGAGCGAACTCGTTCGAGTAATGAAGGAACAGGATGTGGCGGTGATCACGATCGATAATCCGCCGGTGAACGCGCTGAGCCCTGGTGTGCCGGAGGGAATCGTGGCGGCGGTCGAGCAGATGCAGAACGACCCGAGCGTAAAGGCAGCGGTGTTGATCGGCGCGGGGAAGACGTTCATCGCCGGCGCGGACATCAAGGAATTCGTCAAGCTGACGTCGGGCAAGCGCGAGGGCGATATCGGAATTCTGCCGCTTCTGCTGAAGATCGAAGATTCGCGGAAGCCGGTGGTCGTCGCAATTCACGGGAACGCGCTCGGAGGCGGATTGGAAGTCGCGCAGGCGTGCCACTACCGCGTCGCGGCGTCGGACGCGCGCGTGGGGCAGCCGGAAGTGAATCTTGGAATTATTCCGGGCGCGGGCGGGACGCAGCGGCTGCCGCGGTTGGTGGGCGTTGAGCGCGCGATCGAGATGTGCACGACGGGAAAGCCCGTGAAGGCGACCGAGGCCGCGCAGTTTGGGTTGATCGACCGCGTGATCGAGGGAGATCTTCTCGCGGGAGCGGTTGCATTCGCGCGTGAGGTGGCGGGAAAGGCGATTCCGAAGACGCGCGAGCGAAAAGACAAACTCGGCACGCCCGAACAGAATGCGCCGATCTTTGCGGCTGCGCGCGAAAATGCCCGCAAACGGTATCGCGGTCAGATTTGCCAGCTTGCGGCGATCGACGCGATTGAAGCCGCGACGAAGATGGCGTTCGAACAGGGCTGCGAGGAAGAGCGAAGGCTCTTCGACAAGTGCCTTTACTCGGATCAGTCTAAAGCGCAAATCCACATTTTCTTCGCCGAGCGGGAGGTTTCGAAGATTCCGGACATTCCGAAGGAGACGCCGATAATTCCCGTGAACTCGGTCGCGATTGTGGGCGCGGGGACAATGGGCGGCGGGATCGCGATGGTCTGCGCGAACGCGGGCGTGCCGGTGATTGTGAAGGACACCGATCAGGCGGCGCTCGATCGCGGGATTTCGACGATCGAGAAAAATTACGCGATGTCGGTGAAGCGCGGGCGGTTCACGCAGGAATACGTCAACGAGCGCATGAAGCTGATCAGGACAACGCTCAACTACGACGATTTCGCGGGCGCGGACATGGTGATCGAAGCGGTGTTCGAGACGATGCCGCTGAAGAAGCAGGTGTTCGCGGAACTGGACCGCGTCTGCAAGAAGGGCGCGATTCTTTCGAGCAACACCTCGACGCTGAACATCGACGAAATCGCGGCGACGACCTCGCGGGCCGAGGCCGTGATCGGGATGCACTTTTTCAGTCCGGCGAACGTGATGCGCCTGCTCGAAATCGTGCGCGGGCGGCGGTCGGGCAAAGACGTGATCGCGACGTGCATGCAACTGGCGAAAAAGTTGGGCAAGGTTGGAGTGCTCGTGGGGAACTGCCGCGGGTTCGTCGGCAACCGGATGTTCTTGCCGTACATTCGCGAGGCGCAGTTCTTGGTCGAGGAAGGCGCAGCACCGGAGGCGGTCGATAAGGCGCTGACGGATTGGGGCATGGCGATGGGGCCGCTTGCGGTGGGAGATTTGGGCGGGCTCGACGTGGCGTATCGCATTCGCAAGGAGTACCGGCATCTGGAAAGGCCGGGAGCGCGGCAGCCGTTTGTCGAAGACCGGCTCGTGGAGATGGGTCGGCTCGGGCAGAAGACCGGCGCGGGGTGGTACAAGTATGACGCGGAGCGGCGCGCATCTTCCGATCCGGAGATTCCGGCGCTGCTCAAGAAGTGGATCGGCGAATCGGGCATTCCGCAGCGCGAGATTCCGGCGGACGAGATCGTGGACCGCGAGATCTATTCGCTCGTGAACGAAGGCGCACGGATTCTTGAAGAGGGCTACGCGCTTCGCGCGGGCGACATCGACACGATCTACGTGAATGGCTACGGCTTCCCGGCGTATCGCGGCGGGCCGATGTGGTATGCCGACACAGTCGGATTGAAGAAGGTTTATGAGCGTGTGAAGCAGTTTCATCAGCAGCACGGCGTGCTGTGGGAGCCGGCACCGCTATTGAAAGAGCTGGCCGAATCGGGCGGGACGTTCGCGAATTTTCAGCGAGCGGCGGCGCAGGCGAGCGACTGACGCGCAGCCTCCTCGCGGAACCGAGAAGCAGATTCCTCGAACCGGCCCTGGTCGGGCCGGCCTCGGAATGACAAGTGATTTGCTCCGAGGTCGATGATCCAACGAAAGGCCAGCGGTCGTGTCAGGCGTGCGAGGCGGCCCACCCTTGCAAAGACTGCAAGGCTGGGGCGCCCGAAAGACCTGAGACACGCGATCACTGTGCAGCGGTTAGTCTTCTTCGAGCCGCCCTTCACTTCGCTCCGGGTGAAAAAGCGTGGGAGTGGAAGGCGAGTGAGGCGGGGAGATGCTGCGCTACGTAGGCCTCGTCGTGGCCGCCGAGATAAAGATGAAATTCGTGCGGGATGCCCCGCGAAACCAGCAGATCGTGAAATGACTGCGCGCCCACGTTGAACCCGAATTCGTCCTCCGTTCCGCAATCGAAATAGAGATGGAAGCCCGGCGGGTGCGATTCGTTGCGCACCAAAGTGAACGGGCTGTTGCGATCCCAGTAGGCGCGATCGAACGGATTTCCGAAAGCGCCGCCGAGCGCAAAGGCGAGTGCCTGCTCGGCTTGAGTCCCCAATTGCGCGCGCGGAAGTTTTCCCACCAGAGCCGCGCTGTGCGCGCTGACCGAGCCGAATAGCTGTGGGTAGCGCAAGCCGAAACGCAGCGAGCCGTAGCCTCCCATCGAGACGCCGGAGATGCCGCGATGTGCGCGGTCGGCGCGGATGCGATAGTGGCTCTCGATGTAGGGTTTGAACTCGCGGATGAAGAAATCCTCGTAGCGCACGCGGCCGTCGCGCGAGTTGATGTAGAAGCTACGGCCTGCGTCGGGCGTGACGATCAGAAATTCGCCGATGCGCTTTTGGTCCCACAGATCCTGAATCAGATTCAAGCCTCCCGAGTTGGGGAGCATCTGCTCGTTTTCGCCGAGGCCGTGGAGGAAATAGAGGACGGGGTAGCGGCGCAACTTGTCGGCGTCGTAGCTGGGAGGCAAGAGGACGCAGTAAGCGACTTTGCGGCCGAGAATGTCGCTCGGTACGGTGCGACATTCGGCGCGGCCGGCTCCAAGGGCGGGCAAAACAAGAACGAAAAGGCCAAAGAGCGAGGTGAGTAATCCCTCAGCGGCTAAAGCCGCCGTGAGTCTGCGAGGCTGGACGGCACGGCTGAAGGCGTGCCCTGACGAAGAAGACGCCTGCGGTATCACCGGGGCTAAAGCCCCCCTTCTTTGGCGAGGCTTTTCGCGGAGCTGAAGCCCCGCGCTTCCACCGGGGAGACGAATGCGTTGACTTGGGGTCGCGATTTGCACCGCGGTCCTTTCGTGGGGCTCCCTTCGGCTCCGCTCAGGGCGAGGAAGCCCCGCGCTTCGACCGTCGGCGGCGCGTAGCGGCCGGACCAAGGTATTCAGCTGCGCCTTGGGGTCATCGCCCGGCTCATTCGCATCGCTCTGGGCGAGCTGAGGCCCCGCGCTTCCACACAAGAGAAGAGCGCTTCCACCGATGGACTCACTCATACCGCAGGGCCTCGACGGGATCGAGACTCGCGGCGCGGGACGCCGGATAGATCCCAGCGGCGAGGCTGACCAGAATTGCAAAGAGAATTGCGAGACCGGCCATCCACCAGTGGACGGCGGTGACGCTGATCTCAGGGAGCGCGCGCTGTTTTAAGTAGACGTTTGTGCCGAAATTGATCGCGAGACCAATCAGCCGGCCGATCAATAGACCAATAATGCCGCCGAGCGTGCCCATCGCTCCCGCTTCGACGAAAAACAATCTGCGGATGTCGCGGTCGGAGGCGCCGAGGGCCTTGAAGATGCCGATTTCGCGGCGGCGCTCGAGAATCGCCATGACGAGAGTATTCACGATACCGAGCGAGGCGACGACGAGCGCCAGACTGCCGAAAATTCCCAGGAAAAGGTCGAATATCGTGAACACGAGGCTGAGGCCCTTGCTCGCGTCGAGCAGAGAGAAGGCCGTGAAGCCCATATCCTTGATCGATTCTTCGACGTCCTTGACCTTCGGCGGATCGTTGACGCGCACAGTGAGGCTTTCGTAGGTGTGCTGATTGGGATTGTTGCGGAGAAGATCGCGCAGATCGTTGGCTTGAGCGGTGCGCAGCGTTTGCGCGAGCTGCAAAGGAATCAGCAGACGCCCGCGGCCAAGGCTGCCGACGCCTCCCGCGGGCTCCGTTTCGACGATGCCGACGATGCGCAGATTCTTTTCTTTCGGCACGATGGAAAAGCCGTCGGGCGCGCCCGAGCCATCTGCGAGGGGCTGACGCTCGGCATAGCGCAGCACGACGCTCTTGCCGATGAGCGAATCGGGTTGATCGGAGAGCTGGCGCGCGAAATCGATTTGCAAAATCGCCTCGTCCGCGTCGGGTCCGGAGAAGAACGAGCCTTTCATGCCGTCGAAGGCTCCGTCCTTGCGAGCGGAAGGAGCGACGCCGGCGGCCATCGTCGCAAACGGATTGCCATTGAAATGAATTTCGGTGGGGAAGCGAATATCCGGATAGACTTCGACGACGTTGGGCAGCGCCAAAATTTTCTGGCGAGCGTCTTCATCGAGCGGCTTGGGCGGCTCAGGCGGCGCGAAAATGGGGCCTTGGGCGCCGCGGAAGTTTGCCGCAGCCGATTTCGGAGTGACAAAGATCGCGTCGAAGAGGCCGCTGTGCGCGAGGCGATCGGTGGCGAGATCCTGCAGCCCCACGCCGAGCGAGACCATGGCGACGAGCGAGGCCACGCCGACCGCTATCCCGAGCGTCGTCAGAGAATTTCGCAGGAAGGCCTCGCGAAGATTGCGTAGCGCCAGCTCGCTGAGATCGCGGCCCTTCATGCGCGAACTCCGGCGTCGATCACTTTTCCGTCTTTCATGTGAATCATTCGATGCGCGTAGCGCTCGGCGCGCGGCTGTTCGTGCGTGACTATGACGACGGTCATGCCTGTATCGTTGATTTCGTGGAGAAGCTTCATGATTTCATCGCCGGTGGCGCTATCGAGATTGCCGGTCGGCTCGTCGGCGAGGAGGATCGAGGGGCGATTGACGAGCGCGCGCGCGAGAGCTGTGCGCTGCTGCTCGCCGCCGGAAAGTTCGCTTGGGCGGTGCGAGAGGCGCGCGGCGAGGCGCACGCGTTCGATGGCTTCGCGCACGCGGGACTGGCGCTCCTGGCGATCGACCTCTGCGAGGCGAAGCGGAAGCTCGACGTTTTCTTCGAGCGTCATGCGCGGCAGCAAATTAAAGGCCTGAAAAACGATGCCGACCGTGTGGCTGCGATGGTGGGCGAGCTCTTCGGGCGTCATTTCGGCGAGGTTGCGATCCTGCGCGAAGATGGCGCCGGAAGTCGGGCGGTCGAGGCCGGCAATCAGATTGAGAAGCGTCGATTTGCCTGAACCGGAGCTGCCGAGCAGGGCGACGAATTCGCCGGCGCGGATTTCGAGGCTGACGTCGTCGACGGCGCGAACGGTGGCGTCGCCCATGTGGTAGTGGCGCGCGACGTGGTCGGCGCGGATCGCGATGGAGTTTCGAGTCGTCATGCGTGCACTCTCCATGTTACTACGTGCGAGCACAGTGCCAAGTTGCGGCGAGAAGGGAATCAAAAGACGGAATTACCTCAGGGGCTAAAGCCCCTAAACTATTCTTGCGGTTTGATGTCGGAGCTAAAGCTCCGACCCCCTAAACGACTGAAGCGTCTTTTCTCGAAGCGCTCTTCGAGTGACCCAGCGAGAGGAAACTCCGACCCCCAAAACAAGTGTAGCGTTTGTCGTCGGAACTCCGTTCGACTTCGCTCACGGCAAGGAAGCTCCGACGCCCTAAACGACTGAAGCGTCTTTTGTCGGTGCTCTATGCGACTCGCTCAGGACAAGTAAGCTCCGACCCACTAGAAACTTGTGATGCCTAGGTTTCGGAGGCGAATCGGGATCGTTCTGGAAACTGTGCGGGCGGTGAATATTGGCGTTCGGCTATAATCGCGGGCTCGTGCGATCGGGGACTAATGCCCCAGTTCGGCGAGACGATTTGTGGCGGGGCTAAAGCCCCGCCCTTCCACCGGCGTGGGAACTTCAACATCGGCGGACAGAATGGAGACAGATGGCGATCCTGGTGACGGGCGGAGCGGGATATATCGGCAGCGTGACGGTCGAGCGGCTGCTCGCGAAGGGCGAACGCGTAGTCGTGCTGGACGATCTGTTCCGCGGGCACCGTGCGGCGGTGCCGAGCGACGTTCCGTTCTACAAAGGCCGCGCGGGTGACCGCGAACTTCTGCGGCGAATCCTGACCGAGCAGGAAATCGAGGCGTGCGTCCATTTCGCGGCGCTGGCGTACGTGGGCGAGTCGATGGCGGAACCGGCGCGCTATTTCGAGAACAATGTCGAGCAGGGCGTGGCGCTGATGACGACCTTGCTCGACGCGCGCGTGCGGCTCATCGTGTTTTCATCGACGTGCGCGACCTACGGCGAACCGGAGAAAATTCCAATTTCGGAGGACACGCCGCAGTGGCCGAAAAATCCGTACGGCTGGTCGAAGCTGGCGATGGAGCGCGTGCTCGATTCGTTTGCGCACGCCTATGGGCAGAAGTTTGTCGCGCTGCGATACTTCAACGCGGCGGGAGCGACCGAACAGTGCGGTGAGGACCACGAACCGGAATCGCATCTCGTCCCTAACGTGCTGAAGGCGGCGCTCGGAGAAATCCCGACGCTGTCGGTATTCGGCAAGGATTATCCGACGCCGGATGGCACGGCGATTCGCGATTACGTCCACGTAGCCGATCTCGCCGACGCGCACATTCTGGCGCTCGACTATCTTCGCAAGGGCGGAGCGTCCGATTTCATCAATCTCGGGACGGGGCACGGATATTCGGTGCTCGAAGTGATCGAATGCGGACGCAAGGTGACCGGTCGACCGATACATACGCGGATCGAGGCGCGAAGGCCGGGCGACCCGGCGAAGTTGGTCGCGGAGGCGTCGAAGTCGGCGAGAGTCCTCGGTTGGAAACCTACAAGATCGGATTTGCCGACGATTCTGCAATCGCAATGGGAGTGGAAGCAGAAACATCCGCGAGGGTACGCAAAGTAATTTGAGCTTCGCCAGATAAATTCAGTAACGCCAAGAAAGCTCGCCGGGCACGATATATCGTGCCCCTACGGAGAGACACCAAGCGCAACTGCGCCGGCCTAAAGGCGGCCGCTACGCAACCATCCTCCAGGGCGCTCGTCCGGCGAGTGGCGATAGCGTGCCAAGAAAGCTCGCCAGCATCCGCCGCAGCGGAATGTTCCCGGACGCATGGTTGGTGCGGGCGAAAAAGGAAAGAGCCCCGGCGATAAACCGGGGCTCTTTGACCGTTTGGCCTGAAGCGGTCGCTTACTTCTGTGTGCGGCCGTTGTGCTTCTTGGCGTAGATGTTCTTCGAAGCGTTGTTCTGCCGCTGATTCAACGCGGCTTTATCTCCAGCTGTCAGCTTGCCGCCATTGGCAGCGCGCATCGCTGCATCCTCGCGGTTGATGCTCTGCTGCTGACGCTCGAGCCTAGCGGTTTCACCGGCAGTCAGCTGGCCGCTGCGGATGCCCTGCGCGATGCGGTCCTGCTGATTCTCGCGGCGCTGGCCGACTTCGTTGTTGCCGTAGTGAGCCGTGCGAGCGTTGTGCTTGTCGTCATAGATTCGATCCGACAGGCGATTCTGCTGGCGGTTGATCGTGGCGCGGTCCGCGGCGGTCAGATGACCGTCGTCCGCGGAGCGCATGTTGCTTTCTTCTTTGTTGACGGCGGCTTCGCGAGTTTCGAGCCGCTTGGTCTCGCCGGCGGTCAATTGACCGCTCTGGACTCCGTTGGCGATGCGATCCTGCTGATTGTCCTTGCGCTGATTGATCGTGGGCGGATTCGACGTCGTCGAGCTCGTGTCCGTTTGTTGCGCAAACGCGGGCGCGACGTTGAGAACGATGAGGGCCGCACCACTCAAAATAAGTGCGTTGATCTTCATGATGAGCTACCTCCGTATGAATTGAACTCTCATTTTAAGTGTCGGCCCCGCGGCTGGTGTTGCGGCGGCCGTACAGTGGATGAAACACCGGTTCGCACCGAAAGTTGCGGGTAGAGGAGCATGGCTTTAGGGCCGTCCAGGTAAATGCCACTAAATCAAGGCGGTGCCAACTCTTCCGCGAGCCCGCAACTTTCGGTTGAGTTCAGAGCAGGGAAGCGCAGAGCCCGTCTTGGCCTCAGGTACAGGCGTTCCGAGCAGTCTAAGCAGGAAATATGTACGCCGTAAGGGGACGCTTGCGGATTTCACGGCCAGCGGGTTGTACCCGTGTATAATGCGCGTGGTTTGGGTTTGGAGCCGCATCGCGTTTGCCGATGCGGCAAATCAAAACTTACATTGCTGGCGGGGCAGCGCGCGCGTTCATATTAGAGGGAGCGCTCGTGTGCCCGGGAAGAAAAGATTTCCATGCGAAGACTTCAGAAATTCGCCATCGTTCTGTTGACGATGTGTGTGGCAGCGGGAATCGTCTCGGCGCGGACGATTGGGAGCGCTCCGGCGCTCCATGCGGCACTGATAGCTCCGGAGATACATGTTGATAGACTCGCGGCTGTCGAGCATGCGGCCGCGGACGCGAAAGGCTCGGCCGATAACGCCTGGATGCTGGCCAGCTCCGCGCTGGTGCTGCTGATGACAGGGCCTGGGCTGGCGCTATTTTACGGCGGGCTGGTCCGCCGGAAAAACGTGCTCGGCACGATGATGCAGAGTTTCGCGATGATGGCCGTGATTAGTGTGATCTGGGGGCTGGTGAGCTACAGTCTAGCCTTCGGATCGGGGAACAGTTTCATCGGCGGCTTCCATCATCTATTCCTGTGGGGCGTCGGCGCGCAGCCGGACGCGGACTACTCGGCGACGATTCCGCTACAGACCTACATGATCTTTCAGCTGATGTTCGCGATCATCACGCCCGCGCTGATCACCGGCGCGTTCGCGGAGAGAATGAAGTTTAGCGCGATGCTGCTTTTCTTGTCTCTCTGGTCGTTGATCGTATACGCGCCGATGGCGCACATGGTGTGGGGCAAGGGAGGATTGCTGAACGCGTCGCTCGGCGGACGATTCCCGACGCTGGATTTTGCCGGCGGCACGGTGGTGCACATCACCTCGGGTGTTTCAGCGCTCATGTGCGCGCTCTATCTTGGGAAGCGAGTGGGCTACCCCAGTGAGCCCATGCCACCACATAGTGTGGTGATCAGCTTCATCGGAGCGTGTCTGCTTTGGGTCGGCTGGTTCGGATTCAACGCGGGAAGCGCGCTATCGGCGGGCGGGCTGGCGACCAGCGCATTCGTCGCAACGCATTTCGGAGCGGCGGCCGCAGTGGTCGGATGGAGCGCGGCGGAGTGGCTGCGCAAAGGAAAGCCGAGCGCGCTCGGAGCGATCTCCGGGTCTGTGGCGGGACTGGTGGCGATCACGCCTGCGTCAGGATTTGTGAGCCCGATGTCTGCGCTGGCGATCGGCTTCATCGCGGGGGTCGTCTGCTTCTGGATGACGACGTCGATCAAGTCGCGCTTCGGGTATGATGATTCGCTGGATGCTTTTGGAGTCCATGGAGCAGGCGGAACGGTCGGCGCATTGCTGACGGGAGTATTCGCGTCGAGCCTGGTGAATCCGATCTTCAAGGACGCGAACGGCAACACCCTGCCGTCCGGCGCGATCCAAGGAAATTTTCACCAGATCTTGAATCAGCTGGTCGGTGTGGCAATTGCGTGGGTGCTTGCGATCGTAGGCACGCTCGTTATTCTGAAGATTGTTGATCTAGTGATCGGATTGCGCATAACAGAAGAGGACGAGGCAGAAGGTCTCGACGTCACGCAGCACGGCGAAGAGGGCTACCACTGGGGAGCTTCCACGTAGCGGGCGCGGGGAAATCGGCGTAGTCTCTACCGGGCAATGGCAGGCATAATTGAAGTGCCGAGGCGGATGAGATGGTAAAAGTCGAAGCAATCATTCAGACGTCGAAGCTGGATCCGGTGAAGGACGCGCTGCACGAAATCGGCGTCGAAGGCATGACAGTGCTGGAGGCCCGCGGGCACGGGAGACAGAAAGGCCACACGGAGTTCTACCGCGGGCGTGAATATACCGTCGATCTGATCCCCAAGATCAAAATCGAACTCGTCGTCCGAGACGAGATGGCGGAGCAGGTCGTGAACACGATCGAGACCGCGGCGCGCACGGGCAAGATCGGCGACGGAAAGATATTTACATCCAAGATCGACGACGCCATCCGGATTCGCAACGACGAGCGCGGCGACAGTGCGCTCTAGCACGCACGAGGTCGTACCGTGCGGTATGAAAAGCGCCGGGCGGCGCTGGCAATGCAAATGAATGGGCGAGCAACGGCGCACAGTTGCAAGGCAAGCTTACGGGTATGGCCACGAACCCACTACTGGCTAAGGATCTCCGCGATTACTACGCGGCGCAATCTCTGCGCGTGCGCGAAGAATTTGTCGCAAACGGCGACGGACGCGCCGCCGTTCATGGCCGAACCGCGCTCGTAGATTCGGTTGCGCAGCGCCTCTGGAAAGACCTGATCTCTCCCGACCTCGAAGGGCCGCAGGGCTTCGCCCTGCTCGCGCTCGGCGGATACGGCCGTCGCTGGCTTTTTCCGTTTTCCGATATCGATATCCTCTTCCTCGATGCTGGCGGCGATACCGCTCCCGAGTTGAAAAACGGTGTGCGCGGGTTTTCGCAGGAGATGTGGGACCTGCGGCTCAAGTTGAGCCCTGCCAATCGCTCGCTTAGCGAATGCGAAAAATTCGACCCGAACAACGTCGAATTCGCGATTTCGCTGCTCGACTGCCGGTACATCGCAGGCGACCGCAAACTTTTCGCGCGACTGCATGACCAGATCATTCCGAAGCTCGTGGCGCGGGAATCGCGCGCCATCGTTCAGAAGCTGGCGGACCTCACGCGCACCCGCTACAACAAGTTCGGCAATACCGTTTTCCACCTCGAGCCGAACGTGAAGGACGGCCCGGGCGGGCTGCGCGATCACAACCTCGCGCACTGGCTCGCGCTGATCGCCGCGATCGAGGAGCAAAACGCATGGCCCGACGAGAAGTCGCTGCTTCCGCCGTGGCTGCGGCAAAAATTTGAGACGGCGCTCGATTTTCTGATGTCGGTGCGGTGCTTCTTGCACATTCGCCACGGCCGCGACGACAACACGCTCGCGTGGAACGCGCAGGATGAAGTAGCCGCGGCCAGAGTCGGCGTGCCGGGCAACGGGCCGTTAAGCGCTTCGGAATGGATGCGCATTTATTTCGGGCACGCGCGGCTGATTCATCGCGTGGCAGTCCAACTGCTGGACGAATTTCCCGCAGCACGGCCTTCACTCTACCGCCAGTTTCAGAACCTGCGCTCGCGGCTATCGAACGCCGAGTTCGCGGTGGTGGACGGGCGGATTTTCCTGCAGCGCCAGGAGGCGCTAAGCGATCCCGAGCTGCCGCTGCGGATGTTCCGGTTCATGGCGCGACACGGGCTGGGCCTAAGTTCGGCGACCGAGCATCAGATCGAACAGGCGATGCCCGCCCTGGCCGCCGCGCCGCCGAAGGGTTCCCAGCTGTGGCATTACTTGCAGGAAATTCTTCTTGCGCCACACGCGTCGGAAGCGCTGCGCGCCATGCACTCGATGCGCCTGCTCACGCTGCTGCTGCCGGAATTTCAGGCGATCGATTCGCTGGTAATCCGGGATTTTTCGCACCGATTCACGGTGGACGAGCACTCGTTTGTGGCGATCGAAAATCTTCACACGCTGCGAAAATCGCAGTCGAAGTGGGATCAGGGCTACGCCGAACTGCTGGATGAACTCGAGCAGCCGGACCTGCTTTACCTGGCGCTGCTGCTTCACGACACTGGCAAAGGTGCGAAGCCGGACAACCACGTCGCGGGCAGCCTCGAGGTCGCCGAGCGAGTTCTCAAGCGGCTCGATCTCGATCCGGCAGATCGAGAGACGGTGCTTTTCCTGATCGAACATCACCTTGTTATTGGCGCAGCCTTGCGCCGCGACATTTTCGCCCCCGAGACGATCATTCAGGTCGGTGAAAAAATGGGCACGCCCGAGCGGCTGAAGATGCTGTGCCTGCTGACGTACGCGGACATCAAGGCCGTGAATCCCGAGGCGCTCACGCCGTGGAAGGCGGAAAACCTTTGGCAGCTCTACATCGGCGCCGCAAATTTTCTGATGAAGAGCATCGATCAGCGGCTGCACGGCGACGTCGATGAAGAACTGATGACGCACCTTCGCACGCTGATGCCGGCGGCCGGCGCGAAACTCGACAGTTTTCTCGAAGGCTTGCCGCGGCGCTATCTGCGCACGCAGACCGCCAGCGATGTGATCCGCCAGATGGAAATGGCGAGCCGTCTCGGCCAGGATCCTGTGCAACTGGAATTGGCGCGAGGACGGCACTGGTACGAATTGACACTCGTGACGGGCGACCGGCCGTTTCTTTTTGCCAAGATTGCGGGAACGCTTGCGGCGTGGGGAATGAATATCGTGAAGGCCGCAGCGTTTTCGAACGCGGCGGGCGTGGTGGTCGACACGTTCTTCTTCACCGACCGCTTCCGCACGCTTGAATTGAATCTGCCGGAATGGGAGCGGTTCAAGACCAGCATCCACGACGTGCTGACCGGCAAAGCCGATCTCGATCGCATGTTGCGAGACCGGATGCGGTCTGAGAAAAGAGCTGCGCCAAAGACGAAAGTTGAAACGCGAATCGAAATCGACGACGAATGCTCGGCGCAAAGCACTCTCGTTGAGGTGATCACGCAGGACCAGCCGGGATTGCTCTACCGGATCAGCTCGCTCTTCGCGCGCGAGAAATGCAACATCGAGATTGCCGTCATCGATACGGAAAGTGAGACAGCGATTGACGCCTTTTATCTAACCTCTGGCGGCGAAAAGCTTTCGCTGGCGCAGCAGGAGCGGCTGCGGAACGAGCTTCTGGCCGAATTGACGGACAAGTCGCGCTGATTTTCCGGGTTCCCGCGAGTAACTTCCGACATCCAATTTCCTGAGGGGCGAGTATCATTGGAACTGGGGCGGGAGAGTGTCGATGCTGATCAAAGAGAAGCCTGATCTGACGTACGCCGACGTAACGCCCAAAGCTTTGTACATGGGCCGGCGTAATTTTCTCCTGGGGTTGCTGGCCACCAGCGGCGCAGTCGCCGGCTGGAAAAGGCTGCCCAGCTGGCTGGCAGGACCTGCCACCGGATCTGTGCCGGTGCCGCTGGGCGGCGTGATCAAAGGTTCTTACAGCACGACCGAGCAGGTGACGCCCGAGCACGACGTGGAAACCTACAACAATTTCTACGAATTCGGCACCGATAAGGACGACCCCTACAAGAACTCCAAGAATTTCGTGACATCGCCGTGGATGGTTTCCGTAGAAGGCGAAGTCGCGAAGCCGCGCAAGTTTTCGATGGACGAGATTTTGAAGATTGCGCCGCTAGAAGAGCGAATTTACCGCCATCGCTGCGTGGAAGCGTGGTCGATCGTCGTGCCGTGGATCGGCTACTCACTGAGCAACATCATCAAATTGGCTGAACCGACATCGAAGGCGAAATACGTTGCATTTGAAAGCTACTACGAGCCGAAGCAAATGCCCTTGGCGACGAACTCCGGGGTTCAAATCCCGTACCTAGAAGGATTGCGCCTCGACGAAGCTATGAATCCGCTGGCGCTGCTGTGCGTCGGCATGTACGGCGAGACGCTGCCCAATCAGGACGGAGCGCCGGTTCGACTGGTGGTTCCGTGGAAATATGGATTCAAGAGCGCAAAGTCGCTGGTCAAGATTCGGTTGGTGAAGGGCCAGCCGGACACGACCTGGAACATGTATGCCGGCGGTTCGGAATATGGCTTCTACGCGAACGTGAATCCGAACGTCGATCATCCGCGCTGGAGCCAGGCGAAAGAGCGTCGCCTCGGCGAATTTCTCCGGCGGCCGACGCTGATGTTCAACGGCTACGGCGACCAAGTCGCGAGCCTCTACGCAGGCATGGACCTGCGCAAGAACTTCTGAAAGCCAGCTGGTGAACAAAATCCTCACAAGCAAGTGGACGAAAGTCTGCGTCTTTCTGGTCTGTCTTATCCCGTTCCTGGACCTGCTTTGGCGGACGGTGTACGGGCTGCTGCAAGGCCTACCTTTCGACACCTATCTGACGGCCGATCCCATCAAGTTCATCACGTACCGCACGGGCGATTGGACGATTCGCTTCGTCATCATCACGCTCGCGATCACGCCGCTGCGAAAGATTCTGAAAATGCCGCAGCTGATCCGTTTCCGGCGGATGGTCGGGCTGTACGCGTTCTTCTACGGCTGCCTGCATTTCTGCACGTGGATGGTGCTCGACAAATTCTTCGATTGGCCGGACATGTGGGCGGATGTGCACAAACGTCCATTCATCACACTGGGCTTTACAGGCTTCGCGCTGATGATTCCGCTTGCGGTGACGTCCACGGCGGGCTGGATTCGCCGCATGGGCGGAAAGCGCTGGCAGATGCTGCATCGAGCGATCTACGTGACGGCAATTCTTGGCGTGATCCACTACTACTGGCTCGTCAAATCCGATGTTCGCAAGCCGCTTGAGTATGGGTTTCTTGTGGCAATTCTTCTGGCGTGGAGACTGGGCGCGTGGCTGATCGGGCGGCGGACGCCGGCGAGAGCGGGCGCGACCGGCCGGCCCGAGCCCACGACGGCTGAATCGGCGTAGATACATTTCGCAAGTCTGATCGTCTAAAGGAATTGGCTTTCATTGAGGTACGATTGTGCGCTCATTCAAGGAGGCAAATTTGGGCCTCACGTCCGAGTTGGTCGGTCGGTATTTGGAGTTCTCGCTCCGCAGGCAACTGCCGCGCTTCGCGATCTCATTGGTTTTGACTCTCGGCTCCGCGACGATCGCGCCAGCGCAGTCGTCGGATTCCCCGAGCGGGTGTCCTCCGAAAACGCGCGTCGATGACGTGATCGATACCTACGGATCGGTGAAGGTGGCGGATCCCTATCGGTGGCTAGAGGACCAAACCAGCCGGGAGACGCGAGCATGGATCGATGCCGAAAACAAGTGCACGGAGGCGGTGCTCGAACATGTTTCCGGCCGCGACGACCTTCGCAAGCGCATCGCCGATCTCTATCACACGGATAATTATTCGCTGCCGCTCGAGCGCTCGGGACGATATTTCTTCACGAAGCGGCTGGCCGATCAGGACTTGGCTCTGATTTACATGCGTCGCGGCAGGATGGGAGCGGATGAGTTGCTGGTCGATCCGCTCGGGTGGAGCAAGGATCATTCGGCGAGCACGACGATCGAGGGCGCCACGCGCGACGGAAAGCTCCTGTACTACAGCCGGCGCGAAGGCGGACAGGATGAAGTGACCATACGCGTCTTCGACGTCGACGCGCGCCGCGATCTGGCGGACGTGCTGCCCTCCGCGACCTATTTTGCCGTCGAGCCAACTCCGGATGACCGCGGCGTCTATTACACGAAGGCGACGCCTGACGGGCCGCGCGCCTACTATCACGCAATCGGAACCGACCCCGCGACGGACAAGCTGATGTTCGGCGACGGTCTCAGCAAGGAACGGATTCTAGTTCTCGAGCTTTCCGATGACGGCCAGTACGTCGCGTATCTGGTCCTACATGGCTCGAGCGCGCCGCAATCGGAAATTTACATTCAGGATGTGAAAAACCATGGACCCGTAGTCACGGTCGTGAACGATATTCCCTCGACTTTCTTTCCGTTTTTCGGTGGCCACACGCTGTACATTCAGACGAACTGGAACGCTCCCAACTGGCACGTTTTTGCAGCTGACGCATCCTCACCAACGCGGGAGCACTGGCGCGAGGTGATCGCGCAGTCGCACGACACGATCGATCAGTTTGCGCCAGTCGGCGGAAAGCTCGTCACTGTGTACCTGCACAACGCGACCTCGCAGATCGTTCTTGCAGACGCCGACGGCAAGAATCCAAAGCAGGCGGAACTGCCGGCGCTCGGCTCGGTTGGGGTTTCCGGGGAGTGGGATTCGCGCGAGCTTTTCTACGGGTTCACCGGCTTCAACTATCCCAACACGAATTTCATCTACGACATTCCAAGCGGACACTCGGCGATTTGGTCGAAGCTGAACGCGCCGATCGATCCGAGCATCTTCGAAACCGAGCAGGTCTGGTACACATCGAAAGACGGCACCAAAGTCTCCATGTTTCTGTTTCACAAGAAGGGTCTCAAGCTGGGTGCGGCGAATCCGACGATTTTGAGCGGCTACGGCGGATTCGACGTCAGCGAGACGCCTGCCTATTCGCCCGCGATGATCGCCTGGGTTGAGCGCGGAGGCATTTATGCGCTTGCAAATCTGCGCGGCGGAGGCGAGTACGGCGAGGCGTGGCATCGCGCGGGCATGGGAGCGAACAAGCAGAACGTCTTCGACGATTTCATCGCTGCGGCGGAATTTCTCGTCGCGAACAAGTACACCAATCCCGGCAAACTTGCCATTCTTGGCGGCAGCAACGGGGGGCTCTTGGTGGGAGCGGCGTTGACGCAACGGCCCGATCTGTTCCATGCCGTCGTGTGTCTCTATCCATTGCTTGACATGCTGCGCTATCAACAATTCATGGACGGCGCATTCTGGGTGAGCGAATACGGCAGCTCGGACAAGCCCGGCGAATTCCAGTACATCTACAAATATTCGCCCTATCAGAATGTGAAGAAGGGAACGGAGTACCCGAGCGTGCTTTTCGTCACCGGGGATGGCGATACGCGAGTCGCGCCGCTGCATGCGCGCAAGATGGCGGCGCTGCTGCAGACCGATACGGGCTCGAAGAATCCGATCTTGCTTCTCTACGATACGAAGTCGGGGCATTCCGGCGGACGTCCGGTCAGCAAGACGATCGACGAATACACTGACATCCTCAGCTACTTGACGTGGCAACTTGGCGTTCCCGCACAATAGGCGAGAAGCGGCTGGAACCGCGGTTGCGACCTGTGCGCGCGTACCTGTCCCTTTTCTGTCCCTCAGCAAATGTCTTTTTCTGCTTGTTGATGGGTAGAATGACGGGCGAAGCTGTAGGGAAGTCGCGGAGGGGATTCCTTGAAGCGTTGGGCTGAAACCGGGCTGATTTTCATGGCGCTGCTGGCGCTGGGAGCCTGCGGAGGAAGCAACAGCGGAGGTGGCGGCGGCAACGGTGTCGCGCCGATGATCACGACGCAGCCGACTGACCAGGCGGTCTTCGTCGGCGAGATGGCAACGTTTAGCGTGACTGCGACCGGCACGGCTCCTCTAAGCTACCAATGGCTCGACGGGGCAACCGGCAATAACATACCCGGTGCCACGTCTTCGAGTTACACGACCCCGCCCACGCAACTGACGGACAACGGAAAGACATTCCGTGCGGACATAATCAACTCTGCGGGGAGCACGCTGAGCATGCTTGCGACGCTCACCGTGAATGCAACGCCGCCTCCCAGCAATGTAACTGTTCTCACGTACCACAACGACAACTCGCGAACGGGGCAGAATCTGAGTGAAACGATACTGACGCCGACCAGTGTGGCTTCAGCCCAGTTCGCCCAGCTGGGAACGATCAACGTGGATGGACCGGTAGACGCGGAGCCGCTGTACGTCGGAGGCATGACGATCAGCGGCGTAACCCACAACGTGCTTTTCGTCGTGACCGAAAACGATTCCGTGTACGCGTTTGATGCAGACACATTCACGCAGCTTTGGCAGAATCCGCTGCTGAACGGAACGGGCGAGTCGCCCAGTGATGACCACGGTTGCCCTCAGGTCGAGCCCACAATCGGAATCACGTCCACACCTGTGATCGATCTCAACGCGGGACCGAACGGCACGATTTTCGTGGTGGCAATGTCGAAATCCGGAAGCACGTACCACCAGCGATTGCACGCGCTCGACCTCACGACCGGCAACGACCGCATGACCGCAGCCAACATTACGGCGACGGGATTCGTTCCGGGTCAGTATGAGGAGCGCACCGGCTTGCTCTTGGCAAACGGCGTAATCTATCTCGCCTGGACATCTCATTGCGACAATGGCTCGTACAACGCGTGGGTGATGGGGTACGGCGAATCGAACCTCCAGCAGACCAGCGCGCTCAATCTCACGCCGAACGGCAATGGCGGAGGGATCTGGATGGCCGGCGACGGCCTCGCGGCAGATGCGAATTCGCCCCCCAATATCTACTTCTTGGACGGGAACGGGACGTTTGACACCACGCCGAATAACGGGTTCCCGAATCAGGGTGACTACGGGAATGGGTTCATCAAACTCTCCACGACGAACAATACTTTGGCCGTCGCTGACTATTTCGAGATGTTCGATACCGTCAATCAGTCCAATAACGATCGAGACCTTGGTTCGGGCGGCGTACTGCTCCTGCCTGACATGAAAGACTCAAGTAATACCACTCGCCATTTAGCCGTTGGCGCAGGCAAGGCAGACGCTAATTCGGGGAACGTCGTGCTTTATGTGGTGAACCGGGACAGTATGGGAAAGTTCAACTCGGGCAGTGATTCGATCTATCAGGAAATCAGTAGTGCGTTGCTCGGCGGGCAAAGTAATGGCGTCTGGTCTGCTCCCGCCTACTTCAACAACACGCTCTATTACGGCGCTGTGAAGGACACTCTGAAGGCTTTTGCCATCACGCAAGCGAAGGTGGCGACGTCGGCGTCATCGCACAGCTCCGACAGTTTCGGCTATCCCGGCACGACGCCGAGCATCTCTGCCAACGGCTCCACGAGCGGAATCGTCTGGGCGATACAATCGTCAGGGACACTCAAGGCCTACGATGCGACAAATCTGGGCGATGAACTTTTCAACGGAGCGTTTCCCGCAAACGGCAACACGAAGTTCATCACGCCGATGATCGCGAATGGAAGAGTCTACGTCGGGACCGGCGCGGCAAGTGGCCATCCGGGCACCGTTGCGATTTTTGGGCTTACGAATCAGGGAGCCGGGCTCGTGAGAGGGCCGAAGCCGCCGCGCGACCGGCGCCGAGCACTGCCTCCGCTCAAAGTGCCTCGCTCGGGGAGCAGCACGCCGGGTTTCTAGCGCTGCTGCTCGGCGTGCTCGCCGAGATCGTCGTTGGCCTCTCCAGCCTTTAGTGAGGCGATGCAGAGCTCGGTTCCGGCGGCGCCGCACTGGTAAACCTGATAGAGTGGCAAGTCTCGCGGCTGCACGATGTATCCTCCGTGCTCCATGTCGATCGCTTCGTCGTAGGTGCTCACCACATATGGATTCCCCGGCAGCGCACGAACCCGGAAAAGCCCAGTGCCGGGCTCGTAATTACCGTAGCTGAAGCACCGGCCGATGCATGCGCGATCGATGATGTGCTGGATCAAGATGCGTGAGCCCTTGAGAGGAAGGATCGTCGCCATCACGCGCTGATTCGGCGGAAGTGTGCTGACCAGGTGCACGGCCTGCGCCTCCATGCGGTTCACAACTGCCGTGTCCTGATAATCGAAAATGAAAAATATTGCAGCGATCGCAGCGGACGCCGCGAGATGCCACTTTCTCGGACGCATCGCTCCCAGCAGGCAGCATCCGAGAACCGCAGAGACGGACGTGAGCCGCTCGGTCAGCAAGGCTATGCCGACTTTCGGAGGCGGAAATTGGACGCCTTCTGGAAGCCAAAACACGGCCACCCACACCATCGCGTAGAGTTGCAGAGGGACGGCATAGTCCCGCCATAGTCCTTGCTCGTGGCGGCGCCGAAAGGCGTCCGCGCAGAGGGAGACGATGGCGAAAATCAGCAATGCTCGCGCGAGCATGCGGTATCGCTCGCCAAAGAGAACCAGCTGATCCGCGCCGTTAAAGGAAAAGAACGGTGGTGTACCGGGAGTGATGATGTACCGGCGCGAAAAGAAGAGATGCAGCGCGAAGAGCGTCGTCATCGCGAACAGCAACGGAAGAACTTTGTCCCAGCCGCGAACATTTTCATGAAAGCCAATATACGCCGCGGCCGCGATAAGCCAGAAAAAGCCGAGGACATGCGCGAATACCACTAGCGGCGCGATCGCTAGCGCCGCCAGAAGTTCCCAACCCTTGCCGCGCCAGAGAATCGCCAGGCAAAAAGAAGAAAGCCCGAGCGAGAGATAGTAGTTGAAGAGTCCCAGGTGAAAGGTCCAGCCGTAGGTCACAAGGAGGATCACCGGGACGATGAACCAAGGCGCGCGCCGCGCGGCAGCCGAGGCGAGTGCGAACGCACCCCAGAAGAAAATCAAAACCGCGAGCGAGACGGCAATCTTCTCACTGATTCTCAGATCGAATATCGAGCTAAGTCCGCCCAGCAACCAGTCGAACAACACGTTGGTGTGCTGGCCGGAGAGATACAGGCCGGGCGCCTGGCCCCGCTGGATCAGTTGCACCAGCCACGCGTTGTACAGATGGCTTCCGAGGTCGGAACAAGCGATCTCGTGATGCCAAAAGCATGGGATGAGAACGAGGGCGGAAATGATCAGAACTCGCGCCCAGTGCGCGCGCAGGAAGCTTAAGAGGGCGCGAAATATCGGCGCGTCGAAGTGCGCCTGATCTGTTTCGGGCATCGATGATGGATGCAGCGACTCTAGTGGCCGGTCGGTGCTGCCGGTGGATGCGAACCGCCGGGACGCTTGCGTTCAGAAGGATCCCAATCTTCCGGCGGGAATGCAATGCGCCAGAAAACGGGAGACGGCTCGGTGAACTCAAAACCCACCTCCGTCTTGCCGCCTTCTTTTTGGCCCAGGAAGGTCACCTTGCAGGGAAGCTCTTCGGCCGTCTTTACGTTGACGATGGCGATCTCTTGCATTCGCGTGACGGGGGTCGAGAGACGAACCATGCATCCATGCGCGTTCACCGAAATCGTGAGGGCTTGCTCCTCAAAGGGCTGCCCGCCGCGTTTTCCACGGACGAGCACGGGCATGGCGATGTTGACCCGCTGCGAGCGTCGGCGTTCGGCCGGGATGTCGCGAGGAATCGGCGGCCTCGTTTCAGGCATGGAGATCTCCCGTTGGCTCCGCAGTAGCTGATGGAGATATGTCCCGAGACCTTGCGACCGGAACGCTACCGACGGCGATGCTGTATTTTAGCGTGTGGGAGCGCCGCGTCCGGATAAAGTCATTTGTCTCAGTACAATCGGTCAATAGCGGCTTAGACGCTGCAGGCAGGATTAAGCAGAGAATTCGATCAAGTTTCGGACAGGAAAAAGGCGGACCAGCGTTTGCCGGTCCGCCCGTTTCGACTAGAGGCTGGTGACGTTCGCAGCCTGCAGGCCCTTGGGGCCGCGGGTTACTTCGAATTCAACCGCTTGGCCTTCGTTCAGCGACTTGTACCCCTCTGCCTGGATGGCAGAGAAGTGGACGAAAACATCCTCACCGGATTGGCGCTGGATGAACCCATAACCCTTGCTGGCATTGAACCACTTCACAGTTCCTTGTTCTTTCACTGATGTACTCACTTTACTTTTAAGCTATTTGCGCCCCTCGATCGCCTCCAGCCGTAAAACAAAAGGGGCTGCGAGTTTGTACTCGCAGCCCCTTCAAACGAATCTAAAGGTGTTACAAGAGCAACAAACGCAATTTCACTCTAGCAGGTTTTGGAGCTTCCGACCAGCGAAATCGTCGCGAGTTGACGTTAGGGCAAAGCAATGGGAGGCGTTGTTCGTGCCTTCTGCCTAAAAGAGGGAGTCTACAAAGCAGTCGAAAGCAGGTTCTTTCGACGCTTCAGCAGGAAGAGCCCGCACAACCCAAGCGCAAGCAAGAGAACGGTGCTCGGTTCAGGAGTCCGAACGATGAATTCCTGCGGGTCGCCGCCGGAACAGGGTGTGAGGATCTCGATGTTTGAGAGCGATGCGGGTGTCGCATACGTCTCGGCCTGATCGACCCAATACATTACGCCGTCGATGTCGGTCGAGTCCGTGAGGAACGGGTTCGACGCGCCAAGGAAGTTCGTCACGTCCTTGGGATCGTTGATGTACCAGATCGCGAACTGGAGCGCGTCCGCCTCGGCGTTGTTTCCGCCGACACCAAAGAGCAGGTTCGCAAGATACGCCACGTCTTCGTAATTGCCGGTTGCAAAACGGACGTTTGCGAAAGTCGGCGCCGTCGAGAGATTCGCCGACCAGGGCTGCCAGAGGGAGGACTCGTGCGAGAAGTCGTCGCAGATCACCGGCGTGTTCTGCACGCCGTCGACCGTGGCAAGGTAAGGCCCGACGTAGATGCCATCGTAGGAGCCGTTATTGCCGACACCGGTCAGCTCAATTGTGTCGGCGGATGCAGAGGGAACAAACGCGAGCAACAGCGCGAAAACCGCAAGCAGGGATACCTTGGACACCGTTTTCATCAGGGCCTCACCCGAAACTTCCCGCGGTTCGTCAGCCCCTCAGATATCTGGCGTGTCCGCAAACACGGAGCGCGCATGCGAGCCGCGCTCACGAATGCAAATTACATGGGCCGAGCGGCGCCGTCAACAGGAAGCTTTTTGCACAATTGTGATACCGCGGTTACCATACAAGTGACTATGAAAAAGGCACTTATGTGCTTTTGTCAGAATATTTCCCAACCACGAGACGTGCGGCGCGGCCCCACGCACAGTTATTCCATAGCGGTCCGGGACGTCGTCCAGAATCGGCCCGCGTCCGGTGCGGGATTTTCGGTACAATCAAGGCTAGTTGGATAGCGCAGCGACCGGATTCCGATAGTCCCAAGCTATTTCGGCGAACTCTTGGCAGGACGAAGATCGACAAATGCAAGCTGAGCGCGAAAAATTGCTGCGATGCGCGCGGCGGGTCGTGATCAAGGTCGGCACGAGCACCGTCACCGGGGCCGAGGGGGAGCTCTGCCGCGAGCGCGTCGAGCCGATCGCGCGATCCATCGCCGGCCTTCTGAAGGCGGGGCGCCAGGTTGTGCTAGTTTCATCAGGCGCGGTGGGACTTGGGAGAGGCTGGCTTGGTTTGCACCGCTCCCGACTGGAGGATTTGGTAACAAAGCAAGCGTGCGCGGCTGTCGGGCAGAGTCTGCTGATGGATGCTTACAAGAATCTTTTCTCGCGGTGGGACGTCAAGATCGCGCAGGTGCTTCTTACCGAAGAGGATTTCAGCAACTGGCGCCGCTTTTCGAATCTTCGGCAGACGATGGAGAAGCTGATCGGATTTGGCGTGCTGCCGATCGTGAATGAAAATGACACAGTCTCGACTGCCGAGCTCGAGTCTGTCTCTCAGGGATCGCGGTCGGTCGCATTCAGTGATAACGACCGCCTGGCAGCGCTGGTGATGAGTGGTCTGGAAGCGGACGCGCTCGTACTTCTCACCAACGTGGACGGTTTGTTACAGCAGGCTGTGCCAAATTCCGGCGACAGCGGCGAAGTGGTTCCGCTTGTCGCCGATATCACGCCCGAGCTGAAAGCACTAGCTGCAGGGCCATCCGTCAGCGGACGCGGGGGAATGCGTACCAAACTCGAGGCCGCGGAGATCGCGATGAACTGCGGCGGCACGGCCGTGATCGCAAACGGCAGCCGTCCTGACACGATCGACCGCATTTTCGCCGGCGAGAACATCGGCACGGCATTTTTGCCCGCGAAGAGGATGCGTGGAAAGCGACGCTGGATTGCGTATGCAGCGGACGTGCGCGGCCGCGTGGTCGTGGATGCGGGAGCGCACCGCGCGATCACGCAGAAAAAGGCGAGCCTGCTTGCGTCGGGAATCGTGCGCGTGGAACATCACTTCGCGCCGATGGATGTGGTCAGCATCGTCGATGCGGAAGGCCACGAATTTGCGCGCGGGATCGCCAACTGCGCGAGCGAGGAAGCCGCAAAATTTTCAGGGAAGAGAAGCAGCCGAGGAGAAGGATCTCCTTCCGCTCCGGTCCTTGTCACTCGCGACAATATCGTGCTATTGCAAAACCTATGAGCCAGTCAACGACAGTGCCGGCGCAGTCGAGCGAAGCTTCTGTCGCCTCCATCGCGCACCGCGCGCGGATCGCTTCGCGCGCACTGGCCAAGCTCTCGCTCGAGGCACGGAACGAAGTATTGCTCGCCGCTGCGAAGGCTTTTGAAGAGGGTGCGCGGCGAATCCTCGATGCCAACGCGCGTGATTGCGACGCAGCGGAGCCGGAAGTTGTGGCTGGGAAAATGTCGTCCGCGATGTTCGCGCGCTTGCGCGTCACGGAAAACGGCGTAGCACAGATGGCGGCGCAGGTCCGTGAAGTGGCGCGCCTCGCCGATCCCTTGGGGCGCAGGCTTGCCGCGACTGAGCTCGATGACGGCCTCGTGCTGTATCGAGAGTCATGCCCGCTGGGCGTAATTGGTGTGATTTTCGAATCGAGGCCCGATGTGGTGCCGCAGCTTGCTTCGCTGGCGTTGAAATCCGGCAACGCGGTCGTGATGAAGGGTGGCGCGGAAGCGGCCCAAACGAACGAAACGCTCGTATCGATCTGGCACGCGTGCCTCGCGATTTTTCCCGGCGTACCTGCGGATTCGATCAATCTCTTGCAATCTCGCGCCGACGTGATGGAACTGCTCGCACAGGATCGCGACGTCGATCTCATTATCCCGCGCGGATCCTATGAACTTGTTCATTTCATCACGAAGCACACCAAAATTCCCGTGCTCGGCCACGGCGAGGGAATTTGCCACGTCTACGTCGACCGCGCGGCAGATATCAAGAAGGCCATCGACGTGACCTACGATTCCAAGGTGCAATATCCCGCAGTGTGCAACGCGGCCGAGACGCTGCTCGTTCACGAGGCGATCGCTCCGGAATTCCTACCGAAGATCGTCGCCAAGTTGAAGGCGGCCGGAGTCGAGATTCGTGGTGATCTCAAGACGCGCGTCCTGTTGCCTGGGGAATCGATCGTGCCTGCGACTGAAAAAGATTGGGCCACCGAATACGGCGATTTGATTTTGTCGATCAAAGTGGTTGCTGATCTGGACGAGGCCATCGACCACGTCAATTCTTGGGGTTCACGTCACACGGACGCGATTGTCACCGAGGATCCAGCCGCCGCGCGCAGGTTTCTGAATGAGGTCGACTCAGCGGGTGTCTTTCACAACGCCTCGACGCGATTTGCCGACGGATACCGTTACGGATTCGGAGCGGAAGTTGGAATCAGCACGAGCAAACTCCACGCGCGCGGGCCGATGGGGCTCGAAGGCCTGACCACCTACAAGTACAAGCTCTACGGCCGCGGCCACACCGTTGCGGAATACGCCAAGGGCGAAAAGAAATTCAAGCACCGCCCGCTTGACTAGACGATTGCCTACGGCATGCCATAGCAGCGCCCTGATGTTTACATCAAGCTCCCACCCGGCTTCTCCGCTTGCGGGAAACCCAGGCAAACGCACATAGGGCCGCGCCCGAGAGCGCCGAAATGGCGCTGCCGAGCGCGCGATCTGGCGTGCGGCGGAAGCGGAGATCGACACGGTTGTCACCCGCCGGAAGCGGCACGAGAATCTGTTGAGTTTCAGCGCGCAAATCGAAACGCGCATCGTGGCCGTTGACCTGAACCGTCCATGCGGGATAATTCACGAGCCGCACCGCCAGAGTTACGGCTTCGGTGCTCTCCGCCGTGAACTCCCTCCGCTCGGATGTCCACAATTGCGTGTGAAGCCTCACGCCAGTGGCCGGAACGATCTCGTCCGAATTGGGGTCGAGCTTTGCGATGCGCGGCGCCGGCTCGGGCGAGACATCTTCAGGGCGCTCACTGTCACCCGGGTTTCCGGGGAACTGGTATCGGTCGCAGCCGATGGGCGCATATTCGTCGGTGCCTTCGTAGCCTCGGCCGGATTGAATCTGATGGGCGATATTCGCGAGATCGCTGCTATCCCATGGCGCTTCTCGAACCATCGCGACGCCCGCGGCGCAGATCCCCGCGAGAATCACTGCCGCTGCGATCCACGCAGCCGCACGATTCGGCAGATTGGCGATCAGCAGCGCAACGAAAAACGCGAAGGCCAGTCCAAGCACGTCGAGCCAGCGCCACGGAAATTGTATGAACCATAGTTTCGGCAATTCGCGCCAAAGCCAGAGGCTCGGCGGCAGCATCATTCCTGTTGAGATGATCGCGAGCGCGGCGAACGGCCACCATGGTCCGGCAATTTCGCGGCGCTTCTTGAGCGTCGTGAGCGCAGCGATCAAATTAGCAACGATCAAGCCGACGGCCACCCACGACACTTTCCGATTGAAAGCGACGAAGTCCGGTTCATTCGAACGTGTGAAGAGGAAGTTCGCGGACGGCACAAGATTCTGCGATACGATCTGCGCGATCTGAACCCATTTTTGCTCCCACGTCGCGGGCACAATGTAGAACGCAGCCAGCCCGAATCCGGCCGCCATTGCGATCGCTCCGGAGATTGCAGGCCAAAAGCTGCGCCGCCACACGCAGCCGATCAGAATTACGAGCGCCACGGAATATGTCGCAATCACCGCGGCAGGCGCATTCGCGAGCCACACGCCCGCAAACGCCAGCGCCAAGATTGGAATGCGCCGCCGCTCGCCGCCGATGACCCGCAGGGCCGCCCAAACAAGAAGCGGCAAAAGCGCGGCCGCCATCAGCTCGCCGAACGCGCTGCGGTAAAACACGATGACCAGTTGATAGGGACTGAGCGCGTAGAGCACTGCCGCGATAATCGCGTGCGGCCCTCGGAGCCATTCGCGCGCCAGGCGCCACATCGACATGCCTGCGACGATGAGCACGAGCCAGACGTAGGCGCCGGGAGCCATTCTCCACGGCAGCACCGAGCCAATCGCTGCGCCTGCCAGCCACGAGAGCGGTGGGTAAAACACGAATCGCGGTTCGCCGAATCCCCAGTTGGCCCATTCGGCCCAGCGCGGAAACGGGATGCCCTCGCGCCATTGGCCGGCGACATCCATCCAAGACTCGACGTGAAAAATGAAATCGTGGCCGGAGATGTTCCCGAAGAAAAACATCGGCGCGAGAACGGCTGTCGCAGCCACGCAAACCCAGAAGAGTGCCGAGCGCCACGAAGACTGGCCATCTGCGCGGGTCGGATGCGGCGGGGAGCTGGTGGGGAGCTCGGTCAGCCGATTTCTCCGTAGATCGATTGCTGTGCTGAGGATACAAAATCAGTTTGCATGCCGCCAGTGTCCAACTCGATTCGTGCGATTTAGGAATGCGCCGCGTGCGGCCATCTTGCCACGCGGGAGTCAGGCGGCTAGAGTGAAATCGGGTCTGCTCGAGATCATTACCGCGAAGTTCCGTCGGCCGAACCCACAGCCTCTGCACCGCGAGGAACCTTGGGATGACGAGTGAGGAACAGAGGCTCTACGCCTCCGAGAAGCGCGAGGTTCATTGGCGCCGCTGGGGACCCTACCTTTCCGAGCGCCAATGGGGCACGGTCCGCGAGGACTACAGCCCTAACGGAGACGCCTGGAACTATGTGCCGCACGATCACGCCCGATCACGGGCTTACCGTTGGGGAGAGGACGGCATCGGCGGAATCTGCGATCGCCGGCAGCACATCTGCTTCGCCATCGCCCTCTGGAATGAGAAGGACCCGATCCTCAAGGAGCGGCTCTTCGGGCTCACGAATCGGGAAGGGAACCACGGCGAAGACGTCAAAGAGTATTATTATTACCTCGACGCCACGCCGACGAGTTCGTATCTGAAGTTTCTCTACAAGTATCCGCAGGCGGCATTTCCTTACGATTTGCTCGTCAGCGAAAACGCCAAGCGCACGCGAAACGATCCCGAGTACGAGCTCAGCGACACCGGCGTGTTCAACGAGAACCGCTATTTCGACGTGTTCGTCGAATATGCCAAGGCGACGTCCGAGGAAGTCCTCATTCGCATTGCCGCCTGGAACCGCGGTCCCGATCCTGCGCGATTGCACTTGCTTCCCACGATCTGGTTTCGCAATCGCTGGTCCTGGGGCGACTTCGACGACATGCCAGATGCCTCCCGCATAGACAGGCCCGGGGGAACCGAGCTGATCGAGCTGACTGAGTTTCATTACGGCAAGCGCTGGCTGCTGATGGAAGGCTCGCCCGAGCTGCTCTTCACCGAAAACGAAACGAACATGGAGCGGCTCTTCCAGACGAAGAGCCACACGCCCTACGTGAAGGACGCGTTCCACCGCTACCTGATCAATGGCGAAAAGGCGGCCGTCAATCCGGCGCTGAAGGGCACGAAGGCCGCGGCGCACTATTTTTCTGAAATCGCGCCCGGCGAGAGCTGGGAAATCCGACTGCGGCTTCTCGATTCCAATCCTCTGCAAAGCGGCGCGACCGCGCGGGAATTTTTCACCTCTCCTTTCGATGAGGTGTTCGAGCAGCGCCTGAAGGAAGCGGACGAATTCTACGAGCAGCGAATCCATCAAGGAATGAGCGAAGATCCCCGCCTCGTGCAGCGCCAGGCATTCGCAGGGCTGCTCTGGGGAAAGCAGAGCTATCACTACGACGTGAACCGTTGGCTCAAGGGCGACCCGACGCAGCCCACTCCGGATTCGGCCCGCTTTCGCGGTCGCAATCACGACTGGACCTACCTCTACAACTCCGACGTCATCTCGATGCCTGACAAGTGGGAATACCCCTGGTACGCCGCGTGGGACCTGGCGTTTCACTGCGTGGCGATGGCATTGATCGATCCCGATTTCGCGAAGGATCAGCTGATTCTCTTTCTTCGCGAGTGGTACATGCACCCCAACGGGCAATTGCCCGCCTACGAGTGGAATTTCTCAGACGTGAATCCGCCCGTGCATGCGTGGGCGGCCTGGCGCGTTTACAAGATTGCGGCGCGCATCCAGAAAAAGGCGGACCGCGCATTTCTCGAGCGCGTCTTCCACAAACTGCTACTGAATTTTACGTGGTGGGTGAATCGCAAGGACCCGCAGGGCAAGAACGTGTTCGAAGGCGGTTTCCTCGGCCTCGACAACATCGGCGTCTTTGATCGCTCGCGACCGCTCGGCCCCGGCAGCTTCATCGAGCAGTCCGACGGGACCAGCTGGATGGCGATGTTCTGCCTCGACATGCTCTCGATGGCGATGGAGCTTGCGCACGACGACCCTGCGTACGAAGACGTCGCCAGCAAATTCTTCGAGCACTTCATCCACATCGCGCAGGCGATGAACGACATGGGCGGTGAAGGAATCGGCCTGTGGGACCCCAACGACGGCTTCTACTACGACGTGCTTCACATGGGTAACGGTTCGGCGCACATTCCCATGAAGGTACGCTCGATGGTCGGGCTGATTCCACTTTTCGCTGTCGAAGCGTTTCATCCGAACGATCTCGCGCGCATGCCGGCCTTCGTGCGGCGCATGCAATGGTTTCTCGATCACCACGCGGACGTTGCCGAGCACGTCGAGATGAGCCGAGTTACGCCCAAAGGACCGTACGTGCTGCTGACGATCGCGAATCGCCAAAAGCTGGAGCGCATCTACCGCTACGTGCTCGACGAGAACGAATTCCTGTCGCCGTTCGGCATCCGGGCGCTATCGAAGTTTCACGGCGATCATCCTTTCACGCTCGCAATCGATGGAGAGCGTCATTCGGTCAGCTACGAACCGGGCGAGTCATCGACGGATCTGTTTGGCGGCAATTCCAACTGGCGGGGACCGATTTGGTTTCCGATGAATTTCCTGCTGATCGAGTCGATGCAGCGTATTCATCACTACTACGGAGACGGCTTCAAAGTGGAGTACCCGACGGGCTCAGGGCAGAAGAAGACGCTCTGGGAAGTGGCGGCCGAGCTTTCGCGCCGGCTGTCGCACATCTTCCTGAGGCGCGACGGCTGCCGGCCCGTCTACGGAAACGATGCATTGTTCCAGAAGGACCCGTATTGGCGCGATCTGATTCTCTTCTACGAATACTTTCACGGGGAAACCGGCGCCGGTCTCGGCGCGAGCCATCAGACAGGATGGACTGCTCTGGTGGCAAAGCTGCTCGAGCAGAGCGGAGAATAGTCTCAGGCCAGCCTGGTTCGCTCTTCTTGGTTCGCCGGTGATTCGACGAGTTCGATCAGGACTTTGCCGCCGTTCCGCGTGGGAACGAGGAAAAAGTTCACGCGCGTGTTGTCGGCCCCGGGCCGAGTCTGCGGATAGATGGGCGCGAGGCCGAATCGGGTGTGAAGGATTTCGCTCGCGCGGTCAACATCGCTGACATTGATTTCGATCTGCTGAATCCCTTCGCCAAATTTCTGAAGATAGCGAGCGATCGCGCCCGTACCGGCCGGCTCGCGGGTGGTTAAGATGTCGAAATGGCGCGAGCCATCGAAGGAGAGTTCGAACTCCTTCGCGTCTTGGTCGGGTGGTACGTCGGAAAGGCGGGGCGAACCGTTAGCGGCGCGAATTTTCTCGAAATTGCCCGGCTCCACGGCGATTCCAACCGTATACGACACGCCTTCCGGCCCTGGCCGCCCGTTCGCGCCCGCAGGAAGAGCCAGCGCGCGGAAGTCCGTGTCATCGAGCCACTCGTTCAGGGCGGAGTTGCACAGGGCTGCGCCGGCCATGTAGAGCCGCTGCGCAGCCACTTTGCGCGTGCCGGGGTCCGGATCTGCGAGACCGCTGATCCACCCGGCAAAGACGCCGCCTTGCTTCGTCATACGCCGTGAATTGGATTACGGCGAGGCCTGGGATGGTTGGATGGAATTGACATTCGAAAGTGAAACGTATTCGGTCTGGCCGGGCCGCACCGTCACCGGCACATCCCATCGCGGCCGCGCGTCGCCGACCACGGCCGACACGTCGAGCGTGCTGATCCAGTAGGTTCCCGGCGCGACACCGCGCAGAAACGCCTGGCCCTGCAGATCGGTTTGCGCCTGCGCCACCAGGTACTTCGACTGCGCGAGTTCGAGCGCGTGCTGGCGAATCTGAGGATTGCGCTTTCCGAGCAACGCATTCCACGTCGGTCCGGGATCGATGTCCGCTAGGCTCAAATCGATGCCCTCGATACTGGACGGAACCAGGTCAATGTAGCGGCGCACGGCCTCCGTATATTCTGTCTCCGCCTTTTCAAACTTGGCCGGATTTTTCTTCTGGTCCGCGGGATTGGCTTTCGGCTTTGGGAAATTCGCGGAATTGCTTCCGCTGTTTCTCTCGATATACGCCTTCCGAAATTCAGGTACCCCCATGATGCCGTCCGGCGTTAGTTTCCTGATGAAGTCGTCGCCTGAAAGCGAGACCCATTCTTTTTTCTTCATCCAAGCCTTTAATTCCGGGGAAAGTGAGGGATCCAGTTTGTCGATAAACGCGTTCAGGTCCGGTTTCGGAGCAGCCGAGTCCGCTTCCTTTTCGATGTCCTTGAAACTCTTGCTGAGAAGATAAAATGGAAATCCGCGCACGGGTTCTTCGAGACCGCCAGATGGCGCCGCGTGCGCCACAAATTCGATCGAGCCGGTTTGGCCGGCCGCGCGAACGCCAACGGCTATCGTCCCAAGGGCGAGAAGTATTGCAATGCGAACCCCGGTTTTCATGCCGCTCATCGTAGCACTTTGACGAGACGGGAAGTGAGCGATGCTGCCGCTGCGACGAGTTGGTTAACGCTCGAGCACCGTTGAATTCTCAACGAGCAGGATGATGGAGAACTGCGCGGAAGGATCAGTAGAGCGAGAACGTCGCTTCGATCAGCACTCGCACGGCCGCAGGCTTGCCATCGGGACCGCGTGCGGGAGTGCAGCGCCACGTGCGGACCGCTTCGACGGCTTTTTCGTCCAGGCCGAAACCGAGACCTTTGGCGACGTGCGGGTCCGTCACTCGCCCGTCTGCCGTTACAACGGCGAGCAGTTCCACGCTGCCTTGGACCTTCACCTTCACGGCTTCGTCGGTGTATTCCGCTTTCGGCATGTAGTAGCAGGCCGGCTGACCGTAGCCGCCCGAACCCGCGTTCGGGTATCCGCCGCCGGTGTTCCACCCTTCGCCCGGCCCTACGCCCGCGCCGTTACCATTGCCGACGCCGCTGCCATGACCGCGCCCCATCGAGTCGCTCATATTCTTGGCGAACGGATCGCCCCAGTTGGGAGCATTCACATCGGGCAGCTTGATGTCGGGATTGCCCAGAACCGTCGGGGTCATCGCTATCTGTGGGTGCTCGACTGGGTGCGCCATTGGCGCCGCAAATTGCTCCCAGGAGAACTTAGGTGGCTTGCCCCTAGTCGCATCGGCTTTGTCGTGCGCGCCGCCGCCACCGCCGGCCATCTGTTTCGCGGGAGCGAGTTTGGCGATGTACGGCGATACGCTCACATCGGTCGAATTTACATCGAACGCCTTCGTCCCTGGAGGTGAGATGATGCCCGGAAACAGAAGAGGGATGAGGACAATCATAGCGATGCCGACCACGTGCACAGCAATCGAGACCAACTGCACGCGGCTATATTGCGTATTCTTCGACCAAATTTCCTTCACCGCGACGGGCTGGCTGGTCGTTTTTAGCGGTGGGAGCTTTTTCGGTGAAATCAAATCCCGCAGGTTTTGCCACAAGCTGGGCTCTTCGTGCCAGTTTACCAGCAGGCCGGAATTCACACTGCCGCGGGGGCCCGAGCGGAAAAATTCCTTCAGATTTCCGCCCATGCCTTCTCCGAATCCCGGCATGTCGAAGGCAGTGGGTGTGCCCGCGCGGATTTTCGCGGGACGCTCAACGAGGAAATCCCTCAGATTGGAAAAGAGGCTCTTGATGCTCGATTCGCTCGAGCGGAAACGCAGGCGGCCCAATTGCAGAGTAGATTCGGGTTCGCCCGCTCGATGACTGGCACCGCTCGACTTGGCGCTAAAGTCCGACATACCGCTTACCTGATTCCCTGCAGCAGACATACCAAGTTAGACGCATGCCTGCCGAAAAGGATGTATGCATGTCGCGTGCGGCTGACATGCTCCCCAAAAACATTGTAACATTGAGGACGTTCGGCTGGAAATTCGGGTTTCCACCGCGCAGTTACTAGCACAAAAAAGTGCATGCGCGCCACCCAGCGCGCTCGTCTCTCAAGAAAGGGCATCTCGACCTCGCAAGATGGCGAAGCTCGTCGACCTGAAAAGCACGCTCAATCTCCCGAAAACCGATTTCCCGATGAAGGCGCGATTGCCGGAGCGCGAACCCGAGCAATTGGCCGCCTGGGAACAGATGGGGTTGTATGAGCGCATACTGAAATCGCGCGAGGGCAAGCCGCTCTTCGTGTTGCACGATGGTCCCCCGTATCCGACGGGCGAAATCCACCTGGGCACGGGCCTCAACAAGATTCTGAAGGACATGATCGTCAAATCGAAGACCATGTCCGGTTTTCGCGCGCCCTACATTCCGGGTTGGGATTGTCACGGCCTGCCGATCGAGACGCAGGTCGAAAAGGAGCTTGGCGGAAAGACCAGCAAAGTTTCCGCCGCCGAGTTTCGCAAGATGTGCCGCGAGTTCGCAGCGCGCTACGTCGAGATTCACAAGCGCGAATTCCGCCGCCTCGGCATCTTCGGCCAGTGGGACAAACCCTATCTGACGATGGACCCGTCGATGGAGGCCTGCATCGCCGGCGCGTTCCTCGATTTTCTCGAGAAGGGCTACGTCTATCGCGGCCTCAAGCCGGTCTACTGGTGCACGCACGACCGCACCGCGCTTGCCGAGGCCGAAGTCGAATACGAGGACGACACAGGTCCGTCGATTTGGGTGCGATACCCGGTCGTCGAGTGTCCCGCTTCCATAGCCGCGAAGGACGGGTTCTTTGCAATTGTTTGGACGACGACGCCATGGACCTTGCCCGCCAGCATGGCTCTGGCGTTTAACGCGCATCTTCCTTACGTCTTGGCACAAGACTCCAAAGGCGACGTGTACATCATGGCTGAGCAATTGGTCGATAGCGTCGCGGCAGCCACCGGTCTTCAGTTCGTTTCCACAGCGGGGCCGTTCCCGGGAAGCACATTCGCACTAGCGAAATTTCGGCATCCCTTCTTGCATGACCGGATCGTCCCCGGGATCCTAGGCGAACACGTGACGCTCGAGCAGGGCAGCGGCATCGTTCACACAGCCCCCGGTCATGGAGCCGAGGATTTCCAGGTCGGACAGAAATACGGACTGGAAGTATATGCGCCGATCGATGACGACGGCCGTTTCGTGGAGGGTCTCCCGGAATACAAGGGAAAGGGTGTCTTCGAGGCGAACCATTCCATCATCAAGCTCCTGCGCGAGCGGGGCAATCTTCTTGCAGAGCACAAGCTCACGCACAGCTATCCGCACTGCTGGCGCTGCCACAATCCCGTGATCTTCCGCGCCACCGAGCAGTGGTTCATTCAAATGGACGCAGGCTCGGCGGCGGTCGCCGCGCCCAAGGGCCCGGCGCTTCGCGAGCGCGCGCTGCAAGAAATCGAAAAAGTGAAATGGCTGCCTGAATGGGGCCGCGATCGCATGCGCGGCATGATCGCCGACCGGCCCGACTGGTGCATTTCCCGCCAGCGCTTCTGGGGCGTGCCGTTGATCGTCTTTTACTGCGATGCGTGCGGCAAGCGCCTCGAGAATTTCGCGGCGCTGCGCCACGTGCTCAAGTTTTTCGAGCGCGAAGGTTCCGACGCGTGGTACACCCATCCGGCCGCGGAACTTTTGCCGCCGGGGACCAAATGCGCATGCGGCGCGGCGAATTGGCGGAAGGAAAACGACATCGTCGACGTCTGGTTCGAATCCGGCTCCACGCATTTGGGCGTGCTCACGCAAGGCAATGGTCTCCACTGGCCCGCACAGGTCTATCTCGAAGGGCCGGATCAGTTTCGCGGATGGTTTCAAAGTTCTCTCCTCGTCGGCATCGGGACGCGCGGCGGCGCGCCCTACCAGCAGGTTGTCACGCACGGCTGGACGCTCGACGACGCTGGCAAGCCGATGTCGAAATCGCTCGGCAACGCGCTCTACCCGAACGAAATCGTCGACAAGTGGGGCGCCGATCTGCTGCGTATCTGGGTCGTCTCGCAGGATTACACCTCGGACATGCGCAATTCGCCGGCGATGATGACGCAGCTCGCCGAGGCCTATCGGAAAATTCGGAATACCTTCCGGTTCGCGCTCTCGAATCTTTTCGATTTCGATCCCACGCGCGACGTCGTCCACGACGCCGACATGTGGGAAATCGACGCGTGGATGCTTCGCCGCACCGGCGCGCTCGTCCGGCAGTGCCTCGACTGGTACGCCAGCTTCGAGTTTCACCGCATCTATCACGCGCTTCACGATTTCTGCGTGGTCGATTTGAGCGCGTTTTATTTCGATGTGCTGAAGGACCGCCTCTACACGTTCGCGCCGAATAACCGCGGCCGCCGCTCTGCGCAGACGGCCGTGTATCACATCGCGCGAGCACTCGTTCGCCTGATCGCGCCGATTCTCGTCTTCACCTCTGAGGAGATTTGGAAATTCCTGCCGCAGACGGCTTCGTCGGCCGCGAGCGTGCACATGTCCAATTTCCCCGCGCCAGAACATTTCGAAATCGCGCTAGACGAAAAGCGCGCGAAAGAATGGGACCGGCTGCTCGCCGTGCGGGAAGAAGTGCTGAAGGCGATGGAGCCGGTCCGGGCTGCGAAAACGATTTCGGCCGGCCTTGAAGCCAAGGTAACGCTAGCCGACCCACTGTTCGGCGATCTGGGCGCGCTGCTGAAAAAATATTTCCACGAGCTTCCCGCCCTGTTCATCGTTTCACAAGTCGAAGTTGCGGAGGGTCCGATTAAAGACGCTGCGTCTGCCGCCGGAATTCCCGCCCTCCAGATCAAAGTCGAGCGCGCGCTGGGTTCGAAGTGTGACCGCTGCTGGAACTATTCAACGCATGTCGGCGAGAACGCTGATTTTCCGACGTTCTGCGAGCGCTGCGTCGCAGCTCTTGATGAGATCGAGCGCACTGGCGGCACCGCAGCCGGAAGCGCGGGTTCCTGATGTCCGCAGCGCGACGTACGGTATGGCCGCTCGCGGCGCTCGCAGTTTTCGTGCTCGTCGCCGATCAGGTGACCAAATACGCCGTCGAAAAATTCACTGCCGATGGCTCGCTTCGTATTCTCGTACCCGGCCTCCTGAATCTTGTGCATACGAATAATCCCGGCGTCGCCTTCGGAATTTTCGCCGACTCCGAAATGCCCTGGCGCGCACCGCTATTGATCGCATTTTCGCTCGGCGTGATGTCCCTGATCGTGTGGCTGCTCGGGACGGGCCGCGCTGGCGGCTGGTTCGGCCAGTACGGCATGACGATGATCCTCGGCGGCGCCGCGGGAAACCTGCTCGACCGCATCACCCGCCGCAGCGTCACCGACTTCATCGATTTTCATATCGGCAGCCACCATTGGTACACGTTCAATGTAGCTGATTCCGCCATCGTGATCGGCGCGGCCCTGGTCGTCCTCGAACTCTTGCGCGACTGGCGGCATCCAACCCACGAGCGGGCCTGACGATGCATCCGATTCTCTTCCATATCGGTTCGTTCCCGATCTACACCTACGGCGTCCTCGTCGCGAGCGGCGTTTTGATCTCGCTCTGGTTCGGCACGCGATACGCGCCGAGGGCGGGCCTCACGGGCGACTTCATGTGGAATCTCAGCATCTACGGGATCTTGCTCGGCCTGATTGCTTCGAAGGTCTGGCTCATCGTCAGCGACTGGAGCTACTACTCGGCGAATCCCGGCGAGATTTTCAGCATCGCGACGTTCCAATCGGCGGGAACGTTTTACGGCGGCGTGATCGGCGCAGTCATTCTGATCGTTGTCTACTCGCGAATCCACAAGGCCCCGCTGCTGGCCGTTTTCGACGTTGGTGCCATCATGATTTCGCTGGGGCACGCGATCGGGCGCCTGGGATGTTTCGTCGCCGGTTGCTGCTACGGCAAGCCGACGTCGCTACCTTGGGGCGTCACGTTCACCGATCCCGTCGCCGAGCGAATCGCCGGCACGCCCCTGGGTATCCGGCTGCATCCGACGCAGCTCTACGAATCGGCCGCGGAGTTTCTGAATTTCTTTCTGATGTGGTGGCTCAGCAAACGGCAGAAATTTACAGGACAGATTTTCGGCACGTTTTTCATCTTGTATGGGTTCGAGCGAGGCACGATCGAGTTTTTCCGGGGCGATCCGGGCCGCACGATGATGTTCCACGACTCGGTATCGTTGATGCAGCTCGTCAGCGTCGGGCTGATTCTGATCGGTGCATTCATCTGGTGGCGCGGCCTGCGCGCTTCCGCTCCAGTCACGCCCGCAGCGCCGACGCGAGTTGCCGCAGGTCGCCCGTAGCAATCTCCACTTAATCGTGGTTCACTTCATCGCCTGACCAATGAGCGCTCCCGCCGAGAAATCCGAATTCGTGGTTTCCGCCGAAGAGGCGGGCCAGCGCCTCGACCGGTTTCTCGCCGCGCAGCTCCCCTCAATCAGCCGCTCGAAAATTCAGACGCTCATGGAAGAAGGCCGCGTGCGCGTCGACGGCGTTGCTCGCAAGGCGTCGCACCGCGTCGAGTCCGGCGAATCGGTCACGATCGAAATTCCCGCGCCGCCTCCCGCGGGCGTCGCCGCTGAATCGATTCCACTCGAAATCCTCTACGAAGACGACGATCTTGCGGTTATCAACAAGCCCGCGGGAATGGTCGTTCATCCTGGAGCGGGCGCCGATACGGGCACGATGGTCGGCGCGCTGCTGCATCGCTTCGGAGGCAGCCGGGGACTCTCTGCGGTGGGCGGCCCGCTCCGACCGGGAATCGTGCATCGGCTGGACAAAGGCACGTCCGGCGCAATCGTCATCGCGAAAAACGACGCCGCCCATCACAAGCTCGTCGAAGATTTTCGCGCGCGTCGCGTGCAAAAAACTTACGTCGCGCTTCTCCATGGGAAGCTGAAGGATACTTCGGGATCGGTCGAGCTGCCAATCGCGCGCGATTTGCGCCGCCGTTCACGGATGACCGCGCGCCGCCGCGCGGGCAGAGAAGCGCGCACCGATTGGCGCGCTCGTCTGCGCCTCAATGGATTCACGCTGATCGAAGCCGATCTGCGCACCGGGCGAACGCACCAGATTCGCGTTCATTTTTCAGCGCTCGGATGCCCCGTCGTCGGCGACACGCTCTATGGCGCGCCGCATCGCGAGCGTGCTGGGTCTGAAACGCTTCCGCCGCTCGGAAGGAATTTTCTTCACTCCGGCCGCCTTGCCTTCGCGCATCCGTCAACCGGAAAGCGAATCGACGTGCGCGCGCCTCTTCCTTCCGAACTTGCGGACTATCTCAAATCGCTCGGACGCGCGACTCACACCGACGCCGCTTCAATTGACGCTGTGCTTCGCGAGTACCTATAATTCCTTCGGGTGGAATGCCTCTTGGATGAGAAATTGATCCGCATGCCGCTTCGCGCGTTATTAGCGCTCGCCTTCGGGCTTGCCGTATCTCCGCGACCCGCGCAGGCGCAACAGCCCGCTCCTCCTACAACGCCCGGAATACCGGCTCCGGTGATTCAGGCTCCGCCGGGAACCGACCAGAATCCGGTCACGCCGCCCAATCAAAAGCCGATCGTCAGCACGACGGGTCTCGTGCATTTGGTGGCTACCGTGGTGGACAAACATCACAACTTCATCACGGATCTCGACAAGAGCGAATTCAAGGTGATTGAAAACGGCGTGCCGCAGGACATCCGGTTTTTCAGCCGCGAAACCGATCTGCCTTTGCGCATCGCGGTCTTGCTTGACACTTCCAATAGCATCCGGCCGAGACTGGAATTTGAAAAGGACGCCGCCACGGACTTTCTCGACAAGGTGATCCGCCGCGATAAAGACCTGGCCTTCCTGATGACGTTCGACAACGAGCCCGAAGTGATTCAGGACTATACGGGGGACATCGCGCTTCTTGCCTCCGCGATTCGCGAACAGCGCGCCGGCGGCGGCACGGCTCTCAACGACGCGATCTGCCTCGCCTCCGAAAAGCTTCAGCACGCGCCGCCGATCAAAGGACAGAATTCGGATCTTCGCCGTGTGATCGTTGTGATCAGCGACGGCAACGACAATCTGAGTGACCACGCCTTGAGCGACGCGATCGACGCCTCGATTCGCTCCGAGGTCGCCGTATTCACGGTCAGCACGAACACGGATTGGCTGGCGATCGACGACGCGAGCAAGCCCAGTAAGTATGCGTTGTCGGAGGGCGACAAGATCTTGAAGCAGTTTGCGGATCAGACAGGAGGCAGCGCGTTTTTCCCCTACCGCGTGGACGATCTCGCGCAGTCCTTCCTCGACATAGGTACCGAACTGCGCAGCCAGTATTTCATCGCCTACGCGCCGGCCGATCCTCCCCCGGGCGGGCAGTATCGAAAAATCGATGTCTCGACGACGCGCAAAGGTCTGATCGTACGGACTCGCAAAGGCTACTTCGCCGTGGCGCCCTCAACTTCCGCAGCCGCGCGCTAGCTGGCGGCAATCATCCTCCCGGTGCGTAATATCCCTTGCGCGCGAGTATTTTCATGTCAGGCCGGTCCACTTCGACCTTGATCTTGCGGAATGTCCCGTCGCGCTGCGTATTGGTGGACGAATATCCGAGCACATACTGCGAGCGCAGCTCTTCGGTAATCACATCGAACGCTTTCTCGAGGCCCTTTTCGTTGCGCACGTTGACCACGCGCCCTCCCGTCTGCTGCGTCATCGTGGACGCAACTCCCGGACCGTATCCCGCAGTCGCACGCGGATCGGTGATCAGGAGAATGTGAATCACGGAGTCGGCTCGCTGCGCCGCCTCGATCGCGTCCTGTTCGGTCATCTTGCTGCCCGTGTCTTCGGCGTCCGTAAGTATGACGATCGCCTTGCGTCCTGCTTCGCTCGAAAGCTCGTCGTGGCAGGCGAGATAGATCGCGTCGTACAGATTCGTTCCGCCGCCGCTGCCCATCGGGACCGTTCCCGGTGTGATCACGGGCCCCGCGGCATTGATCGTCGCGCGGCGAATCGCGCGTGACAGCACGCCCGGATCTTCCGTGAAATCGGCGAGCAGGTTCACGTCCGTGTCAAAGCTCATCACCAGCGCTTCGTCCTTTCTGTGCATCACCTCGTGGACAAAGCGCGACGCCGCGTCCTGCTCCGCCGTCAGAATCTCCTGCATGCTGCCGCTCGTGTCCATCAGAATCGCCATCGACAGCGGCATATCCACTTCCTTGGTGAAATAGGCAACTTTCTGCTCGGCGCCGTCCTCGAAGATCTTGAAGTCATCTTTGGTGAGGTCGCCGACGACGCCATTGTGCTTGTCGCGAACGGTGGCAAACACGTTGACGACCGTGGTTTGAACTTGTATCGTCCCCGGCGCTTGTGGAGGCTCTTGCTGCTGCGGCGCTTCTTGTTGCTCGGCGGTCGTGTTGCGCGGAGTGCCGGGCGGCGGCAGCGGACCGCGCGGCGAAGCGCCCTGAGCCGGTCTGGCGCTTCCTGCGAGAGCGATCGCATTCGCGACTGGATAGGCGGCGAGCGTGAGCGTGAGAATCGCCGCGGCGAGGCTGGTCATCCGCATTGTATAATTCTCCCTGGCAACGGTTCTGACTGGTACGATGCACGCCGCGCGCCGCCGGATGTTCGACGGGCACGCAGATGGTCGAGATCAAGGCGGCGGCCTGCGCCGCACGGCGATTGTGAAAAGCGAGATGCTCCAATGATGCGAAAGTTTTCGTTGCTAGTCACTGTTCTCGCCCTGGCTGCGGCCGCAGCTTTGGCGCAGGTCCCGCAGCAGCCTCCGTCCGGTGCGACGCCGCGCCAAATGCCTGCGCAGAACCAGAATCCGCCGGCGATCGTCGTGCGAACAGCACGCGTCATCGTTCCGGTGACCGTAAAAGACAGTCACGGCCGATTGGTCGGCGACCTCACCAAAGATGAGTTTCGCATTTTCGCCGACGGAGTCGAACAACAGATTTCCCAATTCTCGTCCGAGGCTGTGCCTCTGTCCGCCGTCGTCCTGATCGACAACGATCTATCGGGCAGAGTCGCCGACCAGGTCCAGAAGAGTCTCATCGCGATCTCGGCAGGCTTCGGTCCCAACGACGAAGCCGCAGTCGTCACTTTCGATCAGTTTCCGCAGACCGTATCCGATTTTTCCTTCAACAATGATCTGCTGTACACGAAACTCAAGCGGCTTCAGCTCGGATCCCATAACGATCAGGTGATCGCCGATCCCACGACGGCCGGACCCCTCATCAACGGCCAGCCAACGCCGGGGTCGACTGGTGGGTCTCCATATGGCACGCCGTCGGCATCATCCACCGGAGTTCCGCTGCATGGGGCCGGGCGCTATAAAAAGCATAACGCACTCGATGACGCGGTCTTCGCGGCGGTGCAGATGCTGAAAGATCGCGGCCGCGACCGCCGGAAAATGATCTTTATCATTACAGACGGAAACGACGCGGGACGCAACGACCACACATTCGATCAAACCTTGCACGCGATCCTCGAATCCGACGTCGTTCTGTACGCGATTTCTGTGAACCGCTCCACGCCCGTCGGCAAGTCGCTTCTCCAGCACGGCATTTCGAATCTCGATAAGTACGCCGATCAGACTGGCGGCGACACTTTCTTCGCTTCAAAACAAAACGGTCTCGATCGCCTCTACTCCGACGTCACCGAGCAGGCGCGGAATGAATATACCCTGACGTTTTCTCCGCAGGACGTTCATCGCGGCGCGGATTATCACGAAATCGAAGTGCGCGTGAAACGTCCGGAACTCACTATCGAGACTCGCCGCGGCTATTACGAAAGCGCGATCGCCGCCGGCCACTAAATTTCTCACCAAACTTTTTTCGGGAAGGCATCGCGAAAATTTTTTGTTCTTGACTTCGCGCGTTCGCGCCTCTATAGATGGAAAAGCAATCGGGCGTGCGTGAAATATTTTGCGGCGTTCGATCGCGGGAGAAAGTTCCACTGTAGTTCATGCGCGGAACCACTCCAGGCTTCGAAGTGAGAAGCCTTCGAGAAACAAAACGGGGCGCCGCTTGCGGCGCCCCGTTTTCATTTTTGATGCTGTCTTCTCTCTGCGTCCTCTGCGTTTCCTTGCCCTGAGCCTGCAGTTTAGCGAAGGGAGCGGTGAATGCGTTTCTTATCATCCAATCGCTTCGGTTCAATCGGCTGAATTGAAATCAGCTGCTCGTGCGCAGGGCACAGCGGCTTGAAATCGCAGTAGCCGCACATGTAGCCCGGCTTCGCCGGAAACTCTCCCGCGCGAATCTGATCGGCAACTTCCGAAATTCTTTCTTTCGCGGCCTTCAGCGATTTCGAGTCGCGCGTCGTCGCGACACCTTCGTTGTTCACAAGGTAGTGAAGCACCAGCCGCTCCGGCTCGAGTTCGAGCACTTCGCGCGCCGCCAGAGCATAGATGCTCAGCTGAATATCTTCCGCGGCCTTTTTCGCGTCGCGCACCTTGCCCGTTTTGTAGTCGACGATTTCGACTCGGCGTCCGTCGAGCCGGTTCACCTGATCGATTCGCCCGGTCACCACGATGTTTTGCTCGAGCGCCAGCTCGAAGGGCTTCTCCTGGTACATCACGTCCGGCGGCGCAGCCATGAAGCTGCGATAGAACGCTTCGAGCTGTTCTCTCCCCGCTTTGCGGTATTCCTGCTCCTGATATTCGTCGGGAAATCCGGCCGACGACCATTCGCGTTCGTAAATCGCAAGCAATTCTTCGGCTGTCACGCGCCGCTTCTTCCGCGCCTCGGCGATGAATTCGCGGATCGTCGTGTGCATCACGTTGCCGAAAGTCAGTTGCGCGCTCGGCCCGCCGCGAATTTTCCAGCCGTACTGGAAGAGATACTTCATCGGGCAGAGTTCATAGGCTTCAATCGCCGACGCGCTCAAGTGCAGCGGCTCGGGCCGCGGCGGATGGTGCGACTTCGCCCATAGCGCGATCCGCGAATACGCGCGCGAATCCTCGGGGGTCTCGGGGAATAATCGCGTCAGATCGCCCGCCTTAGGCGCGGGCGCGGCCGTTTCCTCCGCTGGCGGCAAATCGACTTTCGGCGCCGATTGCGCGATGTCTATCTTTTGAATCTTCGCGTTCGCGAGGATGTCTTCCAAAAAAGGCGACGGTTTCTTTCGCGCTGCGACGATCGTCGAAAGCGTCAGCCGCCTCTGCGCCCGCGTCAGCGCGACGTAAAACAGCCGCCGCTCCTCTTGCTTGTGAAAGTCGCCCTTCGGCTGCTCTTCTTTCATCAGCTCCGGCGGAAATTCGAATTTCGGCTGCCGCGGGCCGGAAGGGAAGTCGTTGCGACTCAGCCGCAAAATGAAGACGTGCGGATATTCGAGCCCCTTCGCCGCGTGCACGGTCATCAACTGCACCGCGTCGTCGGATAGCTCCTCTTCGATCTGCACGTCGCCCTCAAGCTCTTCGAAAAAGTTCAGATACTCGATGAAATCGCGCAGCCGCTTTTGCTCACTCTTGCGCTGCCACTCCTTGACGAATTCGACGAGCCGCTCGACGTGGTGCCGGTCGGTCTCCGACGGCAGCGCCGCGATCGCGAGCGCTTTGATCAGCGCATCAAGAACATCGCTCGCCGTTTCACTCTTCGCGCGCTGCCTCATCGTGTTCATCAGCTCGACGAGCTCGCCGAGCCGCGCGCCTTCACGCCTGATCGATTTTTCGCGATGCGCGGTTTCAACCTCATCCCACAGCGCGCCGTGCTTTTTCTCAGCGCGCTCGGCCAGCCGCACCAGATCGCGCGGCTCGAGTCCCCAGTAGGGCGCGCCGAGCACCCGCGCGCATGCGATGTTCTCCGCCGGCACGGCGATCAGGCGCAGCCAGGCCAGCAAATCGCGGACAATCGTACTCGCCAGAATCGACGACTTGCGTATCACGAACGGAATTCCGCGCCGCCGCAGCGCATTCATCAGGTGCGTGCGGTGCGCGTGCTTGCGGTAGAGCACCGCGAAGCTGCGCCACGGCGCTCCAGCCTCGTGCAGCCGCTCGATCTCCGACGCGACCCAGTGCGCCTCTTCCGCCGGCGTCGCGAACTCGACCACGCGGATTTTTTCGCCCTCGGTGTTCGGCGTCGTCAGTTTTTTCGGCGGCAGCAACGGAGACTTTTCGTTGTGCACAATCGTTTCGCCCGCCACGCGCAGGATTCGTTGCGTCGAGCGGTAGTTCTGCGAAAGCGACACGAGGAACTGTTTCGACGCACCGCCCGGGACTGCGCTTTTCACTCCGCAATACTGTCCCAGGAAAATCGTGAAGCTGCCGAACGACGCCCCGCGGAAGCGGTAAATCGCCTGATCGTCGTCGCCGACGGCAAAAATATTCTTGCGGTCGCCCGCGAGCAGCCACAGCAACCGGAGCTGGGCGATATTGGTGTCTTGAAATTCGTCGACCAGAATGTAGCGGTATTGTTCGCGCATCCTCTCGAGCAGCGCCGCATCCGATTGCAGCGCTTCCACGGCCTGCAACAATTGTGCGCCGAACGTCGCCAGGTTCCGCTCGCGCAGCAGCCGCTCGCTCACTCGATAGACGCGCGCCAGTTCTTCTTGTCGTGCCAGGCCTTCTTCGGCGATCGCGCGCTCGTCGGCCTGCATCGACTTCTTGCGCGATTCGTACGCGCGCCGCAGCCCGTCGACGTAGCGCTGGTAATCTTCCGGCGTGACTAGCTCGTCCTGACAGCGCGAAAAAAACGACTGAAAATCTTTCAGGAACTCGGCGGGTTCGGAGAGCCGCCGGAACACGACGAGCCCGAGCTCGCCGATGTTGCGCCGCAGCAGAATCTGGTGATCGATGTCTTCAAGCGGCTGAATCTCCGGATTCGCCTCATGCAGAATTTTTTCCAGGCAAAACGAATGAAACGTGCTCAGCCACACTCCCTGCGCCCGTTCTTTGCCTACTGCCTGCGCCACGCGATGTTTCATCTCTCCTGCGGCTTTGTTGGTGAACGTCAGCCCAAGGATGTTCTCGCCCGCGAGATCGGGATTCGATTCGAGCAACGTGCGAATTCGCTCGGTGATCACGCGCGTCTTGCCCGTGCCCGCGCCTGCCACCACGAGCAGCGGCCCTTCGCCGTGCTCGACCGCCGCGCGCTGCTCCTCGTTCAGCGGAAATGCGGACTCCTTCGTGCTGGACTTCTGTGCCATGGCGAGATGCCGCTATTGTAGCAGAAGGGCCTGTGGGCGAATGGAAAGCGAAGAGGCGCTACTGGCCTTTCAATTCCGGCATCGACTCGCGCAGCCGCCGCATGCCGCGAATCCACCGAGCAGTGTCGGTCGCGCGGTGCGCGTAGTACTTCGCCACTTCCGGATGCGGAAGGACCAGAAAAATTTCCTCGGCCAGCGCTTTCACGACGCAATCGGCGACGAATTCCGGCGTGACCGCATTCGGCACTAGAGACGCACCCGCTCGCGTCTTCGCCGCTGCGTCGAGCATCGGCGTGAACACTCCCTGCGGGCACAGCGCCGACACGCGAATGCCGCGGTCGCCGTATGTGATCGCAAGCCATTCTGCGTATGCTTGCGCCGCGTGCTTGGTCACCGAGTACGGCGCCGCTCCGACCTGCGTCAGCAGTCCCGCGGCGGAAATCGTTTGCAGCAAGTAGTCTTCGCCGCGCGCGAGCATCGAGGGCAGCACCGCGCGCGCCGCGTAGACGTGCGCCATCACGTTGATTTCCCAGCTGCGCTGCCAATCGGCATTGGTGGCTTCGATGCCGCCTTCGCCGATTCCCGCATTCGAGCAGAAAAGATCGATCGCGCCGAATTTCTCAAGCGTCTGTTGCACAAGGCGCTGCACGTCCGCTTCGCACGCTACGTTCGTTTCGATCGCGACGCCGCCGATTTCGCGCGCCAATTCCTCCGCCGCCGAGGTCTGGACGTCGGCAACGACAACCGCCTTCGCGCCTTCCGCTTTGAAGCGGATGCACAGCGCCCGGCCGATGCCGCTCGCTCCGCCGGTGACGACCACGACTTTGTCCTGAATCTTCATCGTGCGATTCCAGTCAAGTGGGCCGATTATACGCGCTCGCACTGCGCATCGGCCCTCTTTAGGTTTGGATGTAGCGCCGTGGTCTTTAGCCGGCACCTCTGGTTCTCATGCCCCGACTGCCGCGTTGGCGGGGCACTTCTGTGCCGCACCTCTGATTCTTGCGCAGCATGTATTCAAACTCTGCGCCCCCGGCTAAAATCGCCCGGTGGACCGCTGGTTCCCAGTTGAGACGGAGCGCTTGCTCCTGCGCGAATTCCGCGCAGAAGACGAGACGGACGTCCACGCATACGCTTCCGATCCCGAAGTCGTTCGGCTGATGATCTGGGGCCCGAATCCGCCCGAGGTGACCAAGTCTTTCCTTGCCGGCGTGCTCAAAGAGCAGGAGCAGTGGCCGCGCCCGCTCGTCAGCCTTGCAATTGAGCTGAAGAGCAACCGCCGCGTGATCGGTTCGATCGGCCTGCGCATCAAGGACGAAAAAAATCGCGCGGCCGACATCGGCTATGTGCTTGCTCGGGCCTATTGGCGGCACGGCTACATGAGCGAGGCGGCTCGCGGAATTCTCAATGTCGCATTCGGGAAATTGCAGCTGCATCGCGTCTGGGCGACATGTGACGTCCGCAATCGCGAGTCCTATCGCGTGATGGAAAAGCTCGGCATGCGCCGCGAAGCCCACTTCTGCAAAAATGAATTCGAAAAAGGCGAATGGCGCGACACCTATCTCTACGCCATCCTTGCGGAGGAATGGCTGGCCTAAGTCGATCACCGGATTGCTACTCCCGATGGGCGAGGCTGAGTTTGCCATCCTTTGGCAGCCAGACCTCCGCGCTATTTGAGCTGACGTCGAAGAATCCGACGCCATGCTTTTGAGCCAACTCCACAACCTTCTTGTGTGCGGCGCCTGACTTCGACCGTGCAAAGCCACAATAGATGACGCTCCGACCTACGCTGTAGTCGGTTACCGAATCCTCGTCCTCCGGCAAGTCGGCCGATGACAGCGGGCCGTTAAGCGGTGGAAACGACTGGATGATGTCGAGGAACCACGCCTTGAGCGCGGGCGTCGACACAGCCGGGTCGTTGTAATCGTGCCCTTCGCCCCACTCTGTCTGCTGACGATACCATTCCATGAATGGCTGGCGGCCGGATGGCGCGGCACTGGGTTCGAAAACCATCAAGTCGTAGCTCATGATGCGATTTTACGTTCTAGGGCCAGGTGGCGCCAGCAATCGAGCGCGCCCACATGAGTGCGCGGCAGCTACCGCGTTGACATCGCATTAGCCGAAGCGATCGCGTTCCACCACCAAGCTCTCGCGAGATTGTCGCGATATAATCGATCGCGTGAAGAGGGGCTGCACACGCGGAGGCGCACATGGCTGACACGGCTCCCGCTAGCATCAATCGCGAGAGATTCGCAGAGATGTACGGAGGGCAAGCTCCGTGGGACACGGGCAATCCGCAGCCGGTTTTCGTCAAAGCTGCGGACAAGATCAGCGGGTCGATCCTCGATATTGGCTGTGGTCCCGGAGACAACGCGCTCTTCTTTGCGAGCCGCGGCCATGCCGTGACGGGCGCCGATTTTCTCGAAGAGCCCGTCGCGCGCGCAAAGCAAAAGGCCTCCGAGCGCGGCCTCTCCGCCAAATTTGTAGAGAAGGATGCTCTGCAATTGCAGGACTGGTCCGAGCGCTTCGACAACATCATCGACTCCGGCCTTTTCCACGTCTTCTCGGGCCAGCACGGGTTCGCCGACGAAGACCGCGTCCGATACGCGGAAGGCCTCAAGACGGTTCTGAAACCCGGCGGTCGCCTGTTCCTGCTTTGTTTCAGCGATCAAATGCCCGGAACGCAAGGCCCGCGACGCGTATCGCAATCCGAGTTGCGCGCCACATTTTCAAACGGCTGGGAGATCGAATCGATCGAGCCAGCCGAGTTTGACGTCCGCCCCGAAGCAAAAGCTGGCCTATTCCAGGGAATCAATCCGAAAGCGTGGTTCATGATCGCCCGCCGCACCGCCTAAGCGTACGCTGGAGCGGAAGTCCGCCTAATTCTTCGACGCCACATTCCGCGCATCAACCACCCACTGAACGTTGACGCCCGCCACACACCGGTCACGCAGGCCGTAGTCGCCTGTCGCTATGGTATAAGGGCGCCGTCAATGAACTCGGCATGGAAGCTCGCTTCGCTCAGGCTGGCCCGAGAAAGGAGATCGATATCCATGGGGAAGAAAGTGATGGCGATGATCGGCGCGGCGGCGCTGGTGCTGGCACTGGCCGTCGTGTACACGCAGCAGAAAGCGGCCGCATCGTCGAACAAACCGATGCTGCTCACGGCGCAGGACTACATCGAAATCCAGCAGTTGGTGAACAGCTATGGCTATGCGATCGACAAATGCACCAACAGCGGTTACGACTATGCCGACCTCTACACGCCCGACGGCGTATTCGGCATCGCGGATGAAAACGGCGTGCCCGGCAGGGTCAAATACGAAGGGCGCGATCGATTGGCCGAAGCGGACGGCGGCGGCAAGAGCGGCTGTATCGATCCGAAAACGGCAGGGGACCGCTACACCATGACGCACATGTCCGCCAATCTGGTGATTACACCGACGCCGGACGGCGCCACGGGGAGAAGCTACCTGCTCACAGTGGGCGTGGGGGATCCGACAAACAAAGAGACGGCCAACCAGCCTGCCAAAGCCTACTCGTGGGGTTGGTACAACGACGTTTACGTGAAAACGCCGAACGGCTGGCGCTTCAAGTCGCGCGTCCACTCCTGGCCCGGCATGCCTGAGTCGCTCAAAGCGCGATAGCGGCTATTTGATTGGGGAGATCTCGAACGGGCGAAATGTTCTGTTCCCGCGATCACCGCGATAAGGCGGGCTAGCTGATGGCTTCACGCCGGCACAAAATTGACCGGCTTATGTACCCCGCCTATACTGAGATTTCAGACCGCCGCGCATTCCGGGAGTTCTCGCCATGGAAAATCCCGTCATCCTGAGCGCCGTCCGCACGCCGATTGGA
>Ga0187779_10000112_pt1 | contig 61515 bp, 45 predicted proteins | sample 1015_Q2_SP10_10__FD_132435 | JGI IMG/M metagenome (GOLD analysis project Ga0187779, IMG submission 132435) | Tropical peat soil microbial communities from peatlands in Department of Meta, Colombia - 1015_Q2_SP10_10_MG | ecosystem: Environmental > Terrestrial > Soil > Wetlands > Peat | place...
AGGCAAGGGCCTGAATTGGGGCGGCTCGCTGATCCGTCCAGAGGCGACGGGCTATGGCTGCGTATACTTCGCTGAAGAGATGCTGAAGACGAAGAAGGAGTCGTTCCAAGGCAAGCTCTGCCTAGTGAGTGGGAGCGGCAACGTGTCTCAATACACGATTGAAAAGCTGCTGGACCTCGGCGCCAAGGTGATCGCGATTTCCGATTCCAACGGCGTGATTCACGATCCGGACGGAGTCACCCGCGAAAAGCTGGCTTGGGTCCTTGAACTGAAAAACGTGCGGCGCGGCCGCATCAAGGAATATGCGGACAAATTCAAGACGGCAAAATACATCCCGGTCGATCCGAGGCTGGACTACAACCCGATTTGGGCCATCAAGGCGGATTGTGCGTTCCCGAGCGCGACACAGAACGAAATCAACGCGAAAGACGCGGCGACGCTGGTGATGAACGGCTGCAAACTGGTGGCGGAAGGCGCGAACATGCCGAGCACACTGGATGCGACCAAGCTGTTCCTGGAAGCGAAGATCCTCTATGGGCCTGCGAAGGCAGCGAATGCCGGCGGCGTGGCCACGAGCGGACTCGAAATGTGCCAGAACAGCATGAGGCTGAACTGGACACGCGAAGAAGTGGACGATCGTCTGCACAAGATCATGATCGCGATCCACAAGAACGCGTTCGAGACGGCAGAAAAGTACGGTCATCCGGGCAACCTCGTGTACGGCGCGAATATCGCCGGGTTCGTGAAGGTGGCGGACTCGATGCTGGACCAGGGGCTGGTCTAAAGCAGCGGCGAGCGACTAGTGGCGAATGGCGAGAGAAGCCCGTTGGGCGATTCGCCATGAGCTGCCAGGAACCCAACTTCCGGCGGGGTGGTCACGTGCCACCCCGCCGTTTTTGTAGGCAGAGGATCTGTTGAGGACGCTCGCCTGGCGAAGTTGGCATCGTAAAAGCCGCGGCTAGCCGCCGCACTCCAAAATGAGGCATTCGGATTTAAGATGATGACCAGGATGCAGCAGGCGTTTCCCATTCCGTTTCCCGATGTGGGGATGCAGTTCGAGGGCTTCGACAACCTGATGCCCTTCCGTGTACAGAACATTCTGCTGGTGTCCAGTCTGTATGACTCATTCATTTTGAAGGAAGACGGGCGACTGAACGAATTGTTGGTCAGCGAATCGCAGGACCTGCACCTGCAGCAGATTCCACGAATCACGCAAGTATCAAGTTGCCGCGAAGCGCTGGGGCGAGCCAAGGCAGAGCCGAGCATCAATCTGATCCTGACGAATCTTGCGGTCGGGGACATGAACGCGGCGCAACTGGCGCGAGAGATAAAACAAGCAGGGCTGCAAGTGCCGGTGGTCGTACTGGCATACGACTACCGGGAGATCAAGAGGTTTGTGGCGCGGAACCCGATGACGGAGATCGAGAGGATTTTTCTGTGGCAGGGGACGCCGCGGGTGCTGATTGCGATTGTGAAGTACATCGAGGATCGGCGCAATGTGGAGCACGATGCTTCGATGATGGGCGTGCCGGTGGTACTGGTGGTGGAGGACAACATCCGGTACTACTCGTCGTTTTTGCCGCTGATGTACACGGAGCTGATCTATCAGACGCGGCGAGTGATTCAGGAAGGCGTGAACCTGGCGCACAAGTTGATGCGCATGCGGGCAAGGCCAAAGATCCTGCTGACATCGAATTACGAAGAAGCGTACGCCTTGGCGATGAAATACCAGGAACACCTGCTGGGCATAGTGAGCGACGTAGAGTTTCCCCATGCGGGCGTCTTGAGTGCGGACGCAGGGTTTGATCTGGCGAAGAGCATACGCGCACTGGTATCGGATGTGCCGGTGGTACTGCAAACGAGCAGAACAGCGTTCCGGCAAAAGGCTTACGAGGAAGGCTATTCGTTCCTGCGGAAGGGCTCACCAACATTCCTGCGGGATCTGCGGAAGGTTTTGACACAGCAGTTTGCGTTTGGGGATTTTGTGTTTCGGACGCCGGACCGCGCGGAAGTGGCGCGGGCGACGGATTTGAACTCGTTGGAAGAGTCGTTGAAGACGGTGCCGGCGGAAAGCATCGCCTATCACGCAGAGCGGAATCACTTTTCGCATTGGTTCACGGCGCGAACCGAATTCGCCCTGGCGCAGAAATTCCGGCCGCGCAAAGTTTCCGATTTCGCGACGATTGAAGATTTGCGGAACGACCTGATCGAGTCGATCGCGGAGTATCGCCGGGAGCAGAGCGACGTGCTGATCGGGGACTTCAAGCCGGCTGCGTTTCAGAGCGGCGGCTCGTATTTCTTGCGCATCGGTTCGGGCTCACTCGGCGGAAAAGCGCGTGGACTGGCGTTCGTGAGGCATCTGCTGCACAAGCGGCGTTTTGTGCGGCGATATCCGAATGTGCAGGTGAGCGTGCCGCCTGCGGTAGTGATAGCAACGGATGCGTTTGACCGCTTCCTGGCAGAGAACAACCTGCTGGATTTCGCGATCCACTCGACGGACGACAGCGAGATTCAACAACGATTTCTGGAGGCCGCACTTCCCGCTTCGTTGACGGAGGATCTGCGCGCGTATCTGGCGGAAGCGCGGTTCCCGCTGGCGGTGCGCTCGTCGAGTTTGCTGGAGGATTCGCAATACCAGCCGTTCACGGGCGTGTACGAGACGTTCATGCTCGGCAACCAACATGCGGACCCGGGCTACCGGCTGAACCAGCTGAGCGAGGCGATCAAGCTTGTGTATGCGTCCACATTCAGCCGACACGCAAAGGCGTACGTTCGCGCCACGCCGTTTCGACTGGAAGAAGAAAAAATGGCGGTGATCCTGCAGCAGGTGGTGGGATCGACATTCGGCGCGCGATTCTATCCGGACTTTTCCGGAGTGGCGCGCTCGCGGAATTTCTACCCCGTGCCTCCCATGGCGTTTGAGGATGGAATTGCGGCCGTGGCGCTGGGGCTGGGCCGCGCGGTGGTAGACGGAGGCAAGTGCCTGGCGTTTTGCCCGCGGTATCCTGCCAACCTCGTGCAGTTTTCGTCCGTGGAAGACTTTCTGAAGCAATCGCAGACGGATTTCTGGGCGCTTTCGCTGAATCACCTGCCGGAAGAGACAACGCCACCGGGACTGCGCGAGGTGCGATTCAGCCTGGACGTGGCGGAAGCGGATGGGACGCTCGACGCGTTGGGCTCGACGTATTCGGCGGACAATGACAGGATTACGGATGGATTGGGACGGCCGGGCGTGCGCGTGGTGACGTTCGCGCCGATTCTGAAATACGGCGTGTTCCCACTGGCGGCGCTGCTGGACGAATTGGTGAAGGAGGGCGAGAACGCCTTTGGCCAACCCGTGGAAATCGAATTTGCCGTTCGATTGGGGCGGCAGGCGGGCGAAAATGCGCAGTTCGGCTTTCTTCAGATTCGCCCGCTGGTGCTCGCACATGAAGCCGAAGAGCTGCACATAGAGAAGGTGGAGCGTTCCCAACTGATGGCACAGAGCACCAAAGTGCTGGGAAACGGGCGCGTGGGGAATCTGATGGATGTGGTGGTGGTGGATTCACAGCGGTTCGAACGCGCGCTGAGTCAAGAAGTCGCCGGACACGTTTCCTATTTCAACGCGAAGCTGACGGGCGAAAACCGCCCGTACCTTCTGGTGGGTGTGGGGCGGTGGGGTTCGAATGACCCGTGGCTGGGCATTCCCGTGGAGTGGGACGACATTTCAGGAGCGGCGGTGATTCTGGAGGCGGGGTTCCGGGATTTTCGCGTGACGCCTTCGCAGGGCAGCCACTTTTTCCAGAATCTTTCCGCGTTCCAAGTCGGTTATTTCACAGTGAATCCCGATCTCGGCGAAGGGATGGTGGATTGGGACTGGCTTGCCGCTCAGCCCGCGGAGGAGGAGCGCGGATGTGTACGCCATCTGCGTTTCCCTATGCCGGTAACGGTGCTGATGAACGGGCGCGCAGGGGCAGGGGCGATTTTGAAGCCGGCGAGCAGCACGGCGGTTAGGTAGCGTGACAGAAGAAAGATTCCTCACTTCGCAGACTCCGTTTGGGATGACGGGTTGTTGCTGACTGGGAGTGCCAAGGGGGAATGGCTCAAAAGCCTGTGAATTTACGCAGTGCGGTGCGCGGAAGCCCGCTGATTGGGGAGATGGTTTGCACTGACACTTCGGCCAGAAACTACTAACTCTTTTATTTTAAATGGCTTTCCTCATGCCCCGTTTTAGTGGCCTTTGGACTGGCGCCTGCAAATTCAGGTGAGGGGTAGTCCGGCCATGAACTGCCGGGCGGAGGAGGAACGATGATCCTTACCAACCTCATTCTTGCAGCCATTCTGGTTTTACTGATTGGCAGCCTGGTGTTCGGGATCGCCATGTGGTTTCGGACATACCTGCGGTATCGCGGGCAGCGGCTGGTGACCTGCCCGGAAACGCACGCACCTGCGGCGGTGCATGTGAATGTCGGCAAGGCCGCAAGCACGACGTTGATTGGAAAGCAGGAAGTCCGGTTGGATCAGTGCTCGCGCTGGCCGGAGAAGCGGAATTGCGGTCAGGACTGCTTGAGCCAAGTGAACGCCGATCCCGAGAACTGTCTGGTCTGGAACATTGTTGCCGGATGGTATAAGGGAAAGTCCTGCGCCTATTGCCAGAAACCGTTTGGGGAGATTCACTGGCACGACCGGCATCCCGCGTTGCTTTCGCCGGACCGCGTGGCCAAGCAATGGAATGAAATTCCCGCGGAGCAATTGCCGGGGGTTTTCCAAACGCACCTGCCGGTCTGCTGGAACTGCTACGTCGCGGAAACTTACCGCCGCCAGAATCCAGACCGCGTGTTGAACCGGAGTTGGGATCGCGGCCCTGGTGGGGAGTACGTTCCCAAAGAGGAAGACGAAGCCACAGCGCAGAAGCGCGTTGCCGGCCGGTAAGTCTTAACGAGTTTCGGAGAGCGGGCAGCCCGTTGATCGAAGCGCGGGTTTCTGTGCCGGGGTCCTGCCATTAATTCCCTGCCCTTTTTGTTCAGGAGCCTGCACAATTCTGGATCCTTGCCAGGGATGGTAGAGTCTAAACCCTGTGTGAGGGACCATGGACACGACGGAGAAACAGGGAACACATCAGAAGGCGCTTTCGATCAACTTGGATGGGTCAGTGTTCGGCTCGTTCGCGGAAATTGGAGCGGGGCAGGAAGTGGCGCGCTGGTTTCTGCGCGTGGGAGGCGCCTCGGGAACCGTCGCCAAGACCATTTCGGCGTATGACAAAGAAGTAAGCGACGATTTGTACGGGGCCGGGACGCGCTACGTTTCCAAACCGCGGCTGGTAGCGATGTTGGACAACGAATGGAGCCAGCTCCTGAGCCAATTGCAGGCGAGCCGAGGGGCAAACACCAAGTTCTTTTCGTTTGTGGATACAATCTCCGCCCGGAATTTTACGGGCACAAATGATTGCCACGGCTGGGTGGGACTACGCTTCCTGCTGCAGCCAAACGGTCCACCGAATGACGTCATCTTGCATATCAACCTCCGGGATTCGACGAATTTGCGGCAACAGGAGGCGGTCGGAATCCTGGGAGTGAACCTGCTCTATGCCACGCAGCATGCCTTGACGACTCCTGCCGAATTTCTGACGAGCGTGTTCGAAGAGTTGAACATGCACCGCATGGAGATTGACTGCCTGGAGTTGAGCGGCCCGGCCTTCGAGAAATGGGACCGGCAAGAGTTGCACGCGTTTCTGGTCACGGGAGGATACGCAGAGGCGGTGGTTTTCCCTGTCGATGGCCAATTTGTGCCGCCGAACGAGTTGCTCTACAAAAAGGCGCTTGTGCTGGCTCCCGGGAGATTCAGCGTCGCTTCACAGCTCCATGCGGATCTGATCCGCCAGACGCTGGAAGAGCTTCCCGCGGAAGAGTTGAAACAGAGCAAGGGGGGGCTGGGGCTGTTTTGCCTTGCAGCGGAACCGGGAACCACGGAACTGGAGAAGCTTTCCACGGCGGCGATCGTAGTGGTGGTGAACCGGCTGCAGAAGCTGGGCTACGGCGTCATGTTGTTCCGTGCTCCGGAAGTTTATACGATGAGTGCGTTCGTCAACCGTTATACGGGATTCCGAATCCATTTTGCGGTTGGGTTGTCCATCCTCGTCCGGGTTCTGGAGGACCGCTACAGAGGCTTGTCCGGGAGTTTGCTCGAAGCGATGTCGCGGCTGTTTTCCCAGAACGTGCGTCTGGTCGTGCATCCTATGCCAACGGAAGAGTTGGCGCAGTGGGTGAAGGAAGAAGGGCTGACGCTATGGACGTGGGAGGACACGAACGGGATGGTGACAGCCGGCAACTTGCATCCTGTTAAGCCTCTCGATTATCTGTACAAGTACTTGTTAAGCGAGAACTGGATTCTGCCCGGCAAGGTAATCAGTCATTAGGTGGTTGGCTTTGTTGGTTGGCGAATAGCGGCCCGCCTCCCTTCCTGCGTCAGGGCAAGCAGAAGGCGGCCCCTACAAAAGCTGAGAAAAGGTCGCCTTAGTGGCAGAACTCGCAGGCGCGGCCGACGGTACCGAGGCCGAGCAGTTCGATCTGGGGCGAAAGATCGTCCGGCTTGACCGACTCCTCACTCAGCAACGCAGTGCTCAGGTACTTCTTGTTGTCATCACAGAAGACAGTGGCCACGACGGCGCTGGGAGCAATTTTCTCCTGCGCGATTACAGCGGCCAGGAAATTGCATCCGGAGGAGATGCCAACCGCGAGGCCGAGCTGCGTGGCGAGCTTCTGGGACATCTGAATGGCGTCGCCATCGGAAATGGTGATGACTTCGTTGAGTTCGTTCAAGTGGACGATTTCCGGGATGAACTCATCGGAGATGCCTTGAATGCGATGATTGCCGACCTTGCAACCGGTGGTCAGCGTGGGTGATTCGGCGGGCTCAACGGGGTGTACGCGAATCGACGGATCCTGATTTCGAAGATATTTTCCCACCCCCATGACCGTGCCGCCAGTGCCAACGCCGGCGACGAACGCCTGCGGGCGCTTTCCAACAGAGAGAAGCTGAGACCAGATTTCCGGGCCGGTGGTCTCCTCATGCGCTTCGGAATTGGCGGGATTGGAGAACTGGCGGGGAAGGAACACGTCGTTACGCGAAGCGGCAAATTCCTCGCACATTCGGATGCTGCCGAGGAACCCGCCATCGCCTTTGCTGATGGAGACGACTTCGGCGCCATAGCTGCGGATCAGATGGACGCGTTCCTGGCTCATCCAGTCCGGCATGAAGATTTTCACGGGATGACCGAGCATGCGCCCAATGGCGGCAAAGGAGATGCCGGTATTGCCGCTAGTGGCTTCCGCGATGGTATAGCCCGGGGAGATTTTGCCTTCGGCATAGGCCTTCTGGAGGATGCGCACGGCCATGCGGTCTTTGATGCTGCCGGTGAGGTTCAAGTACTCGGACTTGGCAAAGAGGATGCGGTGCGTTCCTCGATAGCGGTAGTGGATGGATACAAGAGGCGTGTTGCCAACGAGCCGAGTCAGCGCCTTGAATTTGGAGGTGGGTAGATCGAGTGTGGTAGTCATAACAATTCATTAGTGGCACGTTTGGGGGAATTCGGCAAGGGCTTGGCGCACGGGTAGTTGAGGCGTTCTGGTGTGGATTGAGGCCTTTCGGCCAACAGCCGCCAGCCGTTAGCCAACGGCAGGAGGCGAGGCTGAAGCCTATGAGCTCGCAGCTAAAGGTCAGAGCAGTTGTGTAGCTGCTGCTTCCAAGGCGGGCCCTGCAAAGGGACGGCGGCGTAAAGCCGGCACACGGAGAAACCCAAGTGGATTAGGGATTAGGGTTTGGCGGCACCGGAGACATCGTGGGCGGAGACGGCGAAGATGTACCAGGCGCCGTGGGGGAGCCACTGCTCCTGCCAGCGCCAGTCGTTGTCGGCGCCGGTCTGATGGAAGGTCAGATTGTAGTCGATGCCGTCCTCGTCTTTGAAGCCGGCGGTGATGCCGTTCGAAATGCCGCCGGGTGCGTTTGTGTACTCCCAGGAATCGAAGAAGAGGTATTGCGGATTGTTGCGGCCGACGCCGTTCATCATCGAGGAATCGAACGGATTGAGGCCAAGAATCCAGTTGAGCTGGCTGGCGGCAAAAGCGCGCAACTGTTTCTGAAATTCGGGATCGTCGGGGTACTGCTTTGCAGCGAGCCTGGCGGCTGTGGCGAGCGAGGCGAGACGTGCATTCTCGCCCTGCCACCAGGGCGCGACTTCGGTGTTGTGCGGGAAGAAGAAAGTGACGCGGCGGTTGCCGTCTTTGTCCTGCGTGAGCTGGCGGGCATAGGCGAAAGGATTGTTGACGTCCTGATTGATGCCGAGCTGGAATGCGAGTGATCTCTTCGCCGTGTCGCGGACTTTCTTTTGCACGTCGGGGCCAGCAATCTCCGCGTAGTAAAGGAGGCTGACGACCGGGAGGCCCGCATCCGAGGCGTGGAAGAACGGGCGCGTGGCGTCATCCGCGCGCCAGTAATTGGCATAGGAACCGCTGGTGATGAGGCGAGACATGAGGCTGGCGGCGCGCTTATCCGCTGCGGCCTTGTAAACGTCCTTGTGCGTGGCGCGGTAGAGTTCTGTCGCGGCCATTAGCGCGCAGTAATCGTCGACGATGTTTTCCTTGCCGTCATTAGTCAGCTTCGGATTGTTCTTCTCAAGGAATTCGAAGGAAGCCTCCGCCGCTTTCAGGTAATCCGCGTTGGTGTATTCGCCGGAGATCGAGTAGGTGCTGGCAATCGCTAACGCAGATATGGCCACTCCACCGCCGGAGCGGTAGCTGACTTCGTATTCGAGGTCGCTGCTGGCCTCTTCGACGATGCCGCGGGGGGACTTGTCGCTGGTCGTATAGATGCCGAACTTCTTCATCTCGCCAGCTACTTTGCGGAGCTCAGGAACCTGCTTCGGTCCGCCGGTGCTGATGGAGCGGTAGAAGGAGCCGTCAGGAACCTTCACACGGACAAGATAATCGGCGCCAAACATGGCTTCGTCGAGCATGCGGTTCTGGTAGCGGATCATTTCCGGCACGGCGCGGGCGTTCAGGAGTTCGGCGCTCTTGAAGAAGCTATAGACCGCGAAAGGAATCTGCTGCGGGTTGAAGTAAGTGGAAAACGAGAGGTGAGAGAGATGCTTGCCGTAGTCGCCGGTGGCGTCCCACCAGCCGCCGTGGGCGTCGACGGTGCCGGTTTTCTTGCCTCCATCAAAGGGGAGATGGCGGTCGGCCTTGTCCATTGGGCCGGAGCTGCGTTCTTCCTTGAAGAAGTAGACGGCGTCGGAGAGCGTGTTGCGCTCGAGAATCAGGCGCTGGACGAGGAAAGGATAAGAATGAATGGAGCGATCGCCGGAAGTGCAGACGAGATAGTAGGTGCCTTCGGTGGAAAATGAATCAAAGTCGACGGTCCAGAAATCCCAGTCGCGCCATTTCTTGACAGGTCCCACGTGCTGCGCAGGGATGTCGAGCACTTTGTGACGATCGGCTGCATCATTCAAGGTGCAGACGGTGAAGTGGTCCTGAGCGCTGCCGAGGATCACGGCGTGCTTGGGACCCGAAACATCGTACCCAACTTGATTGGTGAGGATTTTCGCTTCGTCGGCACGAACTGCTGGGAGCAAGAACAATACGGAAGAAGCAGAAAGAACGATCCGAGTGAATAGCGGCATAAGGCCCTCGACTTTTTTGGCGGATTCCTTGCGGCTCAAGCATACCGCAGGCCGGCCCGCAGGATAGTGACGGCGAACACCCTACTCTGGGTAATTTAAATCGTTTTAGTAGAAAAGGCGACCTTCATTGACAAGGCCGGAGGCGCCTTCCTAAAATGGCGGCCAGTTCGAAAAATAGAAGGAAGAAACGGATTCCCTTTTGATGCGTTCCAGACGCCGTCCCCTGGCTGTGCTGTTTCTGTCGAGTATTTCGCTGTGCGTTCTTTTCTCACCGGAGAAAACCCCCGCCCAGAATTTCACGGACATCAAGCCTAGTCCGCAGCAGGTGGCGTGGCAGGACTTGGAGATCGGCGTCATCTTTCATTTCAGCACAAATACGTTTCTGGATCGCGAGTGGGGGGATGGATCGGCGGACCCGGGCGTGTTCAACCCGAGCGGCGTCGACGCGGAGCAGTGGATTCGCGTGGTGAAGGCGGCAGGCGCGAAGCACGTCATTCTGGTGGCCAAGCATCACGACGGCTTCTGCTTGTGGCCGAGCGGGCTGACGAATTACAGCGTGAAGAGCAGTCCGTGGAGGGAAGGCAAAGGCGATCTGGTGCGCGAAGTCGCGGAGGCGGCGCGCAGGAATGGTTTGAAATTCGGGATTTACCTCTCACCGTGGGACCGGCACGATCCGCGCTATGCGGATGCGGCGGCTTACGACAAATACTATCTGGGGCAACTGGATGAACTGGCCTCGCAGTATGGAGAGCTGGTGGAATTCTGGATGGATGGAGCGGGCAGCGCAGGGCACACGTACGATTTCGACAAAATCGTAGAGGAATTGCGGATGTGGCAACCAAACACGATGGTGTTTGCGGACGTGGCGCTGTACAAATATGCCGACCTGCGATGGGTGGGCAACGAAGCCGGCCGCGTGACCTATGAAAATTGGAACGTGGTGGATCGCACCGGCTATCTTCGCTGGCGGCCCGTGGAAGCGGATACTCCCCTGAGGAAAGAACATTGGTTCTGGCATCCGAAAGACGAGGCCAGCCTGAAGAGCCTTCCGGAGCTGGTAGAGGATTACGACCAGACCGTCGGAAGAGGCGCGCAATTGATGCTGGGAATCGCGCCCGATAGGAATGGCCGCGTGCCGGAGGCGGATGTGGCGCGACTGAAGGAGTTCGGCGACGCGATTCAGAAAACGTATGGCCACAATCTTGTCGTGGAAAAGGCGGGTGCGGGCGCGGCGGTGGAGGCGCTGGACGGGAATCCGGAAACGTTCTGGTCTGCTCCCGCCGGGTCGCACAGTGCCTCGATCGAAGTAAGTTTCAAAGAGCCGGTGACCTTCGATTGCGCGCTCACGATGGAATGGCTGAACGACGGACAGCACGTACAGAAGTACGCGATTGAAATTCAGGAGGGCGGAAGGTGGAAGCGCGTGGCCGAGGGGCAAGCCATCGGCCACAAGAAAATCGATCATTTTCCGGCCGTGACCGCGCGACGTGTGCGCTTGAATCTGCTGGAGAGTTCCGCTGAGGCGCACATCCGGGAGTTCCAGCTTTACAACACCGGGGCAATGCGATAGAAGGAAGCCAATCCAGCATTTCTATTCCGGGTCAATGCCGAATTCAGAAAGACGGGCCGCGGCAGGTCCGGAGATTAGGCAGGCTGACCGCGCATGTACAGCCAGGATAAACGCCGGAGCCGGCGCATCCGAATCGGCCAACCCATGAAGATCCGCGCGTCCGACCCCAAGGATGCGGTGCAAGAGCTCGGCACAACGAAAAACGTAGGGCGTGAGGGAATTTACTTTGTCAGCGCAATCGCGACCTACTATGAGGGAATGCGACTGTACGTGACGCTCCCCTTCCACGATCCGAAGGACCCGCAGGACCGTGAGTACCTGGGGCAAGTTGTGAGGGTGGAGAAGGTGGGCGAGGGGCAGTGGGGCGTGGCGATACAGTTTCTTTCGTAGGGAATCACTAAACAAGAAACTAGGAATTTGATGGGAGGGCGACGACCTGCGTGTGGAGTTTTTCGAATTGCAGGGAGCCGAGGCCGCGGTCTGCGGCCAATTGCAAATAGGGAAGAGCGGGTGGGTCCATGTTCCAATAGGCCTTGGCCACGTAAGCGTCTAGCGCGACCGGATCCGTGCCCGCAACGACGGTTTTCTTCAGCAGAACATCCTCGAGGTTGCCGCCGGTTGGGCCGTTACGCAGCAGCACACGGTAGGAATCGATCAGAGTGAGCGTGGGCCGCATGAAGTCCGCCAGGTCCACCAGGCTTTCGTGGATGCGCTGGTGGAGGCGCTGGCGCTGGCCACCGAGAATGCCATACCAATTTTTCATGCCGAGAGTGGCGCCGGTGAGACTGTGGTGCTTGGCGATCGGCAGGTTGATGATCTTGTCGGCCTCCAGAAAAGGCTGGAAGACGGGCCATTCCTGGAGAATATCTCCGCCGAGGTTCACTTCCTTGAACGAGGAAGAGTCAGGAAGAATGACTTTCGCACCTTCCTTGCCAGCAGCCTCGGCGATGCCGGAGCGTTGGAAGCAGCGGCGAGGATCGTTGCAGCTAACATCCGTGACGATGACTCTTCTCGCACCAGCGGACCAGCACTGGCGGACCATTTCGGCGACTACTTCGGGATTTGTGTTGGCGGCCTGCTCGGGCGTGCGGTCCCAGGCAATGTTGGGTTTGACGATGACGACGTCCCCGCGCGAGACGAATCGCTGGATGCCGCCGAGTTCGAGCAGTGCGCGCTGCACGAGAGCACTTGGGGAATCGCCACTGACGACAGTCAGATCCGGGAAGGCGGGGTTGGCCATAACGCGGTGGTCGCGGCGGACGGAAACCGGGAGCTTCTCCGTGGGTCTGACACTACGTGTGGTGAGCCAATAGCCCGCAGCGGCCGTGCCGGCGCTTAATCCAGCAAGGCGCAGAATGCGGATCAGCGCTTCGCGGCGATTCAGAGGCGCGGCGGACAAACTATCGGGCGTGGTGCGCGGCTCGGCCAATGACTAGACCTCCATCAGGTGAATGCGGTTGGGATCGTCTGTGCCAAGACGATGTTGCGGATCAGCGGCAACGGCAATGTATTTGGGAGCCGTGCCCGCTTGGACCAAAGTGTTGAGGCCGCGTTCTGCCCGCTTTGATTCGATGATTTTCCAGGCGATGGAGTCGATGGCCACGGGGTCGGAGGCGACCATCACACCGTTGTATTTCCACGCAAATTGCGGCTTGTAGCCGGGGCCCTCGGCAAAGCAAGCTGTCATGGCATCGGCGACGACGAAGCGGAACTTGTTGCGAATGGGCAGCAACAGATTGAGGTCCGCAACGCCAGGACAGCAGTTGTTCGAATGAAATTTGTTGGGATTGTTGTTCACGCCATACATGTTCTTCAACGCGAGAGTGACTCCGGCCATCACGTGATGCTTGAGGATGGGCACGTTGATCATGCAGTCGCAAGTGCGCGTGAGCAGCTTGGAGAGACGTGTTTGGACGGATCCGGCGGTGAAGACAGTGTCGTCATAGCCGATCTCTTTCGAATCGGTGCCAACAAAACGAATGCGATTGGGGTCACTTGAAAGCGGGAATCCGGCGCGATCGAGCTCTTCGTTGGTGCGATCCCAAACGACAATGTTGCCCGGTTTGACGCCCGCCTGCTGGAGGCGTTCGCAAATTGCCGCCACCAACACGGGATGAGTGGAAAGGCCGGGGCCCGCGATGGTGTTGACCTTCAGGCCGACGACTTCATCTGGGTGGACGAGTTTTTTCCACGGGCTGACCGGGTCGGGGGATTCAAAGAAATCCTGCATGGCGCGATCGAGGAGTTTCTGCACACGCGCGGAATCCGGAGTGGAGCTGGCTCCGTACAGGGAAGCATCACGCGCGACAACGACTTTGGATCTTTCAGCGCTGGCAGCCGAGGGATTGACGCTGCGGTCCGCGGCAAAGGCGAAGCGTCCCGCGCCTGCGGCTAGCGCGCCCAATGCGCAGTCCCTGAGAAAGTCCCGGCGGCTCTTTTCGTAATTGTTGTTCATCGCAGTATCCTCCTAGCGCGAGAGTTTCCGTTCCACGGCGTGACCGAGAGAGAGCATGGCTTCCGAGAGCTGAGGCGAATCCTGATAGGCCACCATGCGGACAAGATAGGGACCTTTTCGGAAAATCAGAGACTGCGCGTACAGCCACGCGGCGTCGCCGAGAGCGGGAGTTTTTGCATCCATCGCAGGCTCGGATTCGAAGATGGCTTTTGCACCATCGGCGTTGGACATTGTGTACACGTCAACGGTGACCTGGACCTGGCCTTTGAATCTGTAGTCGGCAGTGGAGACACTGCGCACACCCGCCTTCAGATATTTTTCGGCATCGCCATCGATGTAGTCCGAAAGCTTGTCGGCGGAGAACGTGCGGACTTCGGGAGCCTTGGTCCAATCGGGAACCTCGGCGGACTCCGGAAAGAAGGTGGTCGACGCAGCGGACCGGTGCTGGCAGCCGCATGCCAGGAAGAGAGAGGAGAGCAGCAAAGCAGTGGTGAACCGGCCGCGACTGAGTGAGTGGGTCATGATCGTGTGGCTTTCCCTTCCGGATTCAAAAGAATCTGATTGGTGGCAGATCGCGTCTCACCGACGCAGGTGACGTACACCGCGGGGCGGTCGCGCAATGGGCACGCATACTCGCAGGCGCCACAGCCAACGCACTTTGCCGGGTCGACCCGCGGCTGCTTGAGAATCTTTGTCTGACCCTTGGCGTCGGTCACTTCCGCGGGCTGCAAATAGATGGCTTTGGGCGAGGTGGGGCACCACTCCTCGCAGACGATGCATTCCGTTGCCATGGCCCAGGGCAGGCAGCGGCCCCGGTCGTAGAAAGCAGTTCCGATGCGAACGGGCTTGCTCTCCTTCGACAGGCCAACTGCCCAGGCTTTAGTCTTTGCCGTGATTTGCCAAATGGCACCGGTGGGGCAAGCCTGCGAGCACAGGACGCAGCTCGGCTCGCAATAGCCAATGCGCGGGACGAGCACCGGCGTCCAGAGGCCTTCGATCCCGCTTTCGGAGAAAGAGGGGTGGAGCGCGTTATTGGGGCAGACTTTCATACATTCGCCGCAGCGGACGCAGCGCGCCAGAAAGTCCGATTCATCCAGAGCGCCGGGAGGACGAATGCGGCGATCACTTTTTTCAGCGGCAAAGGAAGTTGTGGCGCGCATCAAGGGGAGGGCCGCGGCCCCGGCCGCGAGACCGGTGAGGACTTTACGGCGCTGGAGGCTGGGCGCTTCCCGCGTGTTGCCTTGGGGGAAAAACTTGAATTGCAGACCATCGTGCGGGCAGGCACCGATGCAATTCATACAAAGGAGGCATTCGGATTTGCGCCACGGCACGCCACCGATGGGATCGTCACCGCCCTGGCAGTGCAGCAGGCAGCGATTGCAATCGTCGCAAGAGGCAGTGTTTTTTTGCAGGCCGAGAATAGACCAGCGCGAGACGAGACCGAAAAGGGCGCCAAGGGGGCAGAGCGCTCGGCAGAAAAAGCGCGTAACACGATAGTTCAGTGCCAGGACCAAAATGAAAAGTAGGCCGAGGAAAAACCCCTGGCGAAAATGAGACTGCTTCAGGCTGAGGATCGTGTAAGTCAGAATGACGTGGACAACCCCGCCGATAATGCGCACCAAGGAAAAGCCGCTCGACTCCGCGGAGTGGAGAATCGAATTGCCCAGATAATCCAGCCCGGGAAGAATCGAAAGACCTAGTGAGCGCGTGAGGAACGAAAAGGGATCAAACCAGCCGACGAGGCCCGTGCCGAAGAGAGCCGCGACGAGAACCGCGAACAAAATATAGTACTTGGCGGCCTGCCAGGACTTGTAGCGATTGGAATCGATGAGCTGCTTGCCGCGCTTCGATTCCGATTTCAAACTGCCGAAGAAGTGGTTGAGGGTGCCCAACGGGCAAACCCAGCCACAGAAGAAACGGCCAAGGAACAGCGTGGGGATGAGGATGAGCAGGCTCCAAAGGAGACCCTGGTATAAGGCGCGGCTGGCCAAGGCATTCGAAATGGCAACGAGGGGGTCCAGTTGGAAGAAAAGAGCCACGGGCGAGGTGAGCCGCAGATCATCCGGTGAGGCGGTGGAAGAGGCCCGAAAATCGGTCCGCAAGATCAGGTAAAGAAACAGGAGTAAGAAGCTTACCTGAGAGCAGGCGCGGAGGCGCGTTGCGGAGGGAAACGTCACAGAACCATTCTGGCAATTTGGAGCACAACCGGATGTGATGAGAGTCACCGGACCGTACAGAGTGGGGAAATGGGCGCAGCCTCCGGAGCAGCACGGCCTCCGTTTCCGGTACAATGCAAAATGTGCCCCGGCTTTCTACCATGGGGCGGGTGGGTCCGTGATACATCGCTTTGTTTTTCACAATGATGAGCTGCGTCCGCTGGAAAAGACCCGGTGGTCGCCTGGGCAGGCGGGATTAATCTGCGGCTGGGGGCTGTTTACGACAGTCCGCATCGCACGCGGGGAAGCGTTCGCCTATGAGCGGCATTGGCGGAGGCTGGAGAAGGACGCCGCCCTGACGCGGTTGCCAATGACCTACACGAGCGCGAGGGTGCGCGTCATGCTGCAGGAAGTGATCCGCGCCAACGAGGTGAAAGAGGGTTGCGCACGAATCTATCTGATCTGGAACACGGTGGGGAGCTGGAAGGGCGACGAGAAGATGCCGGATGTGGACCTGGTCATTACTTCGGCGGACCTGCCCCACTACCCCGAAAATGTGCGTCTGAGCGTGCGCGAACACGGCCGGCACGCGGCTTCCCCTTTGGCGGGAGTTAAGACCATCTCCTGGTTGGACAGCGTATGGGCCGCAGCGGAAGCGCAGCGGGAAGGTTTCGATGAAGTGGTGCTGCTGAACGAACGGGGCGAAGTAAGCGAGTGCACCGCGGCAAATATTTTTGCGGTGAAAGGCGAGAAAGTGATCACGCCACCGCTGACATCGGGGTGCCTGGAGGGTGTAACCCGAGGCGTTTTGATGGAGATTGCGAGCGAAGCCAGCACCAGCGTGGTGGAACAAGCGATGCGATTGGAAGATCTGTATAGCGCGGACGAAGTGTTCATTACGTCCACCAACCGCAATGTGATCGGAGTGAAAGAGATCGCGGGTCACACGATCGCGAACGGCAAGACGGGGCCGGTAACACTGAAACTCGATGAGGCCTTTGAGGGCTATATCAACGATTACATCGAGCGCCGTTTAGCAACGAGCCGATAATCCGTTCAGGGCTTCGGGGGCGCCAGGCTTTTCAATGGTGGAATGGAACTCGCCACCGTGAAGGCTCGCTCCGGAAGAGTCTTTTTGTTTTGCAGCGCATCCACGAGCATCTCCATCGCCTTGCCGGTATTGGGAGGGGTCAAGATTGTAGCAGTGAGCAGACCACTCCGCACCCATGCCTGACCGGTTTTCGGCACTCCGTCGCAACCGAGGAACGGAATCGCAAGCCACCGTTCGCGTTCGAGTTCATTCGGAATTTCCTGAAACGCTTTGCGGGCGCCGATGGCCATGGCGTCGTTCTGAGAAAGCACCAAATCAATGATGGCCTTTTTTGAGGTGGAAAGGCTTAACCAGGAGCGCACGGAGCGCTGCGCGCTCTCTTCCGTCCACTGGCCACGAAGGGAGGTGAAGTGAATGTTTGCAGGAAGGGACTCGCGCAGCCCAATCTCCCGCTCTTTCGCGACGACGTCCTGAGAAGGACCTTCGATATACAGGATGGAACCACCTCGCGGCAGAAGCGCGGCGCATTGCTGACCGGCGATGCGGCCCACCTCCACTTGGTCGGAGCTCACGCCAAAGATGGGAACCTTGCTGGTGCGTCGAAGTTCAGGGATGTACGACGCATTCCGATTCAGCACGGCCCAGGCAATTCCGGCTTCGACAGCCGCGCGAGCTACCTGAGGAAGCGCCGTGCCGCCGACCGGTTCGAACACGATGGCATCCGGCCGCTCTTTTTCCGAGACCTGGATCGCTCGAAGAATCTGGGTGCTTTGCGTGATCGCGTCATTATCCGCGTACAGAATTTTGGCCTCGACTCCCAGCTTCTGGGCTGCTTCCTCGGCAGAACTGGCTTGCTCCATCTGGTAGTCGTTGTCGTTGGTCATCAACGAGACAAGAAATCTGAGCTTCGGCATGGGCGGCGCGGTCCCCTGTCCGCATGGAGGACAAACGCGGCGATTATAGCTCCCTCAATCGGAGAGGAATCAAGAATTTCATGGTGATGTGCCGATTTGGCAGGTACACACCTGAACAGCTTGCCAAAAGAGGACTCAATGGGAACCGGCGGAGGTTTGCACCTTGAGCGCGTGAGGATTGGCGCCCAGAGTGGCGCGAAGCATGACAGGAGCCAAAACCGTCGTGATCATGACAAGCAAAACAATAGCGGAAAAAAGCCCTTCGTCGACCACGCCGATGGCCTTTCCGATGCCCGCGAAAATCAAGCCTACTTCGCCGCGAGGCATCATGCCGAAACCGACCGCAAGGCGATTCATGCTGGGCGGGCAGCCCCAACCCGCGGCCACTTTCCCGGCGATGGCAACGATCGTAAGCGCAAGGCCCGCGATCACAACGTCCTTGCTGGCCATGCTTTCCAGCTTTACCTGGATACCCATCCACACGAAGAACAACGGCACGATGAGCGACTCGATGGGAGAGAGGAGGTCATGCAGAGATACGCCTTCCACTTCCTTGTCGAAGAAACTGTTGAGGACCATGCCAGCGGCGAAGGCCCCGACAATGGTGGCAAGCTGCGCGACATTGGCCAGCCAGGCAAGCAGGAGAGCGAAACTGACGCCAAACAGGAGCTTGAGATTGCTCACGCCAAAGTTGGCAAGGCGGCGAACGAGCTTCGGAGTCAGCCAAATGCCAATGCCGAGAGAGGCGACCAGAAAAAGCGCGGCCTTGCCGGTGGTGGCCGCGATAGACGCGACGCTGATCTTGCCCGTGACCGCGAGGCCGCTGACGACCGCGAGAACGATCAGGCAGAGGACATCATCGATCACAGCAGCGCCCAGGATGATGCGCGCTTCTTCCGTGGTTTCACGTCCCAGGTCGCGGAGCACGCGCGCAGTAATACCGACGCTGGTGGCCGTCAGAATTCCGCCGATGAAAAGATCGACGGCGAGGGGATTGTTCGGGTGTAGGAGTTTCATGACTCCCATACCCAATGCCATTGGAAGGACAATGCCGAGGACGGCCACATAGGTAGCGTATTTGCCGACACGCTTCATCTCCACCAAGCTGATTTCCAGGCCGACCATAAAAAGAAGAACAAGGATCGCCAGGCGAGAGACGATGTCAATGAAGGAGTACACGGTAATGTAAGTCTGGCCCTGGGGGCCGGAGAGAATCTTTGCCAAGAAGTCCGTGTGAGGGCCAGGCGGAAGGACCCTTAGAGTTGCCTCGCCGATGCTGATTGGACCCGTCAAGGCCATAGATGCAATGTGAGAGAGATTGTCGCCTTCCCGAAGTACGCTCAGGATCGGATTGCGCAGGTAGTAGCCGAGATTCCCAGCCAGCAGCCCGACGAGAAGCTCACCAAGGACGGCGGGCTGCTTAATCAGCCTCATCAGGACGCCACCGAGCGCCGCGCCCAAGGTAATGAAAATAGAAGCGATCAGGATGGGAACAACAGGATCCTCATGAGAAAGACCGCCGCTGTCCGAAAAAGAAGCAAGGGCTATCAGCCTGGGAGCGTTCAGGAGACAGAGGGGCAATGCGAGCATTCAGGGACTCCCAGAAACTGCCAGGCGGTATGCCGAAGAGCGCGGCGAGGCTATTTTGGCGGGGATGGGAGTGGGAAGCAAGCGGTAAGGCATTGACAGCCCCATGCGTGTTACAATGCGCGGCTTGGTGGAGGAAGGCAGGGGAAAGAGCGAATGACGGAGATACTGGCACAATCCGAAGCAGTGCTAGAGGTTATCTCGCCGGATGGCGCCAGGAAATACGTGCGTGTGACACAAACTCCGTTCCTGATCGGGCGCGGCGCGGAGACGGGAAACCACTTGCAGCTCACGGACCGGCGCATCTCTCGAAATTGCGCCGCCATCGTCACCGAAGCCAACCGCTATTACCTTGAAGATCGGGGCCAGCGGCGCGGCATCTTTGTTAACGGGGAAAAAGTAGAAAGCCGGCCACTTTCCGACGGGGATGTCGTTACGTTTGGATTGGAAGATTCCTACCAGGTGATTTTCCGCGCGGCGTCCGGCACCTCAGAAGAGTCCATTCCGCAGTTATTGACGCGCATCGATCATATGACGAGTTCGGAGTCCACGGGCGGCGGGCTGCGAAAACTGAACTTGCTGCTGGAAGCCACTTCCCTGCTGCACTCACAACTGCCTTTGGATTCCGTGCTGGCGAAAATGATCGATCATGCGATTGCCGTGACCGATGCCGACCGCGGACTGCTGGAAGAGGCGGTGGAGACTCTTTCTTCGAGTCCTTCGGAACGCTTGCGCGTGCGCTTGGCGCGGCGCAGCGGAGGGCAGCGGTTGCCTCCCGAGAGCATGACGCCGAGCCAGACGGCCATCCAGTTGGCGATGAAGAAGCAGTTGCCGGTAATCACCGAAGACATCGAACAGGCCGAGATGAACTTGCAGGCGGCGGCCAGCATCGTGGCGCAAGGATTGCGCGCTGTGGTGGTGATTCCGCTGTATGCGACTTCACGCGCCAGCAGCGAATCGGCGACCAACGTGAGCAAGGGCGAATTCCTCGGCGTGCTTTATCTGGATTCGAAGCGGCCGACGGCGTTCTCCAAACTGGACCGGCAAATTCTGGATGCGCTCGCCGCCGACGCGGCCAGCATTCTGGACAATGCTCGACTGGTGGAACGCGAACGCGAGCGGCAGCGCCTGGAACAGGAAATCGGCATCGCGCGCGACATACAACAAGCGCTGTTGCCAAAAAACTTCCGGGATTATCCGCACCTGGCTGTGGCGGGCGTGAATTTTCCCTGCTTGTCGGTGGGAGGAGATTACTTTGACGTGTTCCCACTCGACGACCGGCGCACGGCGTTTCTTCTAGCCGATGTGAGCGGCAAAGGGTTAGGGGCGGCGCTGCTGACGACGATGTTGCAAGGAGCGCTCTCCGGCATGACGCTGGGAACCGATCCTGCGCGCGTGTTCAATCACGTGAACAGATTCCTGTGCGATCATGCGGAGGTCGGCCGCTACGCAACGATGTTCTTCGGCATCCTCGACGACAGCGGGAAGCTGGAATACATCAACGCCGGACACCCTTCCCCGATTTTGATGAGGGCGAGCACGGCGGTGGAAGCGTTCACCGAAGGCTCTTTCCCCGTCGGACTCGTGCCGGAAGCAGAGTTTTCGACAACAGGGCTGCAACTGGAGCCGAACGACACGCTGGTTCTCTACAGCGATGGCGTGACGGAAGCGATGGACCCGGACGAGCAACTCTATGGAACTGGTCGCCTGCGGTCCGTGCTGCAAGGAAAGAACGAGATGCCGCTGGATGAGATCCAGAAGACGGTGCTGGAGTCTGTAGAGAACTTTGCGAGGGGGGCGCGGCAGGCGGACGATTTGACGATCCTGCTGGTGCGCTTCCGCGCTGTGGGAACCATGGTGACGGATACGGATGTGCCCGGTGCGAGGAACGCAGCGGCGGGGGATTGACGCCGGTACCTTACGGGTGAAGCTTCGGGCGTTCTGATGAAATCAGGGCGCCCTTTTTCTTTTACGGTTGGCACGCCATCGTTGGGACGGAAGACTGAATTAGGCTGAGCGGCGCGAGTCTTTCTGCTTCCAGCAGCTTGTTGAGCGATGGGAGGGTTTCGTCGGCAAGCTTGTTGGCGACCGCGACGTTCTTGGCGTAGGCCTCGCAGGCATATCGATACAACTGGCGCACAGAATCCGTCGGCGCCATGTCTCCCCCCTGAACCATCACCAGGTAGCGGGCAGCGTCGCGATTCACAGTGCCAAAGCCGGGCGATTGCGGCGAGCCATTTTGCAGGCCCTTGAACTGCTTCTCGGCCTCGGCAAGGGAATCCGTCAACTCCTTCGAAGCGCCGGACGGCAGGGATTTCTTGCGATCTTCGAGCTGCGCTTGCAGGGGCGCAAGGATGTGGTAGGAAGTGGCGGAAGCCTCCATCAGGTTACAGAATTTCTGGGAAAGATCGAATTGGGCCGCGAAATCGGTGGGGGAGATGCCAACGCGCGGATCCCCAACCACTCGCAGCTTTTGGCGGTAGGATTTTCCATCAACCGTCAGCACGAGGTCGTAGGTTCCTGGCGTAACCAGTGGACCTGGCGGCTGAAAACGAGGCGTTTCTCCGGGGACGGCGTGATCGGGAAGCGTATATTCGGTGTAATCCAGGTGCTCACCAAAGAATCCGAACGGCAAGGCCGTTGGGTGCGGATATCGGAGGTCCCAAACGAACCGATTGATTCCCGTGGCGGTGGGCAGGCTGGCCGGAGGGTAGAACCAATATTCGGGGACATTCGCCGGCGGCAGGGATTCCTGCGCGGGGATACTGGAGAAATGACGGATACGATTTCCCTTTTCATCCAGGATATCGAGAGTGATTTCTCCCTTCGGCGCAGAACTGAGCGAGTAGTAGAGGATGGCGCCGTCGGGCGGGTTCTGTGACGTGGGCATGTCGCGTTGCAGAGGTGTATCGGGATGATTGTCCCAGTGTGCGCGGATGGCGGCGGCCGGCGTGAAGAAGTGAACCGGCGCTTGCCGCTGTTCGTCGCTCAACTGGCGGAGGGGAGAGATGTCGTCCAGAATCCAGAGGCCACGGCCAAATGTAGAGGCGACGAGATCATCTCCGTGGACGGTCAAATCGGACACGGAACTGGTGGGGAGATTGAGTTGAAGTGATTGCCAGTGGTCGCCGAAATCGAAAGAGACATATGCGGCGGTTTGTGTGCCCGCAAAGAGCATTCCTTTGCGCACAGGATCCTCGCGAACCACGCGCGCGATGCCCGCGTCCGGAAGGCCACTGACGATTTTGTCCCATGACCTGCCGCCATCGCGCGTGCGGAAGAAATAAGGGTGCGTGTCTCGGCGCGCATAGACTGCGGCAAATGCCACGCTCGGATCGTGAGGCGACGGGTCAATCTCATTGACTATCGCACGTTCCGGCAACCCGCTGGGAGAGACGTTGGACCATGTGGCGCCGCCGTCGTGAGTGATCTGAATGAGGCCCGTGGAAGTGCCTATCCAGATCAGGTTGGCGTCGAGCGAGGACGGCGCAATTGCCTGAATGAAGCCGGGAACAGGGCCGCCCTGCGCGTCATCGTCTTCATCGTCCCCGGCAAAAAAGCCAGAGCTTTCTTCCATGTCGTCCTTCGATGGGATATGGCCAGCGGCGTCCGATTTCGGCGCGGGCGAAGAAGAACTAGCCTTCACCGTCAGGTCTGGACTAATTTCCTTCCAGGTTTGGCCGCCGTCGGTGGTCTTCAACAGGAATTGAGAGGCATAAAAGAGCGTGTGGGGATCGCGCGGAGAGAAGGTTATGGGGGTCTCCCAGCTTGCGCGGTAGTTTGAAGGGGCGATGAACAGGGTGGCAGTTTGCCCGGTGTTGCGATCCAGGCGAATGATGTTGCCATACCAGCCGAGAGAGTAGACGTATTCCGGGTGCAACGGGTCCGGAGCGATGAAGCTGCTTTCAAAGGAACCGCTGGAAAACCAGTCGCGGTAGGTAATCATTCCGAAATCCGTGCGACTCTGAACAACGACGGAGCCGGAGTCCTGCTGAGAGGCGTAAAGACGATAAGGGAACTGGTTGTCGGTAGTCACGCGGTAGAACTGGCCGGTGGGCTGATTGAACCAACTGCTCCAGGTCTTGCCACAGTCGTAGGTGATGACGGCGCCCTGATCAGTGCCTTCGACGATGTGGTTCGTGTCCTGCGGGTCGATCCAGAGTACGTGGTCGTCTTCGCCGCTGGGAGTTCCCTTCCAGGCCGCAAAGGTGCGCCCGCCATCGTCGGAGCGATAGGTGGAGGTCTGCATCACGTAAACGACGTCCGGATTTTTCGGGTCGGAGAAAACGCGTCCAAAATAGTTCGAGCCGAGGACGCGCGGATCCGTTGTGATCTTCTGCCAGGTTGCGCCCGAGTCATCGGAGCGAAACAGTCCCTGTGACATCAATGCGAAAATACGTTTCCCGCCGAGGCCCGGCGCAATGGCGAGCCCCACGCGCTGGCGATGCGCGGACGGGAGTCCTTGCTCGCCCATGGGCGACCAGGTTTCGCCTGAGTCGGTGGAGCGGAGTAACTGCGTGTCCAGGCCTTCGGCCGGCTTCTCGCCGGGCGCAGGAGGAATGTGGCGAAATACGGCAACGAGCGTGTGGGAATTGTCGGGATCGAAATCGAGTTCGCTGGGACTGGTGTGATCGTCCTTGTAGAAAACCTTGCGCCAGGTTTTGCCGCCATCAGAGGATTTGAAAATGCCGCGAACCTCGCTTGGCGTAAACGTGCCTGCTACGGCGACGTAGACAAGGTTGGCATCATGCGGATCAACAAGAAGCGACGGAAGGATGGGAGACTCTCGGAAACCAAGATTGGTCCAGGTAGTACCCGCATCTGTGGACTTCCACAGGCCGTTGCCATCCGTTTGCTCGCCCGTGGCGACGTAGATGATATTCGGATTGGACGGGGTGACGACAAGGTCGCCGATAGACGCAATGTGCGCCTCGTCAAAAATCGGGAACCAAGTTCGGCCCGCGTTGGTGGTCTTCCAGACGCCGCCTCCCGGCGTGCCTATGTAGTATGTTTTCGTATTGCCGGCGATCCCAGCGACGGCCGTCACGCGGCCGCCACGGTGCGGCCCGATGAGTCTCCAACTAAGCCCATGGAGCAGCTCCGAGGAAACCTGCTGCGCCGGGAGTGTCGTTGGAAAGAACGTGAGAAACAGAAGAGACAGTGAGGCTGGGAGCGAACGAATCATCGAGTCTCCTGTACGAATTTGCAGTGTAACATGTGCGATTGGAAAATTCCGGGAAGTGGAAGACTGTGGAAGGAAACAACTATGAACGTCGAAGAGGTCTATGGATTCATGCACAACGAGAGGCTGGCGGTGCTGGCGACGGTGGATGACAAAATGCAGCCGGAAGCGGCACTCATGGGATTCGCGGCAACGCCGGAACTGGAAATCATCTTCGATACGGTGAAGAGCTCGCGCAAATATCCGAACTTGAAAAGGAATCCTCGTGTGGCGTGGGTGATCGGCTGCACGACGGAAGTTACGGTGCAGTACGAAGGGGTGGCCGAGGAGCTGGAAGGAGAGGAATTGGCGAAGTACAAGAAGACCTACTTTGCCGCGTTTCCCGATGGTCCGGCGCGGCAGAGCTGGCCGGGGATCACGTATTTTGTGGTGCGACCCAAGTGGGTGCGGTTCTGCGACTACGATCCTTCGAAGAGGAGGATTGAAGAGAAGGACTTCTAGGATTTGCGGACCGGCACTTGGAATGCGACATCCAAGCTGCCGCAGCAGCAGCTGGTGAGACGGCAACGACCGTAAAGGCGGGAGCAGGGCTCCCGCACTCCAAGGTCAGAGTTCGCGCAGAGCGACAGAGACGGGCTGAATGGCCGCACGGACGGCGGGCAACAGTCCGCCGAGAACGCCCATCACCAGGGCAAAAAGCACGCCCATCACGAGCAGGTCGAACGTGATCTTAAAGGCGAAGGCCACATTCGAGAACGTCTGCATATTCATGGTGCTGGTTGTGATGCCATTTAGGGGAAGAACGACCAGGCAGCCCAGGATTCCGCCAAGGAAAGAGATCAGAAGCGCTTCGAACAAAAAAGAGAGAATCACGTTCGAAGTGGGGAATCCGAGGGCGCGCATGGTGGCGATTTCGCGGCCCCGCTCCGCAACGGCGGAATACATGGTGTTGAGCGCTCCAAAAATCGCGCCGATGGCCATTATCGCGGCAACGAGTCCGCCGAGAACGGTGATGAGCCGCGTCATAGCGGTCGATTGCTTGGCGTAATAGTCGATCTCGCGCCACACATCGACGTTCATGCGCGGATCTTTCGTGACCGCGTCCTTGAATCCCTGAAAGGCGGAAGGCGAAGTCAGGTGAACCGTGGCGGATTGGAAAATGTTCGCCGGGCGTTTAAGAACCTCATTGAAGATCTGGGAATCGCACCAGACCTCGGAATCGAACGCGGAACCGCCAGCGTCAAAAACGCCCACCACCTGCCAATGGCCTCCGGCGAAATCGATATTATTGCCGACGGTGAGTCCCTGGTAGGTCTTGGAGGCATTCTTGCCAACCACAAGCTCGTTCAAACCCGCCTGAAACATCCGGCCCTGCACGAGCTTGACGAATTTGCGGACCTCGAGCACGTTGGGCGACACTCCGCGGACCTGCACGTTTGCGTCCGTGCCCGTGCTGATCAGCGGAACGGGAATAACGCCGACCACATCCTGTGTGAGTACCGGTGTGCCCGAAGCATCACGGGCAATGCCTGGCGCGTCCTGCAGAACCTTGATGGATTCGAGCGTGATGCCCCCCATCATTTCTGAGGAAGAGCCGGCGCGCATGACCAGCGCATTATCCGGGGAGCCGGACGCTACGAGCGTGGCCTTGAAGCCGCGCGCCAGCGACAGCATGGCAACAAACACGCCGACGGTTCCGGCAATGCCAAGGATCGCGACGATCGTGGAAGTCCAGCGCGCGCGAATGCTGCGGAAGTTGTAAGAGATGGGGACGGAGCCAAGAAACGGCGCAAGCAGTCCGGCGAGGATTCCCAGCACGACCACGAGAATCAACAGAAGAACCGCAATCGCCGCGACCGTGATGATGAAAAAGAATACGAGTTTCCCCACCATTTCACACTCTCCGCAAGGCGTTTACGACGCGCAGACGCATGGCGCCGAATCCCGGCAAAATTCCACTGAGGATGCCGGTGAGCAGGGCCACAGCGAGTCCAAAGATAAGCACCGATGGAGCAAGGACAATGGTCGGCAAGAGGCCGGTCAGCATTTTGCCGAGAGCCGGCACGGCAAGCATAGCCAGGGCCATGCCTAAGAGACCGCCAATAATGGCAATGGTCAGCGCTTCGGCCAGCACGAAGAACAGGATGGAACGGTCCGAGTAACCAATGGCCTTAAAGACGGCAAGTTCAGAGGTCCGTTCGCGAACGGAGATCGCCATCGTGTTGCCAGTAACGAGCAGCAAGGTAAAGAACACGACGACGCCAATACTCAGAATGAGCTTCTGGATGTTGCCGAATTGCTTCACCCAACCGGCGGCAAAGGCGGACTCGGTTTCCGTCTTGGTTTCGTTAGGAGAGTTCGCAAAGAGATCGTCGATGGACTTGGCAATGCGTGGCGCGTCGTCTGGATCGTCCACGCGGAGGACATACCAGCCAATCTGCCCCTTGAAGGACTCCGGAACTTTTTCTTCGAAGTAGTCCCATTGCAGCCAAAACTGGGTCTCGTCGCTTTGCGGGCGGTTGCCATGGTAGATGCCGTCCAGATTGAATTCCCAGACTCCATTTGAACCGTAAAGAGTGGTCTTGATCGGAATGCGATCACCCACTTTCCAGTTGAACCGCTCGGCGAGCTTGGCTCCCGCAATAGCTCCAATGCGATCCTTCAAAAAGGCGTTCCATTGGTCGTCGGGAACGGCAAGCTCCGGGAAAACCAGGCGCTGGTTTTCTGGATCGATCACGAATTGGGGAAAGAAATTCTTCTCTTCAATGTAGATGCCGCCAAACCAATTGTTGTGCGTGACGTACTTGACGCCTGGAATCCGCAGGATCTGGTCGCGATACTTGAGCGGAATCGGATTGATGATCGAGGTGCGATTGATGACCACAAGGCGATCCGCGCCGGCAACATCGGCGCCGCGGTTAAACGCGTCCCGCACGACGCCAAGAAAAACAAACAGGAAGAGCGCGACCGCGAAGGAGCCGATGGTGAGCAACAGGCGAACTTTTTTCCGCACCAGGTTCGCCCAGACGATGCGCGCGAACTTCATGCGACACCTCCCACAGGAACACTCTGAGAGAGCTTCGAAGCTTCGACCAGAACCCCTTTATCGAGATGCAGGGTGCTTTGTGCGCGCGCCGCGACCAGGGGGTCGTGCGTGACCATCAGCACGGTCTTGTGGTGATGCGCCACGAGTTCCTCCAGCAGGGCCATGACCTCGTCCGCACTCTTGCGGTCGAGATCACCGGTCGGCTCGTCGCACAGGAGGAAGGTGGGGTCAGACACGATGGCACGAGCGATGGTGACGCGCTGCTCCTGACCTCCCGAGAGTTGGCGCGGAAAGTGATTCATGCGATCGGCGAGGCCAACGATGGAAAGCGCGGTTTCCACGTGCGAACGGCGCTCGGCCTTGGAAAGCTTCGTCAGCAGCAACGGCAGCTCTACGTTCTGAAACGCGGTGAGAACGGGAATGAGGTTGTACATCTGAAAGATGAAGCCGACATGGCGGGCGCGCCACTCCGTGAGGTTGCTGGAAGACATGTGCGTGATCTCGTCGCCCGCGACGGTGATGCTGCCGCGCGTCGGCACGTCCAACCCGCCGAGAAGATTCAGCAAAGTGGTCTTTCCCGAGCCGCTGGGGCCCATGAAAGCTACAAATTCGCCCGGCGACACGTCGAGATTCAACCCCTGAAGAACGTGGATTTCCTCGCCGCCACGGCGATAGGTCTTGTCGAGATCCCGAACCTGAATGAGGCCAGCCTGACCGCCACTACCATCCACCTTGACCATGGGGAGCGCTCCTATTTTTGGATCTGTACGGCCTGACCGTCGCGAAGATTGGCGGGACCGCCGACAACGATGGTGGCATCGGGCTGGATGCCCGCCAGAATCTCGACGTCCGGACCGCGCGCCTCTCCTGTCGTGACCGCGCGGCGCTCGATGGTGTCGCCCTTGACGATGAAAACATACTTGGAGCCATTGTCTTGGCGGACGGCCTTCTGCGGCACCATGGCCACCGCAGGCGATTTTTCCTGCTTGGTTCCTGGCTTGGTTTCGTTTTCCAGGAAGGTGACCTTCACGCCCATGTCTGGAAGGATGCGCGGATCCTTGGCGGGGTCGTACAGGGTTTTGTGGTCGGGCTCCGTAATGGAGATGCGGACTTTAACGGTGGCCTTTTGCCGGTCGGCCGTTGGAATCACGGTGCGAACTTTCGCTGGAATAGTCCAGTTCGGATACGCGTCGAGAACTGCGTTAACACCCTGATTATCGAAAACGCGGGCAATGTAGGCTTCGCTGACGTCGACTTCAAATTCGTTCGAATGCAGGTCCACAATCGTGGCGATGCCGGTGCGCGTGAAACCGCCTCCGGCGGAGACAGGCGAGACCATCTCGCCCACTTGCGCATCCTTCGAAACAACGATGCCCGCGAACGGCGCCTTGATGGTGCAGTTGTCCACGGCCTGCTGTTGTTCGCGGATACGCGCGTCCGCAGCGACCACTTGTTGCTTTGCCAACGCGATCTTGGCGCGCAAACTGTCCGCGGCCATTTCAGCGGAATCCAGCGCCTGTTGCGTAGAGACACCATCCTTAACGAGCTGTTGTGTGCGGCGCAGCTCGATCTCCGCATTCTTCAACTGAACTTCGTAGTCGAGAATGGCGGCCTGCGAGGATTCGCGGTCTGCCTTGGCGGAATCCAGGGCGCGGCGCGCGTCCGAATCGTCCAGCGTGGCGAGGAGTTGTCCCTCGGTTACGCGAGTACCTTCATCGAAATACACGCCGGTGACGCGGCCGGTGATTTTAGCCGCAATAGTGGCACGGCGACGGGGAGTCACATACCCGCTGGCGTTAAGGACCCCGGCCGGCCCCGTAAGGGGCTTTGTGGCGGTGGCTACTTCCACTTCCGCTTTGCGGTTTCGGAAGGCAAAGGCAGCAGCGGCCAGCATGCCGGCCATCAAGACGGCGAGCGAGATCCAAATCCAGAGGCGGCCGGAACGCGGATTGGTGCGCTTTGTATCGGAGATGCGGAGCGAGGACAAGTCCGGCTTTACGGTTTTGGGTGGCGTCGCCATATGGCGGCTGCTCCTCGATTGTTCACAGGCTTCCTGGAGTGGATACGTATCCACACTGCCAAAAGTATCTGGAAATATCGATTCTTTAGGAGGTGGATTCGTTGCATCCGTATTTTACCGGGAGGGGAGTGGTTTGGGGAGCAAAATTATGGCAGGTAGGGAGGCTAAAAACGGGAGCCGTGATAGAAGAAGCGCCCCAGGCCAATGGTAAAGATGAAGTTGCCAAAGAGAGCGTGGTCCAGACATGCCAGCAGGAGTGAGCCAGAGTCCTGATAGGTAAAAGAGAACAATAAACCGCCAATCACGCAGAGCCCGACAGCAAGCCAGTTGCCGAAAATGATGTGGACGAACCCGAAGGCGAGCGCACTGGCCGCAAGCATTGTCCAGCCGGAACCAAACAGGGGCTGGTAACGGTGAAAGAAAAAGCCGCGGTAAAGGATCTCCTGAGGATAAACGGATGCCAACGGGTAGAGGAGCATGACCAGCGCCCAGAAGCCTGGTGAGCGTTTCACAAATGAAAACAGTAGTTCCGGAGCAAAAATACGTACAGCCAAACCTAGAAACAGGAGGAAGATCACGTCGCGCAGCAGAAGTTGAGGGAGTCTTTGGACAATGCCATTCACGGAGATCAGCCGGTTGGAATCAAAGGAGGCATCGTGACGCAGGGCGAGGAACGCTACACACGCTGCCACCAGCAGGTAAGGGATCGGGAGATTGGGAAGGACGCGATGAAAAATGAGCAAAGGCACGCCGACAAAGACGGAGAGAAATTCGATCGCCAGAAGAAGCACGTGAAGCATAGGGACCCGTCGAAGGAATGTATCAGGAAGAAGGTTTTTTATCGATGACGAAAGGAATGGGCGAGGGATTTTGGCGTAGAGAGTTACGGAGGCTGGTGACGGCGGCCTGGGCTCGATGAACCTGTTGCTGTACCAGTTGCGCGTTGCTGCGGTCCTCGGGAGTGAGGGAAGGGATGTCCGTCAATAGTTCGGAATAGCCAAAGATGGCGGTGAGAGGATTGCTGATTTCGTGGGCGGCGCCGGCGGCAAGCCGGCCAAGGGCGATGAGTTTTTCTGATTGAGTTACACGTTGCTGAACAGCGTTCAGGTTTTCAATGGAATCGCGCGTGAGCTGCACCAACTGATTCAGTTCGCGAGCGAGCAGATTGAATTTCCAATAGACAAGAGCGCCCAGAAAGAACATCGCTCCAAACGCCACTCGCAAGCGAAGCACGGAGACGTACGGCGGCACATTTTCTTCATACAAACCGAGCATGGCAATGGCGGGAAGCGAAAGCGTTCCGAGCATGGCAAATCGCGCGGTCCAGACGCTCTGGAGCAGTTCCCGATTGGGCTTGCTATCCGGACGTGGCTGCAAGGCCGTCCCCCATGCGGCGACGGGCACGAAAAGATACAGGGCGAAGAGAAAAGGGGTGTCGAAATAACTTCCCGCGTAATAAAGGCCTGCATTGATGGAAACATTGAGAAGCAGGTTTCCCCCGGCGAGGAAAAGGAAAGCCCCTATCAGCTGCAGGTAAAAGACTCGCCACGGCGCGGCGTTTCTGACGCAAGCCACCGTGAGAGCCGTGAGAATCACGAGATGTTGAATGAAGGACAGGCTGTAATACGCCGGATTGTAATGCGTAAAGTCCTGGCGACCGAGTTGCCATGGCAGGCAGAAGTACCCATAGAGCGCAAGCCACCAAAGGCAAAGCAGAACAAGATCCAGGAAGCGGATCTGCAGATTGCGCCCTGCCGAAGCGGAATGAGGGCGAAGCGCGATAGCTGAAAGAAAGAAAACTTGCCCAAGAAGAAATAGGGAATCGCCAGGGATGGAGCTTGGCGTGGAACTGATCCGCCGCCAGTCAAAGTAAAACCAATACATCTGGGAGAACAGCATCACGAAGAGACCGCCCGCGAATAATTTCCAGAAAAGCGGGATCACGCCCGAAGATCGCCGGAAATTCTCACGAGCCGCCAGGATGGCGAGGATCAGCAGGGAGCAAGGATTGGCGTCGCCATACATCGTGAGCAGAAAGGAGGGCTTCGCCAAGGCCGCGACGGCCAACTGCGCCACGAATATGACCGTGGCGAGAATGAAGCAGACCTTCTGGCGGGGAGCGATACTCACGGAACGTCTCCCACCAGCAGTGCTCCGGCTTCCTGGCCTACATCCGCAAAAGGCTGCAATGCGAAGGGAAGTTGTACGATGAAGACAGCCCCGCCGCCCGGCCGGTTGCCGCAGGAGATATCCCCGTCGTGCTGCTGGATGATGCCGTAGCAGGTGCTCAGACCGAGGCCGGTTCCCTTTCCCACGGGCTTTGTTGTGTAGAAAGGCTCGAACACGCGCTGCGGCTCCTTCAGGCCGGGGCCGGAATCCGCGAATTCCACCAGAAGATGGGAGCCGGTAGGCCGGAGCACGATGTTAAACGTGCCGCCTCCGGCATCTTCCAGTGCGTCCATGGCGTTGGAAATCAGTTGAAGAAAAACGTGGAGGAGTTGACCGGAGTCTCCGCGCACTTGAGGACATTCTTTTTCTTGCGAGAGTTCGACGCGCACCTGCGGCAGCTTGGAGACTCGGCTGAGATGCAGCGCGCTCTCTAAGATCGGTTTCACATCCAGAGGCGCAAGACGCAGGGGTGTCTCCTGGGCAAAGTGGAGCATTTGGTCCACCAGCATGTCGGTACGTTGCGCGTATTGGCCGATCTTTCCAGCCATGTTCTGAATGCGGGAATCCGCATCGGGCCGCGAGGTCAGGCGAGAAGAGGCCTCGAGAACAGAGGCCATGCAGTCTTTGATCTGGTTGGCAACCTGGGCGACAGATTCGCCAAGGGAGGCCAACTTCTCACTCTGCACCAGATGGTTTTTGAAACGTTCGATGCTGTTGTAAGTCTCGGATAGCCGCTCCAGCGATTCGAAAAGGCCCGCAGCGAGAATGTCCTCCTTGATGGAAAGGAGCAGCGTGAGAAGAAAAATCGTCAGAAAGGTAATGTCCAAGCGGAAAGAGCGAAGTTGGGGCGGGGCGGACGGGCTCATAAGGAGCCAGATGCCGATCAGAGGAGTCGAAAGAGCCACAAGCATGGCCAGATGTTCAGACAAGATGGTCGCGCGCTTTACGGAGCCTTCCACTCGATTCCTGGCTGCCTCGGAAGAGGGTTTCAGAGAGAGTGTGCGTCCCGCGAGGGACATGGCGGCGAAAGCAAACAGAGAGGCAACGAGCGGCACGTCATACAGGCTGCCGGTGTAATACACGCCCCTATCGATCGCCACATTGCTAAGATTGGAAGCCAAGCCATAGCCAGCCGCAGAAAGAAAGTAGACCCGATAAAGTACTTTCCATTCCCCCTTCGCCCGGAGCGCAGCAATCCCCGCCGTAATCAGCAGGGTCTGATTCCCAATCGCGTCTGCCAGATTGAAATAGAAATTGTAGCTGGCCTCCGCTCCAGGCAAGAGCCGGTAAGCAAACACGCCAAACGCGAAGAGATACAGGGAGTAGATCATCAGCACCAGGACGTCCAACAGCCCGAACGAACGGAAGCTGGAGGTATGTTCACGATGAGGCGCGATGGCAATTGCGGCGGTAAGCGGCACCACTTTGACGAACAACAGGAGATCAATCAGCGCGACGTCCGGCACGGACCGGTGCAGCCAGAGTTCATACACCGCCCAAATCGCATTGCTGACCGTCCACAACAAAGAACCCGCAAAAATGAGGAACCAGAAAATCCGCACCCGAGGTTGACTGCTCAGAAAATTCCGGAAAGCGAGAACGGTGGCCGCCGCAACAAGCGCCACCTGCAGAAAATCGCCAAAGGCCGAAAGTGCAAACCCTCTCGGAAGGAACAAGGCCGCGAGCAAGGAAGCGAGACATACCGCCAGCCCGACGAGAAACGCACGGCGCAGTCCTGCGCGAAACGTGGCCTGAGTGGCAGCGTTGGCGGGCACGGGATGGATTTCTTCTGGCATAGAGATGCAGTTCGGTCCTGGAGAGAAAGGCCGGGGCGCCCGGGAGTCACCCGGAGGCCATCCTCTGGCGAATGAACGCGTGGCGGATGGTCCCCGCCGCGCCTCCCCTATTCTTGTGCCACCTTTACAGGGTTCTAAGGGGAAATCTGGCGAATGTGCCCCTACCGAAACTAGCACTTTGGTACCAGTGGGGCCCGCCGCTCCCTTGGGCCAGACCACCAGGGGTGGTGTCCCGCGCCCTTGCAAAAAGCAGAAAATGTTGGCCAACTTTAAAGCATCGGGGAGACGCTCCCCGCCGATCCATTTTTAGGTCACTAACGAGGATTTCATGGCATACCAAACACCGACGGACCAGTTCGTGGAGAACAACAAGACGTTGAGGTCGCGCCCCCCCGCGGAACAATATGCGGCGAAACTCACGACGCCGTCAAAGGCTGTAGAACATATTGAAAGCGGCAGCACGCTGTGCCTGGCGCTGGGCGTCGGGATGCCGCAAGGATTGGCAAAGGCCGTGGCCGACCGCGTCCTGGCGGACGATCTGAAGAACCTGAATCTCTACTATCAGCACTCGATGAAATATAGCGAGGAGACTTTGATCCGTCCTGAAGTTCTCTACAAAGTGGACTCCCGGTGCTTTTTCATGGGCGATCCGGACCGCAAGATGGTCGCCTATGGCCTGGAACATGGAAAAAAGAACCTGAGCTACGTGCCCATCAATTTTTCGAACATTCCCCGTGTGTTGACGGAACACATTCACGTAAACACGTTCGTGGTCACGGTATCACCGATGGACAAATCCGGACACTTCAGCCTGGGAACGAATAACGACTACGCCTCAATCGTGCTCCGGCATTGCGACCACGTTATCGTGGAAGTGAATCGCAATATGCCGCGTGTGTTTGGCGATTCCCTGGTGCATGTGTCCGAAGTCGACGCGATTGTGGAGAATAACGTACCGCTGGTGCAGATTCCGTACAAGGAACCCGACCCGGAGTCGATGAGGATCGGAAAGTGCATTGCCGAACAGATTCCAGACGGCGCCACAATGCAGTTGGGAATCGGGAATTTGCCCAATGCCGTGGCACTGCACCTTTCGAATCACAATGACCTGGGAATCCATTCCGAGCTGTTCAGCCATGCTTTTGTCCAGCTTGTAAAAAGCGGCGTGGCGAATGGACGGAAGAAGACGCTTCACCCGCGCAAACACGTATTCACCTTCGCGATCGGCGACGACGAGGTGTATGACTTCATCAACGACAACCCGTCCATGGAAAGCTATGCGTCCTCTTATGTGAATGACATCCACATCATCAAGCAGCACGACTACATGATGAGCGTGAACACCGCCATCGAAGTGGACCTCTACGGCCAGGTGAACGCGGAGTTCATCAACGGACACCAGTACAGCGGTTCCGGAGGGCAGTTCGACTTTGTGAAGGGCGCCTCGTTTTCCAAGGGCGGGAAGTCGTTCATCGGCCTGAAATCCTCGGCGAAGAATGGAACGATTTCAGGAATCGTGCCGCGCGTGCAGATGGCAACGGATACGCGCATGGATGTGGAGTACATCGTGACCGAATACGGCTGCGTGAACCTGCGCGGCAAGTCCACTCGGGAACGCGCCCTGGCGCTCATCAGCATCGCCCATCCCAACTTCCGCGACGAACTGATGGCATACGCAAAATCGATCGTTCTCATCTAAAACAGAACTGACAAATATTACAGCTGTGTTACAAATGGACCGAAAGTCATTTCTTTTGTATCCATTTTCGGCGGTGCCGCGTCTTAGTGACTTGACAGAATGGGTAGGTAGGAATACAAAAGGTCCGCGCTACGTTGCCATACTGGTCCAAGGGGGAGAGTTATGGAACCGTCACGCAGGGATTTCCTGAAGCTGGCGACTGTGGGCGGAGCAGCCGCTGCGGTTTTCGGGTTCGACCTTCAACCTGCCTATGCCGAACTACGAACGCTAAAGATAGCACGCGCCAATGAGACACGTTCCACGTGTCCGTACTGTTCGGTGAGCTGCGGCGTCATCATCTACACGATCGGCGACCGGGCCAAGAACGTTACGCCACAAGTCGTTCATGTCGAAGGCGATCCGGATCATCCCATCAACCGTGGGACCCTCTGCCCGAAAGGCTCCTCCCTCGAACAAGATATCCTGAACGAACGCCGCATCGTGAAGCCGCAGGTACGCCGGCCGGGCGGAACGGAATGGGAAGATATCTCCTGGGATCAGGCCATCTCCGAAATCGCCGAGAAAGTCAAAAAGTCACGCGATGACACGTTCATCGAGACCGATGCCGCCGGGCATCGCGTAAACCGCTGCGAGTCGATTGCCTGGAGCGGCGGCTGCACCGACACCAACGAATTCAACTACCTTGTGGTCAAGTCCATGCGCGCCCTGGGGGTCGTGCACCTGGAAAACCAGGCCCGTACTTGACACGGCCCCACGGTCTCAAGTTTGGGACCAACATTCGGACGCGGGGCGATGACCAACGGCTGGGTCGATATCAAGAATACCGACATGATGCTTATCATGGGCGGCAATCCGGCGGAGAACCATCCCTGCGGCTTCAAGTGGGCCATCGAAGCCAAGCGCAATCGCAACGCCAAGATGATCGTGGTCGATCCGCGCTACACGCGGACGGCTTCGGTTTCCGACTTGTTCCTGCAGATCCGGGCCGGCGCGGATATCGCGTTCCTCGGCGGAATGATCCACTACGCGATCGAGAACAACCGCATCGCCAAAGATTATCTGGTGAATTACACGAACGCTGCATTCATCGTGAAAGAGGACTTCAAGCTGCCGGAGGACGACGGCCTCTTCTCCGGCTTCGATGCGAAGACGCAGACATACGACAGGGCGAGCTGGAATTACGCAAACGGCGACAACTCCGGCAAGCCGCTGCCAGGCTCTCACGTCGTGCAGGCGGCCGCGCATACCGCAGCCGGCACGCCCCCACCGCCTCCCACGCTCCCGGAGAAGCCTGCTTACGACTTTTCGCTGCAGGATCCGCGCTGCGTGTTCCAGCTTCTGCGCAAGCATTACTCGCGTTACACCCCGGAGATGGTCGAGCGCATCACGGGAGTCCCGAAAGACCAGTTCCTGAAGGCCGCCGACTTGTACACCTCTGTGCGCAAAGACGGAGACATGAAGAAGGTCGGCTGCATCATCTATGCGGTGGGCTGGACACACCACAGCTTTGGAACGCAGATCATCCGCACCGCGGCGATTCTGCAACTCATCATGGGCAACGTGGGACGCGCCGGCGGCGGCGTAAACGCACTTCGTGGCCATTCGAATATTCAGGGCGCCACGGACATGGCGGGAATTTTCGACAACCTGCCCGGGTATTTGAAAGTGCCCGTCCCAGCGGACGGCTCTCTTCAGGGCTGGTTGAAGCGCATCACGCCCACTCCCTCAAAACCGGAACAATGGCAGTCCTTCAATTACTGGGGCAACACTTCCAAGTTTGGGGTCAGCCTTCTGAAGGCTATGTATGGCGACGCGGCCACCAAGCAGAACGATTTTGCCTACGACTATCTGCCCAAAGTGGACCGCAACTACTCCTGGACCTACCTCTGGGACAACATGTACAACGGCATCGTCAAGGGCTTTTTCGCGTTCGGCATGAACGGCGTGGCCATCGGACCGGACACCCAGAAGAACATCGATGCATTGAAGCGGGCGGACTGGCTTGTCGTGGGGGAGATTTACCCCGATGAGACGAGCGAGTTCTGGAGATCTCCCGGAATTACGACCGACGAGATGAAGAAAATCCAGACCACCGTCTATCGCCTGCCCTGCGCCGGCTTCGCGGAAAAGGATGGGACTTTCACCAACTCGGCGCGGTGGCTGCAGTGGAAAAACGCGGCACTTCCCACTCCGCTCGGTTGCCGGCTGGATCACGCCATCGTGGCACAAATCTTCCTGAAGGTGCGCTCGCTGTATCAGGCGGAAGGCGGGAAGTTCCCCGATCCGATTCTGAAGCTGACGTGGGGCTACACGGATCCCGCAAATCCTTCGCTTGCCGAAGTGTTGAAGGAAATCAACGGCAAGACGTTTGTCGATGCCGAGGATCCCGTAACCAAGCAACAGCTCAAGGCGGGCCAGCAGTTGCCCGGCTTTGCCTGGCTGAAGGACGACGGTTCCACTGCCTGCGGCAACTGGATTTACTCCGGAGCGTATACAGAAGCCGGCAACCTGACGATGCGGCGCGATGCCAGCGATCCTTCAGGCATGGGCGTGCACCAGAATTGGGCATGGTCCTGGCCGGCCAACCGGCGCGTGCTCTATAACCGCGCATCCTGCAATGTGGAGGGCAAACCCTGGGATGCCTCACGCCGGCAGATCTGGTGGAGCGAATCGGCGGAGAAGTGGGTCGGGAACGACATTCCGGATTTCAAGGCGGATTCGAAGCCATCGGACCGCATGGGGCCATTCATCATGAATCCCGAAGGCGTGGGACGCATCTTCGCACCGCTGGGCGCTTTTGCGGACGGGCCGATCCCGGAATACTACGAGCCGATGGAAAATCCGGTGGAGAATCTTCTGCACCCGCAGCAGACACACAATCCCGTGGTCAAGCGCTTCAAAACGCCGGACGACAAGTACAGCACGCCGAAAGATGGCTATACGGTTGTCTGCACCACCTATCGCATGACCGAGCACTACCACTACTGGACGAAAAACAACCCGATGAACGTGCAGCTCGTGCCGGAACCATTTGTGGAAATACCAGAAGAGCTGGCGCATGACCTCGGACTGAGTGGTGGCGACAAGGTGAAAGTCTCCAGCGTTCGCGGCTCGTATGTCGCCAAAGCAATGGTCACCAAGAGGATCAAGCCGATGTTGATCGACGGAAAGAAAACGTATCAGGTCGGCTTCCCCATCCACTGGGGCTATCGCGGCATTGCGGAAGACGAGGGAAAGACCGCGAAGACGCTGGCGAATCTGGTCACGCCCACGGTGGTCGATCCCAACGCCTACACGCCGGAATTCAAGGGATTCCTCGTGAAGGTAGAGAAAGCGTAGAGGAGCAGCGATGAGCCAGGCGACACTACGCGTTCAAAAAATCAGCGGCCACGCCGGAAGCGTGCCGGGGTACGACACACAGCGCCAGGAACTTGTCTGCAAGCTGGTGGACACGACCACCTGTATTGGCTGCAAGGCTTGCGAAGTGGCCTGCGTCGAATGGAACGACATGCCGTTTTCTCCGACCGTGTTTGATAACACGTACCAGACGATGCCGGAGACCCGTTGGAATTACTGGAACCTGATCCTCTTCAACGAGCACGAGCGCGAAGACGGCTCCCTGCAATGGCTGATGCGCAAGCATCAGTGCATGCACTGCGCGGAGCCGGGGTGTCTGGAGGCGTGCCCTTCGGACGGCGCGATCGTGCAGTACACGAACGGCGTCGTGGATTTCCAGCAGGATCACTGCATCGGCTGCGGCTACTGCATCACCGGCTGTCCATTCAATATTCCGAAGCTGAACAATGTGACCAAGCGCGTATACAAGTGTTCGTTGTGCACGGATCGAGTCAGCGAAGGGCTTGAACCAGCTTGCATCAAGTCCTGCCCCACGGGCTGCCTGCATTTCGGAACGAAAGACGACATGAAGGACCTGGCGGAGCAACGCGCGAAACAACTGAGGGATCATTACGGCTTCGACAAAGCCGGTGTGTACGATCCTCCGGGCGTCGGCGGCACCGGCGTGATCTACGTGCTCCACGATGCCACCAAGCCGGAACTGTATGGCGGCTTGCCCAAGGATCCTTCGATTCCGCTCGCCGTGAAGCTTTGGAAGCATCCGCTGAAGTGGATTGGCAATCTGGCCATCGCGGGCGGCCTGATCGGCTTGTTCGTGCATTTCCTGCGCTTTGGACCGAAGGGGCGCGAAGAGGAAGATATTCGCGCGGCAGGAGGCGAAGCGTGACGCATCCCGAACTCATCGCACTGCACCACCATGTTCTTCGCTACAACCTGAAGGAGCGGCTGACGCATTGGTTAGCCGCAGGGTCCTACATTTATTTGTTGGCGACGGGCCTGGCGTTCTGGACGCCCTGGCTGTTTTGGATCGCGGTGGTGCTCGGGGGCGGACCCATTTCGCGGATGCTGCATCCCTGGGCCGGACTGATTTTCACCGGTTCGGTGATGTACATGTTTTCGATGTGGTCGAAACAGATGCGCTTTGCGCCCGTCGACACCGAATGGTGGAAGTCGCTGCACTACTATATCCGCAACGAAGACGACAAGATGCCGCCGGCGGGCCGCTACAATGCCGGGCAAAAAATGCTGTTCTGGACGTTTTTCTGGGCCAGCCTGGTGCTGCTGGCCAGCGGCCTGGTGCTCTGGTTCACCGATTCCGTCCCATGGAACTTGCGCTGGCTGCGCTACATCGCCGTGCTCGTGCATCCCGTCGCGGCGCTGGTGACCATCGCGAATTTCATGATTCACATCTACATGGGTGTGTTTGCGGAACGAGGCGCGTTTGGATCCGTCATCCGCGGCGACGTTTCCATGGCCTTTGCGAAGCGCTACCATCCCGGGTGGTATAAGGAGATCGTCGGGTCCTCCGATCCCCAGAAATGAGTTTGCTCGCCGCCGGAAAAGTCAATTACCGCGCCCGCATCGAACGCGCGGAACTCCTAGCTGAGCGGTTTTCTTCCGCGAAACAGATTCTCGTGTTCTACGGGCATATCGCCCGTTTCCAGAAAGAGTTCTACGAACAACTCCCCAAGGTTTGGGGCAAGAAGGCTGTGGCTCCTGTCGGTGGCAATCTTCGAGCTGAATTGAATTTGCCCATCCTTCTGGAGCCCTTCGGGAAACTTCTGTCTGTGATTGAAGCGGAAGGTCCCGGGCCTTTGTCCGCGCACGCGAGACAAGTGAGAAGCGGCGGACAAGACAAGTGGGAAGGGATTCTTAAGGATTTCTGGAAGACGGGTCTTCTGGAACCCACAGAAGCCGAGCGACTGACGGAGTTTCTGGCACGCGCTTTTCTGCAGCCTTACGCAGAGTTCCTGGAGAGCGCGCAATTGCCGCCCTCGTTGCCAATGACGGTTTGCCGCTGCCCACGGTGCAATTCCCTTCCCGTGCTAGGGGTGTTGCGGCCAGAGGGCGACGGCGGAAAGCGCTTTTTATTGTGTTCCTTCTGCTCGCAAGAGTGGGAGTTCCGCCGGATTTTCTGCGCGCATTGCGGCGAAGAGCAGGAGCAGAAGCTCCCCGTCTACGTGGCCGAACAGCTTCCTCACGTGCGTGTGGAGTGCTGCGAGACGTGCAAGCACTTTCTCCGTACCATCGACCTCACGAAAGACGGCAACGCCATACCCATCGTTGACGACTTGGCGGCAATTCCTCTCACTTTGTGGGCACAGGAAAAGGGATACACGCGAATCCAGGGCAATCTCTTGGGAACTTGACGCAGCGTGTTTCAGTGCTTGCCGGAAAGAGTAGCCCAGGCCTTGTGCAGCAATTCGCCGAGCGATTCGCGCTCGGCAGCGGGCTTGTCTGAACCCGGGATGTTCGACGGAACTGAAAGCGTTGAGACGCTCACGGTGGCGGAGGGGTGATAGTCCTGGCTGGTGCCGTACATGATTCGGGCGAGGCTTTTGTTCGACATGTCTTGCTCCTCGCTTCCTGCGGGGAAGCGCTACTGCATTCGTACATTCTGCGCTTGTGGCGGCCGCGGCAAGCTCTCATGAAATGAAAACGTGCGAGAAGATAACTGTCCCGCCGGACAGGTTTGCTAGAATGCCAGCACAAGGAAGGAGTCTTCTCAATGACGGAGCAGAATTATTCAAATCATGTGAAGTGGGTGCCGGCGTACCACTTCTTTGTGTTGCCGGTTTTTCTATTGAATGTGGTCTGGTCGATTTTCCGGCTGTTCCGGCCTGGGTTCACGTGGGACGGTTTGATTCACTTCCTGGTGGCGCTGGCGCTGGCGGTCTTCATGATCCAGGCACGGGTTTTCGCGTTGCGCGTGCAGGACCGCGTGATCCGAATGGAGGAACGCCAGCGATTCTCCAGACTGCTGCCGGATGATTTGAAAACGCGCATCGGCGAATTTACTCCGGCTCAATTTGTAGCATTGCGCTTTGCGGGAGACGATGAGCTACCGGAATTAGCACGCACGGTCCTGAACGACAAGGTGACCGATATCAAGGCCATCAAACTGATGGTCAAGCACTGGCGGGCGGATTATCTGCGGGCGTGAGGCCAATCGTAAGTTTTAAGTTATGAGTCTTAAGTTTTTGAGTTTGGACTCCGACCTTATAACTAAGAACTTAAGACTTACAACTCAAAGGATGCTTTGCACGACGCCGCCTTCGGCGCGTACGGCCACGCCCGTCCCGGCAACAGAGCGAGCAATGCCGTTGGCGATAGCCACCTGCGCCGTTTTCGTCATGCCGTAGTGAACCATTTCGACGGGAATTTGTTGCGCCGATTCGCTGGAAATGAAAAGGATCCGGCCCCAGTTCTTCTTGAGCATGTACGGAAGGTAATACCGGCTGAGCCGCACCCCGCTGAGAATATTCACGTCAAAAAAGCGCTGCCAGTCCTCATCGGGAATTTCCAGAAACGGCTTTATCTCGAAGATCCCAAGATTGTTGACCAGGACGTCCGCAGTTGGCACTGCTTTCACGAATGCTTCGACTCCGGCCGCAGTGCCCAAATCCGCGGCCACACCGGTGAACTCCGCGCCGCGGTACTCCAGCCGCAACTTCGTGAGCGCCGCATCCACACGTTCCTGTGTCCTGCCATTGATGACGATTCGCGCCCCTTCCGCGGCAAGCCCGGCAGCGATAGCGAAGCCGATTCCGGCGGTCGATCCGGACACCACGGCGAGTTTCCCTTGTAATCCGAGATTCATTTCCATTGCTCCCTTGACTGTCAGTTCAGCGCGTGGTCACGAGGCGGCTTTCATCTTCGCCAGACCTGCAGAGTAGTACTCGATTTCGGCGATCTCCTCAGCGTTGAGGTGGAAATCCCCCGCGCGCATCACGCTGGCAGCTTGTTTGGCGTTGCGAGCTCCGACAATCGCGCCGGTGATTCGCAGATTTCGCAGCACCCAGGCGATGGCTACCTCCCCCGGCGTGCGGCCATAGCGGGCGCCAATTTCCCCCAGATGGTTGACCAGTTCCAGGTTCTTCGAAAGCTTCGGCTCTTGAAATTCGGGATTGCGGCTGCGGAAATCATCCGGCGGAAGGGACGCGGCGCGCTCGCGAGTCATGCCGCCAGTCAGCATGCCGGAGAACATCGGCGAATAGACGATCACGCCAATGTTCTGCTGCTCTGTATAAGGCAGGACCTCCGCTTCGATCTGGCGGCGCAGAATCGAATAGGGGGGTTGCAAGGAGGTGACAGGGGCGATTTTCTCCGCGCGCTGCAGTTGTGGCACATCAAAATTGGAAACGCCAATCCAGTGGACTTTCCCTTCTTTCTGGAGCGCGCTCAGCGTCTGCCAGGCTTCTTCCAGTCCCGGGCCGTTATCCGATGGCGGCCAATGCATCTGATATAGGTCGAGGGCGTCCGTTTGCAGGCGCCGCAGGCTGTCTTCGCACTCCTGCCGCACGGAAGCCGCGGAATGATTCGGAGAGATTTTGCGCGAAGCGTCCCAGCGCAGGACGCACTTCGTGAAAACATACGGACGCGCGCCGCGCCACTCCTTTAATGCGCGCGCGACAACTTCTTCGGAGTGTCCGAGCCCGTATACAGCGGCTGTGTCGATCCAATTAACGCCGTGCTCCAGCGCCGTGTGGATCGCCTCAATCGAATCCTTGTCCTCTTGTGGTCCCCACCCGAATTCCCAGCCGCCTCCGCCACTGGCCCAGGCGCCAAAACCTACGGGTGTAATCTGAAGATCGGAATTTCCCAGTTTGCGCGTGTTCATAGCTCTCTCTGATATAAGAACAAAAGCGCCTAAAAAGCAGAAACATCCCGCAGGGCACTTTTGTATGATGAAGGTCCCACGCAAAAGGTTAAGACAAATTCACTGCGCAGAAAAGGCCGCATCGAGCGAGACAGTCTCGCCGCCCGGATTGGTCAGCACGAGCTGTTGTGCACCGGTGGACATGGCGGGGGTGGTAAGAATCATCGTGTTTATGTCCTTGATTGTTACCGACGCCGGTTTTCCTCCAAGCGTAGCCGTCGTTCCGTTCAGAAAACCGCTGCCGCGCACCGTCACCGAGCTTCCACCGACCGCAGGCCCTGAGGAAGGCGCCAACGTGCCGATGCCCAAAGGAACGCTGGCAAGTTGCACGATGCTAAGTCCGCTGGTCGTCAGTGCGAACAGTCGCTGGCCATCTTCATCGGTGGTCAGGAAGCGGCCGTGCAGACCGTCCACGTCGGTATTCAGCATGGCAAACGGCTCGGGCAAATAAAGGCGTAGTCGAAGCTGACCGGTGTGTGCGTCGCGGATGTCGATGCCGCCATGAATTCCCGTTGCGGGAGGCGCGGCGGGCGGCGGGCCATCGAGAAAGGGCTCGTAGATCAACGCTCCCGAAGGCTGAATCGCGATGCCAGGCACGGCCGCGCGGTTGGGAATCGTTTCGAGCTCTGCCGCGGCGGGAGTTGAAAACAAGGAAAGGTCCGGGCCACGAATTTCCGTCGTGTTTGCCGCGCGCATGGCGAAGGTTGTGCCGTCGCTTGAAGTGACCAGGTCCGTTGCCGTGTCGTTTGCAGAAGAGAGAGAAAAAACGTTGGGCGTGGCGGCATTCCAAAGCGCCACCGGTCCGCCCGGAGAAGTGTCGTAGGCAAGATAGGCGACGTCGCCAGCTGCGTCCGCCTGGAGCAGCGGCGCGCCGGTCAGCGAGCTGACTTCCGGTTCCGGCGCCAGCTGAAATGCTGGAGGGCTGGCGAGCAGATTCAGCTGTCCAAGGCAGCCATTGCAAACGGCGGTGGAGCTACCCCCCTCACCGCTCAGGCCAACGAATACGGTCTGCGCGCTCGTCGCCGTAACCCGTGCAGGCCCGGAGGCCGGGAATCCCGCGACACCGCCGACGGACACGGCAACTCCGTTGTACGCGGCGCCGTCGGGGTTGATAAGGTATACGCTTTGCGCGCCAAAATCGGCGACGATGAGCTGCGAAAAATCCGGCGTCAGCGCCAGCCCACGAAGATCCGCATCGGGAGGCGGCCCCTTGGGCGGCGGCTCGATCGCGTTGACAAAGGCCATAGCGTTTAAATCGAACACGTCGACGTGATCCGTTGCCATGAGGAACAGCTTTTGGCGCGATTGGTCGTACAGGATGAATTTATGTAAGCCAGGATTTGGATATGTGCTGCTCGAAGTCAAATACTGAAAGGCCTTCGGCGAAGTTGTTGTTCCCGTGGAAGACTGAATCGTCAAATCCACTTTGCCCGCCATGCCCGCTGGGGTCTTCAGCGTGAGGCACTCCAGTGCAAACGGATAGGTCGAATCCAGACCGAAAGCGGAGGCGAACGCCGGGAGTGCCTGTACGCTTTGCACACTCGCTGCATTTCCGCCGAGGGTCGCGGTAATGCTACCCGCATTAGTGCCGAAGCCATAACCAAGGATGGTCACTATGTCGCCGCCCTTCGGCGAACCCGCATTGGGAAAAATGCTCACGATCGCGGGTCCATAACTGAAAGCCGAAGGGGCCAGCGCAATCCAACCGCTGGCAAAATACGCGGTGAGATTGACCGGCCCACTTGCGGCACTCGCGGGGGAGGAAACCTGTAGCAGTGAGCTGTTCGCGACCGTAGCGCTGACGGGATTGGTGGCACCGAAGCGCACTTGGGGATTGGAGGAGAAACTCGTTCCTGAGATGGACATCGCTGTCCCACCTGCGGCAGGCCCTTCCGAAGGTTGTGCGGCAGGAACGCTGGCAAAGAGGGGTGCTGCCGTCGGAAGGGAGCCCGGCTGCGAGGCATCCAGAAACGCCAGGCCGCGATTGTTCAACCCGACGAGGTTTGAGGAGGCCCCCACTTCCTCGATGCTGGTCGGCATTCCTTGCAGCTGCACATCCGGTATTTGCCCCAGGCTTTGCATGCCGCTGGTCGAGAGGACGATCACGACGCTGGCGTTGCCGTATGGCTCATCCACGTACAGCGACTGCCCATCGCGGGAGAAAACCAGCCCTGCCGGTTCGGAGGAGGCATAGCTCCCAAGCACACTCAAGTGCGCGTCCAGGAGCAGCACCTGCGCCGCGCCTCCCGCGTTCACAGCGATCGCAAAGTGGCTGCCATCAGGACTCGCTGCAGCCGCGGAGATTGCCCCGGCCAGAGGCACGGCCGGTCCAGCAGATAAACCACCGCTCGCATTGAGCACGGCCACTTCCCCGCTGGAATCGTTCGCCGCCACAAGCGCAACGGTGTGATCGCCGGAACGTGCTAGCACTCCCACTCCATTTTGAAAAACCGCGAGTGCAAGCGAGGTAAGATTTGTGAATGTATTCGTCGCCGGGTCCCACAGCGACAAAAGAGCCTGCGTCTCGGTACCTTGCCGGAGCCGCACCAGCAGCTTGCCGCTGGATAGCGCCAACCCTTCCGTGGGACGGATGAAGACGCTTCCCGGAATCGGCACAAGAGCGGAAACGGGATATCGAGCTTTCACCTGAAGCGCCGCCGTATCGATCGCAAGGATCTGCTCCAGACTTGTGCCTACCCACAACGTGCCTCCGTCTGGGGAGAGGTCGACGCTCGAAGCCCCTGGGGTGGCAATCGTCATCTGCAAGACCGGATTTGCAGCCGCCATCGAATACACTTCGATGCGATTCATGGCGCCATTGACCACATAGATCCGTTGATTCGCAGGATCGAACACCACATGGCGGCGATGAGGTTCGCCGGGCGGAGTGTCAACCAAGGGAACGGAGTCATTTCCGATATACGCGCTTCGAGGCAGGTTCCCAGGGCCGCTTGCCTGAATCGCCAGGGAAAGCGCTTCCGAGTGGGAAAGCGCGCCGCTCGTCGCCTGCGCCGTCAGATTGAATTGTCCCGTGGAGGCATCCGAAGCCGCACCAAACAGAACCGGAACGCTCTGCCCCGCGGCAACAGAGAAAGGAGCAGGCGGATTCGTGGTTACGCCGGACGGCAGGCCGGTAAAGGTCACCTGCACGCTTCCGAGAAAGTTGTTTTGTGGATTAATGGAAACGCTGAGAGGGGAACTGGTGCTTCCCTGAGGAACACTCACGGAATTCGTGGAAAGATTTAGGGAGAAGTCTGGCGTGAGAGGAGGAGGCTGGACCCCACCGGTCCCTCCCCCTCCTCCGCAAGCCTCGGTGAACAGAAAAATCGCGAGGAGAAAAATCTCAGCTCTTGGAATCCCTCCCCCCATGGCGCGACCCCGTCAAGACAAGCAGCCCTGGCCAAGACAGGACCGGTGGGCGGCTACCGGTCATGAGTTCAGGGCTGGGCGGACTCGGGACACCTTAGCTATTCATTGTCTAATTATAAATATATTAAATATTTCGCCGAACACTATCACAAATGAGAAACGGCGCCCGAGCATGTCAGGGCGCCGTCTTGGGAGAAGCTACTACGAGCCGAAAAACTTAAATGGTCTTCGGACCAACGCCAGCGGTGGCCGGCGAAGAGGAAGTGCGCGCAAACGAACCGCCTCCGGATTCCTTCTCGTTGGTCTTGTCGATCTCGATGGAGCCCTTGAAGTAGGCGCCGTCTTCAATCATGATGCGCGCGGTCGTGAGATCCCCGTTGACCGAGCCATCCTTCTTAATCTCGATGCGGTCCTTGGCGCGCAAATTTCCTTTTACGTTGCCGTAGACCACCACTTCCCGCGCGATCACATCCGCGGTCAACTTGGCCGTGGCGCCAACGGTCAGTTTGCGCTCGTCCAGTTGGACCAAGCCTTCCACCGACCCCTCGATCACCAGGTCTTCATTGCCGGAGATTTCGCCTTTCACGTGCAAACTGGGACCGAGCCGGGCCGAAGAACGGTCGGCGGTCGCTCCCAACGGACGCATGGCATCTGTACTCATTGCAGTAGTTCCCTCCCAAGTTGCCGCAGCTGGCTTAGGCGGCGGATTGACTGGAAAATTTTTCGTTTCCGGCTGCGCTGGTTGTGGCGTATCCGGCTTCTTATTCCCCCACATCGGTCCTCCCAAAGGGACAGCACACCCCACGCAGATTTCCGGCCCGGGGTAAGCACACAATAGTCCGCGGGAGGGCGTGTCGCAAACACAATAACGTAAATACTTGCGTGAAGGTAACTAGACCGAAGAACAGGTTACAAACTGTACCAACGGAGCGGGAGAAGCCTGGGCGAAAACTGCATGATCTCAGACGATCCGATCGCTTCTATTGCGTCCATGCTTATGCGCAGGCGCCGGCCGAAGGATCTGCAGCCAACGTTTTTGGGCGAGTAACCTTCGAACCAAGGTGAACGTATAGGATGTGTGTATGAGGATTTTGCTCTTTAGCGGGAAGGGCGGCGTGGGCAAAACCAGCCTGGCGGCCGCTACCGGCGTGCGATTGGCGGAACTGGGCTACCGCACACTGGTCATGAGCATTGACCCGGCTCACAGCCTGGCCGATTCGTTTGACCTCGAGGTTGAACTGTTCCACACGCATACTTCCGACCCCCTCTCGATTCGGGATGGGCTTTCGATTTTTGAACTCAATATTCAGAAAGAGGTGAAGCGGCACTGGCAGCAGATCTCTTCCTATGTCATTTCGGTTCTGCGAACAACCGGCATCGGCGACGTCGAAGCGGAAGAGCTGGCTATTCTTCCCGGCATGGAAGAACTCAGCGCCATGATGTACATCAACCAATACCGCCGGGAGAATCGCTACGACGTAATTGTGTTGGACGCCGCGCCGACCGCCGAGTCCATGCGCTTCATCAGCATGCCCACCACCCTGGACTGGTACATGAAGCACATCTTTCCATTTCAGCGGAACCTGCTGAAGGCTGTGCGCCCCATCGCCAATCGCGTTGCTCCTTTTGAGCTGCCGACGGACAGCTATTTCGCCAACATCCGTGATCTGTTCGAAAAGCTGGAAGGGGTCGACGAAATCATGGAGGATCCGCAACTAACCTCCGTGCGGCTGGTGACGAATCCGGAGAAGATGGTGCTGCGGGAGACACAACGCGCTTTTGTCTACTTTTCATTGCATGGGTTGACCGTGGACACAGTGATCGTGAACCGCGTACTCCCTCTTGAAGTGAAGGACGCCTGGTTCAATGAATGGCACGATTCCCAGGAGAATGTGCTGCGCGAATTGGAAGAGTATTTTGCGCCTGTGCCGGTTCGCCGGGTTCCCCTGTTTTCGCACGAAGTTCTGGGCCAAAAGCGGCTGCGGGACGTGGCCAACGTGCTGTATGCTGAGGGCGAGGACCCTGCCGCGGTAACCCAGACGGAGCGGCCTTATTCGTTTGTAAAGCGCGACGGGCTGTATGAAGTGCGATTGCGACTGCCCTTTGCCACCAAGGGTGAAGTCGGGCTGTTCAAGAAAGGCGATGAGCTGGTCGTCGAGGTCGGCACGCTGCGGAGGCACATCGGTTTGCCGCGCTCCATGGCGATGCTGGTGCCGGCCAAGGCCAGACTAGACAACCGGGTTCTGACGGTCGAAATGAAGGAGGCACGATGAGCGAACAAGAAACTACGCAAACGGGGAGCCAGACCGCCACGCAGGAACGATGCCTGTGCCGCGAAGTGCTCGATCAATTCCGTCAGTCATTTGGCCTTCCACCCGAGGTGCGCGATCACTTTATGAACTCTCGCATCGAGTTCCTGAAGGGACTTCGGGCCATCATCGACAGCCGCATCGAACACCTGTCCAAGACGACCCAGCAAGGCACGAAGATCGCGGTCGAATAGCAATTCTTGTTTACGCGGTTGGCTTGTCGGGAACCGGTTCGCGAGCCAGAAAGTCGTTGGCGAACCGGTGGGAATACGACGAGAGCAACTCTTCGATACGTTCGGGCGAGGGCGACTTTAACACAAATCCCGCGTGGTGGTACTTCTTGATCCGTTCGACAATCTCCGGGTCCATATAGCCGGAGGTGTCCGGCTCCTGCTGACGCGCCAGGGACACGATCACGCCAGCATAATCATCGCGCACCGGCGGCAACTGGTAAGGCATCTTCCCCCCGGTCACTTCCAGGCGAGACCACTCCCGCCAGAGGTTAATGCCGGTAGCCGTTTCCACCATGTTGGAGATGTATGCCCCGCCTACGCGCGCAGCGACTTCCAGGAAGTAGTAGCGATGATCGCTATGCGCCTTCAGGAATTCCGCATGGGTCACACCCCGCACCAGGCCTAGCCCCTGGATGAGCTTTGAATGGACTTCTTTCAGGGCCAAAGCATCGGCCGAATTGCGCGCGATCGTCCGGGTGGTAAAGACACCGCCCAGATGCGAGACGTCCAGCGGCGGCGCGCCGTAGGTGTGCGCTTCGGCAAAAACCACGGTGCGCTCCGAGACAACGCCGTCCACATGAAACACGCTTCCCGGAATGAACTGCTCGAGCAGATATTCGGATTGGCGGTCGCCCAGTTGGTCGAGCCAGCGCCACAAGTCTTCCGTCGCCTCAATTTTCTTCATGCCGATGCCGGAGGCTTGCGAACGCGGCTTCAGAAGCCATGGCCCGGGCACGTTGCCCATGAACTCGCGCAAATCGTCATAGTTCAGGATGTGGATGAACTCCGGGGCCAGGATGCCGGCCTCCCGGGCTTGCGCACGCATGGCCAGCTTGTCCCGGAAAAACCGGATAGTCGTTTGGCCGATTCCGGGCAAACGAAGATGTTCCCGCAGCGCGGCGACGTTCTCCATATCGAACTCGTCCAGCGCGACGATGCGATCGATGTGTCGGGTGCGCGCGGCGTAACTGACCGCGTGAATGAGGTCCGCCACGGCAAGATCGTCCGGCATGAAAAACATCTCGTCGATTACTTCTTGCGGCCAACTCGCGTTGCGCAGCTTTTCCAGCGTGAGGAGCAAGACCGTGCAGCCAAGACTCTTGCACGTGCGCAGGAATTCCTGCCCCTTCTCGTAGGACGAAACGCAAAGAATTGTGATGGGTCGCGCGGCACTCATTGGCTTGCGCGGATTATATACGGCTTTATTGAGCTGGAAAGAGGAATTGCAGGAACGGCCCAACACGCTGGGCCCAGGCGGCTTCGTTGTGCTCGGCACCTTCCACGCGCTCGTAATGCAGATTCTGTTCTGGCCGCCACCCTTGTCGAATGAGAATGTCGCGGAAGCGCTCGACATCGTCCACAATGCGCGGCCCTTCCCGCGTGCCAATATCCAGCCAGATGCGAGGAAGCGGCTGCACCAGCGTCGTATCGGCGAACTTCAGGATCACCCGTTCATTCCACCAGACGGAAGGCGAGAGCGCGGCGATCTTCCCAAAGATATGCGGCTTCCGCAGCCCAAGATACAGCGAAACCAAGCCGCCCAGTGACGACCCGCCGATCCCCGTGCTCTCCGCCCCGAGCCGCACGCGATACAGGCTGTTTACGAAGGGGCCTACCTCTTCCAGTAGGAATCTCGCATATCGGTTAGCGCCGCCACCGCCCAGGCGTGGCGCGCGGGTCGGCGTATATTCACCCAACCGCTGTTTTCCCGCGTTGTAGATGCCCACAATGATCAGCGGCTCGACGCGTCCCTCAGTAATCCACTGGTCTGCAGTCTGACCTACGTGCCAATCCATTCCGGGGATAAAGGAAGTGGCGCCATCGAAGAGGTTCTGACCATCGTGCAAATAGAGCACAGGGAATTGGCGATGCGGCTGCTCCTCGTAGCCGGGAGGGAGGTAGACGATCAGGTCGCGCTGGTTGCGCAGGAAGCGCGAGGCAAACTGCTCATGCTTGATCAGGTTTGGAGCGCTCACGGAGCGATGACAACCAAAAGGTCTTTGGCTTCGACGTGCTGCCCGGGCGTCACAAGCAGTCTGGTGATTTTTCCACTGACTGGCGCATAGATGTTGGATTGCATCTTCATCGCTTCCAGCGTGAGCAGTTTAGCACCGCGCTCGACTGCGTGGCTTGCCTGCACCGCGATACTGCTGATCAACCCAGCCGTCGGGGCGCCAACGTGTCCAGGATTCTCAGCTTCGGCCTTTGGATGGCTGCGCTCGACCACGCGGAGCGAGCGGTCGCGCACATTCACCTCGCGCGGCTGGCCGTTCAATTCGAAGAACAGGGTGCGCGTGCCGTCCGGATGCGCGTCGCTGATGGTCAGAAATTTCACAATCATGGTCTTGCCGTGCTCGATATCTACGGTGATCTCTTCGCCTGGTTTCAGTCCATAGAAGAAGGCCGGTGTCGGCAGGACGCTTACATCGGAATAGGCCTGGCGGAAAGCGTTGAATTTCAGGTAGACCTCGGGATAGAGCAGGTAGCTCAAAAGCGCGTCCCGCCCGACTGGATGGCTTACTTTTTTCTCAAGCTCTTCCTGTGAATCTTCGAAGTTGACCGGAGCCAGGCTGGCTCCCGGACGTCCCTTGAGCGGCGCCTGGCCGCGCAGAATGATGCGCCGCAGTTTCTTCGGCCAGCCTCCGGGAGGCACACCGAGCGCGCCGGAGAACATCTCGACAACCGAGTTCGGCAGGGACAGGTCGTGATGCTCGTCCAGTTCCAGCAAATCTGCCGGCTTGATTTCGTTGGCCAGGAGAAACAGCGCCATGTCGCCAACCACTTTGCTGGAGGGCGTCACTTTCACAATGTCGCCAAAAAGCTGATTCACTTCCGCATACGTTTTTTCCACTTCGCGCCAGCGGTGTCCCAGCCCCATTGCCGCGGCCTGTTCCCGCAGATTCGTGAACTGCCCGCCAGGGATTTCGTGTTCGTACAGCCGCGCGGAGCCCGCTTTCGGCCCGGAATCAAACGGCTCGTAATAGCCTCGAACTACTTCCCAGAAGTCGGAGCACTCGTTCAGCGCGTCGATGTCCAGTTGGGTATCACGCGGCGTGTTGACGAGCGCCTCCACCACGGAATTCAGGTTAGGCTGGCTGGTGCCGCCGCTCATCGAGGACACGGCGCCATCCGCGACGTCGACTCCGGCGTCGGCTGCTTTCAGCAGTGAAGCGGAATTGATGCCACTGGTGTCGTGAGTGTGGAAGTGAATGGGAATGCCGATCTCTTCGCGCAAGGCCTTTACCAGCGCGAATGCCGCGTATGGGCGGCACAGCCCCGCCATGTCCTTGATCGCCAGAAAATGCGCACCCAGTTTTTCAAGTTGCTTGGCCATCTGCACGTAATACTTCAGCGAATATTTCGGCCGCTCTTTGTCGAACAAATCGCCGGTGTAGCAAATGGCGGGCTCGCAGACCGCCCCGGTTTCCAGAACGGCATCGATGGAGACACGCATGTTCTCGATGGAATTCAGCGAATCGAAAATCCGGAAGATGTCGATACCCTGCTGATGCGCCTCGCGGACAAACTCGACGATCACGTTGTCCGGATACGAGGTGTAGCCCACGGCATTCGCGCCGCGCAACAGCATCTGGAAGCAAATGTTCGGAATGAGACGGCGCAGCTCACGAAGCCGCTGCCATGGATCTTCGTGCAGGAAACGCATTGAAGTATCGAACGTGGCCCCGCCCCACATCTCCAGGCTGAACAGGTTCGGCAGTCGCTGAGCCACCGCATTCGCCGTCGCTAGAAGGTCGTACGTGCGAACACGCGTAGCCATCAGCGACTGATGCGCATCGCGGAATGTCGTGTCCGTAAGCAGCAGGCGCTTTTCCTTTCGCGCCCAGGCGGCAAATTTCTTCGGCCCCAGCTTTTGCAGAAGCTGGCGCGTCCCGGACGGCGTGGCAATGCCTGGAGCAGGAGGAAGAGGGGCTTTTTCGATCGAAGCAGGCACCTTCTTCCCCTTTACCTCCGGATTGCCGTTCAAAATGACGTCACCGAGGTACGAGAGCAGCTTCGTAGCGCGGTCTGCTCGTCCGGTGAAGCGGAAAAGTTCCGGGGAATCGTCGAGAAATGAAGTGGTCACCTCGCTGGCGCGGAAGCGAGGGTGGTTGACCACGTTTTCGAGGAACGGGATGTTCGTCTTTACGCCCCGAATGCGAAATTCGCGCAAGGCGCGATCCATGCGCTGGCAGGCTTCCGGCAAATTCGTTCCCCAAGCTGTGACCTTTACCAGCAGCGAATCGTAGTACGCCGCGAGCATGGCACCGGCGTACGCGGTGCCGCCGTCGAGACGAATCCCGAATCCCGCCGGCGAACGATAAGTGGAAAGCCGGCCGTAATCCGGCGCGAAGTTCTTTTCAGGGTCTTCCGTCGTTACGCGGCATTGAAGCGCGGCGCCGTAGAGTGGAATCCGATCTTGTTGCGGGAGCGACAACGGCTCTTCGTGGAGCTTGTGGCCCTGCGCCACCAGAATCTGCGCGCGCACGATGTCGATGCCGGTTACGACTTCTGTGACCGTGTGCTCGACCTGGATGCGCGGGTTGACCTCGATGAAGTACCATTTCTGTGCATCGACGTCGTACAGAAACTCTACCGTGCCCGCGTTACGATAGTTGGCCTGCCGCGCAATCTTCAGCGCCGCCTCGCAGATCTCGGTCCGGACACGCTCAGGCAGGTTCAGCGCCGGGGCTACCTCCACAACTTTCTGGTGGCGACGCTGCACGGAACAGTCGCGCTCGTATAAGTGCAGCAGGTTGCCGTGCTCATCGCCCAGAATCTGCACTTCGATATGCCGCGCGCGAGGAAGAAATTTCTCTAAGAAGACCGAGGCGTCGCCGAACGCGGACTTGGCCTCACCTTGCGCCTCTTCCAGCCTCGCCGCAAGCTGCAGAGGTTCGTGCACCACGCGCATGCCGCGACCGCCGCCGCCCATCGCGGCCTTTACAATGACAGGAAACCCAATCTCCGCGGCAATCCTCTGCGATTCGTCAGGAGACGAAACAGAGTTTTCCGTTCCCGGCAAAACAGATACGCCCGCGGCGGCAGCCAGTCTCCGCGCGGCAGTTTTGTCTCCGAGCAATTCCAGAAGGTCCGGCGTCGGCCCCACAAACGCGATTCCCGCTTTTGCGCAGGCTCGGGCAAACGCGGGGTTCTCGGACAAGAACCCATAGCCCGGGTGGATAGCATCCACGTCGTGTTCTTTCGCAATAGCGATGATGCCCTGGATGTCGAGATAGGCCTCTACAGGTCCTTTGCCCGCGCCCACCTGGTAGGCTTCATCGGCTTTGAACCGGTGCAACGCCAGGCGATCTTCCTGCGAGTAGATCGCCACGGTGCGCAGGCCCAGTTCGTTCGCAGCGCGGAAAATACGAATGGCAATTTCGCTGCGGTTTGCAGCCAGGAGTTTCCGGATCGGTCGGTGTTTCTTCATGCGCAGATGTCAGCTTATCCCTTCGAGGCAATCCAAAATTCTACATGGTTTTGCGCGAAAAGCATGCAGGAACAATAATTGCGATTTATGCGATGGGCAAAATCGATGAGAAAAAAAGATGGGCGTGTTGGCCGCTACAGATTCAACTAATGCTTCAACAGCGGTGTTGCAAAGCGAATCGGCACGCCGAAGTTCGATCCGCCAAATCCCTTCACAATCGCGAAGGTCACGCCGATCACGCCTCCCTGCTGGTTCAGGAGGGGCCCGCCGGAGCCTCCGGAAGTGGTCTGCGCGTCATATACGATCTTGTCCGTCAGCACGTCGCCCACGTGCCCTTGAGTCACCAGCGGCCGGATCAGTTTGCGCTTGGCCAGTTCTTCCAGCACGAGCTTGGGATCGCCGCCGGTGGTTTTCACGATCTGCTTAACCGCATCGTCCCCTGCGCGTGCGAGAATCGCGTCGATGCCGGTGGCATAGCCGAAGCTGATCAGCGCTTCGCCACTTACGGCAGCTTCCTTCCGCGCATCCAGTTTTAAGATGGGCCGCTTCAGCTCGGATAGATCCCCATGGACCACGGCCAGGTCGGCATCCTGCGAAATCTGGGAAATGCCTACGGGCACCCCATTGGGTTCTCCGGGGAAATATGCGGTCATCTCCGCAATCACGGGCTCCAGACCCTGCTTGACCGCCTCGTTCAATTCACTGTTCTCCCACCAGGGCTGGACGACATGATGATTGGTCAGAATTTTCCCTTCGGCCGCAATGAAGCCGCTACCGAAAAAGTCTGCCCGCACCTCCTGCGCCCGCCCTTCCGTGGTGTACACGGTGTTGCCGTCGCTATCCTTCAACGGCGAGCCGTCGCTGTTGATGCCGCCGTAGCGCAAACGCTTTCCGGAGTCCTTTTCATTGAAAGCCACAGATACATGAAGCAGGCAAACACTCGGCGCGTAGTCGCGGATAATGACTTCAGCCTGTTGGGAGCTGCCCTCCAGTCTGGTGAGCCGGTTGGTAGCCTCGTCGAGCTGATGGCGGAGCTCGTTCACGTCGGCGCCATCCGGCGCGGATAATTTTTGTCGCAGAGCCTCTGTTTGCTGTTTCAGTTGCTCTTTCTGCTGCATCAGGTCCGCATTGGCCGGGTCTTCGCGCAAGCGCCGTGCAGAATCCAGAAGCTGCTGCTCGGTCTGGACGCTGTGCTCCAGCTGCGAGATCAGGGTGTATGCCCGCCGCGACTCCTTCTCCGTTTTGTGCGAGTACACAAAGAAGATTCCCGCAATCACCAGCGCCAACCCCAACAAGATGCCGACGCCGACCTTCAATGCGCGTTCCAGGGAGAACGCGTCGCGCGTCATTTTCTCCGTGACTGCCAGCGCCCGGAACGCGGTTTGCGATACCTCGTAGCTCTCCTCGGCGTTGCGCACACGCCGCTCCATCTCGCCGAGTGCCCGCTTCTGGCGGAACTGCCCGCGCACCCGTGCCAGAAGCTCCTGGTCGTCCCAAGGTACGGGTATTACATCATCCACTCCGCGATCCAACCACAAAGCGCGTTGCGCGGAATCGCCTCGCGCCAGGACCATTACGCGCGGCCTGTCCGCAATCGGGAGCGCCTGCAGCGAGGCCAGAAGACCTTGGAGAGGGGTGTCCGCCAATGCGCCATCCAGGATTACGACTTCTCCCGGTTCGCCTCCTCGCACAATCCATCCCGCGTTTTCAGCGGTTTCCGCGGGCGTGACGTCAAATCCCGCCCCCTGTAACAGGGCATGCAAGGACTCCCGCAACGCGGCCTCGGCAGCGACGAGCAGCACATTTTCTGGAGCAGCCGCCAAACGAACCCTCCCCATACTCATAAAGGGAATCGCACCTTCCCATCGAGAGCCGGAAGTTTACCTCAAAAAGTGTTAGACGCGTTTAGGAAAGCGGTTGGTCACAACAAATTTGAAGGAGGAAGTTAAGAAGGATTGACGACGAATTCAGTATTTGCGCAGGACGCCGATAACCCGGCCCTGCACCTTCACATCATTCGCGGACAAAACAATAGGAGCCATCTCTGAATTGGCGGGTTGCAGCCGGATTTTTCCGGAACCTTCCCGGTAAAACCTCTTTAGCGTGGCCTCTTCCTCTCCCACAAGCGCAACTACGATGTCCCCGGCATTCGCCACTTGCGTTTGTTCGCAGACCACAAAATCGCCGTCCATGATGTGATCTTCGATCATGGAATTGCCTTTTACTTGCAGCACAAACGAGTTGCCGCCACGGGCAAAGTCGCCGAGGGAAATGGTCTCCCGCTCTTCGACAGCTTCCAGCGGGCGCCCTGCCGCGATTCGCCCAACCAACGGCAGCTCTTGAACCCGTCGCTCGATCACTTGATCCTTCGGAGTCTTCGGCAACTGCACAATCTCGATCGACCGGCTCTGGTTGTAGCCCCGGCGAATGAAACCCTTCTTTTCCAGTGTGCTGATGTGCTTGTGCACGGTGGCCAGCGACGTCAACTTCAGTCCTTTGCCGATCTCTTCAAAACTCGGCGCATACCCGTGGCGCGTTTCGAAGGAAACCAGGTAATCCAGAACTTCCTTCTGCCGTTTTGTCAGAGCCATTTTACTACCTCCACAGAACCGCTCGAGCCCTCACCTGCCCGCCACTGCCATCCGGAAAAACATTGGCATGTCCACTCTAGGCGAAAAGAAAGCGAACGTCAAGCACCCTTTTCGATGCGGTTCTATCCCAACCGTACTATTCAGTTTGGTCCCTGGTTGCTGGCATCTTGACTATGTATGGCCAATCCCTCTCCCCGTTCCGCCGGCGTTACGGCTGCCGCGACGCTTGCCATTCTCGGTTGCGGGAGCGCCTTCTTCTTCTGGGGTTATTATTTGCTGCTGTTCCTCAACGTGCCTCCCGACAATCGCGGAAGACATCTCTATGATCTGCATCCTTGGATCACTCTCTGTATTGCGCTGATTCCTTCCGGCGTGATCGCGGTGGGCATTCGGACGGGCATTGGCCTGTTTCAATTGCGTCCCTGGGCGCGAATTTCCGCCATGATTTGGGCGGCGATTACCCTGTTTTTTTGCCTTAGCCTGATTGCTCTACGCCCGTACGAAACTTTCTTCTTTCCCGACCGCTATGTCGGAGAGGTAGAGGCCTTGAAACAGCTCATTGCTGTGGCGCTGGTCATTTTTCTGCTTCCAGTCAGCATGTGGTGGCTCTTTCTCTTTCGTATGAAAAGCGTTAAGTTGCAATTCGCTGGTCGCGAGGAGGAAGGAGCTGTCCCGCAGACGCCGGTCACAGAGAGGGCGTGATTGCCTCGAGCGGGAATGGAGATAAAGTGAACGTCCGTCTGTGAGCGTCGTCACATGGCTTCCCCGCGGGTTTTCCGCCGATTCCCTCCCCCATCAACCGTCCTGCTCCTTCTCGCCCATAACCATGTGTTATTCTTACCAAGTTAGCCCTTAGCGACTCGGCGCTCGCTCCCATTGACCAAAACACCGTGCCGCTATGCAGGAAGGGCTGTGCTCCTTCTCTCACCGGTCAGGAGTCACCACAAGACGGGGGTCAAAGAGGGTACGATGTCCACACTTACGGAAGTTCCCGCAGGTAAGAGCAAACGCCAAGTCATCGAGCAGGCTGTGATCCGCTTCGCCGGAGATTCCGGTGACGGCATGCAGGTCACGGGCAGCCAATTTACGAATACCGTCGCGCTTTATGGAAATGACATTGCCACTTTCCCCGACTATCCCGCGGAAATTCGCGCCCCTGCCGGCACGGAGCCGGGGGTCAGCGGCTTCCAGCTGAACTTCTCGTCCGGGGAAGTCCACACGCCGGGTGACTCCGTGGATGTTCTGATCGCCATGAACCCCGCGGCGCTTAAAGTCAACATCGGCGATTTGAAGCCCAACGGCATCCTGATCGTCAACTCGGATAGCTTCAAGGAAAACGACCTTCGCAAAGCCCGCCTCACCACGAATCCGATCGAAGATCATTCTCTGGATAAATTCCGTGTCTTCCCGGTCGAATTGCAAAGGCTGACGCGCGCGGCATTGCAGCATCTTGGGCTCGACGCCAAGGCCATGGATCGCTGCAAAAACTTCTTCGCGCTGGGCATGTGCTACTGGCTTTACAACCGCTCGATGGAGCCCACCGTCCGCTGGATTGAAGACAAGTTCAAGAAGAAAGCGCTGCTCGTCGAAGCCAACAAACTGGCGCTGAAGGCGGGCTATTCCTATTGCGAAGCCACAGAGGCCTTTCAGATCAGCTACGAAATTCCTCCGGCGCAATTGAGCCCGGGCTTGTATCGGAATTTGAGCGGCAATCAGGCGCTGGCGCTCGGCTTTGTCACCGCCGCCCAAAAGGCGGGCTTAACGCTCTTCCTTGGCAGTTACCCCATCACCCCCGCCTCGGACATTCTGCACGAACTTTCGCAATACAAAGAGTTCGGCGTGCTCACTTTCCAGGCGGAAGATGAAATTGCCGCTGTCACTTCGGCGATCGGCGCTTCCTATGCAGGCTCACTCGCCATCACCACCACCTCCGGCCCTGGCATGGCGCTGAAGACCGAAGCGCTCGGACTCGCAGTCATGACGGAACTGCCTCTGGTGATCTGCGATATTCAGCGGGGCGGGCCTTCCACGGGCTTGCCGACCAAGACGGAGCAGGCCGATCTTCTGCAGGCTCTCTTCGGACGCAATTCCGAAGCACCGATTCCCGTTCTCGCCGCCGCGACTCCCGCGGATTGCTTCTGGATCGCCGTCGAAGCCAGCCGCATCGCTTTGAAATACATGGTGCCGGTGATCATTCTTTCCGACGGATACCTCGCCAATGGCGCGGAGCCCTGGCGCATTCCGAATCTCGACGAAATTCCGTCCATTCCCGTGAAATTCACCACGAATCCAGACGGGTTCCAACCTTACAAACGCGATGAAGATACCTTGGCTCGTCCATGGGCCGTTCCTGGCACACCGGGCCTGGAACATCGCATCGGCGGCCTGGAAAAACAGGACGTCAGTGGCAACGTGAACTACGAGCCGCTCAACCACGAGAACATGGTTCGCATCCGTGCTGCCAAGGTGAATGCCGTTGTTCAAGATGTTCCTAATGTTTTGCCAAGCGGAGATGCGGAAGGCGACCTGCTCATCGTCTCCTGGGGCTCGACGTTCGGCGCCATCACGCACGCCGTGAAGGGACATCGCGAAAAGGGCCGCAAGATCGGCCACCTCCATCTGCGCTATCTCAACCCGCTTCCCGCAAATCTAGGCGACATCCTGAAGCGCTATAAGAAAGTGCTGGTGCCCGAACTCAACATGGGTCAGCTCCTGTGGGTTCTTCGGGCCAAATACCTTGTCACTGCGGTCGGCCTCAACAAAATCCAGGGCCGTCCTTTCAAGCAGACGGAACTCGATCAAAAGATCGAAGAAATGTTGGGGATCTAGGAGACCGCCATGACCACGACTGCGCTTCCTCCACTTTCAAAGAAGGACTTCCAGACCGACCAGGAAGTCCGCTGGTGCCCCGGTTGCGGCGACTATGCGATTCTCGCCGCAGTACAAGCCGTTTTCCCGGAGCTGGGCATCCCCCGCGAAAACTTCGTGATCGTTTCCGGCATCGGCTGCTCCAGCCGTTTCCCGTATTACATGAACACGTACGGCTTCCACTCCATTCACGGACGCGCGCCCGCGGTCGCTTCGGGGATCAAGATCGCCCATCCAGAACTGGAAGTCTGGGTTGCCACCGGCGACGGCGATTCCCTGGCCATCGGCGGCAATCACACCATCCACATGCTGCGCCGCAACGTCGGCATCAAGGTTCTGTTGTTCAACAATCGGATCTATGGTTTGACCAAGGGACAATATTCGCCGACTTCCGAATTTCACAAGATAACCAAGTCGACGCCTTACGGCTCGCCTGACCGCCCTTTCAATCCCGTCTCGCTGGCTATCGGCGCGGAAGCCACGTTCGTGGCGCGCTCCGTGGACATTTTCCAGGCGCACCTAAAGGACACCCTGAAGGCCGCCGCGGCTCATCGCGGTTCTGCTTTCGTCGAAATCCTCCAGAACTGCAACATTTTCAATGACGGCGCGTGGACCGGCTTGACCGAAAAGGATGCGCGCAGCGAGCATGTGCTGCAGCTCGAGCACGGCAAGCCGCTCGTGTTCGGTAAGAATCGCGACAGGGGTATTCGCCGCAAGCCGGATGGCGATATCGAAGTCGTTCAGCTCGGCTTAGGGTACACGGAAGCCGACCTCGTCATTCACGATGCGCATCATCCGCGTCCTTCGTATGCGTTTTTGCTTTCTCACATGGAAGGGCGTCCCGGTTTCCCCACTCCCGTCGGCGTATTCCGCGCGTGGGACGATCTTCCGCGCTACGAAGACGTCATGAACGAACAGGTCCAGGAAGTCATCCGCAAGAAAGGTGGCGGCGATCTGGCCTCCCTGCTGAGCGCTGGCGACACCTGGGAAGTGAAGTAGCGCGCCCTTCTGCAGCATAGAATTCAGTCTATGTTCTTGGGCTTCTCTTCGTAGGGGCACAACACGTTGTGCCTCTTTCCGTAATACGATTCCCATCATCCTTGCAAGCGAGGACCTCTACGCGGTTTTTTGTTCGATGAATCTCTTTTCGATCTAAATTGCGAGAGAAAGAGAGATTCCTG
>Ga0187779_10000113_pt1 | contig 61442 bp, 55 predicted proteins | sample 1015_Q2_SP10_10__FD_132435 | JGI IMG/M metagenome (GOLD analysis project Ga0187779, IMG submission 132435) | Tropical peat soil microbial communities from peatlands in Department of Meta, Colombia - 1015_Q2_SP10_10_MG | ecosystem: Environmental > Terrestrial > Soil > Wetlands > Peat | place...
GGGATGGTGCCACTTGGGCGACCAAGTCCAGCAGCGCGAGCATCTTTTCGCTCTTGCCCACAATATTGGGGAAATTGAATCGCTGCTTCAGCGCCCGCTTGAGCTGGACGTTCTCGTCACGCAGCCGGCGCGCTTCCACGGCTTGCGCGACCTGTGCCAGAAGCTCGTCGTTGGACCATGGCTTGGTGATGTAGTCCATGGCGCCGCTCTTGAATGCCGCGCGTGCCATCTCTATCGAGCCGTACGCAGTGATCAGAACGATGGGTAAATGTGGATCCTGCCGGTGCACGTCTTTGAGCAGATCGATCCCATTCCGATCAGGGAGGCTGACGTCCAAAAGCATCAGGTCGAACGGGCGCTCTTCCAGTCGTGACAACCCTGAAAGCGCATTTTCCGCACTGGAGACGGCGTATCCTTCCGTCTTCAGCAAGAGCTCCAAGCCCTCGCGAATTTCCGATTCGTCATCAATGACGAGAATGGATCCCTTAGACATGAACCGTCTTTCTTACGGCTGGAAATTCGACGTGGAACGAAGTACCCCGGCCGGGCGTAGACCGCACATCGATCTTGCCGGCGTGTTCTTTGATGATTCCGTAACTTACGCTGAGGCCGAGACCGGTTCCACGACCTCCCGGTTTCGTGGTGAAGAACGGATCGAAAATCTTATGGATATGCTCGCGGGAGATGCCGTTGCCAGTATCCACGACCTCAATTTCCACGCTTCCGTTGTGGGCGGCGGTACGGACTTCCAGCATTCCGCCCGTCGGCATTGCATCCCGTGCGTTCAGGAATAAATTGAGAAACACTTGCTGCAGCTTGTTGGCGGAGCCCCGCACACGGGGAAGCGATTCTCCTAAATGCTTCACCACCTGAATCTGGGAGGTCTTCAATGGATGCGAGACCAGCGACAAGGTCTCTTCGACAACGTGGTTCACATCCACATCGGCCAATTCGCCCGGTCCGGTGCGGGAAAAATTCAACAGGTTGTTCACAATTTCGCTCGCCCGGAAAGTTTGCTTCACGATTTTTTCAATGATGGCATGCCGTGGGTCACCATCGGGCATCTGCTTGGCCAGCATCTGAATATAGTTGGAGATAACCGCAAGCGGCGTATTCACTTCGTGCGCCACGCCCGCCGCAAGGAGTCCCAGTGAGGTCAGCTTTTCCGTCTGGGACATCTGTTCTTCCATCCGCTCGCGTTGTGTTACGTCGTCGAACAAAAGCAGGCGTCCGATTTTCTCTCCGGACTTGCTCACCAGCGGAGTGATGGAAACATTCAGAACAACGCTCCGACCGCTATGGACCAACCGATGCTTATAGATGCCTGTGACCTGTTCTTCGTCACCCCGCGCTTCGATTTCCACGACCAGATCCCGGGGGAGGATCAGGTTAAAGGGCTTGCCTACAGCCTCATTCGGGCTCACACCGATCAATTGCTCCATCCGGCTATTCCAGGCATCCACAGTGCCCAGAAGATCTACGGCAAGCACGCCAACATTCAAAGACTCAACAATGTTCTCGCTGAAATCTTTCAGACGGGCGACTTCGAGGGCCTTTTGCTCAAGCGATGTATAAAGTTGGGAGTTGTCGAGCGCGATGGCAACATAGCCGGCAATGGTCTGCACCAACTCCACGTCGTCACTCGACAGATAATCGCCGTCAACCGTCTTGCCAAGACCCAGGACGGCAACCGTATGATCGCGGATACGACAAGGGATGAAGTAGTTCAATTCCAATTGCTCTAGCGTGCGACGAACGGAGTCGCTCACCTCCCGCGCGCTGCGAGGAGATTCGAAGAAAATGGGCCCGCTCACAAACTCCGGCCTTAGAGGACTGATGAAGCTTAGGTCCAGGGGTTCCACGAGGCGGACGCCCATGGAGCGGGCAAGACGCATCTCGCCGGGCCGCAGTGGATCTTCCACGAAGATCGCCAGCCGATCCACAAGGAGTGTCTGCGAGACGCGGTCCATCACGGAGCCGAGCATAGGTTCCAGCCGGACTTCATTCGTAAGCGTTCGGCCGAATTCGATCAGCGTGCGGCGATAGTTCAATCTGTCACGATAGAAGAACCGGTCCAGTCGCGCCTGGATTCCTTCGCGGAATGGCTGAAACAGAAAGGCCGCGATGACAATGGCAATCATGCCGGCCACCGGTCCGCTCGTCTGTGCATGGAAGATTTCCGCGATCAAAGCAACAAGGCCAAAGTAGATGGCCGCGACTGCCGCCGTTGCTGCTGTGTAGGCCAAGCCCCGCTTGAAAATGATGTCCACATCCATCAACCGGTAACGGATGATGGCGTACCCAAAACAGAGCGGGATTAGCACCAAAGTAATGGGCGAATACTGCATCCATGATCGTGCCTGCGGATCGAGCAGGTACGGGACGATGTAGAACAACGTGAACGGCACGCTGCCTGCCAGGGTTCCCCCCGTAAGCCACTTCAACTGCTGCCGCAGCACTCCGGAGCGCGTGCGCCGGTAGCTCAGATAGAACACCAGGCCGGCCGCGAGGAAGTACACTCCAAGAAATGTGTATTCGAGTTGCTCAAGCGCAACTCGCGACCGGACCGAGGGGACAAACCCGAGTGCGTTGTACGCCGTGAGAATGTGGATCGTCAGCAGCGCCGCAGGCACGGCATAGATCGCGGCTATCTTCAGATAGGATTTGCGGTCCGCCCCCGCTCGTCCTGGGAAAACCAGGGCGAAGTGCAAAAGCAACGTGGGCGCCAGCATCTGCGCGACGGTACCCGCCCAATACACTTCCAGGTCAAAAGCATCCAGCTTCCCGCTGTAGTGGAATGAATACAGGATGAAAGAAACCAGACAGAACACGTAGAAGTGAACGGCACGGGGGGCATTCCATCTTCGAACGAAAATGAACAGCCCAATGAACAGGTAAAGGAGTCCGACTATGCGTTCGTAGTTTTCTGCGGCGAGCGGCTTCGGCGCGGGAGCAGTAATCAGGCGAGCTTCGAACTCCTCGCCATTCCGGGAAAGTTTGTAGCGCAGTTGCGTCCAAAGCCCTGCACGGAACAACCGTTGCGTGACGTGCTTCTCATTGGGGACGGGAATATCATCGATGGCGATCAGTTGATCGCCAGGGCGAATACCAGCGGCCGCCGCGGGGGAGTTTGCCGTCACCTTCCAGGCTTCGATACCGGTGGCGCTATCGGTCCAGGCAACGCCGTCGTCGACAAGATCATAACGGGACCGCTGAAGGAAGTTCAGCCAAGCGAAGATGACCGCCGCCAAAGTTGCAAGCGCCAGTACAACCGCACCTACACTGACACGTAAGCTTTCCTTCATACCAAAGTTCCCGCTACTCGATACCCTGTTCATGGAACGAAGCAAGTCCTCTTCCAATCTTTAGTATATCTTGTTTCAAATAAGCGCAGTAAAGTCAATCGCTTGCAGAGAATCAACGTAGAAGGAGGACTCCATTTCCACTTTCTGGTAGGTGAGATACAGGTTTCCAGAGTCTCTGAGAGGCTAGAATTGCACACTCAACCCGCCCCGGAAACTCCGAAAAGCGGGAACGAGTAGTACCTGGCCGTCACGCGTGCTCAAAAGGACATTTCCTTGGGCCAACAGGTTGTCGCATTCCGCATTTGCCTCCCAGTGGCCCAGGGAGGACCAGGGGAGAGGTTGGCGAATCCCGATATGTAGATAGGGGCTAAGGTCGTAGACCGCCTCGCCGTAAGGATCTACGCGAGACAAAGCCAGGCCGTCCACCCATTTGTACCCAGCCGTCAGGCGCGTTCCCGTAACGGGAATCTTGCCCGTCAGCTTCATCGCGGCAGACTGCCGGGGAACGGTGCGAAGCGCATCCCGAAGCGAGCCATCCACGGCGGCGGAAGGTACTAACGAGCCGGAAAACGCATAAATCGTCGTCAATTCCAGGTCGTCCGAGATCTTCTCCCGAATGGCGGCTCGCGCACCCCAGTAAACCGAGGAGCCACCGTCGTAAGCGAACGCGTTCGAATAATAATCCTGGAAGTAATCGGCGCTGGGCAGGTCTGTTCCCTTGCCGAAAAGGGCGACGTGGCTGTTGTCGTCGTGAAATGCCGCTATCTGAAGGACGCTGTGATTATCGAGTTTACGCTCGACGGCCAATTCTTCGTGTCGCCCGTTTTCCAGCACAGCCTTCCCGTCTCGCCATAGCAGCGCAGGGAAAGCATCCAGTTGATCCATGCTCGTTGTCAGTACATTCGGCGGATTGCTTTCCGTGAGAGCGGCCACGGATGTATCGCCATTCGTGACAGCCGCCGGCAGGGCTGCATAAATCGCGTCAAGGTACCAATTCGGTGACAGCTTTGCCTGCAGATCAGCCCGTGGGCGGACGCTCCAGGCCGCATCGCCAACCCCAACCAGCACATATTCACCACCGGCCCGCAGCAGAAAGCGGTCTCCGAACTTCATGGAGCCGCTCTGATCAATCCGTGCGCCTCGGAATACAGGGCCGTCCGGGCCAATCTTGGCCTCGCGCAGAACCATGGTGCTCCGTGGAGCATCGGCTTGCGACCCCATCGGCATCCATACGGTAGCCAGGCCCCCTGCGGGCGCATCCTGGTCATAACTGACTTGTCCCGCAAACACCAAGTGATTGTCTCGATCGAGCCTTTTGTCGTACGCAAAAGCCGTCGCAGGCGCCGCGTCGATGTTCGAAACTGATCCGGGCCTGCGCGCTCCGCCAGTGAATTCCAACTGGCCGACCTGTTGAGGCGGTCTGCCATCGGACACAATGGCCGAGCTGTCGTCTGTGTCCTCTTCGTGCCACTGCAGAACCGGCCGCATCCCCGAAGCAGAACGCAGGACCCACTTCCAGTCATCTGGTTCCGCTGTTCCATTCAACGGCGCTCGGCGCAGCTCCTCAATGGAAGCGAATAGAGACTCCAACTGCACACGCACCACGGTCGTCAAGTTGGAAGCGATCTGGACGTGTTTTTCCAAGGCAGGAAGAAATCCCGCAAGGGTCACGCGCACCGTGTAGAGGCCTGGCGGCACGTTTTGCGCGCGGAAGCCACCTTCGGTATTGGTCAGCAGTTGCCAGGTGCGAACTGCGCCCGGCGCTTCCGCAAGAATCTCGACAGTCGCCCCGAGTTGCGGAATTCCGGCGGGATCACGAACGACGCCGGAGATGGTTCCCGAATTGGATTTGTGATTGGACTGTGCAACTGCTGGAGGAGCGCCTGCGCACACACCCAAAGTAACCAATAATGCGCCGAAGCACAGGAGCGGGCCGTGCTTCACTTGGTTACCTCCCTGGCGTGACGTTCGCCGCAGCTTTCTGCTCGACCGGGGCTTTCACCGTAAAGTCCGCGGAGCGAGAGATTGTGCTTTGGGCCAATTTGTCGGTGGCGCTGACTTCGAGAGTATACTTCCCGGGTGTTAGCGTTGCCAACGGCAAAAGACGCTCAATCGTGACCTGCTCGCCCGTCTGCTTCATATCCGCAGATGTCTCTTTGAACTGCATAACCTGCTGGTCGCCGCGCTTCACCGTGTACACAAAAGACGCGTCGGACTTATGCGTCTTTTCGTCCGGCTTCAGATTGTAGACCTGTAGATAAATTCCCATTTTCTCTGACGGCGAGAAGCTGGCATCCAGCTTCGGCCGGACCTTCGAAGAACCGAGCACAAACTGACCCGTGCCGATCTGCTTGGCAGGCACACGTTCAATTTGGTCCGCGAGAATCAGTGTGCTTGCTTCCAGCTTATTCTCATCGTAGCGCGGCACGGCAAGGCGGGTATTCACGGCGCCCACGTTCCCGCTATTCACGTCCTTGACCACAATGTCCAGGCGGTACAGCCCGGGCCGCAGCGGCAAGGCCTTCTGGTAGATCGACTGTTGCTTGACCGCCTGGGAGAAGAGGGAGTCTGGGTAGTCCTTAATAACAGGATCTTCGAAAGTCTGTACGACCTTGTCGGTCAGCGTGCTGACACGCCCGAAGATGTTTAGTTCAGCGGAATGCACGCCTTCCTTGGACTTGAAGGAGAGCTGATTGTTCGGAATCTGAATCGAAACGGGAACGAGCACTGTGTCGCTAGTGACCTTCATGAAATCCGTTCTATATTGAAACTTTAGAGCATCGCGCACCATGTGCGAGGTGACGATCGCTTCCAAGTCCTTGTATTTCACTTCGGGCGGACGTTGAACCTTGGCATAAAGCTCCAGGCGATTGAATTCATCCAGGCTCGCGGGAGTGCCACCCAAAGCAGTAGGCAGGTTGGTCCCGTCTGAACGCGTGAAGCGGTCGGTCTTCGAAGCCATGCCCATAGATTCCAAGAGGCTCAACCCTGCGCCGGGAACGTGCAGCAGCGCATCCTTTTCCGAAGGGTCCATGGTCAGGTGGTATTCGCCGCTGCTGCTTGGGTCCACAAATTCCAAAATGACGTTTTCCTGAATCCCCTCCAGGTAGCGATAGCGCCAGGTTTCCCAAGGATAAGTTGTGGTGGATCCGCCGCCTTCTTCCATCGGGCGGTCATAGGTGCCCCCTGTCGGGTGCGACTCAATTTCATCGGGTGGACCCCAAATGATGTAGATACGGCCGCGATCCGTCTTCCAGCCAGGTATGCCGGAAGCGAAGTGCTCGTTCGCGTAAGCGATGCGCCTATAGTGCTCTTCCTTAAAGTCGTTGGTCGGCAGGTCGGGATTCGTGCTGCGCCGTAGCCAGAACTGCTCAATGAAAGACTCGCGCTCTTCGTTCGTCTCTAATTGGAGGAAGGCGGTTCGCTCTTCTGGGGTAATGATGTAGACAACGTCCTCGTTGAGCCAGGTCTTGTACGGCGTATCCAGCTCCTTGAGGGTCTTCTTCAACTTCTGTTTCTGCTGCTTGGTGAGCTTCTGGTTCTGGGGAATATCTGTAGGGGGTGTGCTCGGGTCTTGCGCCTGTTGCGCAGGCACAGGAAGAGCCAGCAGGACGAACGAAGTCAAAAAGGCGGCGAACTTTCTGAAAAAACTTGGCATAGCTGACACCCCTACAACGGTTTTGATTCTAATCGCTCGCTAAAGCCGCGTCAATTCGGGAATCTCGTTCATGCAGAGCACTTCCCCCATTCAATCTTTAGAGGGTGGCGCATTGCCACACGTTGCCCTGATGAAAGGCACTGCATTCCGGAGGCAGGAGTGGGTACTAGTATTAAGTCTATTGCAAGTGCTGGTGTTGGCCGTCGGAACCGATGAGTGTGTCAAAAATGGCGAGAACGTGGCGTCGATATTCGACCATGCGGGCAAAAACGTTGCGCAGATGCGGCTCGCGTTCCGCGTCCCTATGCCATTTCGCCAGAACTGCAGGAGGAACCTCAATATCCCGGCGCAATTGATCAGGCGAATGTCCACGAAGGAACAAGCCGTAGAAAAAGGCCGCTTCACGCTGCGGAAACTCGAGGTCCGCGAGAACTTCAACAGGAAGCAATGGAGCGATTGTAGCCATATAGCAAAAACGCAGTTTACCCAAAACTTTGTCGGCGTCAAGTAGGACGCCGGTCCTACTGTGGCCTGGGAGTCAAGATAGCCCCACCTGGATGCAACGGAAGAGCGCTTGACCGGTTCTAACCGGACATAGGATGCTTGACTCTATGGCGAAGTTACCCAAGTCGATGGCTGGACGCGCCATGGGGCGGTTTCTGCGCTTCGGTGTGTTGCGCGGCCTGCGCTCCGTAGAGATTGATCCGGAAGATTTCCGGAGAACTTTGGCCGAAAAACACGGACTTTGGGTGCCTCATTTTGGGCGAATGAAAGACGCGCCGATGGAAAAGCTGGACGCTATTGCTGAGCGGCTGATTCACGACGCCCAGCGGCTGGCCATGGCGCAGGGAGCCGGTTTTGGCCTCGGCGGCATGATTACCGTGATTCCTGACACAGGTTTTCTCACGGTGATTACCTTGCGCTTGATTCAAAAACTCTGCCTCCTTTACGGCTTCGAAGAAAACGGCATCGAGCGGCGCGCGCAGATGTGGATGGCGGCTGCCAGCGCGGCCGGAGTGGACTTTGGCAAGGACATCGCCGAGAAGCAGATGGTCGAGAAGCTGGCGCCGCGTATCGCTACCCGCCTTGCGGTGCGCCTGGGCGAAGAGAGCGCAGAAAAGTGGGTGGGACGGCTCGTGCCCCTGGCCAGCTCTGCGATCGGTGGTGCGCTGAATTATTCCTTTGTGAGGACTTGGGGACGGCGGGTGCATCGTCATTTGAGAGAAAAGCATCTTGCGGAGCGCGCTGCAGCTGCGGCGAATGCTACTGCGCTGCGACCCGTCGTCGTCCGCTAATCCTTGCCCGTTCTTGCGCAATCCCATGCAGCCCATGTCGAACACTCCTTTTTTTCTGGGCGTGAATTATCCCTGGCGGAACTACGGCCAGGATTTTGGCCGTGCAGGCGCCGCGCACCATGGAATCAGCCTCACCCCGGCACAGGAGCAGGTCGGCGGCGACTTTAGGCAGATTGCGGAAACAGGAGCAACGATCGTTCGGTGGTTTCTGTTCGGCGACGGCCGAAGTGGCTTCACATCTAAGGGAGAAATCCCACGAAGGCCGGACGAATTCTTGTTCGTCGATGTCGCGGCCGCTCTTCAACTCGCAGAGTGCTATAACTTGAAGTTGTGCTTCTCCCTCATCGACTATCACTGGCTGCAAGAGAGTCCCCAAAATCAGAATGCCCACCCGAATAGGCGCGTCTTGCATTTTGCCGCTGGACGGGAAGCCTTTCTCCAGAGTGTCTTGATTCCTTTATTTCGTGAGTTCCGAGGCCACCCGGCTCTCTTTGCCTGGGAGATTGCGAATGAGCCGGAATGGACCATTCGCGAATTCCAGTCGAGGTCCGCCGGCAAATTGCACTACGCGGATTTCCGGGCCTATGCCGGAGAAATTGCACGCGCGGTACATGAATACGCTGGCGTGCCCGTAACGCTTGCTTCGGCACGCCTGCTGTGGGTTCGCGCTTGGACCGAATTGGGTCTGGACTACTACCAGGCGCACTACTATCCCGCTGCGGAAGAAGAGACAAAACGAGACCTTGCACAACAACTCACGAACCTGCCTCCGCTCGATAAGCCACTTTGGATGGGCGAACTTCCGGCACGCGATCCGGCGCATCCTCGCTATTCCTTGCGCCAATCCCTGGAACTTTGCCGAAGCGCTGGTCTTTGTGGGGCCGCAGTTTGGCGGTGGACAGAACCCGAATCACAGGGAACGGATGTGACGATCGGGCGGGTCGATCCCGCCGAACTGAAAGCGTGGAGCACGTCGGAACGGTCAGAAGGCCAGCGGGCGTGATGGAAGGGAAAGCATTGCACGCAGGGTTTCTTCTTTGCCGGGTCATGGTAATGCGGGCCAGCTTGTTCCTTCTTTTGGTCGCACCCACCCTGCTACTCGCTCAAGGGCAGGACGAAGTACGCGGCACCCCGGCGGAACCTGCAAATGCCGCCGAGATTCGTGCCCAGATCGCGTTTGCCGAGAAGCTTCTTGAAAAGACCCCGGATCGCGGAGCGATTCTCTATTTTCTCGCCGCATCTCACGCGATGCTGCAAGAAGCCTTGCCGTCCATCGAGCGGCTCCAGCAGTGCCTCGCTCTGAAAGAAGGATTTGACCCTTCGGGCGACCGCGCCTTTGTCGCCCTCAAATCATCTCCGGATTTTCGACGCATGGTCGAGCAGGTGCACAAGGATTTTCCTGCCGTCAATGAGTCACATGTCACCTTTACCTCCGCCGAGAAGGATATTTTCCCGGAAGGCCTGGAATACGATCCTTCGAGCGACTCCTTCTACCTGAGCAGCATGTATCATCCTAAAATCTTCAAGGTTACTCGCGACGGCAAGAGCGAACTCTTCGTCCCGCCCGCACGCTATAGCTTGCTGCCTGTGCTGGGAATCCGCATGGATCCGGCTGACGGCACGATCTGGAGTAATTCCTCCAACGAAGACACGGGACGATCGGAGCTGCTGCATTTTGACCGCACGGGAGCCCTTCTGGCGCGCTATCCCACAGCCGAAAACAACAAGCATGAATTCAACGATCTTGTAGTGCTTCGAGGCGGAACAATTTTTCTGACCGACACGCTGGCCAACCAGGTCTATCGCTTCGACGCCCAGACGCACACGTTCACTCCGCTAAATACTCTCCGTGCCCTTCTGTTTCCAAACGGAATCGCGATTACCGACGATGAAAACTATCTCTACGTAGCGGATCAATTGGGGGTTTTGCGAATCGACTTGAAAACAGACGAAAGCGCCGAAGTGGACCCCGGCCCCCATAATACGGTGGCAGGTATCGATGGCCTGTATTCGCATAAAGACAGTCTGGTGGCCGTGCAGAATGGTATCGGCACTCCACGTGTGGCCGTTTTTCGGCTGGCTCCGGATGGCCTTCATGTAGTGAAGACGACTGTCTTTGTGAATTTTCTTTCCACGCCGACGACCGGAGCCATTCGCGGCGATGATTTCTATTTCATCGTCAACAGTCAGGCAGATAACCTGAACGGCTCGCATATTCTGGACGTCACGAAGCTGCAGCCAACGCGGATCGCGGTTGTCCATCTGCCTTGAGATACCTCTTGTGCTGGATAGGGCATCTAGCTGGAATTGGCGACGGGTTCGCCGTAGAGTGGAGAGGTGAGGCCTTCGGATGAAAGGAAAGTGAGGATGTCATGAAAAACATGGACACACTTGTGGGTGTTTTCTTTCTCGTCTTCCTGAGCGCGGTGCTAGTGGTCCTTCCTCAGTTCGCCGCCTCCCCTTCGCAACAGCAGACGCCTGCCACAAAGCCCGGTGCCGGCAATCCTGCTGAGCCTGTACCGGCTTTTCATGCGCAGCCTCCCGCCGGAGAATTGCCGCCCACGATGGAGCCCTCGATTTACAGTGAGAAAGTGGTCTTCAACGCCTACGTTGTTGCCGGGCGCGTCAAAAAAGTTCTTTATCAGCAACCCTGCTATTGCCACTGCGATAAAAGCAGTGGTCACGGCAGCCTGCTCGATTGCTTCGTCGGCCGGCACGGCTCCGGCTGCGATGTCTGCCAGAGAGAAGCTTTCTATACATACGAACAAACCCACCGCGGCAAGACTCCCGCGCAAATCCGCGACGGCATCATTCACGGGGAATGGAAGAAAGTGAATGTGGCCAAATACGAGAAGGACTATCTGCCGCCGCTCAGCGCCCCTGCGAAATAGGACTGCTAACGCCAAGAAATGAGCCGAAAGGAACACCCGCCCGAGACTCCGGCCACTGTCTTTCTGCGTCAAAACGGCGTGCAATTCACGGAGCACCTTTACGACTATGTCGAGCATGGCGGCACCGCCGAGTCTTCGCGCCAATTGGGCGTGCCCGAACACTCCGTGGTGAAAACGCTAGTCATGCAGGACCAGGATGCGAAGCCGCTGATTATCCTGATGCATGGCGACCGGCAGGTCAGCTTGAAGAATCTGGCGCGGCAGATTGGCGCCAAGCGCGTGGAGCCGTCTAAGCCGGAGGTGGCACATCGTCATACCGGCTATCAGGTGGGTGGCACTTCTCCGTTCGGCATGCGCAAAGCGTTGCCGATTTTTGTGGAACGCTCGATCCTCGAGTTGCCGTTGATGTACATCAACGGCGGCGGACGCGGCCATCTGGTCGGGGTTTTACCTAAGGTTCCAACCGAAAAGCTCGATGCGCAACCAGTCGAGTGTGCTGCGATGGAATAGTGGAATGGCTGCGCCGGCGGATGACTTCTGCTACACTCCGGCAGGTCGGTCTTCATGCTCTTCTCTTCTTGCGCAAATCTAGCCAGGGGTGAATCGTGGATAGGAAAAATCTTCGCTTGGCGCTGGGTTCAGGCGCGCTGATTGGCTTTGCGGCTTTGTTGCTTCTTACCGTTCATCTTTCGGCAAAAGCTGCTTCAGACACTCCTTCCTGGGGGTTTTCTCTCACGAATCTGGACCGCACCTGTAAGCCTTGCGATAACTTTTACGAATTCGCGATGGGCAGTTGGATGAAGGCCAACCCTATCCCGGCGGAGTATTCGTCCTGGGGAACATTTACACAACTGCGAGATAACAATCTCACGGCGCTGCGCACCATTCTGGAGGCCGCCACAAAGGCAAATGCTCCGGCTGGCTCGAATGAACAGAAGATTGGAGACTTTTATGCAAGCTGCATGGACACCGAAGCGATTGAGGCCGCGGGTTTAAAACCCATTGCAGCCCAGCTGAGCGCCATCGATGCCATTACGGATCGCAAATCGCTGGATGCAACGGTCGCCAAGCTCCAGCAACAAGGCGCGGGGGTGCTCTTCCGCTTCAGTTCCGGACAGGACATCAAAGACAGTTCGCGCGTGATTGCGCAAGCCAGCCAGGGTGGACTGGGTATGCCGGACCGCGATTATTATTTCCGTGATGACGACAAATCCAAGCAACTGCGCGCGGATTATGAGCAGCACGTGGCAAAGATGTTCGTGCTGGCCGGAGATCCCCCGGAAAAAGCGGCGGCCGTAGCCAAAACTGTCATGTCTATCGAGACCGGACTGGCGAAGGCTTCGCGCACGCGGGTGGAGCTGCGCGATCCGGAAAAAAACTACCATCTCATGCCCCTCGCGGAAATGAACGCGCTCACGCCGGATTGGTCCTGGCCGAATTACCTTCGTGAAGTGGGTGTGCCGGGAGTGGAACAAGTCAACATACGCCAACCCGAATTCTTCAAGGAAGTGAATCAGGCACTCTCAACCGTTTCTCTTGCGGACTGGAAGACCTATCTGCGGTGGCATGTGATTCATGCGAACGCTCCCCAGCTTCCGGAACGTTTCGTGGATGAGAATTTCGATTTCTACGATCGAACGCTTTCCGGCACAAAGGAGATCCTGCCGCGGTGGAAGCGCTGTGTGCAATCGACCGATCGTAATCTTGGCGAAGCGCTTGGCCAGGTCTACGTGGACAAATACTTCCCGCCAGCGGCTAAGGCCCGCGCCAAGGAGATGGTCAACAACCTGATTGCCGCTTTGCGCGAAGATATTCCTACTCTTTCCTGGATGGGGCCGGAGACAAAGCGCGAGGCACTGGCCAAACTTGAAGCTTTCACCGTGAAAATCGGCTACCCCGACAGATGGCGGGACTATTCGAAGCTTTCCATCGATCGCGGCTCCTATGATGCCAATGTGCGCCGCAGCATTGAATTCGAGAACGCACGCCAGTTGGCGAAGATCGGCAAGCCCGTCGACCGCATGGAATGGGGCATGACGCCGCCGACGGTGAATGCGTACTACAGTTCCAGCATGAATGAGATTGTCTTTCCTGCCGGCATTCTTCAGCCCCCCTTTTACAATCCCAAAGCCGATGACGCAGTGAACTATGGCGGGATTGGCGCCGTGATCGGGCACGAGATCAGCCATGGCTTCGATGACCAAGGATCGAAGTTCGACGGGCAAGGCAACCTGCACGAGTGGTGGACGCCCGAGGACCGCAAGAACTTTACCGAGCGCGGCGATTGTGTGGTGAACCAATTCAACGGATACGAAGTGGAATCGGGACTGCACCAGAACGGCAAGCTGGTGCTGGGTGAAAGCATCGGGGACCTGGGCGGCTTGGCCATTGCGTATGCCGCTTATGAGAAATCCATCGAGGGCAAACGTCCAGGGGACATTGACGGATTCACTCCGGAGCAGCGCTTCTTTCTCGGCTGGGCGCAGGTGTGGGGTACGAATCAGCGCGCGGAAGCGGCGCGCTTGCAAACCAACACGGATTCACATCCCTTGGCGCGTTTTCGCGGCAATGGCCCGCTTTCCAACATGGAAGCATTTGCAATGGCGTTCGGCTGCAAGAAGGGCGACGCCATGGTGCGCGAGCAGGCTTGCAAAATCTGGTAGCGGCCTGCCGAATGTCCCGCGCGATCTTCTTTGTAAGGTCTCTGCGTCACGTCTTTTCGCTTTGCCTCTTCCTTGCTCTCGTTGTTTTCCCTGCGCAGGCGAAGTGGAAATATCTTCGCGACGGCAATGTAGCGGATTCCACCGTCACCCCGCGGGCAGGATTTGCATTGATGGGAGGAGGCCCTAGGCTGGAAGTGGCGTTCCGGTTCCTGTGCGAGCGCGCAAACGGCGGCGATTTTCTGGTTTTGAGCGCCAATGACGAGGATGATTACTTGAAAAAGGAAAATGCAATGATTCGGTCGATTTGCCCGCTCAACTCCGTGGCTACTCTCTCTTTTTTCAGCCGCGAGGATGCCCAAGATCCTAAAGTAATCAAAATCATCGAACAGGCCGAGAGTATTTTCATCGCGGGCGGCGACCAGTCCGACTATGTTCGCTATTGGCAGGACACGCCGGTTCAGGACGCTCTGAATCAACATATCGAGGAGGGCAAACCGATCGGCGGATCGAGTGCGGGCCTCGCCATCCTGGGCGAATTTTCCTTCTCTTCGATGATCGACACCATCCACTCCCCCGAAGCTTTGGAGAATCCCTATGGCAACAAACTGACGCTCACGCGCGACTTCTTGGGCATTCCTCTTCTGGTAGACACCATCACGGACACGCACTTCGTCAAGCGCGACCGGATGGGACGGCTGCTGGTTTTCATGGCGCGCATCCTGCAGGACGGCTGGGCCAGGCAGATTCGCGCAATCGCGGTCGATGAAAACGCGGCGCTCTTGGTTGAGTCTGACGGTTCAAGCCGCGTGGCTGGCGAAGGTCCAGTCTACTTTCTGGAAAGCACCAAGCCGCCTCAAATCTGCCAGTATCATCAGCCGCTTACCTTCGACGGCATCCGCGCAGAGCGCGTTCAGCCGGGAAAGATGTTTCAACTCAAAAAGTGGTCCGGCGGAGCCGACACCTACTCTCTGTCCGTCACTAAAGGAGTTGTTCAAGCAGACGATAGCAGTTCCAGGAAAATTTACTGAGACGGTTACCTCTGTCATCAAGCCAGATCGCCCTATTGTCGTTCGTGTACACTGAGGACATGGAGGTGCGAATTCAGCGCTCCACTGAACTTCCGGATTTCTCGGCATAGGGTAAATCGTGAGGGCAATCATGACGCAAGCACAGCAAGAGCTCCTGCAGGAACTCCAAAGCTTTGCCGTCACCGCTCCTACAGCGCAATCACTCATGGAACGAATCTCCAAGCGGCTTCACGAAAAGATGACGCGTTATAACTGGGTAGGTTTCTACCTGGTTGATCCGGCTGACGCGGGCTACCTGAGCGTCGGCCCGTTCGCTGGCAGTTTCACTCCAAATACACGCTTCCCACTTACGACGGGACTTTGCGGCGCCGCAGCCACCAGCGGGCAGGTCGTGGTCGTGCACGACGTCTCGAAAGACCCGCGTTATCTGGCGGGCTCATCGTTGGTGAAGTCGGAAATCGTGGTTCCCATACTGGTGAACAACAAACTCGAGGCGGAACTCGACATCGAGAGTTATTTTGCGGACACCTTTACCCCCATGGAGCAGCACTTTGTGGAGTCTTGCGCGAAGATGGTCGCCGGTTACCTGGGAAAGGCGTAGCGGGTCAGAACGGAAAGCCTGCGCGAATTGAACGGTCTTTTATTTCCTGGGAATGCCCAAGCGCAGGTAATCGTCAGCCTTATTCAGCCAGTCCTCGCGCGGGGGGTTGAACACATCCAAATCTAGAGTGTCCTCGAGCGCCCAGGCTTCGTGCGGCATGTTCGAAGGAATACAGAGGACCTCGCCCGCGCGAACGACGATTTCCTTGCCATCAATCGCGAATTTCAGCGCACCCTCCAGAATGTACGTGACTTGTTCATTGTGGTGGTGATGCTCCGGCACGTGCGCCCCTTTCTTCAGGAACACCCGTGCCAGCATCAGGTTATCTCCTACCACCATTTCGCGATCAATCAGGTCATTGAGCTTCTCGTGCTCGACAGTGTTCCACGGAATGTACTTGCAAGAAGGTTTTGCGCTCATTTCTTCAGGTCTCCATACAGCCTTGCAGCATTGTCGTGCAAATAGTCTCGCGCCAGTTCCAAGGCTTTGCTTTCGGTGATGGCGCCTTCGTCCACGAGTTCCGCAAGCGCCGCCGCCAGCCCGGTGCGCGTTGTGCGCGCTGCCAGCCACATGCTCTCCTCGGCGCCAAGCGCGTCGTTGAACGGAAATGCGTCCGAACCGTACATCATCTTATCGGGATAAAGAGTTAGAAGCAGCTTCAGCACGTCTTTGAACTCGGACGGGTACAGCATTTCTGACTGGAACGAGGTATCGAGGTACACGTTCTTCACCGCTGTCATCAGCGCGGCTTCTCGTTCATACGGCCAGCCCCCGTGGATCAGCACGAACATGACATTCTTGTAGCGCTGATCCCTGACAACATTTTCCAGATTAAGCACATTGCCGTTGCGAAGGCTGAAGTAGTCGCCAATCCCAACGCAGGAATGAAAGTGCATGGGCAGGTGAAGCCTTCCCGCCTGATCCACCATCACGCGGAAGATGTAGTCCTGAAATTCGCGGTATTCACCGGGCGTAGAAACGCCGCCCGCTCGGTATTTGTTGTAGATGGCCTCCGCACGCTCACGCGGGGGATCCGAGAAATACAAAGAACGGAAATACGCCGCTTCGAACTTGATCGCCACGCCGCCGTGTTTCTGCTGGTTGTCGGCCATCGTACGGCGAACGAAATCTTCATAGCCCGCAAGATCCATCGGCAGGCCCTCGACACCTTCCTGTTTTTTCCAACGGTTCAGCATTTTTTCCTGCAGAGGCACATAGACGCCCATGTCCGGCGTGCTGTCGCGCTGCTGGCTATTGTCGAAAGGGAAGAAAAACGCATCGCCAAAGAAAACCCAATGGAAGCGCTTCGGATCAAGATAGGGAGCCATCATGGCGCGGTTTGCGAGGCAGATTTCCACGTTCAGTTTGTCGAGGACCGTGTCGAAGTACCCGGTGCCGCCACTTTGCTCCGCGGCTTTTGCTTTATCCGCGAGCCATTTCGCATGCCCCGGCTCAAAATCATCGTACGGATAACTGAACAACGCTTTCGCCCCGGCTACAAACTCCGGATTGTCTTCTCGCAACCGCAGCGTGGCGCTTTCGTCCGGAGGTGCGGCCATGGCGTCCACATCTGTATCGTCGGCAAAACCAGGGTGGGCATGGTTGTCGTACATCGGAATCGTCTCAATCTGCTTCAACAGACGGTCGTAAGTCTTCTTCACGTCGCCTGACGGATAAGGACGCGCCTGACCCGCTGCCGGAACAGCAATTCCAACGGCCAGGAGTACGCCCAATCCCACGCGCACCAATTCAGTCATATCGTCCATTCTCCCAACGAAATTTGACGCGATGGCTCAGCGCGAAACCGCCGCTCGCCAATGTACGGTTGCCCGCTGGATGCGCTCCAGCGCCTCTTCCAGCAGGTGAGTGGCGCTCACTAGCGAGAAGCGTATGTAGCTCTTGCCCTCAGATCCAAACGCCGCCCCTGCAATCGCCGCCACGCCCACTTCTTCCAGCAAGATCCTTTGGACCTCTTCCGCCGGCTTACTCGTGTCTTCAATGTTCACCCAGGCGTAAAAAGCCCCGTCTGGAGATTGGCAACGGAATCCGGGAATCCGATTCAGTTTTTCAACGAAGACGTCGCGCCGCCTGCGATACTCCTCCACCATTGCCGGAACTGCATTCGTGGAGTCCTTCAACGCTTCGATAGCGGCAATTTGTGAGAATTCCGCAGTGCACGTAAAGGTGTTTAGCACCAGCCTGTCCAAGGCATCGATTACGCGCTTCTGAGCGACCGCGTAACCCAGGCGCCACCCGGTCATCGCAAACGACTTCGAAAATCCATCGATGAGCACCGTGCGTTCCGCCATCCCGGGCAAGGCCCAGATAGACTTGTATTCGCCGCTGAAGAGGATCCGCGCATAAATCTCATCCGCAATAACCCAGAGGTCGTATTTCTTCGCAAGCTCGGCAATTTCTGCAATCGCCCGCTCAGTGAAAACGGTTCCGGTTGGGTTGTTGGGTGAATTGAAGATCAGCACGCGCGTCTTCGGCGTGATTTTCGAAGCGATCTCCGCCAGGTCCGGCTGAAACTGATTTCGCTCCCGCAAAGAGTACGGAACAGCATTTGCGCCAAGCCCGCGCGTGAACGAAGGGTAGATCGGAAAGCTCGGATCGGGATAAAGCACCTCGTCGCCGGGCTCGATCAGCGCCATCATCGCTAGCGAAAGTGCCATCTTGCAGCCGGGCGCCACCAATACCTGCTCTGCATCTACATCGATGTGCCGCGTGCGATTCAGGTAGTCCGCAATGGCGGTCCGCAAAGTCGGGATCCCTCGCGTCGCCACATAGCGGTCGCGCCCATTCGCCACGGCTGCGCGCAGGGTGTCTACTACCGGCGCCGCCGGATGAAAATCGGGTTCACCCAACTCCAGGTGAATAATGGAACGCCCTTCCTTCTCTAATTCTTTGGCGCGGGTGAATACCGACAGCGCACCTTCGCCCGTAAGAAATGAAACGCGCGTCGCAATCTTTCGCATAGCCGGCAAATGATATCACTTTAGGTCAGGTCAATTGCGAGGGCGGAAGCATGGTTCCCGCCCCCAAGCTGCCGCTAAAACGCATACTGCAGAGAGAACTGGATAAATCGCGGCGCGCCCTTGGTGCTGGTGATCACGCCGAAATTGCCCGGGCTTTCCAGCGCGTGGTCTCAGTCACGCGGACCTCAATGACAGGTGCCTTGGCTTCCGCAAATCCGGTCTTGTTCACCACGACGGAGTACCTTCCGGGCGGCAGTAGTGTGACAAGAAATGCGCCATCCGCTCCTGTTGTGATGCGCCGGCTGAGTTGTTCCGTGGCGGTGTCGATGATCTGCACATCTGCTCCTGTCACCGCTCCTCCACCCATATCCACCACACTGTCGCTGATCGCGCCCGTCGCACCGCCTTGTGCAAAGGCCGCGGACGAAAACAGGAGAGAAACAACTGACCGAATGATGCCGTTCATTTCCGACCCCCGAGAATGTGCAATATGAAAAACACCCCACTGACTCCGCTTGCGCGGTAGCCCAGCCAAAAAGCTTGTCGTTCGGATCCCGATTTGCTGCTAGGAGAGAGCTACGAATTGAGGACGCTACAACACAGGAGAGGTTTTTCCTTGTGGACAAAAAGGTATCGGTTAAATGGTGTGTTGTCAAGAACTTGCCAATCCAAATATCGATACATAGCATCGTTTTTGTTCATTCGATCTTGTGCTTTCAAATCTTACTTTCGCAGTCAAGCATACCCAACTCATAACCTATTAGTTCGCCCCCCGCCTTTCCAATTTTATTTAGCGCAACCCGCCAACCTGCGCTATCGTCTAAGAAACAGAGGTCCGCGCCCCAGAGGTTTCCCATGAAACGACTATCTGCTCTTCTGTTCGCTTTTGGCCTCACATTTCTTTCTGCGCTGACAACTCCGCAAGCCCGTGCCGATGCCAGTCATGCGCGCATCGTCCGGCTAAGCCTGGTTCAAGGCGATGTCCGCTTTACCCGTGAGTTTCACAAGAACTCACTCGAGGATCCCAAGGCGGTTTGGGAGAATGCGCCGCTGAACTTGCCCATCCGGGAGGGCTTTGCCCTGGCAACCGACGCGAACAGCCGCGCCGAGGTCGAGTTTGAGAACGGCGCGATGGCGTTTCTCAGCGCCAATACGGTTGTCGAGTTCTACGATCTTTCCAATTACGAGGGCGCGCACATCACGCGCCTGATCCTGCGCCAGGGAAGCAGTATTTTCTATGTGCATCCGGCGGATGGCGACTACTTCAGCGTGACCGGGGGGGATTTCAGCGTGGAGGCCAACGGGCGCACGCGTTTCCGCATGGACAATTATGACGACGGCAGCGCTGTCAATGTGGAACAGGGCCAGATCAACGTCCTGCGCAAGAATGACTCCAAGCCACTTGAAAAGGGTCAATCCTATTCCATCAACATCAGTGACGGCAGCGCGCCAATTGTCGGCCGGGGCAGCGAATACGACGATTTTGACAAGTGGGTTTCCGGCCGCATAGATGCCGTGGCCACGGCAACGGCGTACTCCAGCCAGTATGTGAGTTCACCGGATTACACTTCCGGGTTCGCTGACCTCTACAATTACGGCTCCTTCTACAACGTTCCGGGGTACGGCTACGGCTGGCAACCCTACGGCGTCGGGCCGGGTTGGGATCCCTTTGCTTTCGGCGGTTGGTACTCTGACCCGTACCTGGGCTGGAATTTCATCGGCTCCGCCCCATGGGGTTGGCTGCCCTACCATTACGGCAGTTGGGTATTCGGTCCGATGGGATGGATGTGGATGCCTGTGGGATTCGGGTTCGGCGGTATCGGACAGATTGGTGGCTTCTACCCATATGGATTTCGCTATCCGCTCTATCGCCCTGTGACAGGAGTCTGGGTTCATAACGGTTCCTCGATTGGGCTGGTGCCGGCAAATCCCGGGGATAAGCCTGGGAAAACACCGCTCAATCTGGCGCACGGGATCTACACGATTCACGACAATGCTTTGGTTGCCAACCCAGCTTCCGCGGCGGGCGAAAAGTGGTCGGTCATCAAGAATCCGCCACGGACTGCACTTGTCGGCACAACGTTGGCAACGGCAACGCAACCGGCGCGTATTTCTCGGACAATTCTCTCTGGCAATGCAGGCAGCCGGCCGGTCACGATCAGCCGCGACTCTTCGATTGTGTACGACCCCGGCCAGCACCGCTTCGTGAACAACAATAATCCGCCCAAGACCTCGCCGGAAGGGGCGAAAGTAGCAACGACTACGACGGGCACAGGGAACAACGCCGCCATTCCTGGCGGACCCTCGCACACTGTGAATCCACCGGGCGCGGCGCACGGGGCGATTCCGGCGCGCCCGCACGTTTCACCGCCAACTCCTCATGTCAGTGAGCCCTCCTATTCGGCGGGCGGGTCGACGCGGGGTGCCAGCAGCGGGGCCACCGCCACCATAGGCTCTTCGCACGGAACTTCGGCGCCTTCGGGAGGTCATTCCAGCGGCGGCGCGGCTGGCGGCGGACACCACTAAGTTTCGCGTTGCTTAAGAGGCAGACAGTCGCCCTGCCCGAAAATCATCCCGGCGTAGCCCACCACTTCGTCCCTGTTTCCGCTGACTTCTCCTGAGTTGGCATAGCGAACCAGTTCTGCCGTCTGCACGCCCAGGTGATTCAGGGCGGTCAGCATGGCGATGGCCGGGCCCAACCCGCACATGGAGATATGTTCCTTGCGGCAAACATTAAAGAGACCCTTGGCATCCAGCTTGAGCAAGCGCTCAATGGCCATTTCGTCCTTCTGACGAGTGGTTTCGTCGTCCTCGTAATGATTCATGTCCGAAGAAGTCACAATGAGGATCTCTTCCGTGGCCTCCTGAAGGACTCGCCCAATGGCATCGCCGGTCTGCTTCAAATCGTCAAAGCGCAAAGTGCCTATTGCCACCGGCACAAACGAAAACCCAGGCGCCAGAACCTGCAGGAAGGGCAACTCCACTTCGAGAGAGTGTTCCCGGCTATGCGCTACGCTATCTTCCCTCAAGGCCGGGCATTCTCTCCGCAAACGCATCGCGATTGGCGTCTCGATAGCCACATCTCCCAACGGAGTTCTCCAGGCGCCTTCCGAAAGGATCGCCAGGGCTTCTCCTCGTGGGAAGTGCCGTACACCCAGCAGCAGAATCTTCCTTGGAAGGGAGATGCGCCCAAATACGGCGCCCGCGACGCCTCCCGAATACATGTATCCGGCATGGGGCACCAGGCAGGCGCGCACTTTCACTTTCTCCCGGGGCTTGTCTACCTTGGTGAATTCTTCGACCTGAAAGGAAAGCTCTTGGGGATTAGCGGGATAAAACTGGCCCGCAACGGCGGGGAGACGCAACATGACTCCCTCCAGACTAGAGGGGTCGCGACGGTTTACCTTTGATCTTTACCGCAGTGTGGCTTGCCGCATCGTAATAGACGGTCACTTTGTCGCCGTATTGGTATCCACCATTGTCCACGATCTTCTGCATTTTCGCGGATACCTCTTGATTCAGCGCAAACGTCAGGATGCCCATATCGTTGCCCTTGGCGCGAACCGTTACCTGCGCAATATTCGCATTCACGATGGTGCCTTCGAACTTCAGCACGCCTGTCGGTTTTGGCTTTGGGGTCAACGCCTGGATCACGATCGGCGCCGCTTCGCTCACGATAATCGGCGTCAGGATGGGATCCTGTGCGGCGGCGCGGGAAACCCCGATAGTCCCGAGGACCGTAAGGCCCAGCGCGCAGATGGCCGCGATCGCAAAAACCCTTTTCATTCGATGTCGTCCGTCGCAATCCGCAATGACTTCAGAAAACGCACGTCCTGGGGCGTCATCGTCAGCCGGGAAGGCTGGCGCTTGTCTGGCTCTTGATCCATAGACTCCTGGTCGACCTGGATTCGCAGGGATTCCAGAAAACGCCGGTCCTGTGTGGTCATCTTGGGCATCTCGCTGCCGTCGCGTCTTGCCAGACCAATGGTCGCATCCAGTTTGAGTACGATGTCGTAGCCGTGCGCGCGCACTCCGGCAATTGCGCCGGTGATGCGCTCCGATTCCGACACGGTATCGTTGATGGCGTGACCAAGCTCGCGCAGGAGACTCTTGAGGTGATCGTCAAGTTGCAAGGCCGGTTCCCCCAGTACTGCTAGTTCAATTTTAGGCCGACACTATCTTTGATACAAGCTGACCTTTTTTCCCTTGTTTTTAATCGAAACACAGTCCTTTTGCCCTTCACCTGTCCATTGGGCCGGGAGGGCCTTGCGGCAACACCTTCCTTTCTGCGCTAAGATTTCTGCATGTCCAACGCGACAAGTCCAGCGACCTACCCCGCCGAGCCTCGGGGTTTTCGGCGGCTTTGGCGAGTGATCAAGCAGATCTTCTATGAGGCCGTTGGCGCCATGTTCGCGATTCTTGCCTTTGGTTGGCTGAATTCCGCATTTCGTGCCTGGACGCGCGACGTCGCGCATTGGCTCATTGGTGTTTCGATCGCAGTCGCATTGTTGTTCGTCTTTTTTGCTGTCAGTTCGTTTCGCCGGGCGCGTTCACTGTAAACTGAACTTTCTTCTCTCGTGAATCAGGTTTCTTCCATGTCTGACGGAAAGACCAAACCTAATCCACCCACCGAGCGGAAATCCCGGTTCACAACGGTTTCCGGCCTCCCGGTTGAACGCCTTTACACCGCAGATGCTCAGAAAGGTTGGAATTCCCGGGAGGCTTTGGGGTTTCCGGGAGAATTCCCTTACACGCGTGGCATTTATCCCACCATGTACCGCGGGCGCTGCTGGACGATGCGGCAATACGCGGGCTTCGGCTCCGCCACGGAATCCAACCAGCGCTATCGCTATCTCCTGAGCAAAGGTCAGATGGGCCTCTCCCTGGCGTTCGATCTCCCAACACAAATCGGTATGGACTCCGATTATCCTCTCGCACTCGGGGAGGTCGGCAAGGTCGGCGTGGCAATCGACTCGCTGGAAGACATGGAGACGCTCTTTGACCAGATTCCACTGGAAAAAGTTTCCACTTCGATGACCATCAATGCCACCGCGTCGATCCTCCTCTGCCTTTACGTGGCGGTGGCCAAGAAACAGGGTGCCAGCCTCCAGAAACTTTCCGGCACTATTCAGAATGACATCCTCAAGGAATATATTGCCCGCGGAACGTATATTTATCCGGTCAAACACGCGATGCGCATCGTCACGGATATTTTCGAATGGTGCCGCGATACGATTCCCAGGTGGAACACGATTTCGATCTCCGGCTACCACATCCGGGAAGCTGGATCGACCGCGGTGCAGGAGGTGGCGTTCACCCTTGCCGATGGAATCGCCTACGTTGAAGCAGCGCTCGATGCCGGATTGTCCATCGACGAATTCGCGCCGCAACTCTCATTCTTCTTTAATGCGCACAATGATCTGCTGGAAGAAATTGCCAAGTTTCGCGCCGCGCGGCGCTTGTGGGCAAAAATTATGCGTGATCGCTTCCAGGCGAAAGATCCGCGCTCACTGCTTCTCCGTTTCCATGCGCAGACGGCAGGTTCCACGCTCACCGCGCAGCAACCGGAAAACAACATTGTGCGCGTGGCCATTCAAGCGCTGGCGGCGGTTCTCGGTGGCTGCCAATCCCTGCATACAAACTCCATGGATGAAGCGCTGGCCCTGCCGACCGAAGAAGCCGCGCTGATCGCGCTGCGCACCCAGCAGATCCTTGCCAACGAGACCGGTGTGACCAACACTATCGATCCCGTCGCTGGCTCCTACGCCATAGAAGCGCTGACGAATCAGATCGAAACTCATGCACAGGAATACCTCACGAGAATCAGTGCGATGGGTGGCATGATCAAGGCCGTCGAGTCTGGTTTTGTGCAGAATGAAATTCAGCGCGCGGCCTATGAATTTCAACGAACGGTGGAGAGGAAAGAGCGAATTGTCGTGGGCGTGAATGATTTCATCTCCGAAGAAGAACGCCACATTCCCACCCTTCGTGTCGACTCCGGAATTGAACATTCGCAGGTGGCCCGCGTGAAGGCCCTGCGTGCAAAGCGCGATGCGGCGAAAACGAAGGCCGCACTCGCCGAACTGGAACGTCGCGCTCAGAGCGCGGAGAATCTCCTTCCGGGCATTCTCGCTGCTGTCGAGGCATACGCCACCGTCGGCGAAATTTCCGACACTTTACGCCGTGTCTACGGGGAATATCAGGAATCCGTAGCCATCTGACCCCTGCTCAACCGACATGCTCCTTTTTCTTCTCGAAAGCGCAGCTGTTAGTTCGCTGGCTCTGTAGTATTCTTGCCGCGAGTGCAATTTCATGAAGCTGATTCTTGCCTCTGCGTCACCTCGACGAGCCCAGATTCTTCGCGATGCCGGCATTTCCTTCTCTGTCTTGTCTTCCGCTGTCGATGAAACACCTTATGCGGGGGAGACGCCTCAGCAGATCGTCCAACGTCTTGCAGACACAAAAGCGGATCTTGTTGCCGCTCGCACGATCGGCCCCGCAATTCTGGTAGCTGCGGACACGGTCGTAGTCCTCGATGGACAAGTCCTCGGCAAACCCCGTTCCACCGAGGATGCGCGCCGCATGCTTCAGCTCTTCTCCGGCCGCACGCACTCCGTGGTCACCGGCGTAACTCTGATCCGTCTGCCCGAAATGGAGCGCCGCCGGTTCATTGAGACCACGCTTGTCACCTTTGCGCCTCTTTCCCGCGATGAAATCTCCCGGTATCTCTCGACCGATGAGCCTTACGACAAAGCAGGCGCCTACGCCATCCAGGGCCACGCCGGCCGGTATATTCCACGGATCGAGGGCTGCTATTTCAACGTGGTCGGACTTCCTCTGGCCCGGCTCGTGACCGCTCTCCAGGAGTTGGGATGGTCCGAAGGGCATGAGTCTCAGTAGCCGGAAAACAATCGCTGCGGTTTCTCTCCGCCACACATAAAACAAAAGCGCCCCGACTCGTCGGGGCGCCTCGTTGGGTGAATCCTTCCAGGACTTACTTCTTAGTTCCCTGGGTGTTGGCGTTGTGCTTCTTGTTGTAGATGTTCTTTGACGCAGCGTTCTGCTCGTGATTGATCTGCTTCTTTTCGCCCTGCGTCAGCTTGCCGCCATTGGCCGCGCGATCCGCCTTCACCTGCTGGTTTATGCCTTTCTGCTGGTTTTCTAGTTTGGCGGTCTCGCCGGCCGTCAACTGGCCGCTCTTGATGCCGTTGGCGATGCGGTCCTGCTGGTTCTCACGGCGCTGCCCTACTTCATTGTTCCCATAGTGAGCGGTGTTGGCGTTGTGTTTGTCGTTGTAAATCTGTTTCGAAAGCTGGTTCTGCTGCTGGTTGATCTGCTGCTTCTCCGCGCCTGTCAGCTTCCCGCCGTTGGCGGCGCGGTCTGCGCGTGTTTCTCCATTGATGGCAGCTTCTTTGTTTTCTAAATTGGCGGTTTCGCCGGCGGTCAACTGGCCGCTCTTCACGCCGTTGGCGATGCGGTCCTGCTGATTTTCCTTGCGCTGCGCGACTTCGCCAGGCTTCGCCGGCGTAGAACTCTGAGAAGAAGTGCTCGACGACTGGTCTTGCGCAAGGGCTACCGTTCCCAACAACAAGAGGGCCGCGGGCAAGACGCTCCACTTCAGGAATTTGCTGCTCATGACCTGATCTCTCCTTTTGATTTGCTCGACGTTTTCCCGGGGTACTTGGTATTACCCTAGTCTCGGGAAAAAGTTGCGCCGCTTCTACTGGACGAGAGGACAGTTGTGCGCATGCGACTTTGAGGGGGAGCTATCTTTTTGAGCACAAATCAGCGGCCAGAAGGCACTGGTGGACAGGCCACTGAACTGACCCAAAGAAAGAATTTCTCTAAAATTAGCCGATCTGTTGACTTTTCAGCTCAGGCAGGTGTGCCGCTGACTTCAATGGAGTTTGAGCTCTCGCCACTTGTTCCAATGGAAGTAACCACATAGTAATAAGTACCAACTGCTAGCCCTTCATCGGAGTAGCTGGTAGCGGCAGTGGAAGCAATGAGGGCATATGGCCCGCCGCTCGTTCCCGAACGCTTCACGTTGTAGCTGCTAGCCCCGGCAGCGGGCGACCAGCTGACGCTGACCTGTGCGCGCCCAGCCTTTGCCGTCAATCCACCTGGTGCGGATATCACGGCCGGCTGCGATGCCGATGCCGCCTGCGCTGAGCCGGACATTCCATCCTTGAAGCTCCGGATGCCTTCTCCGAGCCCTTTCATCACTTCCGGGATACGCCGCCCGCCAAAGAAAATCAGCACGATGGCCAGGACAACAAGCCAATGAAATATACTGAATTCACCCATAATCGATCTCCGCTCCGATTTTAAGTCCGGCCGCACGGTAGCCTGGGGGCCATCTCAGCCCAATTCAAGCCGGAACCGTCCCCATTACTCCTCTACAGGATAACACGCTCGTCCCCGGTGCGCCGCGTTAAGCGCTGCCGGTCGAGGTACTCGAGCAAGGGAATTGCGTATTTGCGGGTGATGCCCGTCAGCTCCTTGAAGGTGGGTACTCCGATTCGTTCGCCTCTGGATTTCTTGTAGTTTTGCAGCAGCCCGGGCAGCTTCCCCAGCGCATCGCGGTGAAAAATAAGCTCCGGGGTGACGCGCACCAGCACTTGTTCGCGAAGGAGAATCTGAAGGATCTTTTCCGCGCGCTTGCTTTCGATAGCCAGTTGCGCCAGAACCTCTTTTGCGGAGGGCACTGTCAAGCCCGCACTGGCAAATGCCTGCTCGATTTGCTCCTTCGCCCGGAGTTCTTCCGAGCTCAGTGTGATTTGCGTTCCTGCCTTTTTGACCAGCTCGCCTTGCAATGTGATTTTGTTTTGCTTTGCCAACTCCTCCAGCGCCGCGCGAAATGCCTCAGTTCTCACGCGCCGTCCTAGGGCCGCGCGCAGTTCTTCCCGAGGAATGCCCGGAAGTAAGGGGTTCTCCTTGTGGAATATTTCGATGCGCGCGAAGAGCTTTTTCGCCGTTTCCTGAAAGACGGTTTCAGCCAACAGCAGCAGCGGCTCTTTGCTCACAGGGCGAATTGCCGCGTTTTTGGCCAGATTATCCGCCGTCGCGCGAACTTCCGCTTCCAACCAGCCCGTTCGTGGAACAATTTCCTGCGCGCGCACTCCCAAAATGTTTCGTTCCACCATCGCTTGCAGAACGTCTTCACGCGACCCTCGTTCGATCCTCTCCAAAAACCGGACGCGGCCGCTGTCTTTCCGCGTCGGACGCCTCGCCATTGGATCCAGCACTTCTCCGCCGCCAATCGTAATCACCGGAGAGAATTGTCGCACAATGAACCGGTCGCCACGCGCAACCACAACATCATCTGCCAATCGAAGGTGCACAAAAGCAGTTTCCCCGGGCAGCAGTTCCGCTCGTTCGTACAACAGAACCTCAGCGACAACCTCGGCAGTCCCTGCATGGAAATGTACCTGCGCGCGATTCTTCAGCAGGGCTGCGCTGGGGAGCAGTTGCAATCGCGCATCAATCCGCCTCGTTTTTCCAAAGCGTCCGGGTGCGGCGATCACCATTCCGCGTTGCACCGCGCTGTGCTCGATTCCGGCAAGGTTGACGGCAGTGCGCTGGCCGGCCTGCGCGCGCTCAACGGATTTTCCCCCGGTCTGCAATCCGCGGACACGCAACAATCGCCTTTCCGGCAGCAGTTCCACTTCGTCACCGCTTGCGATATGGCCCGAAATCAGTGTGCCCGTTACCACCGTTCCAAATCCTTTCACCGCAAACGACCGGTCAATCGGGAGCCGGAAATATCTCTCCCTATGTTTCTCTGTGATTTTCTGCGCTTCGTCGAGCAGCGCGTTCTTCAGCGACGCCAAACCCTCGCCCGTTTTCGCGCTTACGCCGACAATTGGCGCCCCCTCAAGGAACGACCCCTTCACAAACTCTTCCAGTTCCAGGCGCACCAGTTCGGCGGCGTCGTGGTTCACAAGATCTGTTTTGGTCAGGGCAATCACCCCGCGCTTCACTCCCAGCAGTTTGCAAATGTCGAAATGCTCTCGCGTTTGAGGTTTAATCGCTTCGTCAGCGGCGATCACCAGCAGCACCAGATCAATTCCCGAAGTGCCCGCGAGCATATTCTTCACGAATCGCTCATGGCCCGGCACGTCCACAAATCCAAACCGCACCCCGCCTTCCTCCAGAAAGGCGAAGCCCAAATCAATCGTGATGCCGCGGCGCTTCTCTTCTTCCAGTCGGTCCGGATGCGTCCCGGTAAGCGCTTCGATCAACATGGATTTCCCATGGTCAATGTGGCCTGCGGTCCCGACAATGATGCTCTTTGCGGCGGTGGTCATAACGGAGGGAGGTGACGAATCGATGTTACGGGAGACCTGACTTCACGGTCAAACCTGCTTGCAATTGGTCTGGTTTCGAGCCTTAACCGGCTTGCTCCCCAGAGCGTCACAAGTCTCAGAAAAGCCATCGGCGCCTGAGCGATGCGCGGCATAACTGCCACGCAGGCCAAGCCCGCGCGCCCTGACTCGTTCTGTCTGATTAATTTCGATTGGAACTGGGGGTTATTTCACCGAGGCGATTTCGTCCACAATTTCCTGTGCTGCTGCACGAGGATCCGCAGCCGCAAGGATCGGCCTTCCTACTACAATGAAATCCGCGCCTGCCTTGATCGCTTCGCGGGGAGTTGCGGTGCGCCTCTGGTCGTCGCTGGCGCCGATCGTCTTGTCCTTCGGGCGTACCCCTGGGGTCACAATCAGAAACTCCCGGCCACAAGCTTTGCGGATTGCTTTCGCTTCCTGAACGGAGGCCACCACGCCATCCACTCCCGCCGATTGCGCCAGCTTGGCCAGCTTCACGGCTCGCGCCTTCGGCGGCCCCCCGATGCCGACCTCTCGAATCGACTTCTGGTCCATACTCGTCAAGATGGTCACAGCGAGCAGCCGGGTGCGGTCCTCGCCCATGGGCACGCCCGCACTCACCGCCTGCGCCGCCGCGCGCATCATCGCCGTGCCTCCCAGCGCGTGCACGTTCACCAATTGCACGCCCGGCATCGCCGCGGTTGCTAGCACCGCTCCCGCAACGGTATTGGGTATGTCGTGGTATTTCAAATCAAGGAAAATGCCAGGCCCCAGTTGGACTACCTGTCGTACCGCTTCCGGTCCCGCACTGGTGAAGAGCTGGCTGCCGATCTTGAACATGCCAACAACGTCGGCCACCTGCTTGGCGAACTTCACAGCCGTTGCTAAAGAATCAAAATCGAGGGCTACGATCAGACTGCTGCGTGGATGGGCGTCAAAGTTCAAGGTCTGGGCCGAGCCCGAGACTGACTTAGTTTGGAGCAGCTTCCGTCCGGGTGTGCTTCCGCGGCACCTGCAGCAGTTCGAGCCGCACCTGCGTTACTCCCGAATGGATCAGGCCAATCTTCCGGGCTACGCGATAGGATACATCAATTTCGCGCCCTTCTTGGTAGGGACCACGGTCATTAATGCGCACAACCTCAAATTTCCCGTTCCGCGGGTTAACGATCCGGACCCAGGAACCAAAGGGCAGGTTGGGGTGCGCAGCCGTCAGGCTCTCCGCGTTGAACTTCTCGCCATTGGCGGTTGCTTTGCCATTGAATTCAGGCCCATACCAGCTGGCATTGCCTACCCAGGTTTTCAAGGGTTGTATCGGGGTGCTCAGGTGAGCAACGAGAGGGGCTTCCATAACCGGAGCGATCAGGAACATCAGGGGTATCCAGCGAATGGCCGCCCAGATCATAAAAAGTGGTCGTCGCATAGTGTGTTCTTTTCGCTACGAACTATTCAAAAAGTGTAGCACTAATACCGCATTATGTCAACCATTTTCGATCAGAAACTTGTCCCTTATCTCATTTATAGTAAATACTTTGACTTTATAGAGAGCCTTCTCTAAGCCTCCCAGAATTGCCTCACTGGCCTTCGGGTCAGAGAAACTGGCCGTCCCGACCTGTACTGCTGACGCGCCTACCATCATGTACTGCAGCACGTCCTCCGCCGTTTCGACCCCTCCTAATCCCAAGATTGGGATATTCACAGCTTTTCGAACTTCCCATACAAGCCGCAGCGTGATGGGCTTAATCGCCGGCCCCGACAGCCCTCCCGTTGGATTTCCCAACACCGACTTTCCAGTCCTAACATCAACCGCCATAGCGGGATACGTATTTGCCACGGTCAAGGCGTCTGCTCCTGCTCGCTCGGCAGTTCGGGCAATCAATCCGATGTCCGTAACCAGGGGGCTGAGCTTCACCCAGAGAGGCCGCTGTGCGGCGGCTCTTCGGGCTGCCAAAACGACCTCTTCTACCAGAATGGGATCGCTGCCGAACTGTATTCCCCCCTTTTTTACATTAGGGCAGGAAATATTGAGCTCATAGGCGGAAATCCCCTCGACCTCCTCCAGTCGGCGAATGACCTCGACGTACTCCTCCAGGCAGTACCCAAAGACGTTTACGATGACGTGGGTGTTGTATTTTCGCAACAGCGGCAGCTTGTCTTTAATGAACGCTTCGACGCCAACGTTCTGCAGCCCGATGGCGTTCAGCATTCCCGATGCTGTTTCGTGAAGCCGGGGCGGGGGCGCTCCTTCGATTGGCTCCAGGGAAATGCCCTTGGTGACAAAGCCGCCCAACCGATTTAGGTCAACCAGGTGAGCAAACTCGACTCCGTAGCCGAAGGTTCCGCCAGCGGTGATGATGGGATTATTAAGGCGCAGAGCGCCAACCCGCACGCGGAGGTCAACGCGGTTAGAAGAACTCACACTGGCCCAGAGAATAGCACGAAGCGCTGGAACAACCGGCGAAAATCCTGGCTTTCCACAGGCTATTTAGAGGAGCGATTCAGAAGTGCTTCGCTTAGAACATGCCCATCGTGGGTCGCCAGGGTAATCCCAGTCAGTGCGCTCAATGTAGGAGCGATGTCCGCCGGGGTCACCGGTTCGAAGTACTCCCCTGGGCGGATGCCGAAGCCCATAAATAAGATCGGCACCCGTTGATCGTAATAGTAGGGCGTACCGTGGCCGGTCCCGGTAGCTTTTTTTGAACCGCCCGCCGATCCGTCAGTCAACCAGTAAGGTTGCTGAAGAACATAGAGATCGCCGCTTCGGGCGGCAAAGTAGCTGAGCTCCGCAGCCGTGCGTGTTGGCGAGAGCGTCCTGAACGCGGAGCCGAGCTCCTCGGCTCGAAATACCTCCGCCACTCCAGGCATGGTGAGAGCGGCATCGAGCAATGCCTTCATGGCCGCAGGGTCGCGCCTCAGTTGGGGGTAGATGCCCGGAGAAAAATAGACTTCGTTGCCGGCGATCTTGGCGATGACCGGCTTTCCGAAGTTGAAAGGAGCTAACGCGTCTTCCAGTCGCGCATGCAACTCGGGCAGACTGAGCACACCCGCATCGAAGCCCGTTTTCTGCATGTCAGCGGGAATTGGAGCTACCCCATGATCCGCGGAAAACGCCACAACGTAATTTCCACGGCCCACTTTTTGATCCAGATGCGTGAACAGTTCTCCCAAGTCTTTATCCAACCGCACCAGCATGTCCTGAATTTCCCAGCTTCGCGGGCCGAAGGTGTGACCCACGTGATCGGTGGAGGAGTAACCGATCCCCAGATAATCCACCGCCCCGCTCTTGCCCATATCCAGTGAATCGACCGCTGCCTCTGCGAGTTTCGTCAGATAGGTATCGGCAAAGGGGCTTGTAGTCCACTGTTCGTAGTAGGCATCGTCGGGCGAACTGCCTCCCTCTTTTCCGCGAAGCGCAAAGGGAAACGTGGCTCCCCAACCCTTCACGGTCCCCGCCCCCAGCGTGTTTTCATCGTAGAGGTATTGCCCCTTCGGCAGCGAAAGAGCCCATGTTTTGCCGTAGTCTTCGGTCACCGGATGCTTCTTCACGTAGTCCTCGACAAACGGAGCAGGTCCATAGTTGGCCGATGTCACCCAGGAGCCTGTGCCCGTGTCGAACCAGGTGGCAGCATCCGCTTTGTGGCCAGCCATCGTGAGCGCTGCCCGCGCCTTCAGGGAAAACGTCACTACGCGCGTGCCGCTTCCGCTCTGGAACTTCAACTCTTCGGCGTACGACGGTAATAACATGCGCCACGCGGAATCGCCCCCTTTTGTCGTGCCCCCCGTGTAGGCCGTGTTGGTCACGTTCGGATCGTTCGTGCACGTCACCATTTTCAATTGGTCGCGGTCCCACCACGCGTTCGTAACCATACCGTGGCTCGCCGGAAATGCTCCGGTCGAAATCGTTGCGTGGCCCACGCAGGTTTCCGTTGACGCATAGGGGTAAGCCGCAGCACGGAACCATGCCCCTTCGTCCACCAGCCGTTTCAGCCCGCCGCTCCATTGCCCGCGAAATTTGTCCACATAGTCCGCTCGCATTTGGTCCACCACAATCACCACCACCAACTTGGGCCGCTTTGATGCCGTTGTATTCTTGGAAACGGATGTCTTGGCTCGAGGAGCTTGCGCCCACGCCGGTGCTGCAAACAGGATCGTCGCCACTGCTGCCGACCATAACAGTCGAAAACCAAGCACGCTTGTCGTCACCCGGGTCATGTGTTTCCCCTTTTCCCCTGCGAAGTCTAGCACGGGCTCTTAAACACCGGATGAAGCCCGCGCCGCGCACTTTTGCGCGCGTGGACTTGTGTTAGCATTACGGCGATATGCGAATCATTGAGAAAAGCCAGCTCATGTCTGCGGCGGAGATTGACCGCACTCTGCAACGCCTTGCTCATCAGATCGTGGAAAAAAGCGGCGGCACGCGGAATCTTGCGCTGATCGGAATTCGCCGCCGAGGCGTTCCTCTGGCCCAGCGTATTGCGCGGGCCATGCGCGGTATTGACGGCGTCGAAGTTCCGGTGGGCACGCTCGACATCACGCTTTACCGGGACGACCTGTCGAAAGTGGCACCGCAAGCGGTGCTTCAGTCCTCCCACATCGATTTCGGTGTGGACAGCATGGATCTCGTCCTTGTCGATGACGTTCTCTACACCGGCAGAACTATCCGCGCCGCCATGAATGGCTTGTTTGATTTGGGCCGGCCGAAGCGCGTGTCGCTCTGCGTTCTGATCGATCGCGGCCACCGCGAAATGCCAATTGAGGCGCAATACGTCGGACGCACAGTCCAGACTACCGACACGGAAATCATCGAGGTACGCCTGCAGGAAATCGACAATGAGGAACGGGTGGTCCTTGTCGATCGCATCGAGGAATAGTCTTCCACAGGCGCGGATACCGAGGTTTGGCGTCCCGGCGATTCTCGCGTAAAATGAAATTCGATCAGGGGCGCGCTCCCCCTCCTTGCTACGAGAAGCGCCTGGGCTTCTTACGAGAAGGAATGTGAACTACCGCTTTCGTGATTTGCTCGCGATCGAACCTCTCACCGCAGACGAAATCACATTTGTTCTTGATCAGTCCAAGCCATTCCAGGAGATTCAGCGTAACCCGCTGAAGAAACTCGCCACGCTTCGCGGCAAAACCGTCGCGCTTGCCTTTTTCGAAAATTCCACGCGCACGCGGCTGAGTTTCGGCACCGCCGCCTCCCGCCTTGGCGCGGACACGATGAATCTGCAGGCCGAAGCTTCCAGCCTCAAAAAGGGCGAGACGCTTCTGGATACTGCCAACAATCTGAACGCCATGAAGCCGGATTGCTTCGTGATGCGCCATTCTTCCTCTGGGGCCGCTGATTTCGTCGCTCGCCATCTGGAGATTCCCGTTGTCAATGCTGGGGACGGCACGCACGAACATCCCTCGCAGGGTTTGCTCGATGCGCTGACAATTCGCGACCGCAAGGGCACTCTGAACAATTTGAATGTCACCATCCTTGGAGACATTTCGCACTCACGCGTGGCGCGTTCCAACATCCATCTTCTCGGCAAGTTTGGCTGCCGCTTCACGCTCTGTGGGCCCGCCATGTGGGTGCCGCGCGAGCTGGAACATATCGGCCCTCCCGGCACTCCCATTCGCTGCGTTTATCGCGTGGAAGAAGCCCTCGAGGATGCCGATGTCATCATTGTGCTGCGGGTCCAGACCGAGCGGCTTTACGAACCTTCTCTCTCGCAGAACGATTACATCCTGCTCTACCAGCTCAACGCCGAGCGCATGAAGCTCGCCAAGCCCGACGCGCTGATCCTTCATCCTGGCCCCATCAATCGCGGCACCGAAATCACTCCCGACGTCGCCGACGGGCCCCGCTCCGCCGTTCTCGAGCAGGTTACCAACGGCGTTTCTGTGCGCATGGCCATTCTGTACTTGCTGATGCTCGGAGCAACAGAGGGCACGCATCCCGCGCTCGAAGGGAAAACCGCCGCACCAACCAAGGAATCTGCTCATGCTTCTGATTAAGAACGGGCGCGTCCTCGATCCTGCAACAAAAACAGACTCGCCTCGCGACATTCTGCTCGACGGAGAGCGCATCGCGGAAATCGCACCGACAGGCAAGATCGCCCACGCCGACAGTGCGCAAACTTTCGACGCGTCCGGACTCATCGTCGCGCCCGGCTTCATTGACATGCACGCCCACCTGCGCGAGCCCGGCCAGGAGAATTCCGAAACTATCGAGACCGGAACTCACGCGGCGGCACGCGGCGGTTTCACCGTCATCTGTTGCATGCCCAACACTAAGCCGGTCAACGACAACGCCTCCATCACGCGCTTCATCGTCGATCGCGCCAAAGCATTCGGGCACGTACGCGTGTGGCCTATCGGCGCGGCTAGCGTAGGCAGCAAAGGCGAGGCCATTTCCGACATTGCCGCGATGCGCGATGCGGGGATCGTCGCCGTTTCCGACGATGGAAAGCCCATAGCCACCGCAAAGCTTGCGCGCCAGATCATGGACTACTGCCGCACGCTGGAACTTCCCGTGATTGAACATGCCGAGGATGTTTCGCTTGCCGCTGGCGCGGTCATGCGCGAGGGAATTGCTTCCACGCGACTTGGCCTGCCCGGAATGCCCGCGGCCGCCGAATCCGTCTGCGTTGCGCGCGACGTTCAGGTTGCGGAGCTCACCGGTGCGCGGCTGCACATCGCGCATCTTTCCGCAAAGTCCTCGCTCGCCCAGGTGCGTTTCGCCAAAGAAAATGGCCTCCGCGTCACCTGCGAGGTCACACCACATCATTTCACTCTCATCGATGAAGACGTAACCTACGATTCGCGCTACAAAATGAATCCCCCGCTCGCCGCGCGTGAGGATCGCGAAGCACTACTGGAAGGACTCGCCGACGGCACCGTCGATGCGATTGCGACGGATCACGCGCCCCACGAGCCTGCAATTAAAGATGTTGAGTTTGACAAAGCGCCGTTCGGCATTTTGGGCTTCGAGACGGCTCTCGGCCTCGCCCTCGAACAACTAGTGCACTCCGGGCGCCTCTCGCTGATGCGCATGGTCGAACTCTTTACCGCCGGTCCCGCACGCGTGCTGGGCAAAGATCGCAAGATCGCCATCGGAGAGCCATCCGATATCACTGTCTTCTCGCTCGATCGTCCCTGGACCTATAGCGTCGCTGAGTCCGCCAGTAAGTCTCGCAACTCTCCTTTTGACGGACACGTATTCAAGGGCGGTCCGGTCGCCACCATCGTTGGCGGCAAGATTGCTTACAAGCATTAGCGTGGATCATTGATCGGAGAACCTTTACCGCCACGCCTGATGTTGTTTCCCTTCCGCAAATAACCTTCTCGCCGCACCTGCAAATCCCACCAGGCAACTTTCGCTAGACTGGGCTTAGGGATCGCCCATGCGTTCTTTGCCCACAGCCCGGCTCCTTCCTCTTCTTTTGACCGCACTCCTCTTCTGTTTGCCGTTGCGGGCACAGAATGAGCAGATTCTGGATTTTCACAGCGACATTACCCTGCAGGACGATTCCTCGCTCCTGGTGACCGAAACCATCACCGTCGTTGCGCGAAGCAATCAGATCCGCCACGGTATTTATCGCGAATTCCCGACGCGCTACCGCGATCAGCTCAACAACCGTTACGTTGTCGGTTTTCAGATGCTCTCTGCGACACGCGATGGTGCGGACGAGCCCTTTCGCGTAGAGGACTTTTCGAACGGCAAGCGCATTTACCTCGGCAATCCGAACGCTATGGTGCCGCCTGGCCGGCACGTTTACACAATCTCTTATTCCACCAACCACCAGTTGGGCTTCTTCAAGGATCACGACGAACTCTACTGGAACGTGACCGGCAACGGCTGGCTCTTTTTCATCCAGCATGCCAGCGCCACCGTGCATCTCCCTGGCACTATTCCAGAGGACCAAGTCACACTTTCTGGCTTCACCGGAATTCAGGGATCACACCGATCTAATCTTACCGCCGCGCCCGAAGGTTCCGCTTTCCAATTCACCTCGACTCGCCCGCTGGGGTCACATGAAGGGCTATCTATTCTTTTGAAGTGGCCGAAAGGCTTTTTCGTCGAGCCCACGTTTGCCGAAAAACTGGAATTTTTCTTCCACGACAACAGAAATGCCTTACTCCTGGCGTGTGGCTTCCTGATGATCCTCCTCTACTATTTGATCGCCTGGTCTGCCGTGGGCCGCGATCCGGCTCCAGGCGTTATCCTAGCCCGCTATGAGCCGCCTCCGGATCTTTCGCCCGCGGGAATGCGCTATCTCTTGCACATGGGCTTCGACAACAAGACATTCGCCGCCGCCATTCTCGATATGGCAGTCCGGGGCTACCTCACCATTAAGGAAGAGGGAGGCTCCTATACGCTGCATCTCACCGGAAAAGACAATCGCGTGCTCACTCCCGACGAGCGCCAGGTTGCCACCTATCTCTTCGACGGCAGGTATCAGATCTGGCTTCATCAAGAGAATCACGTGGAAATAAGCGGCGCTCTCAAAGCACTCAAAAAATGGCTTGCCGCCGCAGAGCAAAAGACGTATTTCGTAACAAACACTCGTTACTTGATTCCACCCGTGGTCCTCTCTCTTCTTATCGTCACGTTCTATCTAATTGGCCTGGGCACACCACAAGTCATAGGCGGCGTGTTTATAAGCTTCTGGCTCACCCTCTGGACCGCCGGCGTGGTGGGACTCGTCGTTACTGCGACAAACGCATGGCGAGGCGTGTTCCACCGCCATCTGTCCGCGCTCTCCGGTCTTTCGGACACCGGCAAGGCGATCTTCGCTACCGTCTTTGCCGTTCCGTTTCTCTTTGGCGAAGTGATGGGCTTCGTGTTCCTTCTGAAGATCACATCGCTTGCTCTCGTCCTGTTCCTGCTTGCCACCGGCCTCTTGCACATCCTGTTCCTGTATCTGATGAAGGCTCCCACATTCGCCGGCCGGCGGCTGATGGACCAAGTGGAGGGGTTCAAAATGTTCCTTGGGGCCGTCGACGGCGACCGGCTGAACCGCGCTCTACCGCCGGAACAGACTCCCGCCGTGTTCGAAAAATTCCTGCCGTACGCATTGGCGCTAAACGTGGAACAGGATTGGGCGCAGAAATTTTCCGGCATTCTGGCGGGTGCCGGCACGGCTCCGAGCGGTTCGGGGGTAGCGTATGCGCCTTCGTTTTACTCCGGCTCTTCCCTGAGCAGTTTCTCCGGAGCGGGCTTCGCCTCTTCGTTTGGAAGTTCGCTTACGTCCGCCATTTCTTCGTCGGCCACAGCGCCTGGTTCGAGTGGAGGCGGCGGGGGTGGAGGCTCGGGAGGAGGGGGTGGTGGTGGAGGGGGAGGAGGTTGGTAGGGAGCCCCACTTCTTTCTACTTCGTAGCAATTCTTTGGGCGCGAAACGTATCGCCCCGTGGCCACTTTACTTTGTTTTTGCCCCTGCAATAGGGGCAAATGGCGACCTGCGTAACTTCCTTTCCCATTCCGGTGGATCCGACAATTCGCATCCCCCGTTTGCAGTTTTTGCAGCGAAACACTTTTTGCAAGGCTCCTCCTCGCCTGAGCGATTGGGCTGGGAGGTCCCTTCCTGGCCTGTGTTTCTGACTTTTGCCGGCGGCTTCCTGCCCGCTACCGGCCTCAGAAACTATAACACCCCGGATGATTCGGGTCACCCTAGGGAGGGTGTTTTCCCACGGATGGTGTTCAGGGCTTCGTGGAGGGTGTCGAAGATTCGAGAAGGCCCGATCGCTTCCGTCAGGTGATGCCGGTCGAGATCCGGCTTTAGATCCGACTGAACGTGTGCGAGAACCAATCCCACGCTTTTCCCCGAAAGGAATTGCAAAACCTCGCGGAAGACCCGAGCGGCCGTGAAGTCTACGTGGGTTATGGCTCCTGCATCGACGACAATCCAGTGCAGGGGCGGCGGCGCGGAGCAAGCCAGCATGCGTAATTCTTCGGAGAAATGGTTGGCGTTGGCGTAAAAAAGCGGCGCGCCGAAACGATAGACGATCAGACCCGGTTCCGTGGTGGCGCCCCTCACAACAGGATTCATTATCCAGATTCCACCCGGATTCTGTTCCAGCACTGCCGTATGCGGTCGGTAGCTGTGGTGGACAATCCGGAACAGGGATAACATCATCGCCATGACGATACCTTGCTCCACGCCCACCAATACGACGACCAACGCCGTGGTCACCGCTAGCAGGAATTCTCCGGGGCTTTCCCTCCGAATCGCTTTCAGCGCTCGAAAATCAATCAGTCGCACGGCGATGGTGAACACAACGGCGCCTAGAACGCATTGCGGCAGAAATTGAAGTGGATGCGTAAGAAAGAGCAGAACCAATCCGACCACTCCGGCTGTTGCCAGGTGCGCGATCTGATTGGTGCCTCCTGAACTCTCCACCATGCCCGTTTGTGTCGGGCTGCCGTTCACGACAAAAGTCCCGCTGAAGGCCGCAGCTGTATTGGCGGCCGCCAAGCCAACGAGATCGGAGTTTTCGTCGTCCTGTTGATGATGCCGCGTCGCATACGCGCGCGCCGTTGCGGCGCTTTGTGCAACGATCATGACAAAGCAGGAGAGCGCCGCTGGAAGGATCATCTCCACATCTCTCCATCCAATCACGGGAATACTGAGATGCGGTAGCCCACCCGGAACGGCGCCAAGAAGCTTCACGCCATGCTGGTCCCAGTGAAAATAGGCACTGGCCGCAATGGCTCCCGCCACGGCAAAAAGCGGGCCCGGCAATTTGGGAGTGAAGCGGTGCGAGAGGAGGATGAGAACAACGACCACTGCCGAAATGGCAACCGTGAGCGGAAGAACTTGCGGCAGCAGGCGCAGCACTTCCAGGAATTGCATCGGAGTTCGCCGGCTATGCGCATCAATCCCGAGCATTTCTCCCAGTACGGCAATCCCGACCTGGAATCCAACCCCCGTCAGAAATCCGACCAGGACCGTTTGCGAAAGAAAATCCGCCAGGAAGCCGAGTTTAAGCAGCCGCGCGAGGAGAAGGAAAAGGCCGGTCAGGAGAGCCACCAGTCCGGCCAGAGCGACGTAACGATCGCTGCCGAGCGGCGCAAGGCTGGCGAGACTCCCCGCCAGAATCGCCGCTGTCGCGGAGTCCGCCGCAACAACGAGATAGCGCGAGGAACCAAAGACGGCAAAGGCAATCAGCGGGAGCAAAAGCGTGTACAGCCCTGTGATGATGGGCGTGCCGGCGATTTTGGTGTAACCGAGCGACTGGGGAATATTCATCGCTGCCAGCGTGATTCCCGCCAGCAGGTTCCTCGGTAATTCCGGCCATTGGAAGGGCCGCAACCCTTGGAAGAGAGAAAAACGGCTCGCGGCACCTGATTCGGAATCGGCGCTAGTCGGCATGAAAAGACTTCACCTTCGCGAACGTGCTCCCCTGGACGGCGCTTCGGTGATCCAAAATCTAATTGCTTTGGGAGGGCTTCGCCGGGTCTGACGAGAGAGTAGCAACAGTGGGGAATGGACTCAATACTCGAACGAAAGAGTTTTGCCTTTAGTGTGCCGCCGGTTCCGCAGCAGGGTGCAATCCATGTTGAGGTACTTCGTGCGTCCCGCGGGCGATCGGCTCGATCTTCATCCGGTAGAAATGGTCCAGCGGTACGCGGCCCTTTCCGACCGGATACGCCTTTTCGATCGCCTTCATCACGTAGGCCTTGGCCAGTGTCGCCGCCTCCACTAGCCCTCGTCCAGCGGCCAGCTGCGCGGTAAGCGCCGAAGCAAATGTGCATCCCGTGCCGTGCGTATTCTCGAGCTTCACCTTGTCGCCGCTCAGCGGGTGCATCTCCTTGCCGTCAAACACCACGTCCGTGACCTTGTCCATGTGCCCGCCCTTAACGATCACGGCTTTGGCGCCCATTTCCACGAGCTTTTTCGCGGCCGCTTCCATGTCGCTCACGTCTTTAATGGTTATTCCCGTCAGAATCTCCGCTTCCGGGACGTTGGGCGTAATCACGCTGGATCGCTTCAGGAACTCCGTGGCCACGTATTTGATTCCCGTGGCGTCCAGCAGTTCGGAATTACTCGAAGATTTCATCAAAGGATCGTGCACCACATGTGTGTAGGGATGCGCGTCCAGAAATTCGCCCACAACCACGGCATTCGCGCGTGTTCCCAACATGCCGATTTTTACCGCGGCGATGTCGCAATCCGTCGCCAGCACTTCCAGTTGTTCCCGCAATTCACCGCTTGGCGTATTGTGGACCGCTTCTAATACCTGCGTGTTCTGGACCGTCAATGATGTGATGGCGGCGACGCCGTAGCATCCATGCGCCGCGAAAGTCTTCAGGTCCGCCGCTACACCGGCTCCGCAACTCGGATCGAAGCCCGCAATGGTGAGGAGAATGGGAGGCACCGAAATTCCCTGTGGATGGAGATGACTCATGATGGTCTGTCTCTCGCCTTGTTCCGTGAAGAAAATAGCCGGTCACGCTCGCCGGTGCGAATTTTCCTATTCGCACCGGAAAACGCCCGGCACCTGCGAATGTACGCGCACTGATTTGTCTCTGCAAGGAAATTCTCGGGCGCAGAGGGAATGGCAATGTTTGGAAAGTCAAAGTGCTGCTATCAGGGGAACAGGCCGCGGACGAGCGTTGCTTCCGCCACTCGACCCACTGCGACCGTCATCGCCGCGGCGCGCGGCGGAACATGATACTTGCGCATGGCTTCGATCATGTCATGGAAGGCGCGAATCATGATCTTCTGCAGGCGCACATTCACTTCATCGGAATCCCACAGCAGCCCTTCCTGGTTCTGCACCCATTCGAAGTAGCTCACCGTAACGCCGCCGGCGTTGGCCAGAATGTCCGGAAGAATCGTGATTCCCCGCCGTGCGAGGATTTCGTCCGCGTGCGGCGTGGTCGGCCCGTTGGCCGCCTCCGCAACGATGCGCGCTTTCACAGATTCGGCGTTCTGCAGCGTAATCACGTTTTCCAGCGCCGCCGGAATCAGGATGTCGCACTTCATCGAAAGCAGATCATCGTTCGAAATCCGCGAAGCTCCCGGCATGCCCACCACAGTGCCAGAGCGCTCCTTGTAGCGGATCGCCTTGATCGGATCGATGCCACGGGAGTTCGTTACTCCGCCTCGCGTGTCGCTGAGCGCAATAATCTTGGCCTTTTTGTCCGCCAGAATCCGCGCAGCCGTCGCCCCGGCATTTCCGAAGCCCTGCACGGCCACAGTCGCCCCGCGGAGGGAAATCTTCTTCACCTTGCACGCTTCTTCCACCACGTAGACCAACCCTTGCGCAGTGGCTTCTGCACGACCCAACGACCCGCCGATGGAGATAGGCTTTCCTGTCACGACTCCCGGAACGGTATGTCCCCTCATCATGGAGTAGGTATCCATGATCCAAGCCATGGTCTGCGCATCGGTATAAACGTCCGGCGCGGGAATATCCTGATCCGGGCCAATGAGTGGCAGAATCTCGCTGGCGAACCTGCGTGTGAGGCGCTCCAATTCGCCCTTGGACATGCGCTTTGGATCGCAGATCACGCCGCCTTTTGCGCCGCCGAATGGCACATTCACCACGGCCGTCTTCCACGTCATCCAGGCCGCGAGCGCCTTCACCTCGTCCAATGTGACGTTCGGATGGAAGCGGATTCCGCCCTTGCCCGGTCCCCGAGCAATGTTGTGCTGGACGCGAAAACCGGTCAGGACCTTCACCTGCCCGTTATCCATCTTCGTTGGTAAGGACACTTCGAGTATGCGCTTGGGCGTGCGCAACACCTGGCGCAGGCCCGGATCCAATTTCAGGACTTCCGCGGCGATGTCAAACTGAATCTGCGCAATTCGAAACGGATTGAGTTCTTCCCGCGGAGCAATTCTGGGCACCATCGGCGGAGCGTTTACGGTGCGGCTGGGAACTGGGGGTTTTGCGACCGTGGCCATTCGCTTCGGTCCTTTCCTTTGCGCTGAATCTTCCTACATTACTTTGAACTTTACTTTGAACTTTGAGCCGAGCCCGATTTCTTACCCTTTGCTTCAAGCCAGTCGCTCTACGCGCTGGCTGAAATCTTCTGTGTTCCGTTCAAATACTTGTCTCGGCATTCCGGGGAGCAAAAGAAAACCGTTTCTCCGCCTTGCTTCAGCGCCAGGGCCAGACCTTCGGCCACGTGCATTCCGCAAATCGGGTCGCGCACCAGCTTTTGGTTTACGGCGTTGTTCGGGACGTCCACATAGGGCTTTTGCCCCGTGCCTCCACTAACCATTTGGCCGACAAGCCTGCGCAGGATAGATACAGTCCACGAAACCACCAGTAGCCAGAACAGGTATTTCAACATGCGAGCAATAAATGTCATCCTTAGGTTCTCTTCCGTCGGCCAGCACCTCAGTCAGAATAATTGATGGGCAGACAGCGTTGAGCCGAGTGTATAAACGGCCAATCGGGGAGTCAAACGAAAAGCTGTAATTTCAAGGGGTTGCGCGGCGTATCGGTCTCCGGCTCGGACTGGTACCCAGGTCCGAAGTGCTATCAAGTTATAGAATCTAAATGACTTGCCCGGGGGTCTGTAAGCAAGCTGCGAAGATGGCTAGGTCTTCGCCGGGATCCGGTCGATTCCCATATAGGGACGCAGCAGCTCGGGGATCAGGATGGAGCCATCGGCTTGCTGGTAGTTCTCTACGATGGCAATCCACGTGCGCCCGACGGCCAACCCGGAACCGTTTAAGGTGTGTACAAATTCGCTCTTTCCCCCGCCCTTCGGCTTAAATCGGATCCCCGCGCGTCGTGCCTGAAAGGCTTCGCAATTCGAGCAAGACGAAATCTCGCGAAACTCGTTGCTGGACGGCAGCCACACCTCAAGGTCGTATGTCTTTGCCGAGGCGAAGCCCATGTCTCCCGTGCAGAGAAGGACGGTGCGGTAATGCAACCCCAGTTTTTGAAGAATCGTCTCGGCGTTGCGGACCAGCGCCTCGTGTTCTTCATAGCTTTTGTCCGGATGAGTGAACTTGAAAAGTTCCACCTTTTGAAACTGGTGCTGCCGTAGAATTCCCCGTGTGTCTTTTCCTGCTGCGCCAGCTTCCGAGCGGAAGCACGACGTCCACGCAGTCACATGAATGGGGAGCTGTTCTTCCGGAAGCGTCTCATCGCGGTAAAGATTGTGCAATTCAACCTCGGACGTCGGGGTAAGCCAGAAATCCGTATCCTGCAAACGGAAAAGGTCCGCGGCAAACTTCGGCAATTGCCCTGCGCCCATTAATGACGCTGTGTTCACCAGAAAGGGGGGCAGGATTTCCGTGTAGCCGTGCTCTCGCGTGTGCACATCGAGAAAGAAATTCGCCAGTGCCCGCTCAAGTCGCGCGCCCCAGCCTTTATACACAGCGAATCGCGCCCCTGTGATCCGCGCCGCCGCTTCCAGGTCCAGGATTCCGGCCTTTTCTCCGACTTCCCAATGAGGTTTGGGCTGAAAATCAAATTTTGGCGAAGTGCCCCAGCGGCGTACTTCCTGGTTACCCTCTGCCCCCTGTCCATAGGGAACGCTGGCGTGTGGAATATTCGGAATCGTCAGCAGAAATTCGCGCTGTTCCGCGTCAAGCTCGCCAACGCGCCCGTCCACCTGCTTGATCTTCTCCGAAAGCTGCTTCATTTCCGCAAGCAGGGAGTCCGCGCTTTCTTTTGCCTTCTTCCGCCGGGCGATTTCGTCGCTGGCTTTATTCCGCTGGGCTTTGCGGTCCTCGTTTTCCCGGATCAACTCGCGGCGTTCCTTATCGAGCGCGCGAAATCCGTCCAGGTCCAGGGTAGTGTTGCGCTTTTTCGCCATTTCGGCGAATTCGTCCAGATGATCTCGGAAGTAGTTCAAATCATGCATAGGTTTAAAGAGCATAGCCCAGGCGAGTAGCCACTGGCCAGTGACGCCGGGCATGGAAGCAAGTACGGGTACGGAAGTGCCAGTGCCAAGTACTCCCTCAATTGAACCTTCCAGCCTAGTGACCCTTTCCGCCTGCTCCGGCAGAATCATTCATGTATTCGGGAGTTCGGTTCGGCTTCCGGAGTGGCTGGATGATCATAGCGATCTTGCTCCTGTGCGTTGTTCTGCTGCTGGCGAGCGCAGTGGAACAACATGCCACCCCTGAGAAGGATTGAATCTTCCGAAAGTAGTCCCTCCATCCCCCACGCCAGAGCGGCCGGCACCCCCACCGGCCGCTCATTTTTTGGGTCCTTCGACCCAACGATTCTCATCTCTAATTCGTGGGAACTTTCCGAAGAGCCAGAAGGAAATCATAGGTGAGGAGAAATAAAAAAGGGGGCCGGTGCAAGCCCCCTATAGTGATCTGACCCCCCAATAACCGAAACCCAGTCGAGGTTGAGTTCCGGCCACCCCGGGAAGCCAAAGTCATGAATTGTCATTACAAGTTGCACGCCGTTTGCCAAGCGTACGAAATCTCCCCCACATTCCTACAACTCTTTGATAAAGCAATGATTAATAGATTAGAGAAAGTTTGATTGCACAGAATCCACAGGGAGAATCTACAAAATCCCACAGACTCCTTCTGGATTCCTACAGTCTTTGGAACTTATTTGACACGTTGGGCAGAAATCGCTTGATTCCTCATCAGTTGCAAAATCGTTATTGTGAGATAGCCGTGCTACGCGCCAATGGCAAACCGCAGGGCCTCCGCGATGGACTTGGCGAAGCGATCCACGTCTGCCTGGTGTTCGGCCTCAACCATAACCCGCGCGAGCGGCTCCGTTCCTGAATAGCGCAAGACCACTCGGCCGTTTTCTCCCAGGGCGGACTGCGCCTCCGCCAGCGCTCGTGCCACTTCCGGAAGCGACTCAAGAGGAGGTTTGGACTTCACTTTTACATTCGCAATCACTTGCGGATAGTCCTTCAGACCCTCGACGAGAGATTCCAGTGACCCTCGCATAGAGGCCAAGGAGGCCATCTTCACCGCCGTGAGCAGCCCGTCCCCAGCGGGGCTATCGTCAAGAAAGATGATGTGTCCGGACTGCTCGCCTCCAAGGTTGTTGCCGGACTTCAACATCTCTTCAAGCACATAACGGTCACCGACCGCGGCGCGCGCCAGAGAAATCCCTTCCCGCGCCAACGCCCGCTCCAGGCCCAGGTTGGACATGGAGGTGGCCACGACCCGGCTTTGCTTCAATCCGTCTTGAGATTTGAGATAGCGTGCCACTGCCAACAAAACGCCATCTCCATTCACGACTTGTCCGCCGCGAGCTACAAACAGAGCGCGGTCCGCGTCTCCATCGAATGCGGCTCCGAGCTCCGCGCTTTCCTGCTCCACCCGCTCCTGAAGGCCGCCCAGATAGAGCGAGCCGCACCCGGCATTGATGTTGCGCCCATCCGGCTTTACACCGATCGCGATCACTTCCGCACCCAGCGAACGGAAAAGTTCTGGCCCCAGTTGATAAGCGGCTCCATTCGCACAATCCAATACAATTCGATAGCCAGAGAGATTGGCGCCCGGCAGTACGTGGCTCTTCAGAAAATCCAGATATTCCATGTGCAGCGCGTGATTCGCAACGAGGGCCGGACGTTCGACGGGTACCGGCTCGCCCCTAAGCCGGAAGATTTCAGCCTCGATTTTCTCCTCTTCTGAATCCGGGAACTTCATCCCGGCGTGTGAGAATAACTTCACTCCGTTGTCGTGGTAGGGATTGTGCGAAGCGGAAATGACAACACCCGCCTGGTAATCATTTTGGCGGACCAGGCACGCCACGCCCGGCGTTGTGATCACTCCAGCGAATTCGGCGCTTGCGCCTGCTTGTTGTAGCCCAGCTGCCAGCAAGGAAGCTATGTGCGGTCCCGATTCGCGCGTGTCCGTGCCGATCAAGACGTGCGCCGAGCCGTGCTCTCGCTTCAGATATTCGCCGAGCCCACGCCCTGCTGCATACAACGTGGCGTCATCCAGCGGCGGCGTGCCAGGAACCCCGCGAATGCCGTCGGTGCCGAAGAGTTCTTTCGCCATAAGTTCGTGCAGTAAAGAGAGAAAATCGACCTCGAGGCAGTCTAACACAGCCCCTCTGTGGCCTTTGGTTCTGAATCCCCTGCCTCTTTATGAACGGCGCATAACAATTTTGTTCCGTCGCGCCCCGAGACCCGCGAGTATGCTACCGTGGACGGGAGGAGGGGTGTCGCTTGTCCACGATAGAAACGCCGCCTGCAGCTCTTCGCATTTCTGGCACCTCCACCAGTTTGCGGATTCTGGCGGGCGCCGTCGTCCTGCTCTTCTTCTACTACGCTGCTGGCGTTGTCATCACCCTGCTGCTCTCGGTCCTGCTCGCGTACTTCCTCGATCCTGCCGTGGAATTGTTGGAGCGGTTGCACGTCCCGCGAACGATCGGCGCGCTGCTCATGGTTCTCCTTTTGATCGCGGTCATCGGCGCCGTGGGCTACGGTCTGTGGGTCCGCAGCTCAGACTTTGCAGAGAACTGGCCTAAGTATCGAGACATCCTTCGCGAGGCGAGTGGAGCGGTTCAGGGCAAAATCAGTGGCATTGAGGGAAGCGTCAGCGATCTGACGACCCCTACAGGCGCACCCAAACCCACTGCGGCCGCAGCCGACTCGGGCACAGTACACACGCTTTTCCTTCGTGGAATCGGATCGCTTTACGCCCTGGTCCTGGAAGGCACCTTCGTTCCGTTCCTAGTCTTCTTCATGCTTGCTGGAAAAAGAGAAGCCTGGCATGCAACGTTGCAACTTTTCCCAATCTCACGCCGCACGCAGGTGAAGGAGACTCTGGACGATCTGCGCAACGTGCTTCGCGATTACTTGATTGGTATGTCTGTGGTCACCCTGGTCGTAATCGCTTGCAGCAGCATCTTCTTTCTGGCGCTTGGTTTCGACTATCCGGTGCTTGCAGGAATCGCTTCCGGACTCTTCAACATGGTTCCGTATATTGGCGCAGTGCTGGCTTGGCTGCCGGGCTTCTTCCTCGCGGTGCTGAAATGGAAGGCCGTCAGCCACTTCGGCATCATTGCTGTTGTGCTGACCAGCATTCACGTCGTGGCGCAGAACCTGATTGCTCCTCAGCTTGTAGGCCGTCAGGTGCAACTCAACGCGGTTGCCATTACGATCTCTTTGCTCTTCTGGGGCTGGGTCTGGGGCGGCATGGGCCTGATTCTGGCAATCCCCATTACCGCCGCGCTTCGCGTCATTTGCGACCACACAGAAACGTGGAAGCCCGTGGCGCGTTGGCTCAGTGCATGAATCAAATCTCTTCCGACAATTACCCTGGGGTGTCTCATGATCCGCTTTGTCCGGGCAAGTGTTCGATCCTTCCTCGTCGTGTTGGTGCTATCCCTGGGCTGTAACTCCGCATGGGCGTGGGGATGTAAAGGCCACCAGACAGTCGCTTTGATCGCGGAGAAACAACTCACTCCGCAGGCGCGCCAGTTCGTAGAAAAGTTGCTCGCGGAAAATCCCATCGACCTGCAATTGAAGCGGTATTGCGGCGGCGCGACGCGCGACTTAATGGCCGACGCTTCCACCTGGGCCGACGACGTGCGTGGCACAGCGAAAAACGGGCCGTGGCATTACATCGACATTCCCCGTGGCGCGGCTCGCGGTCCAGTAGGGCCGTACTGTGGCGATGGCGGCTGCGTCACGCAGGCCATTGCAGACCAGCTTGCGATTCTGAAAGACAAGAACGCCGACCCCCACAAGCGCGCCGATGCCTTGCGCTACATCATTCACTTTGTTGGCGACCTCCACATGCCGCTGCACGCCACCTCTAACAACGACGAAGGGGGTAACTGCGTTCCCGTGCGTTATTTCCGGCGATGGCCACAGGAACACCACGACTCTTACACACCAAACCTTCACTCCGTGTGGGACACCGCGATCGTAGAGAGAGATATGGAGGGCGCGGAGCCTCCAGAGTACGCCGATTTTCTGGGATTGCTTTTCTCAGCCGATTTCGCAAAGTGGCAGGCCGCGGGCGTGCACGTCGACGATTGGGCTTGGGAAAGCCACGATTGGGCGGAGTCTATCGTGTACGGCGCGCTAGTCCCCAAAGTGCCCTTGGAGAATCCAGCTACTGTTCATTCCTGCACCGACGCCAACAACATTGGCAATCGCATGTTGCATCTGAATCTCTTCGCGGGTCAGAGCTATCAGGAGGCCGCCGGCCCGGTTGTCGAGCAGCGTATTGCCCAAGCGGGCGAGCGACTGGCGATGATCCTGAACGAAGCCGTCGGCTCCCTGTAGCCTTCAACTGGGTAGCTTGTGTTGGATGGTCTGGCCGCATGCGCCAGGCGCCTCTTCTGCACTGCAATCGCCTCGGTGTAAAATGAAGGCCTTGCGTTTGCCTTATGCATGACCTCATTCAACTTGCCGTCCCGGCGTTCATTTTGCTGATGATCGTGGAAGCGGTCGCCGGTGTAGTCATGCACCGTGAAATCTACGAGGTGAAGGACGCGGCGGCCAGCATCAGCATGGGTTTAGGCAACCTTGCGGTGGATTTGCTCGCAAAAATCCTGCAATTTTCCATCCTGACCTTCCTCCACCGCTTCGCCATTTTTCAAATCGGGTTCCAATGGTGGGCTTGGGTCTTACTCTTCTTCGGCGACGAATTCAGCTATTACTGGTTCCACCGCGTAAGCCACGAGTGCCGTCTCTTCTGGGCTTCCCACGTTGTTCACCACTCTTCGCAGCGGTACAACTTGTCCACCGCCCTTCGCCAGACGTGGACGGGAAGCTTCATGAGTTTCATCTTCTGGATGTGGCTGCCTGTCATTGGCTTCGCTCCCGTCATGATCATGACCATGAAAGCCATCAGCTTGCTTTACCAGTTCTGGATTCACACGGAGCTGATTCGCTCGCTTGGTCCTTTGGAAGCGGTTCTCAACACTCCTTCGCACCACCGCGTTCATCACGGCTCCAATCCGCGCTATATCGACCGCAACCATGGCGGCACGCTCATCATCTGGGACAAGCTCTTCGGCACCTTCGAACCCGAAAGCGCTTCTGATCCGGTCCGTTTCGGCCTCACGACCAACATTCACACCTACAATCCCGTGCGCATCGCATTTCATGAATGGGTGGAAATGTTCCGCGACGCATGGACAGCACCCGGCTGGAGCAACAAGCTCCGCTACATCTTCGGCAACCCCGGCTGGCGCCACGAGCCATCCTGACTTGTAGTAAAAGGTGAGTCCTCGAGCCCTCCGGGCTTTCTCTCTTAGCGTAAGATTCCGCTCTGACCTGGGAGGCTCTCATGAACAACGAAGCGATCATCCTGGCCCTTCTCGACGAGGCTTATACAAAGAAGACTTGGCACGGCCCAAACCTCCGCCAATCGCTGAAGGGGGTCACCGCGAAGCAGGCGGCCTGGCGTCCCTCTCGCGGCCGCCACAACATCTGGGAAGAGACGCTTCACACTGCTTACTGGAAGTACGCCGTGCGCCGACGCCTGGAAGGCGGCAAGCATGGATCGTTCGTTTTGAAGGGAAGCAATTTCTTCGCACGTCCGGAAAAAGGACAAGTCACGGAAGCCGCTTGGCGCGCCGATCGCGCCATTCTGGAGAACGAGCATCGGGCCCTGGTCCAGGCCATCCACAAGGTTCTTAAGTCACGCGGCGCGAAGAAACACTTGCGCATGTTGTACGGTGTTGCATTCCATGACGTGTATCATGCGGGTCAAATCCGCATGCTCCGCAGACTGCAGGAGCGTTAGCCAGTCAACCGCAGCTGTTCCGTAGAGCCCGCACGACATCCGCGATATCCGCCGCATCCTGAAATAAACGAATCGCGGCAATTCCAGCAGCCCCTGCCCTCACACATTCGCAAGCGTTCTCTAGCGTAATTCCCCCAATGGCTATCACAGGAAGGGAGACGCTTTCGCACACCTTTGCAAGCAGGTCGATGCCTTGCGGCGGCCCGAATGCGGCCTTGGAGGGCGTCTCATAGACCGGTCCAAAGATCACGTAGTTGGCGGCACTTTTTTCCGCAGCCTGCGCGGCTTCAAGCGAATGCGTGGAAACTCCCACCAAAAAATCGCCGCCGCGATTCTTCTCCCGTAGAAAACGCTTTGCTTCTGCCAGCGGAAGGCTTCGCTCACCCAAATGAACGCCGCCCGCGTCGGTCACGAGGGCCACATCCAACCTGTCATTGACCAGAATCCGGCAGGGGCGGGGAATCGTACGCACTGCTTCCTGAACCAACCACATCAGTTCGCGTCCCGAAAGGTCTTTCTCCCTGATCTGGATCCAGTCCACTCCCGCTCGTGCGGCGCCTTCCATCTTTTCCAACAGCAGGCGTGTTTGTTCAGCGACAGAACCGGGCAGAGTCTTCCGGTCCGTCACATAACAGAGCAACACCTTACGAGTTGGAGGCGGGAGGGACACGGGCAGGCGCCGGGCGCGAGTTGAACAACCCAAAGGCCACGAAAATATCCAGCACACCGATACCGCTGACGATTCCACGCAGAGAAGGATGCAGGACGACAGGCATCAGCCAGGGGAAATGGCTCAAAAAGTAGTTTTGTTCCCAGAAAGTGGACCATGGAAGGTACAACAGCAGCGCGCCCATCTCAAACAACAACACCACCGTTAATGCACGCAAGATACGGTTCATTATCCCTTGAGGCTACCTGGTTGACTGTGGGCAAGAGGTCAGCGCGCTGGTTTTTGGAGCGAGGCGATCCGGTCCGCCACGTCACGATAATCAATATTGACCGCGTAGACCTGAGAGAAACTCTTCAGTGCCGCTTCCAGATCGCCGGCCGATTCCTGTGCCACACCCAAATCATACCGCAAGGCCAGCTTACTTTCCGAATCGAGCCCCGGCGTATTCAGCGCTCTTTCGTACCAGATAGCGGCGATGTCCGGCTGTCCCTTCTCCATGAAAGCCAGTCCCAGCAGTGTGCTGCACTGCATGGCGTAGCGGAACGCCTTTCCGCGATCATTCGCCTTCGCTACCTTCTGAAATTCTCCGATGGCTTCTTCCAGCAATCCCATTTCACGGAAGGCAATGCCCAGGTTGTAGTGCGTTTCCAGGTCTTCATCTTCCGAACCCATCTCGCCCAATTCGGCGCGGAATTCGTCGAACACTTCTTTCAACGGGCCGGTTTCCGTGCTTGGCGCTGGCTTTTCCGTTACTGGTTCTTTTGCCTGCTCGTGGATTCCGTCGCTCGGCTCGGACATTGCCGGCGTCAGCTCGTCGAGGCCCAACTCGTCGATCTCCCGTGCCAGGTCCGAAAGGAACTGATCCGAAGAGAAAGCGTTGCGGGCTACCGGCTCCCCGACCTCTTCCTTTGCTTTTGCAGCCTCGGCGGGCTCCGCTGCTTTCGCGGGGGGCACTTCCGACAGGAGCTCGTGCGCGGGAACCACCGGTTCCGGCTCGAGCACGAGTTCGAATTCCTGGTCCAGTTCCAATTCCGGTTGCGGTGGAGGCGCTTGCGGCAATGCAGCCTGCGGTTCTTCCAATGCCGGCTCGTGGCTTTCGGACGCTACCTCGGCATGTTCAGGCACGGGCAGCGCCGTTGGTTCCTCATCCGGCAGCAGGCCTTCACCGTGCTGTGGAATTCCGTCGTCGACTGCCGGGGTCCCCTGGGCTTGCGCCGGGCTCTCGGCAGAAACTTCGGTGACCGCGCTGGTCCAATCTTCCGGATCGACTGAGTCCACGGGAACGTGAAACTCCTCGTGGCCGGTGTCCTCATACGCAGCAACAAGGGGCTCTGCAGGAGCCGCTTCCGCTGGAGCGTCCTCGGACTTCACCTCTTCAACCACCAGTTCCGGCAGTTCAAGTTCTTCTGCAGCAGGTTGAGCCGGGGCCGGCGGCCGCGCAGGAGTCTCTGCGACGGCTTCCGGCTCCTTTGTTTCTTCCAGCAGCGACGCCCATTCATCCGAAAGATCCACTTCCTCGTGCACGGGAGCCGCGGGCCCGGCGGCGACCTCCGCTGGGGCCTCCTCTGCAACTTGCATTTCAGGGATCTCCGCCCCCGTCAGGCTTTGCGGTACCTCTTCCGCCTGCGTCACCGGCTCGCTCGGAGTCACTGAAACCTCGGCTACCTCCAAGACAGGTTCTCCGGTATGAGCTTCCTCGACGGGCACCGTATCCACCGGCTGCGGCATCGACGACGCCACCGCTGCGGCAATCTCCTCGTCACTCAGGCCGGCAGCGCGCTGGAAGCGTCGGCGAAGCTCGCCGAAGCGTTCGCTGCTCCTGGCGTCTCCCCGGGTGGAGTGAATGTGTTCCAATTGCGCGGCAAGTTCGGCCGTCCGGCGGTCGTCTCCCGCGCCCAGCACGAAGTCCAGCAGTTTTTCGAGCGTGGGAGTATGCGTCGGCGCACGCCGTAGAATCGCTTCTAACAATCCGATCGCCTTCTGCGTCAGACCATAGCTGGCGAACAGGTCCACATCGGTCAGCGACTGGGCAATAAACTTCTGAGTCTCTTCATCCAGTTCCGGTTCGCTTGCAGCTGGTGCGGGAGTTTCCGGAGTCGCGACCGGGGCGGGTGGTTCGGCTTCCGGACGCACTTTTGGCGCCGGGGCTTTCGGCAAATCGGGCTGCAAATCTTCCGTCACCACGACAATGTCTGCCGGCGGCTCCGCTGCTTCTTCCCCCATCCCCAACTTCTTCAGGACATCGTTCAGCTTGCGCTTGGCCGCGTCGCTCTCCGGTTCGCGGTCTACGAGTTGCTGGAAGATGTCCTTGGCACGCTCCATTTTTCCGGAAGCAACTAGGGCATCGCCGAGATGAGCCAGCGCATCGGGCATGCGGAAGGAATCGCTTGTCCTCCCATACGTGTCCACAAGCCACTCCAGCGGCTCCAGCCGTCCCGGCAATCTCGTGGAAAGCTCGGTTAGAAGGTGCGTGACCCCTTCATGCTCTCCGGCGTCGATCATCGGAATACGAATGCGCGAAAGGAGGCTCATCGCCCGCTCCGCCTGTCCTGATTCCATCAAAACTTCCGTCACCTTTTGCGTAGCGCCGAAGTTCTTTTCATCGGACGAGAAGATACGCAGCGCCAGGGCTGTTGCTTCATCCCACTTGGCGTTCTTCAAGTACAAATCCAGTAGCAACTCCGCGGGCTCGCCTCCCTTTTCGAGGTCCGGCACGCGTTCCAAAATCTCCGAGGCCTTGGCCACGTTACCGATAGTGGAAAATGCGCGTGCCTTGACGATCAGCGCGTCCAGTTGCTTCGGATCGATGTGCAGCGCCTTTTCGGCCAGCTTTTCACATTCCGCGTGGTCGCCTCGCGCCAGGGCCCGCTGCGCCGCGGAAACATAGGTCTCCAGGGCTTCCCCGGATTGCCCCATGGCCTGGTACAAATCCGCCAGTCGCACCTGGATGCGCAGATTGTCCGGCTCTGCGGTTAGCAATTTCTTCAGCAGCGTGATGGCTTCCGGCTGGCGGTTGTTCTTCAGGTGCAGTTCAGCCAACTGCAGGAAGAGCGGACGCGCCTCGCTCATCACTCCCTGCTGCACGTACAGGTCGGCCAGCTTTTCCAGCGGCCGAATCTCTTCCGGAGCCAGCTTTGCAATTCGTTTGTAGACCGCGATCGCCTTGGTGAGGAAGCCGTCGCTGACAAACAGTTGCGCGAGCCGCTCGAAGTAGTCGATGGCCTGGATGGTCTCGCCCTGGCGGATGTACAGTTCGCCGATGGTCATCAGAGTGACCTGGTCGCGCGGTTCATACTTCAGGATCTGCTGATACTCGGCGATGGCCTGGGCCACCTTCCCCTGATTCAGCAGTTTCTGTGCGGCTTCGACATACTTGCTTTTGTTATAGGCCATGCGCTATGGACGACAGCTCTCCCACCCAAGCCGTCGCGACTTTCTCCTGGACGCACTGTAGACGCCGAGACCCCGGCGACCCTACTTTTTCACGCTACGCCGGGTACTGGGAGCCGTCAATCAAACCGGGGAGGATTGTGAGCAGGCAGTTATCCCCGTAGCAGATACGAAACTCTGTGGCGAACAAATGGCGAATGAGCATCGCCCCTGACAAGTCCTAAGAGTTCCTGCAGCCCCCTAAACATGCACTTGGCCAGCAATGGAGAAATCGGGCCTCAATCGCCGCGCGGCCAGATTTCCAGTGGCAGCGCCTCTTGCACGGCGCCAGCCGCCCAGCAGCCCGCATCTCGCACGGGAGCGAAGGAGTAACGGTGCAGGGGCGTCGGTCCGTGCTGCCGCAACGCCTCCAAGTGTTCTGGCGTCCCGTAGCCTTTGTGTTGTGCCAGGCCGTACTGCGGATAGACCGCGTCCCACTCTTCCATACGCGCGTCGCGATGCGTTTTTGCCAGAATCGAAGCCGCGGCGATGGAAACGCTTCTTGCGTCACCCTTGATCAGGGATTTCTGTTCGATCAGCACGTCCAGTTGCATGGCGTCGATCAACAAATAGTCCGGCTGGATGGAGAGTTGCTGCAGCGCCGCAGTCATCGCCTGACGGCTGGCCTGATAGATATTCCAGGCGTCGATGCGCTGCGCATCGATTTCCGCCACAGCCCATGCCAACGCATATTCGCGAATACGCTCCGCCAGTTCGCAACGCCGTTCTGCGGTCAACTTTTTGGAGTCGTCCAGGCCCACAATTCTTCGCTTTGGGTTGAGGATAACGGCGGCGGCGACAACCGGGCCGAACAGCGCGCCACGCCCGGCTTCGTCGAGACCCGCAATGCGGGTCCAGCCGAGCTTCCGCGCCGCTCGCTCGAAACGGGAAGAGCAGAGTCGGCCCATGAGTGGTAAAAGTCCGTGTACCCGGAGCGATTCTAGCACGTGGCAAAGGTAGGCAATGATTGAGTGATCCGAACAGTTGTGGAAAGTGCGTCGGAAACAAAAAAGGACAGGCATCTTCGCCTGTCCTTAAGTGAATTTCTGCTTTGTGAATTACGCGTTCGCAGTCGTGGCCGCGGGGGCTTCTGCTTCCTCGCGTCCCGCGCGCTTGATGCGGGCGGCCTTGCCCCTCAGATTGCGCAGGTAGTAGAGCCGCGAACGGCGCACGCTGCCCTTGCCGACGACATCAATCGAAGAGATCGAAGGCGAGTGCAGCGGGAAAATGCGCTCTACGCCCGTGCCGAAACTCACGCGGCGCACGGTAAACGTCGCGCTGCTGGCCCGCCCCTTCTTCGAAATCACCACACCTTCAAATGTCTGGATGCGTTCCTTCACTTTTTCGCCCTCGCCTTCCAGAAGGCGCACGTTCACCCGGACGGTATCGCCGGGGCGAAATTCGGGGATGTCTTTGCGCAATTGCGCTTCATGCAACTTACGGATTACCGGATTCATTTTCTGTATTCCCTGCAGACCCACTCAGGCGGGGCCAGCACTTCTAAGGCAAACTATAATTATAAACAAACGTTGACCGATTTCCTAGCCGTTTTCTCCGGCTAGGTCCGGGCGATTTCGTGCCGTCTTCTCTAACGCCTTTTCTCGCCGCCATTTGGCGACTTCGGCATGGTGGCCGCTGATCAGCACTTCCGGCACTTTCCATCCGCGATACTCCGCCGGACGGGTGTAATGCGGAAAATCCAGAAGCACTTGCTGTCCGAGGTGCGGGGAGTGGTAGGGCTCTGAAACCCGAAGTTCTGCTTGCCCGGAATCGCTCCCCAGACTAGAGAACGACTCATTTTGCGAAGAGGCTTCGTTGCCGAGGGCTCCCGGCAGGAGGCGCGTCACGGCGTCCACGACAATCGCGGCGGGCAGTTCTCCTCCGCTCAACACATAATCGCCAACGCAGATCTCTTCGGTCGCTAGATGTTCAGCTACACGCTCGTCGACCCCTTCATACCGTCCGCAAATCAGGATCAATCGATCCAGCTTCGCGTATCGCCGTGCCGTCTCCTGTGTGAACAATTTTCCGGCCGCAGACATCAGCAAGATCGCGGTCCCCGCTTCCGGGGCGGTCCTCGCATTCGCGCTCCCCACACCATGCCCTAATAGTTTCTCCACAGCCTCAAACAGTGGTTCCGGCTTTAGCACCATGCCTTCGCCGCCGCCAAACGGGCGGTCGTCCACAGTGCGATGCCGGTCCTTTGTGAACTCACGCAAATCCTGCACATGAATCTGCACAATTCCCGCTTCTTTCGCCCGACGGACGATGCCGTGGTCGAGCGGACCGCCAAAAAATTCAGGGAATATCGTGATCAGGTCAAATCGCATTGTTAGGCAGTGTAATGAATGTGGCGGCTTGCTGTCATGCCTGCCGAAATAAGGCAGGGCTACTCCGGTGCGTTAACGTCGCTCAGCCCTTCGGGCAGCCTGACTTCAATCCTTCGTCCGGCCATGTCGATCCGCGTGCAGATATCCTCCGCGAGCGGCACGAGCAACTCGCCGTCCGGTGTTTCCACTTGCAGAAGCGGCGTTCCGGCCACGCTTTCGCCTGGGAAGAAGACGTCGCGCACTGTCCCGAGCACTCTGGGAACTTCTTCCATCCCGCACGCAGGCGATGACAATGTAGCCGCGCGAGCCGGCAGCTCAGACACGCTGCAGCCAATCAAATCGGTTACGAAATATTGTCCCGCGGCCAACGTCACGCGCTCTTCCAGCGGCAGCAAGACATCAAAACCACGCAAGTTTTCCGCGTCTGAAATCGTCGCGCATCCGGCAAGATGAAACACGCCCATCCCGGCGTGGTTCTGGTCCAGCCAGAAATTCAGGAGCCTGGCAGACCGAGGCTCCTCGTCCCCTTTGCGCAGATAGACCTGTTTCAGAGCGGAAAACCGGGCAGCAAAATCCGTCAGTAACTCTGCAACGACTTCGCCCTTATTGCCGCGCGGCCTCAGAATTCGCGCAACCAGCAGCCACTCCCGCTTTTGTCTGTGGAGTTCGTTCAATCTTCCAGAATCTCAAGCGTGAATCGCTTGTGCAGCTTCATCCCCGCTGCTCCCAGCAGTGTTCGGATCGCTTTTGCCGTCCGTCCTTGGCGCCCAATGACTTTTCCTAGATCTTCCGGGTGAACTCGCAATTCCAAAACAGTAACTTGCGAACCTTCCACTGCCTTCACCTGCACTCCCTCGGGATGATCCACCAACGCCCGAGCAATCTCTTCAACAAGTTCTTTCATAGGGCCCCCGCGTGCGTTTCAGCTTGTGAGACTACCTCACACGCTCTTCCACATGGCCGCGAAAGAGCGCGTCATCGTAACTCCGCCACTGGGACCTGACCTGGAGAGCCTAGAACGGGAACGTGTGCTTGGGCGTCGAGCGATTTATGCAATTTTTTGCTGCTTGATGAAGCTCCGGACGGTATCGCTCGGCTGTGCCCCTACGCCAAGCCAATATTTGATGCGATCCGAATCCAACTTGATCTCCGCGGGTTTCTTCAGCGGATCATAAGTTCCGACAGCCTCGCGCACACGGCCATCGCGAGCCCGCGTCCTTTCGATCACCACAACGCGGTAATACGGTTTTTTCTTCTTTCCAATTCTTGCCAGACGAATAGTTAACACTACGGTACGTCCTCCTAAAGATCTACTATTCTAACGTGAGTTCGCTTCACCCCGCAAACAATCTACGCTCTTTTGAAGGCCTGCGTCAGCTTATAAAAATCGGCATATTTTCGCATGGCTGAGGCAGGGTAACGGCACTGTCACAACCTGAATTGCTCCCTCTTGGAGCCGGGCCTGTCCCGGAGTAAACTACCGGGCATTCTGCCAATGTCCCGCGCCATGAACAATCCGGAGAGTGCCATGCGGGCCGTGCCTCGCACAAACGAAAAACGGAAAATCATTGAGCACTACGATCTTGTCAGCCCCTATTACCAGTCTCTCTGGGGCGACCATATCCACCACGGCTATTGGATTCGCGGCGACGAGTCCAAGGAGACCGCGCAGATTCAGCTGATCGAACATCTGGCTCGCCTGGCAAACTTGCAGCCGAGTTCGCGCATTCTCGACATCGGTTGCGGCTTTGGCGGAACCAGCCTCTACCTGGCCAGGACGTATGGCGTTTCCGCAACAGGCGTGACGATCTCTCCTGTTCAGGTCGAGATGGCCAGCCGCTCCGCGCGAGAGAACAACCTGAACGCCAAATTCTTTCTGATGGACGCCGAGGCGCTGCAGTTTTCCGAACCCTTCGATCTTCTATGGTCGGTCGAGTCCATTTCTCACTATCACGATCCGGCCAAGTTCTTCGTCTCAGCATCGAAGCTGTTAAAGCCCGGAGGAACGTTCGCCCTGACCGACTGGTTCCGAAAGGAAAATCTTTCTCCGGCCCAAAGGAAGAAATATATCGACCCGATCGATAAGGCCATGTTCGTCGAACTTCGGGAAATGGACGAATACGCCACGTTCCTCCAAGCCAGCGGCCTTCCGATCGTTCATCGGCAGGTGCTCAATCCACAGTGCGCCAAGACATGGGACATTGGCGCGGACATCATCAAGAACAAATCCTTCTGGGCCATGGCCTTCAAACAAGGAGCGGATTTCGTTACCTACCTCAAAGGCTTTCAGGCCATGCGCGCTGGATATGCCTCCGGCAGTTTTGTGTACGGGTTGTTCGTTGCAAGAAAACCGCTGGATACGGAAACAGTCGCCTAGTCCTATCTCACCTGCTTTTTGATTGGGATTGTTCTTCACACCAAACGATTGAGCCCATTAAATGCAGCCACTTTGTAGCACTCCGCCAGGGTCGGATAATTAAAAACGGTGTGAATGAAGTATGTGATCTTGCCCTTCAAGAGCAGCACGGCCTGGCCGATGTGCAGCAGTTCGGCCGCATCCTCGCCGAAAATGTGGATTCCGAGTAATTCCAGAGTTTCCCGGTGGAAAAGCAGTTTCAGGCGGCCTTCCGTGTGGCCGCTGATCTGTCCGCGAGCGATCTCACGGTAGTACGCCACGCCTACTTCGTAAGGCACGTCGTCTTCAGTTAATTGCTCTTCCGTCTTCCCAATAAAAGAGATTTGCGGAATGGTGTAAATTCCGTAGGGATAGCCGGCCGGGTCCGTTTCCGCGGGCAGTCCAAACGCCTTTGCCGCCGCGAACCGCCCCTGCTCCATGGAAACGGAAGCCAGGCTTGGAAAGCCGATTACGTCCCCCACCGCAAAAATATGGGGCTGCGAAGTGCGGTAGTCCACGTCCACCTTAATCCGGCCGCGCGGGTCGGCCTCCACTCCCGCCACCTGCAGATTCAGCCGGTCGATATTCCCTTGCCGGCCCACGGCATAAAGCAGCGCATCGCCCAAGATCCGCTTCTTGCTGACCAGGTTCGCCGCCACTTTGCCATCCGGAGTTTCTTCCACACTATCGACCTCTTCGGTCAGTCGCATGGTGGCCCGGCGGTCGCGCATGTGGTAGCTCAACGCCTCGACGACTTCGGCGTCGGCAAATTCCAGCAGCCGCGGCCGCTTTTCCACGATGATCACGCGCACACCCAGCGTCGTAAACATACAGGCATATTCCACGCCGATAACGCCGCCGCCTACCACGATGAGCGTTTTCGGGATCGTGGGAATGCCGAGAATCTGGTCGCTATTCACGATATTGCGCCCATTGATCGGAACCTTTGGCGTTGCCGCGGGCTTGGTCCCTGTGGCGATCACCACGAATTCCGCTTCCAGTTCATTGAAGCCAGTGGTGTTCTCCACGCGGATATGGTGCGGGTCGGTAAACGAACCGACTCCGTGATACAGATCAACGCCGTTCCGCCTTAACTGGTCCTGCAATACCGCGGCTTCGTTTTCGATCACGCGCGTGACCCGGAAATTCAGGTCGCTCATGGTGATGTTTTCTTTAACGTGGTAGTTCGATCCGTAGAACGCTTGGTGGTTGAAGCCGGAGAGGTGCAACACGGCCTCGCGCATGGTTTTGCTGGGAATCGTGCCGGTATTGATGCAGACTCCGCCGACCATGGTCTGCTTTTCGACCACGGCGACCCGCTTCTTCGCTTTTGCCGCCTGGATTGCCGCGCGCTGTCCGCCCGGTCCAGACCCGATCACCACCAGATCATACTGTTGCATTGGAGGAATCCTGGACTTCTAAGTCTACGGTTTGCCCTGGTTCAGGAGAAATGCTTCCGGGCTCGCCTTTTGCGGAGGCAATGCGCGCATATTGCTCATGGGACGCCCCCGATCCATTCACGGACCCGCCGGCCAGCTTCATCAAATGTTCTTGCACGGAAAACGGCTTGTCGCCATGCGCCCGCCGGACTGGCGTGTACAGCCCGTCCGAGCCAAGCACCCGGGCCTTTTTGTTGTCACCCAAGTACGCCGGCAAAATCTCGTTGCAAATGCGCGCGCGCAGTTCTTCATCCTTCATAGGAAACAGCACTTCGACTCTTTCGTAGAGGTTCCGCGGCATCCAATCGGCGCTGCCCAGGTATACCTCCGGCGACCCGCCGTTCTCAAAATAAAAGATGCGGCTGTGCTCCAGGAATCGCCCCACGATGCTCCGCACGCGGATGCGGCTGCTGATCCCTCGCAGTCCCGGAACCAAAGTGCATTGCCCGCGAACGATCAGATCGATCTCCACGCCCGCTTGTGACGCCTTGTAAAGTGCGCGAATCACGGGCGGGTCCACCACGGCGTTGCATTTGGCGATGATTCTTGCGGGCCTGCCACGCCGCGCGTGCCGGGCTTCCCGATCGATCTGGGAGATGATCGTCTTCACCATGTCCTTTGGCGCAACCAGTAATGGCCGGTAGTGGGACTTCTCCGCATAGGCCGTCAGGAAATTGAACACGTCATGCACCGCGGAGGTGATCGCCGGGTCGGCGGTAAACAGACTGAAATCGCTGTAGAAGCGCGCGGTGGAGGGATTGTAGTTTCCCGTTCCCAGATGCGCGTAC
>Ga0187779_10000114_pt1 | contig 61003 bp, 57 predicted proteins | sample 1015_Q2_SP10_10__FD_132435 | JGI IMG/M metagenome (GOLD analysis project Ga0187779, IMG submission 132435) | Tropical peat soil microbial communities from peatlands in Department of Meta, Colombia - 1015_Q2_SP10_10_MG | ecosystem: Environmental > Terrestrial > Soil > Wetlands > Peat | place...
GAGGAATCGAGCATCGCCGTGGCAATTCCGGTCACCATATTCGTTGCGCCCGGACCGGATGTTGCCATCGCCACGCCTACGCCGCCGCTGGCCCGCGCGTACCCATCGGCCATGTGCGTCGCCCCCTGCTCATGACGCACCAGGATGTGGTGCAGCTTCGACTTTCCAATCGCGTCATAGACCGGAAGAATCGCTCCGCCCGGATAGCCGAAAATGTCGCGCACACCCAGGCGCTCCAGCGTCTCGCACAAGATCTGTGCGCCAGTCAGTTTCATAGCGTTCTCCCCGTCGAAACTGGCGCCGCGCCGGCAGAAAAACTGGCGGGCACGGACGTAATCGCGCCAAGCGAAGAAGAGGACACCAGCAGCGCGTACTTGGCCATGACCCCGTGCGTGTAATGCGGCTTAGGGGCCTTCCATGCGGCAAGCCTCTTCTGCAGCTCGGCATCCGTGACTTCCACACTCAACGTTCGCTTTGGCAAATCGAACACAACTGTGTCGCCATCACGAATCGCAGCAATCGGTCCGCCCACCGCCGCTTCGGGCGCCACGTGCCCCGCCATCAATCCATGCGTAGCCCCGGAGAATCGCCCATCGGTCAGGAGTGCCACAGAATCGCCGAGCCCTGCTCCCACCAGCGCCGCGGTCACCTGAAGCATTTCGCGCATGCCTGGTCCGCCGCGTGGCCCTTCGTAGCGGATGACTACCACATCGCCCGCCTTGATCTGGTTGTTTTCAATAGCGGCAAAGGCCGCTTCTTCGCCGTCAAAGACGCGCGCGGGCCCGCGGAAATTCAATATATTGTGTCCGGCAACCTTGATCACGCATCCTTCGGGCGCAAGATTGCCCTTCAGAATGACAAGACCGCCGGTCGCCTTGAGCGGGTTGCTCTTGCTGTGGATTACTTCCTGGCCCGCGGTTTCTTTAGCCGCGGCTGCTTCTTCCGCGAGGGTGCGGCCTGTGACGGTGATGCAGTCGCCACGGAGAAGGCCGGCTTCAAGCATGCGCTTTGCGAGGAGCGAAGTACCGCCTGCTGCATATAGGTCGGTCGCGACAAAGCGTCCTCCTGGTTTGAGATCCGCCAAAATTGGCGTTGCCGAACTGATGCGATCAAAATCGTCGATCGAAAGCGGTATGCCTGCCTCTCGCGCAATCGCCAGCAGGTGCAGTACGGCGTTCGTCGAACCGCCTGAGGCGGCCACACCGGCTATGGCATTCTCGATCGCTGAGCGTGTGATGACCTTGGACGGAGTCAGGTTTCGTTTTAATAGTTCGAGTGTGAGCTTTCCCGCAACCTCTCCCGCCTTGGCCTTGCCCTCGTTTGTGGCCGGAATGCTGGAGAGTCCCATCGGCGCAATCCCTAGGAATTCGCAGACCATCGCCATGGTGTTCGCCGTGTATTGACCTCCGCACGCTCCAACTCCTGGGCAAGCAGAGCATTCCAGTTCCTTGAGTTGCGCATCGGTGATCTTCCCGCGCGCGTGCGCGCCGATCGCTTCATACACGTCCTGAATCGTCACCGCATGGCCTTCAAAGTGGCCCGGCGCGATCGACCCGCCGTAGAGAACCAGCCCGGGAATATTCAGGCGCGCCAGCGCCATTATGCCCCCCGGAATTGTTTTGTCGCAGCCCACAAGAACGATCAACCCGTCTAGAAGATTTCCGCGCGCGACAAGTTCGATCGAATCGGTGATCACTTCGCGGCTGATGAGCGACGCGCGCATTCCTTCCGTCCCCATCGTGATGCCGTCCGAAATGGAGACCGTGTTGAACTCCAGCGAAGTCCCGCCCGCTGCACGAATGCCGTCGCGAACGTGCTCCGCAAGTTCGCGCAGATGGTAATTGCAAGGTCCAATCTCGATCCAGGTATTGGCGATACCGATCAAAGGCTTGCGAAAATCGTCGTCTTTCAGTCCGACGGCGCGAAGCATGGCTCGGGCGCCGGCGCGGTGTGGTCCGTCCGTCAGGGCGGAACTGCGAGGTTTCAACGAACTGTCAGTCACGGAGAGAGTCCTCCCGGAACTCATCGTACTGCGGATACAGAAAGGGGGCCATCACCCCGTCGAGATGCTGGCCCCTCAAAATACACATCCAGTCAAGTCGCCAAACTTCATGAGAGAGTGCGAATCGAACGGAGCCTCACCCGCAGTTCACGTGGAGTTGCAAACACTATACCCCACCCAGGGCAGTAGCATGAAGCAAACCGCAGAATCAGTCAAATTAATAGAAGTGCGGTAGAAAATAAGAGGGAATTATAGAATTGTCGCAAGCCCCTGACTTCAGTCAGCGCGGGTTTCCGGCTGTTGTGGCGGCCGCCTTCCGAGTCGGGCCGTTCTTGGCTGGCGGAACTCGGCCACACAGGTAGTGGTGGGTCTCTCTTTCCGATAGGTCTCTGCCTTTCCAATAACTTGTAATGTTTCTGTCAGGAGAGCATCCAGCCCCGGAAGCTATGCATCCATTCACCAATATGACGACAAAGAGTGCAACGCATGTTCCTCACGCTACAGTCGGTCCAGTTCACCAAGAATGCACCGACGTCTTTGTGATTGGCGGGGGGCCGGCCGGCCTGGCCGCAGCCATTGCCGCCCGCCAGAAAGGCTTTTCCGTCACGCTCGCGGACGGCTCAGAACCTCCGATCGACAAAGCCTGTGGCGAAGGCATGATGCCCCCAGCGCGTGCGGCTCTCGAATCGCTGGGTGTGGAGCTGAAGCCCGAGCACGGTTATCGATTTCGTGGAGCCCGTTTTCTGCACGGTGAATCGCAAGTCTCCGCTGACTTTCCCGAAGGACAGGGAATTGGCATTCGGCGGACGCTTCTCCACCAGTTGCTGATCGATAAGGCCGAAAAATGCGGCGTCACACTCCTTTGGAAAACGCCGGTCATAGGAATGGAGGCCAAAGGTGTTCGTCTGAACGAGGGAACGGTCCGCGCACACTGGATCGTTGGCGCCGATGGTAGCGCCTCACGGGTGCGGCGCTGGGCCGACTTGGATTCCCCAGTGGTCACTGGCCGTCGGCTAGCTTGCCGCCGGCACTATCGCGTTCGTCTCTGGTCGGATTTCATGGAGATTTACTGGGGGCCGCGCGTTCAGGCGTATGTGACGCCCATCTCCTCCGAAGAGGTTTGCGCCGTGACCATGGGCGAAACAGCCGACGACGCGGACTTTGATCGAGCCCTAAGCGTCCTCCCAACGCTCCGCGAGCATCTTGCCGGCGCGCAACTCGCCAGCCGCGAACGTGGCGCAGTCTCCACCACGCAATCCCTGGCTCGCGTATGGCGTGATAACGTGGCCCTCGTCGGTGACGCCTCTGGCGGTGTCGACGCCATCACCGGAGAGGGTCTGCGGCTCGCGTTCCAGCAGGCACATGCGTTGGCCGGAGCCATACAAGCAGGCGATTTACGCGAGTACGATCGAGCTCACCGGCAACTGGCCCGGCGCCCACTCCAGATGGGGAGGCTGTTGCTGCAATTGGGCAAGTTCGACGCCATTCGCGCGCGAACCCTGCGGATGCTGCAGAATAGTCCGGAGCTGTTTGCGCGCCTTCTTGCTGTCCATCTCGGCAAAGCCACACCGGGAAGCGCGATTGCCGCGGGTGCTCAGTTGGGCTGGCAATTCCTTGCGGGGTGACGAAGGGAAACGGAAAATGCGGATATCGGGTGGAAAGTCCGTTGCGGTCGCTGCTTCGGGAATTGTGGGCATCGCGTTGCTCCTGTCGGCAGCCGCAGCTCCTCCGCGGCCGCAGTCAACTCCTCTGGCAGTTCAGGAAGTCACACTCGAGCTCGACACTTCGCAGAGCAAAGTTCACTACACCGTGGACAGCACTCTGCATACCGTGCATGGAACCTTCAATCTGAAAAAGGGCTCGGTGATGCACTTCGACCCCGTCAGCGGCAAGGCCGGCGGGGAAATCTCTGTCTTTGCCACCAGCGGAGAATCGGGGAACAGTTCCCGCGACGAACGCATGCACAAGGAAATTCTGGAAACTCAAAAGTATCCGGATGCGATTTTCCGCCCAAGCCAGGTCGAAGGGCAGGTCGCGCTAACTGGCTCATCCGACGTGAAGTTGCATGGTGTCATGCTGCTCCACGGCAGCGAACACCCGATGGTAGCCTTAGTGCACGCGGAAATCTCTGGCGGCCACTGGCAGGGAACCGCCAAGTTCGACGTCCCGTATATTCAGTGGGGAATCAAAGACCCGAGCAACTGGCTGCTGAAAGTAAAGCCCATCGTGAACATCCAGTTGGATATGTACGGCTCGGCCACCGGCGCAAATGCGAAATAAAGCCATAATGGCGCGCCCCTCTCGTGCGAAAAATCGGTTTTCGTTTGCATATCCTCGGTTCTTCCCCCAAAATCAATAGTTTGGGATACAGTATCCGCAGTCAGCTGCTGTGCCCTGTGCAGTTCTACCAATCGAAAACTGAGGAACTTCATGGAAAAGCCAAACAGTATTGCTCCGCCAAGAGGAAAACTGGGGGTGCTGTTGCCGGGCATGGGAGCCGTGGCAACCACATTCATGGCCGGAGTGGAGCTTGTCCGCCAGAAGAAAGCCATCCCTGTGGGTTCGCTCACGCAGATGGGCACTATCCGCCTTGGAAAGCGGACCGACGCCCGTTCCCCGAAAATTAAAGATTTTGTGAAACTCGCGAAGCTGGAGGATCTGGTCTTCGGTGGTTGGGATATTTTTCCGGAAAGCTCGTACGACGCGGCCGCGAAGGCCGGCGTGCTCGATCCGCACCATTTGGCGGCCGTCAAGCCGTTCCTGTCCAAGATCAAACCAATGACCGCGGCGTTTGACCACGAATACGTCAAAATGCTCGACGGAAAAAACGTGAAGAAGGGCAAAAACAAATACGACATCGCCCTCCAGCTCAAGGATGACATCGAAAAATTCAAGAAGAAGCATCAGTGTTCGCGCCTTGTGATGCTGTGGTGCGGGTCCACCGAAGTGTTCATGAAGCCTCACGAGGTCCACGAGACGCCCGAGTCCTTCGAAAAGGCCATGAAGGAAAACCACCCCGCCATTGCTCCCTCGATGCTTTACGCCTGGGCGGCGATTACCAGCGGCATCCCGTACGGAAACGGTGCGCCAAACCTGACGGTCGATATTCCCGCAATGCAGGAGCTCGCGCACAGGCACAACGTGGCGATCGGTGGCAAGGACTTCAAGACCGGACAAACTCTACTTAAGACCGTTCTTGCGCCTGCATTCAAAGCGCGCATGTTGGGGCTGAATGGCTGGTTCTCCACCAACATTCTTGGCAACCGCGACGGAGAAGTCCTGGAAGATCCCGGCTCCTTCAAGACCAAGGAAGAATCGAAGTTGGGCGCGCTGGAGTTCATCCTGCAGCCGCACCTCTACCCTGATCTGTACAAGAAGATTCATCACAAGGTTCGCATCAACTACTATCCGCCGCGCGGCGACAATAAAGAAGGCTGGGACAATATCGACATCTTCGGCTGGCTCGGCTACCCCATGCAGATTAAGGTCGACTTCCTTTGCCGCGATTCCATTCTTGCCGCCCCCATCGTGCTGGATCTCGTTCTGTTCCTCGATTTGGCGCAGCGCGCAGGAATGCGTGGCATTCAGGAGTGGCTGAGCTTCTACTTCAAATCGCCCATGACCGCTCCCCAGCTCTATCCGGAACACGATCTATTCATTCAGTTGATGAAACTGAAAAACACCCTGCGCTGGATGCAAGGGGAAGACCTGATCACACACCTCGGCCAGGAATACTACGACTAGTCCCCTTCAGAGTGCGGCTGCTCGCTTGCCTGAGCCTCGAAGGGCCGTCGCTTTTGGGATCAGAACGACGGCATCGAATTTTCAGTAGCATAGGCTTCAGCCTGTGCTCTTGGGTTTGAAGTGGACCCGTGTTTTTCTCTTCGTTGTTCTACGCTCTTTTAGGGTCCGCGGCTACCCACATGGCGATTCTGCATGTAGACTGTTGCGCCTAGGCTTTCAGCCTGTGTGCCGCAGCGTCGGCTTCACGAGGTTCGCTCCGACTTCAACCTTCCGACTACCGACTACTGACTACCGACTAAAAACTACAACCTCTCCGGAGTCTCCCAACGTCCCGAATGTGCCGACCGAAACAACGCCTCGATCACCGCCATATTGCAAATCGAATCCTCCAGAGGATTGGGAACTTCCGTATCCTCCTGGATCGCTGCCGAGAAAAGATCAGCCTGAATGGTGAATTGGTTGCAAATGGGCAGGGAATCCACGATAGCGCTGGCTCCTCCGTACAAATCCCTTCCATCGTCGATGAACAGACGTGTCGGCTTGTCCGTCGGAGCATTGAAGGGAATCTCCACATCGATGCGCCCCGTGGTCCCGAAGAATTGCATCTTCTGGTAGTACACCATCTGCGTCGAAACCGTGAAAACAGACTGGCCCATAGGAAACTCCAGGATCGCGGAGGTCAACCGGTCCGTCTTGAAGCTGGGATCGCGCTCAATACAACCGAACACGCGAACGGGCTCCTCGCCAAACACAAACCGTGACGTTTTGATGGGATAGCACCCGATATCCATCAGTGCGCCGCCGGCGGCATGCAAAATGTTTCGCGGATCGGCCGGATCGTCGTTGTAATAGCTGAAATACCCGAGGACGGACCGCAGCTTTCCGATCCTTCCGCTCTGCACCAGCTCCACCACTCGGAGCCATTGCGGATGCGTCCGGACCATGAACGCTTCTCCGATTTTGACGTGGTAATTGTCTCGCGCCTGAAGCAATCGCCGGGCTTCCACTACATTGCTGCTCAGCGGCTTTTCGCACAGCACATGCTTGCCCCGGCTCGCCGCCCGTATCGACCACTCCACATGCAAATGGTTCGGCAGCGGATTGTAGATCGCTTCCACCTCGGGGTCGTCAAACAGTTCTTCATACGAGCCGTGAACCTTGGGAATAGAAAATTTCGTGGCCACAGCTTTTGCTTTTTCCAGGGACCGCGAGCCGATCGCCACGACTTCCGCTCGCTCGCAGTTGAGCATGGCGGGCAGCACACGGCGCTGCGCGATCGACGCCGTGCTTAGAATGCCCCACTTCACCTTTTTAGTCATAGTCGCACCCGCCAAAGTATTGCAGAAACACTCGGGTAAGCCCAGTGGTGGCCGTCACGCCAGAGTGTGCAACCGCTCAGCTCGATCGCAGAAAAACAATTGAGTCACAGTAGCCGGAGGGGCAAAATTGACAAATCTCGCCAATCTCCTCAAGATAAAAGAATCCCCACAGCGAATCCCAGCGTCCAACCGATGTTGAGTTTGGGGAACTAAAGCCACGCCTCTAGGGAATTATTTGTGGATTCAATCCGCCCAGGCCTGCAAAATATATAAATGTTCATTTAAGGGGAAGACATGAAAATTGCCGTTCTTGGTGGTGACGGGTACTGCGGGTGGGCCACAGCTCTTTATCTGTCGGCGAAAGGGCACAATGTCGCGATTGTTGACAACTTCATCCGTCGGCAATGGGACCACGAACTCAGCGCCCAGACGCTGACGCCGATTCAGCCTCTCGGTGACCGCCTGCGGACTTGGGCGCGCCTCACGGGAAAGACAATCGACCTCTTCGTCGGCGATGTGGCCGATTACGATTTCCTCTTCAATACTCTGAAAAGCTTTGAACCGGAAGCGATTGTGCACTTTGCCGAGCAGCGCTCCGCCCCCTATTCCATGATTGACCGCAAGCATGCGGTCTTCACTCAGGTGAATAACGTCGTGGGGACGCTCAACGTTCTCTTCGCCATGCGCGAACTCCTTCCGGACTGCCATCTCGTCAAGCTCGGCACCATGGGCGAGTATGGCACGCCGAACATCGATATTGAGGAAGGCTACATCACCATCGAGCACAACGGCCGCAAAGACGTGCTCCCGTTCCCCAAGCAGCCCGGCTCCTTCTACCACCTCTCCAAGGTTCACGACAGCCACAACATGATGTTCACCTGCAGAATCTGGGGGCTGCGCGCCACCGATCTCAACCAGGGCGTCGTGTACGGCACAATGACGGACGAAGTGGCCATCGATGAAGCGCTCATCAATCGCTTCGATTATGACGACGTGTTTGGGACTGTATTGAACCGCTTCTGCGTTCAAGCCGCCATCGGCCAGCCTCTCACCGTTTATGGCAAGGGAGGCCAGACCCGCGGCTTCCTCGACATTCGTGATACCGTCCGCTGCATTGAGTTGGCGTGCGCGAATCCGGCCGGTCGCGGAGAATGCCGCGTCTACAATCAGTTCACGGAGCAGTTCTCCGTTCTGGACTTGGCGCACAAGGTGAAGCACGCCGGTAAGGAATTGAACCTGCACGTCGAGATCGACCACATCCCCGATCCTCGCGTCGAAGCCGAGCAGCACTACTACAACGCCAAGCATTCCAAGCTAGTTGACCTTGGCTTGCAACCTCACAATCTCTCGGATTCCTTGCTGGATTCCTTGGTGAATATCGCCGTGAAATACCGCGACCGCGTTGACCCCGCGCTGATGCTCCCTCAGGTGAATTGGCGCGAACCGCGCAACGATCGGCGTATTCAGGTCGGAATGGCCGCAAAGTCGGCCCTGGCCGGAGCTTCCGCCGAAGAAGCCTCCGTCCCCGCCAACAAAGGCCGCAAGCGCTAACCTTCGTCTTTCTACGGCGTCTTTGTAGGGCCCGCCTTCCGCTTGCCCTGTCGCGGGAAGGGAGGCGGGCCGCTCCTTCCATCCTTCTTCCACTTCTTTTTTTGTTAAGAGGTGCCCCACATGCCGATTCTGCATGTGGGCTCCTCCGTTCCTGTAGTATAGGCTTCAGCCTGTGCTTGTAGCACAGGACAATCCTTGAGCCCTGCGGCTTTTTCTCCCTGCCGCCGACGCTGTTTCCTTGCTCGCCTACTGTCCGAACACTTCTTCATCCCCTGTTGACTCTCTTTCTCCTCGCATCCTAAGATGACCACTCGGCTCCAGAATCCAGCTCCTTGCGCCCGGTGCGGAAGATGGACATTTCACATCCCGACATTGGCACGGCCTCTATGACGATGAGTCTAGGCGCCAGGCCCAGGCTCCTCCCTTTGTATCAGTTCTTCGCCGTCCTCCTTGGGCTGGCGAGCAGCCTAGCCGCTTTGCCTGTTGCCGTCCTCTCCTTCGGCACCTACGGCGTATCCTTATTACTAAGCAAAATTCCTCCGATCCGCGCCACCTACGAATTCCTCTCCCGCTCCTACGACCGCTTCATCGGTCGCCTCGGCCAAAAAGTTCTGCGCGACCCACGAGACGCGCCCGCACTGCGCCTGATGGTGTCTCTCACCGTCACCGCCGTGCCCATCTTCGTCATCCAGCTCGTCCTCGGCAAACCTCGTCTGCTCCTTATCGTTGCTTTCTATCTCTCCCTCTATGGCCTCAAGTTCCAACGATTCATACGAATGTTCAGCGCCAGCCACCTGGAGGCGCACCGCCGCAACGGCTTCTTCTCGGAGAAATACGATAAATTCTTCGGCCGCTATCTCGAATTTTTCCTCGGCTATTTCTACGGCAACATTCCCGAACTCGGTCGCACTGCCCACGTCTGTCTTCACCACCGCGAAAACGCTGGCTTCGACGATACCCGCAACACGATGGGCTACGACCGCACCAGCCGTCTCGATTTCTTTTGGTATCTCTCGGATAACATGTGGACCGTTCTCGGCCTCGCGCCCTACTTCTACTTCCGCGCCCACGGCGACGAAAAGAATCGCAAACGCATGTTGTGGGGAATACTGAGCTACTACGCCTATTTCGCCGCCGTTTTTGCGTATAGCTGGAGAATCGGCATCTTCTTTGTCCTGGTTCCGATCCTCTGCATGAATTTCATCAATGCCATTACCGCTTGGGTCCAGCACGCCTTCGGCGATCCCGAACGTCCCGAGGACTACTTCTCAAACACCGTCACCGTCATGGACGAGGTCAACTTCCTCAACGAAGGCTACCATCTCTGCCATCACCACCGTTCCAGCCTTCACTGGACTGAAATGCCCGACCACTTCGAGCGCCTTCGCGACAAAATGAAAGAATCCGGCTCACTCGTCTTCCGCGATCTCGACTTCTTCGGCCTCTTCCTCGAACTCACCGTGCTCCGCCGCCTGGACGTTCTAGCTGAAAAACTCGTTCCCTGGGAACCCCTCACCCAGGACCAGCGCCTGGCCCTCCTCACCAAACGCACCACCTCCTCCATCTCCGCCCTCCGCCCCTCCTTGTAATTGTGGGTACCGCATCACGTTCTTTTTCTCTTTTTGCTCCCATGTAGCGCTGGCTTTTACTTGTCCCGCCAGGGATGCCAGCATTATTGGCCTCCAGGAGGGCTCGACTTTAGCCGCGCCGTAACCATCCGAGACAAAATCGCACGCTGGCAACTGACCGCACCGCGCCCCACGTGTCGATCTTGCCTGTCTATTACCTTGCCAGTTTGCGCCTTCGGGAGTAGTCTCTCGGAATCGTTGTTCCTTCTACATTTCGGCGAGGCCCATCCACGTGGACACCGGCGCAGGCCGTTTGCAGGAGGTCTTACCCATGTCCGTTTCTCCCAGAGAAGTCATCCGGCGTCTCTATGCGGAATTCTGGAACGAGCGAAAGGGCGAAGTTGCCGACGAACTCGTCTCACAAAGCCACGGACTAACCAGTCCGCACATCACCGGGTCAACTGTGGGGCCGGCCGCGTACAAAAAGCAGTTGGCTGCGTTCGTCAAGGGCTTTCCGGACCTGCGGTTTAATATCGAAGACACCATCTGCGAGAATGACAAAATCGCTGTGTTCTGGACTCTTGCCGGCACACACCAGGGTGAGTTTTTGGGCGTCGCGCCAACGAACAAAACGGTTTCGATATCGGGAATCACAACGCATCAAATTACGGACGGAAAGATTCTCGAATCCCAGGCCCTCTGGGACGCGATTAGCCTCTTCACTCAACTGGGCATCGGACTGCCCATTAAGTCGGAAAAGCCCAGCGCGGGTGCTGCCGAATCCTGACCTGACGACACGTTTACGTTCTCAACCGGGTTTGCTCTGGCCCAGGCCAGTCTCGCTCTATCTCATCTGCTGCTGGTTCGAAACAGCAAAACGCCGATAAGAATGAGCAACGCAATCGCCAGGAGGGAGATCCCCACGAGGGGAGAAAGGAAGCGGTGTCCGCAATACGCGCAGACACGTGCGTTCAGACCCACGGCTTGTTGACAGACGGGGCAGATTTTCATTGCCGCAAATGTATTCCCCGCGATTCCTGGTAGTCAACAGCCCGCGCGTCACTAATCCCTTCGTCAAAGCGCGTACCTTGTCGTGCCTCTGTTAACGAGAAGAGATATATATATGCATCGGTATTGTATATTACTGGACGTAGAACACTACTATACAGCCGCTTCACCTCAGTCTGGCCGTTCCATTTTGTATTTCGCCAAGGAGTGGGCCTATGTCACGAGCGACCGCGCCGCTCGAAGATCATGCTGGATTGTTTTGTCTAAAAGCCTGTTCAGAACTACACGCTTACCGGTTCGAGGCCTGATTGCGTGCAGATCACCCAACCCGGCTCTCGTAAGAAAACCGACTCTCCGGTGTGTCACCGTACCTTGTGCTGCGGAAGTTCGCAGCTCGTGCTCATCGCTCAAGTTAATGGTTGCTTCGCTCCTCGCTTGATGTACAATGCGCCGCGCGCTGTTTCCCGTCCACTTTTCGACCAGACTCCACTTCTGCCCCAGGAAGCACGCGCTCCATACTCTGTCGCCGCCCCCAGAGATTCCTAAGGAGGTGGTCGATATGTGCACATTTGGCTTGTCGTGCCGCGTTCTTCCGCGATTGCTCGTCCTTGCTTTCCTGCTGTGCGTGGGTTCGTGCGAAGCGCAGACGAAGAAGCCGAACATTGTCTTTATCATGGGTGATGACGTCGGCTGGTCCAACATCGGCGCCTACAACCAAGGCATCATGGCCGGCCGGACTCCCAATCTGGATAAATTGGCCTCGGAAGGAATGCGCTTCACCGATTACTATGCCGAGGCGAGTTGCACGGCTGGCCGGGCCAACTTCATCACGGGCGAACTTCCCATCCGAACTGGGCTCACTACAGTAGGTCAAGCCGGCTCCCCGCTCGGGATGCCGGACGAAGCCCCCACGATTGCCACCGCCCTACGCTCCATGGGCTATGCCACCGGCCAGTTCGGCAAGAATCACCTTGGAGACCTGAACAAGTTCCTTCCAACCCTGCATGGCTTTGATGAGTTCTTCGGCTATCTCTATCACCTTGACGCTATGGAAGATCCTTGCCACCCGAACTATCCTCCGGCGTTGAAGGAAACGGTCGGGCCTCGCAACATGATCCACAGCTGGGCAACGAGTGCGGATGATCCAACGGAGCAGCCGCGTTGGGGAAAAATCGGGAAACAAAAAATTGAAGATGCCGGATCGCTTTGCCCAGAGCGCATGAAAACCGTGGATGACGAAATCCTGTCCAACGCGCTTGCGTTCGTCGACAAAGCCAGGAAGGACAACAAACCTTTCTTCCTCTGGCTCAACCCTACGCGCATGCATGTTGTCACCCACCTCTCTGACAAATACGAGAAGACGCGCACCCCGGAAAACGGGTGGTCCGTGGAAGAAGCCGGAATGGCGCAACTGGACGATATCGTCGGCTCCGTCATGCAATACCTGAAAGACAATGGTCTTGAAAACGACACCATCATTGCCTTCAGCACCGACAACGGCGCCGAGAATTTTACGTGGCCCGATGGTGGGCAAACCCCATTTGCGGGAGGCAAGGGGACCGCGCTCGAAGGCGGGTTCCGTGTGCCTATGATCATCCGCTGGCCGGGAAAGGTGCCTGCCGGAAAAGTGGAGAACGGCATCGTCTCTGGACTGGACTGGTTCCCGACATTCGTGGCCGCTGCAGGCGACCCAAACATTGTCGAAGAGCTTAAGGCTGGCAAACAGATGGGCGACCGCACGTACAAAGTTCATCTGGATGGCTACGATCAGACCGACCTGATCACGGGCAGGGGACCTTCAAAACGTCACGAAATCTACTATCTGACGGAGGGCACTGTCTCAGCAGTGCGCATTGACGATTACAAATACCGCTTCACGGATCAGCCGAATGGCTGGCTCGGTGCAACCGTCAAGCTCGATTGGCCCATTCTGACCAACCTTCGACTCGACCCCTACGAACGCACCGGCATCAACGGTTCCCTCGCCTACTACAACTGGTTCGCGTATGAGTTCTGGCGCTTCGTGTTTGTCCAGAAAGAAGTGGCCAGGGCCGCGCAGACCTTCATCGAGTTTCCGCCGATGCAGAAGGGTGCGAGCTTCAACCTGGAACAACTCAAGGAAGAGCTGGCGAAAAAAGTTGCCGCACATGCAAGTCAGTAGGTCCTTTTTGACTGGCCTCTCTTGGAACTACACCTTCAGAATCGATTGGGCCCCGGGCCCGAAGAAGGATTAGGAGGAGTTATGAAAAAGTGGATGAGCTGCGCATTGTTGGCAGTCCTTGCGCTGCCTGTTTGTGCCCAGGAAAAAGAGGAAGATCGCGTTCAAAATGCCGGAAAGGTAATGCAGGAGATTCTGAACGCGCCGGACAGCATTCCGCAGAGCGTATTGGACAAAGCGGATTGCGTGGTCGTGCTTCCTTCTGTGCTTAAAGCCGCATTTGTATTTGGCGGAAGCTATGGCCGCGGTGTTATGACCTGCCGGGGCGGCAAGGACTTCCAGGGCAAGTGGGGCGCCCCGACGATGATGGCCCTCGAGGGCGGCAGTGCCGGCTTGCAGATAGGAGGGGAAGCGACCGACTTCGTTCTTCTTCTCATGAACTCCCGCTCCGCTACGGGAATTCTCGCCAGCAAGGTCAAGCTCGGTGGCGACGCCTCTGCGGCTGCGGGTCCCGTCGGCCGCACCGCCTCTGCCGAAACGGATGCGACCATGCGCGCCGATATCTTGTCGTACTCGCGGGCTCGTGGTGCTTTCGCCGGAGTCTCTCTGGCGGGCTCAACCCTGCGGCCAGACAATGACGCCAACAAGAAACTGTACGGCAAGAAAATAGAAGCGAAGGAAATCGTCTTGGACGCTGCGGTGCCACCACCGCCAAGCGCGTCCACGCTCATTTCCACTCTGGACAAGGCGTCTCCCGTCAACAAATCAAAACCCTAGTCCAGCGGCAAGCACCTGTACTCACCGGTCACCCGGATCAGCATAGGTACCGGAGGAATGAACCTGCGTCTCCTCGCATTCATCACCCTCTAACCGAAACAGGAATTGTGCCTCTCTCTTCTCCGGGCGTAGTATCCTGATTGTGAGTAGGAGGGTTGCATGGAACCTCTCATCCCACCCTCGGTTGTCGCCCCAAGGCAGAGCCTCGCGCCGGCATGGGCATTGGTCTTGGCCATTCCCGTTCTAGCGGCTCTATTTACAGCCCCGGTGTTCTCTCAGGCGCCTCCGGCTCCAGCCCCATCGATCGTGGACGCCGCGCGCGTCGCTCGCGAACAGCAATCGAACTCCGCGGCCCGTCCGAAAGTCTTCACCAACGACGACCTCGCCCCGCAACCTCCCACCCCGCCCGTGGAACCGTCCGCGCCCTCCGCTCCTGCGCCGCCGGGCGCCCCGCAACCGCCCTCGCCTCCGAACGCACCCGAGGCGGCCGTACCCGAAAAAGCCGGCTGCGATAATCCCAATGCCGAGGCAATCCAGCTGGAGCTTCAGGCCACCGAGGAGGAACGGGATCAGCTTCGCAATGAGCTTTCTCCTCAGACTAAGGTCATAACAGGCAACAACGTCGACATGACAAACTTCAAGCCCGGAACCTCGGGCGTTGACTTGGGCTCTCCTGCCTTATTGCAATCGCAGCCGCAGGCCCCTGGGCGCGTGGACGAAGTCATTCTCAACCAGAAGATTGCGTCGCTGAAGGAAGCCTTGCACATTGCGTGCGGCTCGGAGGAAGACGCCCAGGCCCAGCGCGATCTCTATTCCGCTCAGCAAAGGCTGAACTGGTTGCAGCAGGTATTCTCTCTGGACCGTGCCGCCTACTATTCCAAGCCAGACTACTCCGGTGACACCGAGGGCAAAGCCAAGCTCGATGCCGAGCAGCAGGAGATCGACTCCTTGCAGTCGGAAATAGAGCGCCTGAAGAGCGAACTCGCCGCCCCGAAAACAAATCAATCTTCCCAATGAAAGTCTCGCCCGTTCTTGTCCAGCCGGGTTTTGCTCGGAAGGCCTACAAGCTGTCGACTTTGCGGGCCACGCTTGGACGATAGCTGGAGACGAGTCGGGCAACCACCACGGCAACGAAGAAGATCCCTGCCATGCTTTCGAGCGCGGCGATCACGCGCACGTAGGGATTTACTGGGACGATTCCCCCGTAGCCCACGCTCGTTAACGTGACCATGCTGAAATAGAGAAGTGTTCCGCTCTGCGTCGGTAGAATAGTCTGGTTGAAGGGATGGTCAATGAAACGGTTCAGAATCCAGTAGAGTTGAGAAAAGGCCGTCGCAATCACCAGATAACTGATGAACGCCTCGGCGATCGCGCTTCGTGTGCTCTGCAATCTGGTATGAAAATCATCGAAGATAGCCCACAACACCGAGCACGAAAACGCCAGCCCGATGATGGGAGATAGATGTGAGTAAAGCTGGTGGCCGTTGGCAAAGGCTTCGATGATCCTAGTGACCATCCAGATTGCCGCCAGGGGTAGCACCGTCCAACGCACCAGCGCACGGTTCGCCAGGTAGCGAACACCCGTGACCACGATCAACAGCAGGGAAAGTCCCAGCAGTACCCCAGCTCGAGGGTGGGTGTCTGCAAACGGCGACGCGAGCATCTCAGCCACCAGGGTCCACATCAATGCTTCCATGCGGTGCCGGGAAACAAAATCCGAGAATCTCGATCTGTGCCACATACTTCGCTCCGTCATAAATTCCATCATTCTTTTTCCAGGGCCCCACCGCGAACGGGAAACGCAATTTACCTCGCGTCTCCCGTTTTCTTTTTGCGCCGAAAACTACTCCACCGGCGACCAGTTTTCGTCCGGGTTGTATTCCTGTATTGACGCCGCGAGTTTGGTCGTGTCCGGACCGAAGTCACGCTCATACACGATGCCGTCACGCCTGATCACGAAAGTCATGATTCCTGTTTCGGCGTACCTCACGGGAGTGGCGAGAATGGCGAAACCGCCCGTCATTTTTCCATTGGCGATGTAGTTCATCGCGCCGCCGCTGGCGTCATCGCCCTGGGCGGTGAGAATGCGCAAGCTGTACCCATCGATGACGAACGGCTGGTCCGAGGAATAGGAAGCGAGCGAACTCTTCGGAAACTTGCTGAGGTGCCCTAGGGGGCTGGCAACTCCGGCTTCGTCCATCGGCCAGTAGAGTCCGTCTTGCTTCCCGGATGTGCTGACGATGCGCTGCGCATACTCCGGTGTGTCGCCGCTGCTGGCGAAGTAGAACTCCTCCGCATTCGCCAGCGCCGAGCACGCATCAATGGCCAGCAATTCGTTCCTCCCGATTTCGCGAGCGCGGATTTCCTCCGCTCCCGCCGCGCCGTCGAAGTACCACTGGCCAGCCGGGTTCTTTGCAAGGGGCACGGGGAACGGGAAGTTGTCGGCGCCGATGTAGAGCACGCGGGTGCCATCGCTCATGTCCACCCACCGGTTCATCTGCTGGTATTTGGAAACGAAACTCTCCATCGCGGCCTCGTCAGATTCGGAATCGCCGCTGGTGATCAGCGCTTTCGCCTGGCCGCCGAGCACGGGCACGAGCGCGTTCGGATCGTCTGTCTTCGCAGCCTGATTCAAGGCAGCCGCTGCTTTCTCGGGCGACGAGAACGTCGCCTGGGTGGCAGCCTTGCTGTTGCTGGATTCGACTTCTTGAATCTTGAATGCCATGCCGGCGATGGCCACACTCACGAGAAACAGCCCGCAGATCATTACAAGTTCTTTCCATTTTTTCGTCTTGTTCACATTCGAGGTCATTTTCAATCTCCTTTACTGTTCCGCTCTCCCTTTTCCATCCCGTGATTTCGATTGATGCTTAACGTCGGCGCCCGCCGCCGGAAGAATGATGCTGAGCAGGTGCGTGCTCTCGCGCCATGTGTTGTTGAGGACGCCGTCCGGCCATGCTTTCGCGGCCTCGCCGGCTTTCCATTCGGTTCGCTGTGCCGTCGCCACTCATGCGAGAGCGGTCTTGGTTCCAGCCGCGGTTGCCAGAGCTGTCGCTCGCGCGCTGGGCTCCCAGGTTGCTCGTCCCGCGGTTGCTGGCTCCGAGGTTACTCGACGCAAGGTTGCTCGGCGCGCCATGCTGCACCCCACCGGTGTTATTCATCCCGTTGCTATAACCCCCAGCTGGCGCCACGCCGGGTCCGTTCATCCCCGCATTGGGATTCTGTACGCCGCCGTTGCCGCCGATTAAGCCATGATTCCCGTTATCTCCGCCATTTGGCTGGTGCGCTGGACCCGTTCCAGGAACATCGGAGTGCCAGCCGCCGTTGGGGCCGTAATAACCATTCGGGTGGTATCCGCCGTTCGGGCCATAGTGCGTATCTTCACCTGGGTGATAGCCCGGGCTGGGGTGATAGTAGCCATTCGGGCCAACATATCCATGGGGACCATAGGGGGCGGAGCCGCTGGGACCGGGGCCCCAGGGGTGATAACCGTTATAGTTCGTATTCCGCCAGGTGTTGTTGCTGATGTAGGTGTTGTGGTTGTAGATGATCGTGCTGCCGCCACCGCCTCCACCCCAGTTGCACGCCCAAGCGCGCCAACCCCAGCCAAACCCGCCGCCGACGGCCCAGCCTCCCCCGCCGCCAAAGAACCCGCCAATCGAAACTCCGACGCCGAAGCTCACTGCCGGCGTCGCAAGCACCACAGGCGGCGTATAGAACGGCACGACAAGGGGCGCGCCGTAGACGATCACCGGGTTGTATTGCGGAACGTAAACCACCTGTGGATTCGCGGGCTGAATCACGATGACGTTGGGCGACTGCTGCGTGACAGTTACCTGCGACGTCGATTGCAATGTGCCTGCTGCTTGCGCCTTCGCGCGCATCGCTTGCACTGCGGCCATCACGTCCGATTGCTGATTGTGAAAGGCCTGGCCGAGGCTGGAAGTCCACGCCAGATTCTTCGCCAGGTTATCCAGCACGGTCGGGAACTGCGTCAACGCCTTCACGCTGGGATCCCAGCTCTGTTGGTCGACCGCTTGCGCCAGGGCCTCGCCGGTCAGATTGGAATTTTGGTGCAGCCAGTAATCCGCAATCGCCACCTGATCCGGAAACGTCGACGCCGCCAGAATCTGTGCCACTAGTCCGTCCGGATAGAGCGCGATGGGCGCAACCAGCGCGTTCAACTGATCGGAAGACTGCGCCGACGGAACCGGTGCGGGAGCAAGACTGCTTTGCCCTACGTCCGCCGTCCCTGAACTCGTCCCCGAATAGGAAGCAGTCTGCGGCACGGGCGCGGGAGTTTGTGTCGTGTCCTGCGTCTGTGTTGTGTACTGCGCTGGTGCGGCTGCGGTCGGAACCAGCACTGGCTGGGAGTAACTTACCGCCGGCGCCGCTTCCGCGCCGCCTCCGGATGTGCGCATCGCCTGCCACGGGGCATGTTTGCCGTGCAAACCGAACGTTCCGCTCATATTGTTTCCGTAAATCTGTCCGCGAAACGTAAGGACGTTACGGGTCACCGTGCTGAATCGAATGTGATGTGCATCCACTTCTCCTTGAATGGGGCCGGATTGGTTTGGGCCTTCGAAGTACCCTGTGATCCTGTTGCCGTATTGGGCGATCTGCACGTGCTTCACAACTGTCTCACCGGTCTCGATGTTCGACGAGTAGATCGTCCAGTTGCCCTCCACGTCGTCCGGCGGTTGCTGAGCAAACGTGGGAGACGCAAAAAGCAGCGAGACGAGAGAAAAAGTTGCCAGGGTCAGGATCGCGTTGGTTTTCTGCATAACATCCTCCGACTGTCTGGTCCGCGACTTGTTTTTTGGATTTGTCGCTTGACCTGGGAAATTGCAAGGGGCGAGCCAAAACCAAATCCTTGTCTTGCAGGAGCTTGCGACCGCTTGGCGTCCCCGGGCGCTCGGAAATTCACGAAGTCTCGGGAAAAGCGGCGCGGGACGGGCGGGCAAATTCCGCTTTGGTGTAGAATCAGGCGATTAATGGGGTGCTTATTGCTGGCCGAACCCCTTCTTACCTTGGCTGCACAGGTGGCTGGCGAGCACCGCGCAAGTAACGTTCTCATCGCCACCGTTCGCGGGCTCGCGGCTCAGCCGGGCGTTGCTCTGGTTCGTATCTGGCTCCTCGGTCTCGGTGATCTTTGCAATCAGAATTGCGTCCTGCGCCGCGAATGTCCGGATCAGACCGAGTGCTTTCACTTGGTCGCCAGCGCAGGGTCTGCTAAAGACATCACCGAGGACTGGTCGTCGATTGAGGGGCGCTTTCAGCGCATTCCCAAAGGCTATCGCAAGGTAGGTGTCATCGGCACAACCGGCGATTCCATCCTCATCGAAGATGTCTCTCGCGACAACCAGTGGATCGCCGATTCCGCCTGGGCACAAAAAGAGGAGATTCGCGGTTTCGTCGGCCATCCCCTCGTCTCACGTGGAAAAATCATTGGCGTTCTGGCAATTTTCAGCCGCGAACAACTGACTCAACAGGACTCAAACTGGCTGCGCATGTTTGCGGACCAGGCCGCGGTCGCCATCACGAACGCGGAAGCATTTGAGCTTCTCCAACGCGCCCAGGCGGCAGAGCAGAAGCGTTCCCAGGAACTCAAACAGGTGATCGACGTAGCTCCGATGCACATGTTCATTTGGGAGGCGAACGCCAACGTATCCTATGGAAACCGTGCGGCGCATGACTTCTTCGGGCATATTCCACCAAAACCACCCATGGAGTTCCTGGACCTGGTGGCGCATCCGGAGGACGCGGAAGCGCTCAAGAAGGGAATTAAGGACGCCATGGCGCGTGGCGAACCATTCGCCATGGAAGTGCGGATGCGCCGCCATGATGGGGAGTACTGCTGGTTTCTCTATCAGTTGAGTCCGATTCGCGACGAGCAAGGACGGATTGGCCGTTGGTGTGGTGTGCGGACGGACATCGATGCCCGGAAGCGGGCTCAGGATCGCACGCAACGCGAAAATCTCGTGCTTCGCGAAGAAGTCGATAAGGCCTCGATGTTTGAGGAGATTGTTGGCGCCTCGCCGGCCCTTCTGGCCGTTCTGAAGCGCGTCTCCAAAGTCGCTCCCAGCGATTCCACCGTCCTCATCACCGGCGAAACCGGCACCGGCAAGGAACTCGTCGCTCGTGCCATTCACAAGCGTTCACCGCGCGCCTCGCGGGCCTTTGTGAGCGTCAATTGCGCCGCCATTCCTCGCGATCTGATCGCCTCGGAGTTGTTCGGTCATGAGAAGGGCGCTTTTACAGGAGCCCTCCAACGACGCTTGGGTCGCTTCGAACTCGCCGAGGGCGGCACCATTTTCCTCGACGAGGTTGGTGAATTGCCCCCGGAGACCCAGGTCGCCTTGCTTCGCGTTTTGCAGGAGCGCGAATTTGATCGTGTCGGGGGCAGCCGTCCGATTCGCGCGGACGTTCGTGTCATCGCTGCTACGCACCGGGACGTGCCCGCTGCCGTCGCAGCCGGCACGTTTCGAAGCGATTTGTTCTACCGCATCAACGTTTTCCCTGTGGAAGTGCCGCCCCTTCGGGCGCGAAAGGAAGACATCCGCCTGCTGGTGGAATACTTTATCGACCGCTACGCCAGCAAGGCCGGAAAAAAGATCAAAAGTATCGACAGGCAAAGTCTGGCGCATCTGCAATCCTATTCCTGGCCCGGCAACATTCGTGAGCTGCAGAATGTTATTGAGCGCTCCGTGATTGTGTGCGACTCCGAGGAATTTTCCGTCGACGAGAGCTGGCTCACCGTGCGGACGGGCTCGCCCCGGCCCTTACGGAAAGATCTCGTCGATCAGGAAAAAGAACGCATCGAAAACGCTCTGGCCGAATCCAAGGGCCGCGTTTCCGGGCCCTCCGGCGCGGCATCCCGCCTCGGAATACCTGCCTCCACGCTCGACTCGAAGATCAAATCGCTCAAAATTGATAAGCGCCGCTTCCAAACCCAATAAAGCCACTCATCCTTCTCACGAACTTCCGTGAAATTCCGAGGCCCTCGGCCCCGCCTCTCCCGGCAACCTCTTTCCCTCCTGCAGCTTATGTTTTGGTCCATCCCGTGCTCCTTTGTTAACGGACTTGGGCAATCTCTTTCGACGAGACGGCAAGAGGTGCGCGGAAACGGAAAATCGGAAACACTGAGGACATTAGGTTCATGTGGAAGATCAAGAAATTGGTGGACGGTCAATTCGTCGTGCTGGTTCTCAGCGGTCGAATTCAAGGAGAAGAACTGGCCGAGTTGCAAAAGGCTCTTGGCCCGGAACACGAAGGTCATGTTGTAACTGTGGATTTGGAGGCGGTGCGGCTTGTGGATCAAGCCACGGTCGCCTTTTTGGCGTTTCGGGAAGAGTGTGGCACGCGCCTGTTAAATTGTCCTGCCTACATCCGTGAGTGGATATCACGAATAAACTCCGCCCGAGTCTGCCTGGAAGATTCTGACTCCCCGCAGGCCTCGTAAACGGTATCCTCCTGTCACGTCCCGCAGCTTATACGACCCCTTCCTTAGCTCTAGCCAACTCAGTCCCATCGCTGTTAGGATTTTCCATCGCTCCAAGCGAGCGTGTCTACGCGATGCCTCGTTCCTTGAACCAGCACCGGCAGGACAGTTCGCCCAAGCACCCTCGCGCGTCGCGCGATTCCGCCTGCAGAGCCGTCATTCTGATCTCCCTTTGCTTCTTCCTTTGTGGATGCCATACGGGCAGAGCCACGAGCGAACCCTCCATTGAATTCAGCAAGATTCCTCCCGCGGCCGAAGGCGGCCGGGAGCGTGTCGACAGCATCGCCGGGCGTGTCATTGGTGCTCGTCCAGGGCAACGGGTTGTCGTCTACGCAAAGAGCGGCCCGTGGTGGGTGCAGCCATGGCCGGATCAAGCGTTCATCGAGATTAAGAGCGAGGGTGACTGGAGCACCTCAACCCACCTCGGCTATGAGTACGCGGCGCTCCTGGTAGAGCCGGCCTACCATCCGCCGCCCACCATGGATGTTGCCCCCACCAAGGGTGGTTCTGTGGTCGCTGTGACCATTGCGAAAGGTGTGGGATCCCTGCCGCCCATCCCCACCAAGTCGATCCATTTCAGCGGGTACGACTGGAAGGTCCGCACAATTTCTAGCGATCGGGGAGGTTTGAACAATCTATTCGATAGCGACAACGCTTGGACCGACCCCAGCGGAGCCCTGCATCTCCGGATAACCAAGAAGGGGGGCAGGTGGATGTGTTCAGAAGTGGATCTCACCCGCAGCTTGGGCTACGGATCGTACATCACTGTGGTCCGGGACACTTCCCATCTGGAACCCGCCGCCGTTCTGCAGTTACTCACGTTCGATGACTCGGGAGGCGCTCAACATTTCCGCGAGATGGACGTCGAGGTTGGCCGCTGGGGCGAAGCAGCGCGGAAAACCAATGTGCAATATGCCGTCCAGCCATTTTACGTTCCTGGAAACGTCGCGCCTTTCACGGAGCCATCCGGCACTTTGACGCACCTGTTCCGTTGGGAACCGGGCACTGCAAGTTTTGAAACGGTTCGCGGTTCTTCCTTACGTCCCGGAGCGCTTGTGATCTCTCAGCACGTTTTCACTTCTGGCGTGCCCTCCCCCGGCCAGGAGTCATTTCAATTCATCTTTTACGTCGTTGCCAGTGATAAGACGCCAATGCAAAAAGAATCTGAGGTTGTTATCGAAAAATTTGAATACCTGCCTTGATCGGCCCTCCAAGATGGTCAAGTAGTCTCCAAAATTCGCCGGGACGCTCAATGGGCGCTTCCTGCTTTGTGCGGGTTCGCCAAAAAGAATCGCAGACTTTCGTTGCCGTGATGCACCCTATCCACATGCTCAAAAGAACCGTCCAGGTCATATTGCTTATTCTCTTGTGCGGGGCAGCTGTTTCCCCCGGCTTTTCCCAATCCAGCCAGGATCTGCAGAATTTTCTCAGCCAGACCATAAAGCTGAGCCAGGACCAGATCGCATCGATACGCAATGGCCAGCCCTATGCCACAAATCTCCAGTCCCGGACCCCTGCCGAAATCTTTGTCTTTGGTGTGATCTATATCAACGCCTATCCCGAAGACTATGTGAAGTACGCTGGCGACTTTAATCGTCTCCGCAACGTTCCTGGTTATCTCGCAATCAAACCCCTCAGCAATCCGCCGGAACTCTCCGATCTACAGGGCTTTGGTCTTGGCAGTGACGATGTTCAATCCCTTCAGAAATGCCAGCCCGGCAATTGCACCGTCCAGCTCCCGGGCAGCACCATGACCGCTTTGCGTCAGTCCATTGATTGGTCCGCCCCGGATGTAGTCGGCCAGGTCAACCAGTATCTTCAGAAGTATGCGCTGGAAAGATTGCAGCTCTATCTCAAACAGGGCGACCAGATTTTTGACGCTGTCTACAACGACAAAAAGCAGCAAGTGAATGTAGCCGATCAGTTTCACTACATACTCGGCAATGCGAAAGCTCTGCCCGAGTATCTCCCCGATTTCTACAGTTACATCCTCAATTTCCCGAATTCCAAGCCGGCCAATGCGGAAAGCAGTCTCTATTGGGACAGTGTGAAATTCGGCCTGAAACCTACCTTGCGGATCGTCCAGGTTTTTACAATGACCGGAAAGAGTCCCCAGGAAGCCGCCTACGTAATTGCGGAAAAACAACTCTACTCCAGCCACTATTTCGAAACTGCCCTGGATCTCACGTTTTGCATTTCTGGTTCTGGTGACCCGAAGCAAAAAGGATTTTATCTTGTGAAAGCGATGGGATCAGAGCAGGCTGGCTTGACCGGATTCCAGGGCTCTATCATTCGCCGCGTCGCTGTCGGCCATTCCGTTACCGATCTCCAAAAGTCTCTGGCCGTGTTCAAGAGCGACTTGGAGGAGCAGCACTAGGCCAAAGAAGCCCGGGCAGGTCACGACGCGCTTTGCTACTTCTTCTGTTTTTCCACCAATACTTCCACTTCTCCGGACTCTTCTCTCACCTTCGCGCTTCCGCATGTCGTCGGTTTTCCACTTGCATCGAACCGGCACCCGTATAGTCCCGGCTTCGTCTCTCCACATTGACCCGCTCTCACCGCCACCACGAACCATCCCGAACCCACCGGCCTTCCGTCGGGATTCCCCTGTGCGTAAATCCCCATCAATACATCTCCGTTTTGTGAGGTACCATCCGTGCACTTGTAATCGTCTTGCCTGTACGTGTACAAAATCCCGCGCTTCTTATCGAACAGAAACTGGTTGTCCTCTTCCACTCCATCCGCGTCGATGTCTACGAGGTCCGTCCAGTACGCCGAAGGTTCGGACGCCTTCACCGACACCGCCGCCGTTCCAATTGTTGTTTTCTGTGTCTGATTTTTTGCTGCCGGGCTCGGCGCAGGATTCGCCGCCTTCGCCGCCACCGCGGGACCCACATTCACCGTTGGCACTGGCATCGGGCCCGGTGGCAGTCCTTGCCCCGACGCCAACGCCGCCATCACAATTCCCGCCCCAGCCCACTCTCGCTTCATCGAAACTCCTCTCGCACCCATCGGTCGGCCATCATCCTGTGAACTTTGCCTCCCTGTCAACAAACCACCTTAGCCTCTCACTGACTTCCGTCATCCCGAGCGGAGTCCGCGGAGCGAGGGCTTGCCCTGAGCGGTGTGAAGGGATCCCTCTTCTCTCAACCTGTCAACTGTAAACCGTAACTGTGAACTCCATCTTACGGGCACTCCGTTTTTGCCCTTCTTGTAGCATAGGCTTCAGCCTGTGCTCTTGTTCTTTTCTTTATGGGTTCGGAGCTTCAGGTTCGACATTCCGAAACTGTGGATCTTACACTGTCAACCGAAACTTCCTTCCTCGCTACTTCACAAACCCTCGCACCAACTCCGCTATCTGATCCGCCGCCGTGTCCAGCGCAAAATGGCCGCCGTCGACAATATGCACCTGCGCCTTTGGTACGTCCCGCCGATAAGCCTCCGGCTCCGATGGGTCAAACGAAAGCTCATACTTGCCCCAAATCACCAGCAAACGCGGCTGCTTCTCGCGCATCCACGTCTGCCACTTCGGGTAGTTCTCCACGTTGGTGCGATAGTCATAGAACAGATCGCTCTGAATCTCCGCCTGTCCCGCCTGGTTGAGAAAATAAAACTCGTCGGTCCAAAGGTCCGGGTTATATCGTTCCACATTCGGATCGCTGCCCAGGTGCCGCGTCCGCGTCGTCGCCAGTGACAGCAGGTTTATGCGAAGGGCGCTCTCGTTCGCCGCGCGATCCGCCCAAAACGCTCGCCGCGTTTTCCAATTCGCTCCCAAGCCTTCGTTGTGCGCCACGGCGTCCTGCACAATCAGTGCTTCAATCCGCTCCGGATGCGCCAGCGCCATCCGAAAGCCCACGGGGCCGCCGTAATCCTGCATGTAAAGCGTATAACGCGAAAGCCCCAGCGCCTCCGTGAAGTGATTCATGACCGCGGCGATGTGATCGAACGTGTACGCGAATCTCTTCGGGTCCGGCCAATCGCTGTGTCCAAAGCCGGGGTAATCAGGCGCGACGAGGTGATAGCGGTCGGAAACCCGCGCATACAAAGGCTCAAACATCCGTGACGAAGAGGGAAGTCCGTGTAGCAGCAGAAGCGTCGGTGCGTCTTTCGGGCCGGCCTCTCGATAAAAAATCGATAAGCCATCGACCGATACCGTGCGATAAGACGTCGCGTGTTCCACAAGGGGCTCCTTTCCGTGCGTTTGTGCCAGCGAAGGCAAAGATCCAAGCATCACAGAAGCCACCAACGCCGCGCGCAGAACCTGCCTCATGGAGCCTCCCTTAACCTTCCACTTCGAAAATGAGTTCCAGTTCCACAGGAGCCCCAAGGGGAAGGCTCGCAACTCCATAAATCATTCGGCACGGATTTTTGTCTTTCCCGAAAACATCCTGCAGCAACTCGGAGGCACCGTCCGCAACCTTTGGTTGCTCGCGGACATCTCCCGACGTGGCCACCGATACCCCAAGCCGGACGACCCGCGTCACCTTGTCGAGCGATCCCAAGTGCTGCCTGGCGACAGCCAGGCCATTCAGCGCCGCCAGGCGGGCCGCTTTGCGCCCCGCTTCCACGTCCAGCTCTCCGCCGAGGCGTCCAACAAACTTCGCCCCGCGCCCTTCCGTTGGTAACATCCCGCTCAAGAAAAGCAGATTTCCCGTGCGCACCGCTTCCGCATAGATGCCGAACGGTTCCGGCGCCGCCGGAAGCAGGATGCCAAGTTCTTTCAATCGCTCCTCGGCGCTGGCAGGCCGGAAGCCTTCTCGCGTCACCATCTGCCTGCGTGTGCTCCTCCATCTACGTGCAAGGTCTCGCCGGTCGTAAACGTGGCGTCTGTCAGGAACAAAATCGCGTCCACAACTTCCTTGATCTCCCCCATCCTGCCGAGAGGGTGCAATCCCTTCAGCCCCTCATGCGTCTCCGGTTCATGCATCGGCGTTTTGATGACGCCCGGCGAAACGGTGTTCACGCGAATCCCGTCCTTTGCATATTCCATGGCCAGCGCTCGTGTCACCGCATTCAATCCGCCCTTAACCATGATTTGAACCGCGGCGTTCACGCCCGCAATCGGCCGGTCAACCAGCGTAGTCGACACGTTCACGATGCTCCCGCTCTTCTGCTTCAACATCTGCTTCACCGCTAGCTGAGTGACATACAGAAAGCCGCCAAGCGTCGTGGAGACCAAAGCGTCGAAATCCTCGGTCGTGTATTCCGTGAACGGTTTCGGAATAAAAATGCCCGCGTTGTTGATCAGCACGTCTGCCCGCCCGAATGTGGACACCGCCGTATCCACGATTTTTGCGGCAGTTTTCGGATTGCCGATATCCCCATCGATCAGCGCAAGCTCCGCCGACGCCGGGAACGGATTCGCCTTCGTAATATTTCGCGAATTCGCCACGACGCAATACCCGCGCCTCAGAAACGCCTCCACCACTCCCGCGCCGATCCCTTGCGAAGCGCCTGTCACAATCGCTGTCTGTCGCTGACTCGCCATTTTGGTTCTTTCCTCTTTAGGTTTCGGTCGCACACGTTTTACAGCTTGCTGAAAAACGCTGCTCCTTGGGACGTGGGGGCTCTCAGCCCCCGCGCAAGTCGCCCCGTGTGGCTCCTAGGTTCGGGAGGACGCAGCCTCAGCGTCCCGTAGGCGGGCCCCGGAACGTTCTTTATGTCGGTCTTTGGATGCGCGAGCAGAGGAAAGGGACATCTCTTCCGAAAAGGGAATTCGCCGCGTGCCCACATGCCGCCTTCGCATGTGGGGTCTTAGGGACCGCCTTTCGAGGCGGTCCCCTCTTTACTTCCGACTTCTAACTTCCCAACTTCCCTAAAAATCTAACCGCAGCGCCACTTGTCCCGTTCGGTTTCCCCCAGCGCCTTGTGGCAGGGCAGATTGCAGAACCCCGAAATTGCTCGGGTTACTCACGTTTGTCGCTGGTGGAGCAAAATTTGTGTGGTTCAGTATGTTGGTAAAGGAAGCTTCAAAGCGCAAGCGAACTCGCTCCGTAATCTGGAAGTGCTTGGCCAAGCCAGCGTCCACATCAATCATTCCCGGACCCTGCAGGATGCCTAAGCCGCAACTGCCAAACCGGCCCGCGCCGGCAGGCGTCGGGGCGAAGGCATTGATGTCAAAAAAAGCCCGGGAAGTCTGGTTTGAAGGGATCGGATTTCCTATGCAGTCTGGACGCGCAACTGCGCCTCCGCCAGACCGAACTACCATGTTCGTGTTCGACTGATCGTAGATCGGGCTAATCGTCGGTGTGAGCCACTGTCCAGTCTGGATTGTGGTGATCGTGCTTACGCTCCACCCTTCCAAGACGGCCTTCAGAAAGCGCGAGCGGTCGCTCTTGAAAGGCAATTGATAAATGCCCGTAAGCAGGAGCCGTTGGCGCGGTGTTGCCACAACGTTGCCTCGATCCTGCCGTAGGTCGAAGCGATTGGCGATTTCGATCGCGTACGGTTCCTCGCTTGCGAAAGTTGTGGGCGCGTCGCTGCCTTGCGCGTCGCTGATATTTTTCACCCAGGCGTAGCTCGCCTGGAAAGACAAGCCATGAGAGAATTTTTGCTCCACTCCCGCCTTCATCCCTTGATAACTTGCATTGCCTCCGCTCTGTGAGGACATCAAGAGAAGCCAGTTCTGATAGGGGGCTCGTGGGTCAACAAATGCCCCCGCGGGCACGGTGTAAGGAGTCGTGCTCGCAGGAATTTGATTCAAGTCAACTGTGAACGGCAAGCGGTATGAAGACATGCCGACGTAGCTGACCCGGACTATGGCATTAGGGGTAATTTGCCGTTCAACCGTCAGATTCCATTGTGCCGATTGCGGGTCTCGCCACTTCGGATCATTGGCCTCCTCCAGGCTCCCTCCGCCGTATGTGATCGAAGATATGGACGGAGCCGTCTGCGGAAACTGAAACTGTGGCGCGCCGTTGGAAATGGAATTTACATTGGTGATCAAATCCGACGTCGGGTTCCCAGCATTGTTCCAGGACATGGGTCCCAGACTGGTCGTTGTGAAGATGCCGAACCCGGCGCGAATGACCGTCTTGGTATCTTTGAATGGTCGGTACGCCACACTGATTCTCGGGTCAAAATTTCGCAGATAGAGCTGCCTCAACCCTTGCGTAACCCCCGCTTGGCTGGCCGTTTTCACATTGCTGCATTGCAGGGACGTATTTCTCCCGGCAAGTGAACAGGCGTTGAATGACTCCAAGAACCCCTGGTATTGCGCCTGCAGGTCGGAGTTATTCGCCACCGTCTGTAAGAACTGATCCGGAATCAGCACGCTGTTGGTTCGAGGATCGAAGCTGGCCAGGTCGCCAATGGTTTCGTTAAAGGGGGGAAGCAGCTCCCAGCGCAAGCCGAAGTTCACCGTCAGATGGCTGTTCACCTGCCATGAGTCCTGACCATAGACGCCATACTGAGTCGTGCCCGCGTTAATTTGCGGACAGGTAACCGCGAAGAAAGATTGCTGCGGCAGACCCAACAGGAAGTCCCCGAAAGAGTAGTTCGTGAACAAACCCGGACTGAAGGTAAAGTTGCCAAAGTCATCGGAGGGCACGAAGAACATCACCCCGCTGTAACTCACCTTGCGCACGTCCACCCCAAACCGCAGCGTGTGGTTATGCACGATATAGGTGAAGTTATCGGTGAATTGCATGTTCTTGGAAATCGTCGTCCCAGTCCGATCCTGACCGATAGATGAGAATGTGCCGTCCGTGAACATGAACGTCGGGAAGGCGTTGCCCGTGGGATGCTGGGAGATATTTATGCCCTGCAGGCCAAGTTGACTGATGGCAGAACTGCCTTGAATCGGGAAATTGTCATTTTCATGAAAGTTCGTAAATCCAAAGCGAAATTCGTTGACCAGATTCGGCCGGATCACGTAGTTGTAGGAAACCAGGAAGCTGCGATTCTGCTCCTTGGCCACCACGTTCGGAAGAAACTGACCCGCTGGCGCTCCCATCGCGCCCTCGTTGTAAAGCGCATCTTTCCAGCTATAGCGGGCGTAGATCTGCTGCTTTGGGGTGATGGTTTGATCCACTCTGACGTCCCACCCATTCGTATTGGAAGGGATGGGAACTAAAGTCTGATAGTTATACGACGGGTTGGCCACGCCGAGGTTCGCGTTCGGAAGCGGATAGTAGTTCAAAAGAGCCTGAGCGACGGGATTCACGCAGTCCTGTGGATTGCTGCAGGCGCTACCACTCGGAATCGTGTTGTTGTGATAGGGCTGACCGGTGAATGGATCCATCAAGGCCCCTGCCTGTTGTTGGAGTACGAGAGCGCTCAGATCACCGCTTCTTTCCGCTTGCGTTGGAACCAGGAGTTGTTCCGGAGCGGACGTATGTCTTCGGTTTCCCTCATAGTCGAAGAAGAAAAATGTCTTGTCTCTTCCGTTGTAGAGTTTCGGAATGGACACCGGACCGCCAAGGCTGCCCCCAAAGGTATTGAAGTGTTTGGGAGCCTTCTCGGTAAAGTTCAGAATTTTGGCATCCAGGGCGTCGTTTTGCAGATACTCGAACGCACTGCCGTGGAACTGGTTGGAGCCGCTCTTCGTTGTAAACGTCACGTCACCGATCTGCGCGAACTCCGCATTGTTGTTGAACGCGGTGACGGCCATCTCCTGAATCCCTTCCGTAGAGGGATATGCGTCTTGCAGCGCGCCGTTTTTCAGCACATTGGCCGTCGAGATTCCATCCACGGAGAAGCCTGTCTGGGCCGACGTCGCGCCAGCCACAGCGATATTCCCCTGAGTGTCTTTCACCACGTCAGGAGAAACAGCCAGGGCAGCCAATGGACTGCTGGATACGGCTCGCGAATTCAAAGGCAATTGAGTGATGTCGCTGTTGAGCTTCGAATCGGCGAGCGTGGCGTTTTCCGTGTTCACAAGGGCAGCGGTATCGCTTACTTCTACCACCTGATTCTGCGACGCCAGGGCCAGCTTCACGTCTACCCGGAGATCTTGCCGTGCTGCCAGCTCCACGTTGTCGACAACTGCCTTGGCGAAGCCCTCCTTCGTTGCCGTCAGGCTGTAGTGTCCCGGCTTGACGTTCTCAAAGATATAGTTTCCGTGATCGTCGCTGGTCGCCGAGAAATCGGTGTTCTCATCCACACTGTGCAGAGTGACTTGCGTCTCCGGGATGAACGAACCGGTCGGATCCAGCGTTGTGCCGCGAATGCTCCCGAACGTCGATTGGCCCATGGCCCATGGTCCTAACAACAGGACCCCAGCAACCAGCGTGAAAAGTTTCCCCCTCATTCTGCGAGTCTCCCCGTTGTGGCACGCATGCGCTGCGCGCCAAACATTGGGAGGAAAGTAAGCGTGCTTGCGTGAAGAAGTCGTGAAAGATTTCATCAAAGAGTTTCTAATCCTCATCGGTTTCTTCAATCGTGTCGTGCGTGGAAAAAAGCAACGATGCAGAAGGGAAAAAGTCTGGAGCGTCTGGACTTGTGGAATTTGTTCGAAGTGGCCGAACTTCAGATCGGCACTGTGCCAGAGCCTTCACAGCTTGCGGAAAAATGCTGTGCCACGTCATTCCGAGCGAAGCGAGGAATCCCTCTTGGATCAGAACCCAAGAGAAAGAGGATTTGCTCTCTCCGCAGACTCCGCTCGGAATGACGGTTTCGGACTTCTTCCGCAACCTGTTCAGCCTGAGGGCTTGCCGACAACCGATGACGGATTACTGATCCGATTACTCCAACTACCCCTTCTCCCGCTTCTCCGCCTTCGCATTCATCCCTTGCACTTCAAACCGATACCCCGTCCACGGCTGTGTCAGGATGTGCCGTGGATGCGCCGGATCCTTCTCAATCTTCTTCCGCAGCTGTTTGATGACCACGCGCAGATTCTCCGTGTCTTCCCCGTGATCCGGCCCCCAGACAAGCTGCAACAATCTCTCGTGCGTCACCGGCTTTCCCGGTTGCCTCGCCAGAACGCACAGAACCTCAAACTCTTTCGGTGTCAGCCGAGTCCTCTCCCCGCCTAGCTCCACCGTTCGTTTTTCGAAATCGATCACCAATCCAGGTAACTCAATCTTCTGCAGCGGCTGCTCCGGTTTGAAACGCCGCGTCGTCGCGCGAATCCGCGCCAGCAGCTCTCCCATGGCAAACGGCTTCGACACGTAATCGTCCGCTCCTGAATCCAAAGCCGCTATCTTGTCGGTCTCGGCATTCCGCACCGTCACCATAAGAATCGGCCCTTGAAAGGAGCGCCGCAGCTTGTGGCACACTTCGAGCCCCGTCATATCCGGAAGGTTCATGTCCAGGAGGATCACGTCCGGATGCTCGCGTACGACAATCTCCACGGCCTCCTGCCCGTTCTTCGCTTCAATCACGTCATAGCCGTGATGGGCGAGCGTCGCGCGTAGGGTCCGCCGGATCTGCGGCTCATCGTCAACGACAAGAATAGTCGCGTTGCTCATGCACCTGCCGGAATCTGCGCTTCTTGGAAGAAGGATCGACCTCTTAGCTGGAATAGTGTGTGTCCTATACTCGCCGGGGAAGAATCAAGAAGGTCTGAAGGAAGTCTAAGGAGTCCATAAGGAAGAAGCCCCTCTCCCTCGTGTCGCGTCCCAGAAGTTGCTTGCATTTCTCTTTAGGAGATGGCGGCTTCAGCCACCACGTAAATCCTTATGAATGAGTCGGGCTTCAGCCCCTGAAGACTCCCCCGCCGCTTTTTCCGCTAGCTCTTCAGCCTGTCTGCTTCTGATTTTTGTGGTGGCGGGTCTTCAACCTTCCTGACGAAGGAAGGGCTTGCCGAATGCGCTTATCGAGGGGAGATTCTACCGCGACTGGCCAAACTCACAGTTAAATCCACACGCATGAAGCTCTCCGTATCGCATCCGACGCAACGCTGATCAGGCGAGGTGTCCCGGTTCCTCATCCCAGACGCTGGATGCTGCTGGCGGAACTTACGGGTTATCGGCGATAGGTACTAGGCGCAGTTCGTGACAGTCTCCAACCATTTGGGGAAACTCCAATATGTCGTGGCCTGTGCGTGTGAAACTTACGTATCCGGTGGTTTGTTTGCATGTAAAGATCTTTGCTTTCAGCGAGTACCAAGTCAGGCTTCTCCACAATCAGTTTGGCTGTGTCCTTGCAGTTTGGACCCGAAGCAGGCAAATCCCTCGAACTTTCCCATTCAGGTCTTCTGGATTGTAAAACCAGTGAGGAGGACAGCCATGATGCTTTCTCGGCATCTGCTCAACGGCCTTCGTGGGTTCGTCTGTTTTTTGCTGCTACTTGTTAGCCCAGCAAGATCGCAGACCGCGAAGCCCAACATCGTTTTCATCCTCGTGGACAACGTGGGCTGGGGTGATTTCAGCGCGTACGGCGGCACGACTCCCACGCCACGAACCGATAAGTTCGCCGCCGAAGGCATTCGCTTTAACAACTACAACGTCGAGGCGCAATGCACGCCCCCCCGGTCAGCCATCATGACTGGACGCTTCCCGGTGCGGTCTGGAACGTTCACCGTGCCCCTTCCTGAGCAAGGTACCTGCGGGCTGGCACCCTGGGAATACACCGTAGCGGAACTGCTCTCCGACGCTGGTTATGCCACGGACAAAATGAGGCCACAATGCGATTCAAGATACTTTCATTCGTCACTCTTTGCGTCTTGACAGCGTCCACGCTGCCAATACCACTCAACGCACAGCAGAAGGCCCAATACATGCCCGGCCAATACGGCTTGAATGCCGGAGTGCTTCCGAGTCCCGGCTTCACGTATGCCAACATCACGATGGAATATGTAACCGGCACGATCAACGATGCGAATGGCAAGGGTCATAAACTACCTGTCAGTCTGGACCTGTGGGTCGTCGAAAACACCTTCTATTACGTATTCAACCAAAAAGTCTTTGGCGGAAATTTCGGCATTCAGGTCCTCTACCCGACGCTTGCCAACGGCACCCTGGACTTGAGCCAGGCTGGGATCAATGGTCCCACCACGACGGGGGCGGCGGATTTGTGGTTGCAGCCATTTAACCTCGGCTGGCACTTGAAGCGTGCCGATATTCAGGTTGGCGATGCGTTCATGGTGCCCAGCGGGCGATATACACCTGGCGCTCCGAACAATATTGGAACCGGGACTCTACAGTTCAAGGTTGAAAAGGAGAAACAATGAAAGGCAAAAACAGGGTTTTCGATATCGTTTTGATCACAATCGCAGCACTCTCGGTGCTCATTCTCTTCCGTGTCGCTTCGCCGGCCCCTTCGGCGGCACTTGCCGCGCCGACGCACGAACATCCAGCCGCGAGCGTTCCCGATCCTCAGCAATATCCGGTGATGGATGCGATCGCGAACAAGATCGTCCAAAAGTATCAGACCTCGACCTGCGAACAGCTGTGGCAAGAAAAGGCTCAAGCCAAGAATAAGCCGAAAACACAGCAGGAGCAGGAAGCGATCAGCATTCTCCGCAACGATCCTCAAATGCGCGCGGCCTTCATCAACAAAATCGCGGCCCCCATCGCCAACAAGATGTTCGAATGCGGGATGATCCCATGAAGGTCTTCAGCCCTATTTCCGACTCAAATTGAGGTGTAGGATGATTCGACCCAATAAAATTAGCGCGTTAGCATTGATTGCGTTCAGTCTTTTCTTTGTAAGTTCTGGCCTTGCTTCGGGGCAAGACACGCCACCAATAGCCCAAAAGCAAACCCCGCCACCAGCCTCCAAGACGAAAGCGGTATCACACAAGACCGCTCCGGCACCTCCTCTCGAGCTCGAGCCCAAGGCCATTGAAATCCTGAAGGCCGCCAGCAACAAACTGGCCACGGCGCACACGCTGTCCTTCACGGCGATCGAAACCTTTGAGAGTCTCAGCCGTCAAGGCGTGCCTCTCGTTTACGGGAATAAATTCGAAACGGTTTTGCAGCGGCCCAACAAGCTTCGCGTACTTCTGGAAGGGGATGGTCCTGCCTCAGAGTTCTACTACGACGGCAAAATCGTAATGGCTTACGCGCCGGCGGAAAATCTTGTCGCCATTGCCGACGCCCCCTCCACAATCGATAAGACCCTGGAAGCGGTTTTCCATTCTGCGGGGATCTACTTTCCCTTTACCGACATAATCGTCACCGATCCATACGGCGACATGGCTCCCGGTTTGAAGCATGCCTACTACGTCGGCCAATCGCATATCGTGGCAGGCATTACTACAGACATCGTGGCCTTTGCCGGCAATGGAATCTTTGCGGAGATGTGGGTAGGCGCAGAAGACAAATTGCCCCGTGTAATCCACGCGATTTATCTCGACGACCCCGATCACCTGCGTCACAACCTGATGCTGTCTGATTGGAAGCTTGACTCTTCCGTTTCCGATGATTTCTTCACAACATCCCGCGCCTCTTCCGCAAAGCATATGCCGTTTGCCCATCCTCATCCGGAAACCCCTCCGGGCGCAAGACCAACAACAAAAACAGCGCCACCACAAAAAACCAATCCGACACAACCGCAGCAACAGAGATAAGGAGATTGAGGACGCCATGAAAAAATTAATGATTGGGCTTTCCGCTTTACTGTTTACGGTGTTCACCTGCAGTTCGGCCTCTGCGTATGGGCACGCGAACGCCTGGGGTGGGGGAACTACTACCCACTCAGGGGACACCACCACGCGTACCAATGCGTATGGCGACACTGCAACTCATACCGCAGGGCAGGGGACTACGGCTACGAACGCCTATGGCGGTTCGGCGTATCACGCGGAAGGTTCTGGAACGACCACCGCGACCAATGCCTATGGCGGTAGCGCGACCCACACCGCAGGGCAAGGGACCTCGGCTACGAACGCCTATGGCGGTTCGGCGTATCACGCGGAAGGTTCTGGAACGACCACCGCGACCAATGCCTACGGCCAAAGCGCCACGCACTATGCGGGTTACGGTACCACGACTTCTTCCGGCTACCACTACGCTTACCCAACGACCGCTTACTATGGCTACCATCCGCCGACGACCGTCGCTGTCTATGGATCTTCTTGCTACAACTGCACCAGTGGTTGGGGCGCTGCCGGCGCCGCTGTGGCAGGAGCGGTGGTTGGTGCGACCGTGGCTACCGCTGTTGCAACTTCGAATAACGCAGCAGCGACGAATAACGCTTATGCCCAGGGCTACAACGCAGGCGCAAACAACGCCAACATCGCCAATGCTAACGCGGCGGCTGCAAACGCCAACGCTGCTGCAGCTAATGCGAACGTCGCTGCTGCCAATGCCAACGCAGCAGCGGGCGCCGCTAACTACGCCGTGGGCCAGATGACTGCCGTTCTTCCCGCGGGCTGTATCACTCCCAACGTGAACGGAAAGGCCTACTACTTGTGTGGTAACACCTGGTTTAGCGCCGCGTATGGCGCCAACGGTGTGTATTACACCGTCGTGCCAACGCCTTGATAGCGACGGCAGGAGTGGACGCTACCCCTTCCCTCTCGAGGGGCGGGGTAATGAAGGATTCCCATTTTGAGGGAGTTATGAAGTTTAGAGCGATCAGGTCAACGTCGAAGACGGCGCCGCACTGCGGCGGGAGGTTGGAGGTTCTAATGTCAAAGATAATTAGCTCTGCTAAAAAGCTTAATCGTGTCTTTATTGTCAGTTTAACTGTTCTCGTATTGCTTACCGTTGGTGTTTTGCCTTTTTTCTCTAGGGATCATGTAAAACCGGAAACCATTGAAGCCAGCGCGATGGGTACAGGGACACAGATGGGCCAAGTCATTGGCGTCTCGCTCGAAATTTACGAATACTCGACTCCTGAGGATTATCAGGTCCTCCTTCAGGCCTTCGAAAAAGGGCAGAATCAAGGACTGGTCAACGCGCTGACCAAGATGCGCGCTGTCGGTCACTGCTCGATTACCGGAACTTTGGGCTATGACGTCAGCTTCATTCGAATGATCCCCACACCCACGGGCCGCAAAATACGCTTCATCACCAATCGTCAGCTTCGTTTTGGTGAAGTCTATTTCGATTCACAGACAACTGCCTTCAACCTGACCGCCGGAGAATTCGATCTCAACGACCAGGAAAAGCATAAGAGCACCGGCACTCTCTATCCGGCGGCGCAATTAGCCATTGACAAGGACGGAAAACTTCAGTTCCAGCTGAACCAAAATGCCTGGAATCTCGTCGACGTTATCGACTGGAAAGGCACTCAGGGTGTCAACTGATTGATTCGATTGTGATTTCATTTTGAGGTGGTTTATGAAATTTACGCGCTCACTTTTCATTCTTTCGGCTTTTCTACTCTTGCCGTTGGTGATTACCGCCCTTCTTGCCGCCGGCGATACGAAATCAAAGTTTTCCTGTTCCGAGTCCAATCCCCAAAGTATCTGTAGCGCTGCCACTATCTGTGGTTCGGCATCTATACCATGCAAGATCAACATCAAGCGCAGCGGCTCCGCTGAGGCCACTGCCACCCCCGAAATTCCTGACGCCAAGGCCAATAAGCCTTTCTGCCTCAAGGTCGGCACTTCCGTGACTTTCTACACATCCTCAAAGAACACCGGATTTGTCATCGATTTTGGCCCGAATTCGCCATTTGACAATGAAGGAGCCATCATGGGGGGCGCTGATCGCCCGATTACCGTGGTTGCAAAACGTGCCGGTTGCTTCCGTTATTCCATCGGCGCGTGTACTGCAGGTACGATCTACGGCATGTGCGGCAATACCGACACTGAATTGGTCGTCTCCGGAAATTAGACAATCGGCGCGGACAGGCCACGAACACGTTCAATCCTAGTGGCAATCAGGAGAAAGATATGAAACGGTTGAAAAAGGCTGTTCAGAAGTTCCTGAAGAATTTCCCACCGAAAGAATAGGACGATTCCATGAAATCTCCACAAACCAACATGAAAAAACAGGCGTTCTCCCCTACGTTCATCGCAATGCTTCTCGCATTGATCCCCATTCTTCTCGCGAGGGGTCAGAGCCAAGAAATGCAGGAGAGGATAGCAGAGGTTAAACAGGCCGCCGCGATGAACAAGCAAATGCTCGCCCAATACACCTGGATGGAACAAGATATCATCAGCATAAAGGGCGAAGAGAAAAAAGAAGAACTGTACAACGTACAGCTCGGTCCGGATGGCAAACCTCAGAAGACTCCGGTCGATCCGAGTTCTGTCTCCGACGACGAACGTCGGCGCCGTGGGTTGCGCGGCAGAATCATTGAGAAGAAGACCGAGGAATACAAGGAATATGCGGAATCCATAAAAACTCTGATCCAACAATACGTTCCGCCAGACAAGGATCTGCTCCAGCAAGCCTACCAGCAGGGCAACGTCATGATCGGTCCGCAGGCCTACTCTCCGGGAGAATACAAGCTGGTTATCTCCAATTACGTCAAACAGGGCGACAACATGACTTTGGTAATGGACAAAGCCCAGAAAGATCTGGTGAGCCTTACCATAGCAACCTACTTAAGTGACCCCAGTGACGCAGTGAACGTTCGTGCAGTTCAGCCGTCTTCCCAGTGGGCCGAACCATGTTTCCACAGAAACGATCAATGGGGTCGGCAAGCACTTGACCATTCAAGTTCAAAACAGCAACTACCAGCAAATGTGACCGGTGGTACCTGATGCCGCTGGCTGGACGGACGTGTAGCCGACGCCGAGGACACAAACGATGAGGGTTCTTACATGGCTGCCGGGTCCAATTGGGAAGGTGACGCACCCGCAGGCATTAAAAAATCATTCATCCTGAGATGCAGTTTGCAGGATGACCGGAGTTACCAATGGAAATTCTCAATTTCACGAGAGTTCTGTTAGTTGCCTTTACCTCACTTTTTCCGGTGGTGAATCCGATTGGCTGTGCTCCGATCTTTCTTTCGTTGACCCAGCATTACCCTCAATCCGTGCAACGGACTCTTTCGAGCAAAATTGCGGGCTACAGTTTTGCGATCCTTGCTGTCTCCTTGGTGTTCGGGACCCCTATCCTTAATTTCTTTGGGATTACTATCGTCGGGATACAGATTGCAGGCGGCCTGGTGTTGGGAGCAACCGGTTGGAATTTGCTTAATCAGAAGGGCGAAACTACAAGCCAGAGTCAGGCTCCTGCAACTTTAGATGATGCTCTGGAACATGCTTTTTTTCCTCTGACTCTGCCCATCACAGTAGGCCCTGGATGCATTTCTATCGCGGTTACCTTGGGTGCTCATTTGAGACACGAGGGTGGCCCCGGTCTATTCGGCGGCGTCCCGCGCCATTTCGTTGCCGCTCTGATCGGAATGTTTCTTCTTTGCGTTCTGGTTAAGATTTGTTACGGCAAAGCTGACCGTCTGGTTCGCAGACTGGGAAAATCAGGAACCAGTATTCTGATGAGAATGTCCGCGTTCATCCTCTTTGCGATTGGAGTTCAAATCCTCTGGAATGGCTTAAGCGCCGGTGTACATCAAATTCTTGCGACAGCTGCGAGTCATTAGTAGACAGTTCGCTACTGAGATCGTCCTCGAATCTATCTCGTTTACTTCTTCCTCATCCGTGTGGCTCAATATCCGGCATGACAACGTTGCCACGGGGACCAATCCTCCTTCTTTCTCTCGCTTCTCTTTCGGCCCTCGCGCTTTCCTTGCCGTTGAAGTCCCGAACCGCAGCCGGCTCCGAATCTTTGCTTCCAACCTCGCGCCAGGCTGCGGAACACTGGACTCTGTCCTGGAGTGACGAGTTCGATGGGCCAAACGGCTCGCGTCCCGATCCCGCAAAGTGGAAGTCGGAAATAGGCGGCAACGGCTGGGGAAATCACGAACTCGAGTACTACACCGACCGCACCGAAAACTCCCGCCTGGATCAGGGCAAGCTCATTATCGAAGCCCGCCGCGAGGACTTCACAGGCAAGGATGGAGTCACGCGCCAATTCACGTCTGCCCGGCTGATAACCCGCGGCGCTTTTTCTCAGGCGTACGGCCGCTTCGCCGCTCGCATCAAACTGCCTCACGGTCAGGGCATGTGGCCGGCCTTTTGGCTTTTGGGAGACGACATTGAGAAAGTCTCTTGGCCCGCCTGCGGAGAAATCGACATCATGGAAAACATTGGGAAAGAGCCGTCGTCCATCCATGGCTCCATGCACGGTCCCGGCTATTCAGGCGATTTTGCCTTCACATCTACGTACAAGCTGCCCGGAGGTCCCAAGTTCTCTGACGACTTTCACGTCTTCGCCGTCGAGTGGGAACCCAACGTGGTTCGCTTTTATACCGACGACTATCTCTACGCGACCTTTCTTCCCGCACAATTGCCCGCGGGAAAGAAATGGGTTTTCGACCATCCCTTTTTCATCATCCTGAATGTCGCAGTCGGCGGCGATTGGCCCGGACCGCCGGATGCCACCACGGAATTCCCTCAACAAATGCTGGTCGACTACGTCAGGGTCTACAAGCAAGCTCCTTAGAGCAACCAGGTGGATAGCTCAAGAGCTATCCCACAACAAGACCTAACCCCTGTAAACCGTTCCCTCCTCAACAAAACACAGCGGGTTCTTCCATGGGTCTTCGACATAAAAGGACCGCTCTCCCCAGGGACGAACCGTAATGCCGCCTCCGCTCTCGTGGTGGACATCTTCCGCCGAAAGGCATTTCAGCAGCTTGGCTCGCTCGTAAACCTCTTCGAGATGGTTCACCGTGAAGTACAGCGCCTTTGCCGCGGGGTGTGGCTCTCGGGACGACGACACTTCAAGCACCTGTAGGGTCACAGGTCCGCATCCGAAGTAGCACCGCGATCCTGCCTGCTTGCGCCCTTGAATGCCCAGCAGGCTGCTATAAAACGATATGGCCGATGCCAGGTCTCCTACTTCTACGTTCAACCGAAAGAATTGTGGAATATCGGTCTTCACCACGCGTTTCGGCGTTTTCGCCTTGGCGGCTTTTCTTTTTTGTTTTGACGACATCTTGGTCCCTCCTCAATGTTTGCTGTCCTTCGAAAAGTGAGCAAGCCAGTCGCGAACCAGTTCAAGTCGCTTCCGCTGGATTCGATAGATACGCGTGCGGCCACGCTTCTCATGCGTCAACAAACCCGCCCGCTCGAGGACGCGAAGGTGCCGCGTGGTCGTTTGCCAGGCATGCTCGAAGATGGCTGCAATCTCCCCGGCCGTCATCGAGCCCCCGTTGAAATAGATCGTCAGCAGCACTCGGCGGCGGGCCGCGTGCGCCAGGGCGGAGAATACCGCTTCATAGGCGTCCACTCGTGGTTTCGATTCTGGCTTGCCCATGGCAATAGTAAGCCACAAGGCTAAATATCAATCAACAGTTATTTAGCACAACGGCTAAATAATATCCTCTCCTCGCGCCAACCAGCTCAGGGAATGGCAAAAGTCCACTCACATCGCGCCAGACCCGGCCCCCGTACATACTCCTCCCAGTACTGAATCCCAGCCATGTCTGTCATTTCTGACAGTTACATCCGCCCTCGTCGCGCTGTAAATTCCCGGGAAACTCCAACACCCCGGGGGCTGTCAGCTCACCCCCGAATTGTCAGACTGACAGCCCTCCGCTCTTCTGTCTTTGCCCACCTGAAGCCTCCCTTGCAGCCCGTTCTTGGCGCCCGATGACTCCGTTCCCGATTGTCGGCGAGTCCTCACTGCCGCCAAAAAGAATTTCCATATTAAGTTTTGCGTAAACAGTTATTCATGAGACGATCTTCGCCATTCCCCTTTTGACGGACTCTCAAAAAACCAGGAGACAGCGACGATGACGAGGCGCCTGTGGCTCGAGTTTGTTCTATTCGTATTTGCTGCGGTTCTTTCTTTAGGCACTGCTGCTCAGGAAAAGCCACTCCATCCCAACATTGTCTACATCGTCTCCGACGACCAGGGTTGGAAGGATGTCGGCTATCACGGCTCAGACATCAAGACTCCCACCATCGATAGCCTCGCCCGCACGGGCACTCGCCTTGAGCAGTTCTATGCGCAGCCCATGTGTACGCCCACCCGCGCCGCTTTGATGACCGGCCGCTATCCATTCCGTTACGGCTTGCAGACCGCCGTCATTGCCGCGAATCACACTTACGGTCTTCCTACGGACGAATGGCTTATCCCGCAAGCCTTGGGTGAAGCCGGCTACTACACCGCGATCATCGGCAAGTGGCACCTCGGCCATGCCGACCACAAATATTGGCCGCGCCAGCGGGGCTTCGACTATCAATATGGACCGATCATCGGTGAGATCGACTATTTCACCCATGAGCAGCACGAGGGCGTTGTGGATTGGTACCGCAACAACGAACTGGTCAAAGAACCCGGCTATTCCACCACGCTTCTCGGCAACGATGCTGTCCGGCTCATCACCGCCCATGACACTTCCAAGCCTCTCTACTTGTATCTGACCTTCAATGCTCCCCACACGCCCTATCAGGCCCCGCAGGAGTATCTCGACAAGTACAAGGACATCGCCGATCCCAGCCGCCGCGCCTACGCCGCCAGCATCACGGCGATGGACGATCAGATTGGCAAGGTTCTCGAGGCCCTGGATAAAAAAGGCATGCGCAGCAACACCATCATCTTCTTTCAGAGCGACAATGGCGGCACTCGCAACAAAATGTTCGCCGGTGAGCGCGCCACTTCCACTATTCCCTGCGACAACGGTCCCTACCGCGAAGGGAAGGGAAGCCTTTACGAAGGCGGAACTCGCGTCATCGCTCTGGTGAACTGGCCCGGCCATGTGCGCTCCGGAGCCACTGTGGACGGCATGCTCCATGTCGTCGATATTTATCCCACGTTGGCGTTCCTGGCAGGTGCGTCCACAGCAAAAGCCAAGCCGCTCGATGGCCTGAACGTCTGGGCCACACTCAGCGAAGGCAAGCCCTCTCCTCGCACCGAAATCGTCTACAACATTGAGCCTTTCCGCGCCGGCGTGCGCGAGGGAGACTGGAAGCTCATCTGGAGAACTCCCTTGCCCTATTCCGTCGAGCTATACAACATCCCGCAGGATCCGTCGGAGAAGGCCAACCTGGCCGCGCAAAACCCGGACAAAGTCGCTGCCCTTCAGAAGCGTGCCGACGAACTCGCCGCGAGCGCGGCCAAGGCTATGTTTCTGGAAACGGAATTTCAGGCCCTGCTCAAACGGGTCGCCGCCCCCGCCGCCTTTCCCGACGAGGAATTCGAATTTAACGAAGAGCAATAACATTCATCTGGCCAACGATGACTCTGAGTTGACGGAGTGGTTAAGAACGCCTTCACTGATTGACTTCACAAAATAAGGGACCTAGCATTCCGCTTAAGGGGAAGGAGGAAGAGGGTACCTTCCCGTGACCACCAGCGGAGTCGGTCACGACCCACTCATCGGACAGGCCCTGGGCCACTACCGAATCCTCGAACAAATCGGCAGCGGCGGCATGGGTGTCGTTTTTCGGGCCCACGACGAGCATCTGGATCGCGAAGTCGCCATCAAAGTTCTGCCCCTTGGGACCCTTGCCGATGATGTCTCTCGCCGCCGCTTCCGCAACGAAGCCCTGGCGCTCTCCAAGCTAAACCATCCGAACATCGCAACCATCCATGATTTCGACACTCAGCAAGGCCTGGACTTCCTGGTGATGGAATACATTCCGGGAACAACACTCAACGAAAAACTCGCCCAAACGTCGCTGCCCGAAAAGCAAGTCCTCGCCCTTGGCGCACAACTCGCGGAAGGATTGTCTGCCGCCCATGAACATTCCGTCATTCATCGCGACCTCAAGCCGGGAAACCTCCGCCTCACCACGGACAGCCGTCTGAAAATTCTGGATTTTGGCCTGGCAAAGCTTCGAGCCTCGGCGGCGGCAAGCCTTCCGTCAGAAACCATCAGCGAAACTCATGCGATCGCCGGGACGCTGCCCTACATGGCGCCCGAGCAAGTGCTGGGCGGAGAAATTGATGCGCGTGCGGACATTCACGCAGCGGGCGCAGTCCTTTACGAAATGGCTACGGGACATCGCGCTTTTCCGGCAGTGGAACGCGCGCAATTGATCAACGCGGTCCTGCAAAGTTCGCCGCTGCCGCCAGCCTCGCTCAATCCAAAGTTGTCTACGGAGCTTTCGCGCATTATTGCGAAGTGTCTGGAGAAGGAGCCGGAGGACCGGTACCAGTCGGCAAGAGAACTGGCTGTCGACCTGCGAAGATTAACCCGCGAAAAAGATGCGGAGCATTCCACAAAGGATCACCCGCGTGTCTCCCGGTTGACCATCCCCGGCCGGCGCAAAGCCCTGCTTTTAGGGGCGGCCGCTGTTGCGGTAATGCTTCTGGTTGCCACATTCATTCTTCTTAGAATGAGGAAAGGCTCAGGGACGGCGCACATCGAACCGTCCATTGCAGTCCTCCCGTTTGTGGATTTGAGCCCGGAAAAGAACCAGGAATATTTCTCCGATGGCTTGGCGGAAGAGTTGCTTAACAGTTTGGCCAAGATTCAGGGATTGCAAGTGGCCGCGCGTACTTCGTCGTTCCAATTTAAGGGCAGAAACGAGGACCTTCGTGTGGTCGGACAAAAACTGAATGTCGCGAGTGTCCTGGAAGGCAGCGTGCGCAAGCAGGGCCAGCGCGTGCGCATCACCGCCCAGTTGATTCAGACTTCGGACGGTTTTCACCTGTGGTCGGAAACCTACGACAGGGACCTGACGGACATTTTTGCAGTTCAGGAGGAAATTGCTCGGGCAGTGGCGAGTTCCTTGAGTGTAACGCTTTTGGGAGGAAAAACGCCTTCTCCGCGGGCCACCAGCATCGATGCTTACAATGCCTACCTCCAAGGGAGATACTTCTCAGCTCGCGGCGGCCGAGAAAATACTCAAAAGGCAGTGGCCTTCCTCGAGCAATCCATCCATCTGGATCCGAACTATGCTCCCGCATGGGCGGCACTCTCCGTGGCTCACAGCGTGCAGGCTGGCAATTATGGGGAGGGCGAAGGATATGGCAAGGCGCGCCAGGAAGCAGAGCGCGCTCTCGCACTGGATCCGGGCTTGGCTGCTGCCTACGCCGCAATGGGAGATATCCAACTCTACGTCGACTGGGATTGGCCGGGAGCCGACGCTTCTTTCCAGAGGGCTTTGGCACTGGAGCCAAAGAGCGTCGGAGCACTCCTCTCCGCCGGCGAGTTAGCTGCCGACCTCAACCGTTTTGACGAAGCCCTGAACCTGAGCCGTCGTGCCGTGGAACTCGACCCGCTCCACGGCGCTCCGCATCATGCCGTTGCCTTCGACGCCTGGTGGGCCGGACGGCTGGATGAATCGGAAGCAGCCGTGCACAAGGCAATGACGGTCAACCCCGATTTCCCCTTCCTGCATACAGTGCTGTGTCGCGTTCTGCTCGACCGCTCGCGTCCACAAGAAGCGCTGGCCGAAGCGGACCGCGAGCAACACCCTGCGTTTCGCCTACAAGGCTTCGCGCTTGCTCAGCACGCTCTCGGCAACAAGCAGGAATCCGACCGCGCTCTCACTGAATTGACTGCAGAATACGCGGCGGATGTCGCATTTCAGATTGCGGAAGTCTATGCTTTCCGCGGGGAACTCGATTCGGCCATGGCCTGGCTCGAGCGCGCCTACCAGCAGCGGGATCCTGGCCTCGTTGAAATGAAGGGAGATCCCCTCCTGAAAAACCTGCAACACGATCAACGCTACACTGCCTTCCTGAAAAAAATGCGCCTGCTCGACTGACCACCAGAACCGCAATCTCAACACTCAGAACACACAGCAGGCGCACTTATGGAAAATCTCTTTTCCGGTCTCGGCTGCGGTGATCTTCAGAAACTCCCGGCAATTGTTCGTGTTCAGGGTCATGTCGATGGATTCTTCCGTCCCCTCGTTATTTTTGTATCGAATCGTGAGCAGATACTGGTCCGGAACCACTTGGACCGGATTCACAGGCGTCTTGTAATCAAGGATGAGGTCCTTGATCTGATCCATGGGCACAACAAGGACCGAATCGCCTTTGTCGCTTAGAAACTCGATGGTCTTCTTGCTCTTGTCGAACACTATGCTTCCTTTTATCGTGCGATTGCCTTTCTTCTCTCCCTCCACCGGTGTTTTCCGGTACGGGATGTGATCGAACCTGTGTTGCCCGAGCGCGGCGCTCGAAAGTAGCAGCAGCGCGCCAAGCGCTGCGATCCATTTACTGGCAATCTTTCTCAACATCAACATTCGGCTTCGCAACTCCACACCCGCAGTCTGCAGAATAAGTGGGTAACGACAATAAACTCATCAAAATCACCGGGAATTCCTAAAGGCGGGACAAAAAGGAGAGAGGCGCTCGGCAACTTCACAAGCGCCTCCTCTACTGCGTCAACGTAAACCGTACCTCACTGGATCACCTCCTTCTCGGCGAAAGCGCCGATATCGACAAGATGTCGAATGAACTGAGTATAACCCGGGATCGCAAAGATGCCAGAACAAGCTCACAGAGCGTTGCCCATTCTATTTCGTTGCGTGAGGCTTCACGCCTGTCCAGGTCCAGCTTCGAATCTTCCAGCTGCCTGCCTCGTGATTCAGCACCACCGTCATCTGGCCCTCTTCTCGCAGCGGTTTCCCATGCTCTTTGTAGTTGTACACCGTCGGCATGACCACATACGCCACATCGCCATCCACTTCCGTCCGTGTAGGCTTGCCGTAGGTCACCATTCCGTCCGCCACGCCCGTTGCCTGTGCATGTTTGTCGTAAGCCTCCGCCCATTGGTGGGCGGCGTCGGGCCCGCTCCAGATGTGGGGCGCGAACTCGTCAACGATGGTGATCTGGCCACTGGCGTACGCCGCGAAGGCGGACTGCACGTTGCCCGTGTTGAATCCGTCGATGAATTGGCGCACGGGAGCGCTGACATCGTCCTGTCTGGCGGGGATGGCGGCGGGCGCGCAGAGAACGGCCGCGAGCAATGCCGCGAGCAATAGCGTGGGCAATGCAAGGACAGCTTGCTTCATTCGTTTTTCCTTTCGAGAGAACTCCGTCAAGTGCCCTAAAGGCTCGCACGTCCATTTTCAGGCTGTCAAACGAATTCCTGTCGTAGCAAATTTGTTGGCATCAGCAATTTCTTAGGGCTCAGCCTGCGAACAGGTGTTAGACTCCCACCAAATCAATCCCAGGTGACTGCATGCTGTTCACTGGCTTGACGACAACTTTTCTGAGGGAGTTTTTTTTCGATCTTTGGCTGACCCTCCCTTTGCTGATGGCCCTGGGGGCAGCCGTTACCGTGCTTGGACAAATCGTGGGGAAACAGGAAGGCTGGTCGCGATTCGACAGCTTCTACTGGTCGTTTATTACCGCGACGACCGTTGGCTATGGAGACGTTCGGCCCTCAAAAAGGGCGTCAAGGCTCCTTTCCATCGTGATTGCCCTGACAGGCTTGACGTTTACCGGTATTTTGGTTGCGGTGGCTGTTCACGCCGCCACCGTCGCTCTTGCGGCGCATGATGCCGCGATGAAGGTCCGCTGAACGTAGTCGCGGCTCCACTCACAGTGATCGTCGTGCTTCCGCGCTGTTCAAGCAGCCTGTCCGCGGTTAACCAGCTTCTGAAATTCCGGGTCGTCTCGAAGCAGCAACAGGTCCGGGTCTTGCTTGATCCATTCGAGGTTGCCGTAACCGCACTCGATTGCTTTTTTCAGCGTATCGAGAGCTTCCTGCTTTTTGTTCAGAATTCCATAAGTGCATGCCGCGTTATAAAGCACGTTGGTATCGGTCGGCCGCAGCGCGATAGCCATCTGCAGATGGCGCTCGGTTTCTTCGACCTCACCCATTCCCGCAAGCTCAGCAGCCATCAGAATCCGGGCGCGTACATCTTCCGGAACCTGCTCCAACTGCTGCCGAAGCACAACCACCAAGCGCGCCCGGATATTTTCGAAGTCCTTTACCCTGCCTAAGCGTCCAAAGGCATTGCGGAAGGGAAGATAGGTGTTGTAATCGTCCCCATTCGCCTCCAGAGCGCGTTCCGCCAGCGCGGCAACCTCTTCGAAACGGCCAGACGCAAAATACGCACGGCCCAGGGTGTTATACGCATACTCGCAATCCGGTCGGCGTTCGATCGCCAGTTGCGCATAGCGGATCGCCTCGTCGTATTTTCTCTCTGCGTAGTAAACGCGCGCCCGTGCCGCTGCCACCTCGGCAAGGCTTGGATCGAGTGCGTGCGCATGGTCGCAGGCCGCCAAACCCTTTTCAATCCACTTGGGACTCTGCTCGCGGAACTCATGAATGAGTCCGCAAATGTTGGCAACTCCCGCATAGGCCAGTGCGAATTGCGGATCGAGCTTGATCGCCTGCTCATACATCTGCAGGGCAAAATCGAAATTCTGCTGTCGCGTGTAGTTCCGCCCGCGCAAATAAAAATCGTACGCTTGTGGGTTCTCGGTCGGCTTGCGGGCGATTTTCTTCTCTTCCTGCGGAGTCAGGGTGACCCGCAAGGCTTGCGCGATGCTCAGGGCGATCTCTTCCTGTATGGAAAACACGTCGTCCATCTGCCGGTCGTACCGCTCCGCCCAGTCGGCGCTTCGAGAAGCCGTTTCCACAAGCTGCGTCGTAATCCGCAGCCGGTTGCCCGCGCGGCGAATCGTACCCTCCAGCACGTAACTCGCTCCCAGTTGTTGCCCCACCACCGGCGCCGTCACTGGTTTATCCCGGAAGGTCAGCATCTCCGACCGGGGGAACACCTTGAGCTGCGTAATCTTCGACAGCTCCGTAATGATGTCTTCGGTCATTCCGTCGCGGAAGTATTCGTCCTCTTTTGCTCCGCTCTGATTCTCGAAGTAAAGCACTGCCACCGATTTTCTCGCTGGCGCGGTCGGCGTATGCGCCACGGCGCTGGAACCGCTTGCCGATTTCACTGCTGCAGACTGCCTTCCCGAATCAAGGTCGCGCCTCAGCCGTTTCAGGTCCGTCTTCAACTCTCCCGCGGTCTGGCAGCGCATTTCCGGGTCTTTCTCCAGTACCTTATCCAGGATGGTATCGATGGCGTGCGGCAACCGCTTGTTCACCTGCGTAGCCGGCTTCGGCGCCGCTGTGAGGATCGCGTTGAAGACAACCGCGGCAGTGGTACCTGGGAAGGGAACTGTGCCCGTTGCCATTTCGTAGAGCACCACCCCCAACGAAAAAAGGTCGGAGCGCGCATCCAGCTCTTCCCCTCGAGCTTGTTCGGGAGACATGTACGCGATCGTCCCCATCGAGCTGCCCGGGCTGGTCAGGTTCTCGTCGCCCAGAATGTGCGTCTGCGTGGCTCCCCCCAGGTGCGCGACCGATTCTGCTCCCTGCACGAGCGCGGGGGCCAGCTTGGCCAGGCCGAAATCGAGAATCTTCACCGCTCCGCGTGGCGACACGAAAATGTTTGCCGGCTTGATGTCTCGATGCACGATTCCTTTTTCGTGCGCCGCTTCCAGGCCATCCGCGATCTGGATGCTGATCTCCAGGAATTCGGCGGTGTCGATTGGCTTGCCGGCGATGCGGTGTTTCAGTGTCTGGCCCTCAAGCAGCTCCATCGCTATGTAAGGCCGGCCTTCGAACTCCCCAACGTCGTGAATCGTGCATATGTTCGCGTGATTTAATGCTGAGGCGGCCCGTGCCTCGCGGCGGAATCGCTCGATCGTTTGGGCATCGTGCGCGATGCCTTCCGGCAGGAATTTCAGCGCCACCAGGCGTCCCAGGCGTGTGTCCTTTGCCTTGAACACCACACCCATGCCGCCGCCACCGAGCTTTTCTAGGATTTTGTAGTGCGAGACGTTTTGGCCAATCATCAACAGGGCCTTCCGAAGGCCGGGGAGCGAACTTCCAGCCAACACCCGCCGATACTCTCACTTATTTCCACAGCACTGTCAATGCCGGACGGCGTCTTCAAGCATGTGTTTCCGCGATTACCAACCCATTTGGCGCATCCGTTCCAGGATGAGCTCGCTGTAGTGATTCATGTGATCGGGCCGTCGCCTTAGCGGCAACGGCAGAATGGCCGCCAGCCGGGCCGACTGTTCTCGGCCAATGTTCCGGGCCGAGGTTCGGTAATAGTAACGGCACGCAGACTCCGCACCATAAACACCGGGGCCCCATTCCACCACGTTTAGGTACAGTTCCAGAATTCGCCGCTTGCCAAGGACCAGTTCCGCCACCGGCACCAGCGTGAACTCCGCGCCCTTGCGGAGGATCGAGCGGCCCGTTCCGAAAAACAGGTTCTTTACCAGTTGCTGCGTCAGGGTGGACCCGCCGCGAATCCGGCCGCCTTGCATATCGTCTTCGGCGGCGATCTGTATCGCGTGCCAATCGAATCCATGATGTTCGTAGAAGCGCGCGTCTTCCGCCGCGATGACCGCATGTTGAAAATCCAGCGAGATTTGGCTTAGCGGAACGAATTCGTATCGTTCGTGGTACGGCGTGTGGTGAATCCAGGCCTGTAAGTGCCGCTGCATATGCACCGCGGTGGTCGGTGGGTCGATCCACCGGGCAGCCACAAGGATCAGCACGGCAAGCGACCACAGAAGCGCCACTCCGAGGACAAACCATGGAACGAAGGATCGGAGGTGGCCTTTCCGGGGCGGAGTCTTTGCTTGTATCTCTGGATTTTCAGTCACACTTCAGAATAATCGCCCAGGCTGGATTAGCCTAGCGCCCCACAAGCAGCTTCAATTTGTCCTGACGTGGGAAGGGCTTCCCCGTTGCATAGGCTTTACAAGCTTGCGGAAAAACGCTGCTCCTTAGGAGGTAGGGGCTTTCAGCCCCACGCAAGTCGTTTTCAATGGGTCGGGCTTCAGCCGCTGAAGACTCCCTTCCGGCTTTTTCCGCAAGCTGTTTAGCCTGTGTTCTTCGCCCTTGTAGTGGCGGATCTTCAGAACGTACCTTTGCTTTTGGATAAACTCCCAAGCCTCCCTCACTTTTTTCATATCTTTTTTCTTGCCCCTTTCATCCAACGCCCGAAAGGCAGACATCCACGAGCGCCCAAAGGCCCTGTGTGTTTGCCTGTTTTCTGTTGGGCATGGCAATCATCCGATTCCATCGCCCATGCTCGTCACGGTTTGAATTATCCAGTTTGGCCGAGGAGGGAAGAATGACCGCACCACAAATGTCCGCTGAGAAAAAAGTTCTCTACACCGCGAAAACCCACACCACCGGGGGCCGCCAGCACGGCGTTGCCCGCAGTTCGGATGGGCGTCTGGAAGTAAGCTCTCCATTCCCGGCAGCGCGGGCACCGGCACCAACCCGGAGCAGCTCTTTGCCGCCGGCTGGTCGGGATGCTTCGAAGAGTCGATGGTTATTGCGGCCCACAAGATGCACGTCAATCTTCCGCCGGAGACGGCCATCGATGCCGAAGTGGACTTGTGCCTGGCCGGTGACGACTACTTCCTGCAAGCTCGCCTCAACGTCAGCATCCCGGGGCTGGACCGCAGCGTAGCTCAGTCCATAGTTGACGCCGCCGAAAAGATCTGCACCTATTCCAAGGCCATCCGTGGCAACGTCGACGTCACCATCACCCTCGTCTGAACGCACCCCACGTCGCCAACAAGGTTCGACCCCAACAAATCTCGAGGGTGGCCTGCCCTTTCTGCGTCTTTTGCAGAAAGGGTGGGTGTCCATCGGACTCGGACTCGCCCCTCTTCATTCTTCACCAGCGCGTGCACTTTTAGGGATGCACAAGATCAACAATCCTCCGCCAATGGCGCACACCGTCATCAAAGACAAGCCGTACGAAAATGACCCCGTCTTCGTATGCAAATAACCGAACAGATGTGGACCCGCAAAACCTGCCACGCTCCCGACCGCGTTGATCATTCCCACTGCCGCCGCTGCCGCCGACTGGCTCAGAAGCTCCGTCGGGATCGCCCAGAACGTCGGCAGATAGGCATTGGATAATCCGGCCAACATGAAAAACACCATGGAAACTGCAATGGAACTTGGTTGACCGATGAGGCCCAGAAATCCCAGGGACGCCAGGAACACCGGGATCGCCGAGTGCCAGCGCCTTTCGAGGCGCTTATCGGAATGCCACCCGTTGACCTGCATATACAGAAAGTTGGCCAGGTATGGCGCCATGCCCAGCAGGCCGACGTGCATGTCGGAGAAACCCGACTGCCGTTTCAGTATGGTCGGGAACCAGAAAACAAAACTGTAAAAGGCGAAGTAGCAGAGAAAAGTCAGCACCGCCATCAGCAATACGGTGCGGGATTTCATCGCTTGCCACGCCGTTATTTCCGTTTTCGCCACGGGCTTCTCTTCCTGCAGCTTTTGTTGAACCCACTTCCGTTGCTCGGCCGTAAGCCACCTCGCCTCGCTCGGCCAGTCTGTCAGCACAAAAAACGCAACGATGCCCAGCACGACGGCGGGCGCTCCCTCCACGACGAACAGCCAGCGCCACCCCTCAATGGCGAACCACTGTTGGCTCAGAATCCACCCTGCCACCGGCGATCCGATTACAAAGGACAACGGAATCGCGCCCATAAAATTGCTCGTCGCCTTGGCGCGATCCTCCAGAATGAACCAGTGACTCAGATAGACGATCACGCCGGGGAAAAAGCTGGCTTCCGCCGCGCCCAATACGAAACGCGCCAGATAGAGCTGCGCCGGCGTGTGTACCAATGCTGTCAGCGCCGTCAACGATCCCCAGGCAATCATCGTCGCTGAAATCATTTTCCTTGCGCTCCAGCGTTCAACCAGCAGCGCGCCGGGAATCTGCAACACCACATAGCTAATAAAGAAGATGCCCATCCCCATGCCCAATACATGGTCGTTGAACCCCAGATCGCGAGACATTCCGATCGCCGCGTACGCCACACTTGTGCGATCAAGATAATTCGTGATGTACAGAAGGAAGAGGAAGGGAAGTAGCCGTGCGCCAATGTGCTTTCGCGTACGGTCCCAGGTATGGGCCGTGGCGGGCGCGATTGCGGGCGAAGAAGCTACGGCCACTCAAGGGCCTCCGTCAGACCCGGTTTGCAGCGCACGGAGTATAGCGTGGTTCCAACGCTTTGGCGCAAGGGGATTTCAGGCTAGAATGCCACGCTGTCGTTCAAGGAGATTCCCTCATGATTAAAACAACGGGACTCTGTGCATTCCTGCTTCTCTTGGCCGGGTGCGGCCTTGCTCTGGCGCAGGACGCCAAGCCGCCAGAACATCCCTCCGTCGCGCAAACATTGGACCGCGCCATCTCCGGCGTGGAGGGTGAATTTGTCCCCGCGGCCGAGGCCATGCCCGAAAACAAATATTCGTTCGTGCCCTCGAGCGGCGAATTCAAAGGCGTTCGCAACTTCGGGGAGCAGGCCAAGCACGTCGCCGCCGTGAACTATCTGGTGGGAGCGGCGATTCTCCAGGAAAAGCCGCCCGTCGAACTCGGTGGCGAAAGCGGCCCCGATTCCGTGAAGACAAAAGCCGACATCGTGAAATTCCTGAAGGACTCATTCGCCTACGCCCACAAAGCCGTGCGCACCATCGACGAAGGGAATCAGGTAAGCCCCATCAAGAGTCCCTTCGGCTCAGGAACAACCACGCGTTTGGGAATGGCTGTTCTCATCGTGGGCCATTGTTTCGACCACTACGGCCAGCTCGTGGAATACCTGCGCCTGAACGGCATCGTGCCCCCCGCCAGCCGCGGCTAACTGTGCCACCAACGCAAAATCCTACGCCAGACGAAAATCCTTTATGGCCTGGGAAACCGTGGGGTAAAGCCGGACAATCTTGCTCACGCTGGTCATGGCCAGCGCCTCTTGCACCATCCCTTGTGCACCCACGAGGCGTAACTCCCCGCCGGCCCTTCTCAGCTTGGCGTCACACATCACGATGATCCCGACCCCGGAGCTGTCCACGTAACAAACATCCGCAATAACTGCGCTCAACGATCAGATTCGTGGTCAGGACCCGCTCTCCGGTGCCGCCGTTCCATCCGACCATCTCCCAACCCACACAAGAAAAATCGTCACCCGTTCCTCAGGATCATCCGCCGCCAGAACCGGCGAGCCGTCCAGATTAGCCCCCCAGCTTTTCGCCGCGTCGCCCGCAACAAAAAACATCAGATGAGGATGCCAGCTCTTGCCGCGGTCGCTTAAGTACTGCTGCTTTGACGTCATGTAGCACATCGCTCCCGGCTCCAGCGCAGGCAGTTCCTTCTTATCCAGCGCCGATGCGGTCGCCTCGACGATCTCCGCCTTCGTTTTTCCCGCCAGCACCAGCTTGGTCTTCATCAGGAAGATGGGCGCAAAGCTCCTTGCGGCCGGCGGATTGAAACAAATGGGAGAGCGGACTTTGGGATTCCAGGACTCCGGCTCGTCCGTGGCCGCGCCCCAGGATCGTTCCACCAGGCAGAGAAAGCCATTCCTGCCTTTCACTGCGGTCGTGTACCCCTTCCGTCCCAGCACCATAACTTCGGCTCCGTCGGAGATGGATGCGGGAGCGGCGCTGCGAGCCAGCGCGATTTCAGAGCTCTCGTCGGACATCAGATACTGATCGAGAGGAGCCATGGCCGCGTAGGGAGCTTTCTCCGCCTGCGCCCGTGCCTGAAAGCTTGCCCCGGCTAGGGCAACCGGAACCAGCAATGCCAAACCAATTATCCTGACAGGATTCCTTCGCATGCCACTCTCCGCTACGCGCTCCATTTTGTGTCTGCTTTTGCGAACGCCAGCTGAAACTAGGTCAGCTTAATGTCACTTTTCCGCTGGCCAGATCGTAGACTCCGGCTTCCACCTTCAGGCCCCCGCCCTTTACCGCGTCGCGAATTACCGTCGACGAAGTCCGCAGCAATTCGGCTTGAATCCTCGCATTGGCCTCGATGGCCTTGTCCACATATCCACCGGACTGTTCCACAGCCTGGCGAAGATGCGGGTACAGTGAGCTGATCTGTCCTGGGACGCTGTCGGCCTTCATGGCCGCTTTTACGGCGCCGCACCCGCTGTGGCCGAGCACGACCAGTGCTTTCACCCCAAGAACCGCCACGCCGTATTCCAGGCTCGCAATAATCTCCGGTGTCACCACGTTGCCCGCTACCCGCGTGACGAAGATATGCCCGATCGTCTGATCGAACACTAATTCCACCGGCACTCTCGAATCCGCGCAGGACAGCACCGCCACAAACGGCTCTTGTTTGTCCACCGTGTGTTGCTTCAATAGCATCAAATCGTGCTCGATCGACGTCATCTGATTCGCCGCGAAACGCTGGTTTCCCGCCATTAACTCTTGCAACGCACCATCGGGACTCAGGTTGGTTTGGGCTTCGAGCCTTGCGGGAACAGTCAATTCAACCCCCGCTGAAGCGGCCACTCCCGCCACGGCGCTGGAAAGAACCACCTGCAGGAACTCTCTCCTGCCACGATTCGCGTGCATACGGCCACCACTCTCTGTCATGGGACGTTTCCTCCTTCGCCAATCCGGTCGCGGTGCCACATCTTACGCCACCTTTGCGTCTCCGCACGCATTTAATTCTGTTCACTCAGCCACATCCCAGAAGCGCTCGCCGCTCCTGCATTCTAAGAATCAGGCGCCCCATTTTGAGATCCGCGGCACTGCGGCCCACCCGCCCACACAAAAAAAACGGGAGGAGATTCTCACCGAATCTCCTCCCATCAAGTGGTGCCGCCGGATGCTCCGTCTCTCGTTATTTGAGCTCGATCAGGACCACTTCCAGCGGATCGTCGCTCACGTTTTCCGGCAGATGCTCTTCGGCGGGCATGATCATGCTCTCACCCGCTTTCCAGCTTCGTTCTTCCGTCCGGCCATCGGGGAACGTGAACCTCCCGTTGTTGCTTGTGAGAAACACTGCCACAAGGGAAGGGTGCCCGTGCATTACGGACTTCTCATGCGGACCATACCTCACGCGGACCACGCGCACACGATCGCTTTCTGCCTCCACCTTGTAATGCTTCGAGTCGACGTGAACCGGATCAGCCGAGACTGGTTGCGGTTTCGGGGCCGTAGACATATTCGCCTCCTTAATCAGTCAATGGATGTGGGGTTCCCAGGGAAAGGCGAAAAGCATACCCCTCTGTAAGAAAACGAGCAACCGTAACTCCAGCAAGGCACTTTCCTCACATCCAGAGTGTCAAACATAATAGTTTCTGAATCACACGACCCACTCGCCGCGGCGCCGCTTGCGCGCAACATTCAATAGGTAATTGTCCATGGCCGCAGCAGCGTCGGGGTCGAAACAGTGCTTCGCCCCGGAAACGTCCGCTTGGTCGCCGAGAACGAGCCGCTCGTTCCTTGCCACTCCAGCAAGAATGGCATGCGCAGACTGCTCCGGGGATTGCGCATCCGCAGGCGCTCCTCTGTCTTGCCAGATTGCGGTTGCGACAGTGCCGGGCGTCGCGGAAGTCATACGAATATTCTCGTCCCATAGTTCGTAGCGGAGGGCGAGGGTCAACCCATTCAGCGCTGCCTTCGTGGCTGAGTACATAGTCTGGTAGGCCATCGGTGCGAACGCGATGCCGGAAATTGTGTTGATGATATGTCCGCTGCCTTGCTTGCGCATCACCGGAAGCACGGCGCGGACGCCATAAAGCGCCCCATAGAAGTTCAGTGAGAATGCTTTTTCCCAATCTTCATTCGTCTCTTTGTCGAACGCCCCGCCGAGGCCGGCGCCCGCGTTGTTGAACAAGATATCGATGCGCCCCCCGAACCCGGCGGCCTTTTGAATCATTCCCTGGACTTCCTCTTCCTTCGTGACATCGCAGTGGATGCCGAGCACCTTGTCCGGATAGGCTGAGTTCAGCCTCGCGGTCTCCCGATTGAGGTTCACGTCATTGAAATCCGCGAGCACAACTTGCTTCGCACCATAGCAGAGCATTGCTTCTGAAAGGGCTAAGCCAATGCCTGATGCGCCGCCAGTCACAACAGCTACTTTGTCTTTGTAGTATTCGCTTGTCTGGTCCACGGTTAGTCAACTCGCCAGGCTTGCTGGAAAAGTTTGGCCCATGGAGCGATCCGGACAGGCTCCATGGGCCAAAACCGAACGATGGCCACTGCTTTTGATAAGGCTAGGCCTGGGTTTCCCCGGTGGTCAGTCGCTCTTCGATGCGTTCGACAACTTTTTTGGCGCGAGCGATCTTCCGTCCGGCGCGCTTTACTTTGCGCGCAGTGCGGCGAACGGCGCGGCGCCCCTGACGGAGAGCCCTCCGTCCCTCGCGACGAACGACGCGAGCTACGCGGCGTGCCGTACGACGAGTTTTTCGCGCGCTGCGACGAGTGGCTCGTCGGGAACGGCGCTTGGCCCGCCTTGCTTGCCTCTTTTCACGGGGCATGTATCCCTCCTTAGAATGCTGTGTCCATAAGCTAGGTGGCCAACGCGTTGCTAGTGCGAAGGGTTACTGGCCGGGCGGGGGACACAATCGATTTAGGAGAATCATATGCCAACCGTGAACGTGGTTGTCAATAAACTTCTCGAAGAAACAACGGTCTACTGCAAAAGTGGAGGCTCGTACCCACATGGGCCGTAACCCCGTTTACCAGGATCTTGGCCAGAACGTGCAGTCATTTGTTTCGATCACATTCCCTTGAACTCAGCCCCGGCCCGCCATCCGATTTGATCCCTCACCATTGCTTCGGCGATTCTCCCGCCGTTGTGTAAGGTCCGATCCACAGAGCCATTTGAAGTTGCATGGATTTGCACCACGCGCGGTGCATCTTGTCTACTTCTTCGGCGGAATGCCCCTTCGCTGCAAGGTAGGGCTTGATGGTTTCATTCATTACGGCGATGAACGCCAGCACATCGCGCAGTGGCACGTATGGCGTCGAGCGCACTCCGTCCACTTTGTTCTTCTTTGAAGAAGTATGGCGCAGCGCAATTTCCTGCTGATAGTTGATCCAGTCCTGATCGTACGGCCGCAAGCAAGTGTCGAGGATCCATTGTTCAAACCGGCGATTGCTGTTAGCTAAGTATTCCGGTATGGGATTCCCCTCCGGTGTGCGCGAGTGACGCGCAAGGTTGGGAATGCTGGCGATGATACTGCTGCGCCATTGATGCACGATTTGCGCGGTCTGGTCCGCAAGCACGCTGCCCGCCAGTCGCAGGTACTGTTCATCATCCGCGTTGAATCCTGCGCTGGTCTTCAGCCGCTCAAACTCCTCAAGCGAAACTGGAGAGCTTGCCACCTCCGGCGCCCCATAGGAGTAGCCGGGAATGCTGTCAGCGTCCTTTGTCATCGAACACCTTCACATTTTTTTTCTAGTTGCTGCTGGCCTCCATTCGCACTGATTTCTGCGTACACGCAGGCCAAAGTGCTCAAAGAAATCACAATGAAAACCACCAACCATCTCTTGTTGAACATATGGATTTCCCCTCGCGTTGCCTTCGGTCGTGGCCCGGCCGATGTGTATTGGATGTGTGCGCCAGAAAAAGGACGAATTTTCTTAACTTTGGTAAAGTCTTGTTAAGTCGTAACCTTGCGAAGCGCAAGGAGAGTCCCGGATGCCGAGTCGCGAGATGGTGGAACCCATCCCATCGTACGAAGTGAAGCAGTCATTGCAATCCGTAAAGGTTGGCATAATTTTCGGATTTGCGGCCTGTTTAGCGTACCCACTCGCTGTTTTCGCCCATCTGCCAAAGTTGGCGACCGTAACGTTGGTTGCTTGCTTCGGTCCTGCTCTAGGTCTCGCGTGCTACGGCCTCCGCCGGCTGCTCGATTGGGAAAGACCGACGATTTACAGTTCATTGGGTCTGATGTTGAACGCACTGGGCGGCGCGCTCTTTTCCGTCATGGCTTTCGTTCAACTGGCCGTTGGTTACTCGGCAAATGGCGACAAAGTCTCGTCGCAATTGGTGGCCATCTGGTTGGGGCTGGATGTAGCTTGGGATGCCTACATCGGTATCGGAACCGTGTGCTTCGCAGTGGCGATGCTTCGCCACCCGCGCTTTGGCGCAATTTTCACCGTTTTTGGAGTCGGCATCGGAGCCGGTCTATTGGTGCTCCATCTTTATACATTTCCGATTCCTCCACAGAATGCAGGTCTTGTCGACCTCGGCCCAGCCTTGGGCCTTTGGTACTTGGTGGTTACCATTCAAATGTGGCGCTCCTTCGGTTGGGCAAGGCAACATACCCCTGCAGCCTAACTCGCTCACAACACTGCTTCTCCGGCACCCTGTTTACGCCCCTTTTTCTTGACTCTCTCCCTTCTTGCCACTATAGTGCCGCCACTTCGCATTTCGGGTACCGGGCCCTTCCCAGGTTGGCCGAAAAACTCACATTTGCAGTGTTTTCACGGGGGTGTTTTGTGGTCGTTGGAAACCCAGGGTTAGCTGCTTCTATCACTAAGGATGCAAGCACAACGAAGCAGTTCAAGATATTCTTGAGCCGGTATTTTTATCTCTGCATGTCGTTCGCGTTGGCCGGGCTGGTAGTGTGGGGCTTCAGCCACACGGTCAACGCCAACCTGCTCCATGCCAACCCGCCCAGGCCCTTGCTCTTGTGGGTACACGGTGCGGTCTTCTCCACGTGGATGGTCTTCTTTGTCGCTCAGTCCTTGCTGGTGCGGGTACGGAAGGTCAGCATTCACCGCTTGCTCGGATGGTTTGGCGCCGGCCTCGCCACGGTGATGGTTGTTTTGGGCTTCACAATCGCGGTAGTCATGACCCGCTTCGATACCCGGGTGCTCCAGCAGAAGGGTGTTGAGTCTTTCCTGTCGGTTCCGTTCACCGACATGATCCTCTTCGGCTCTTTCATGGCGTTGGCGATTTATTGGAGAAAGAAGCCGGAATACCATCGGCGGCTCATGTTCATTGCGACTTGCCAACTCATGGACGCTGCCATTGGCCGTTTCGATTTCATGTTCAACCACAACCTCTTTTATCCCGCCTTGGACGTTCTGGTCGTGCTCGGCATGATGCGCGATTGGGTTGTGGATGGGCGTGTCCACAAGGTGTATCTCTACGCCCTGCCGTCGATCATCATTGTGCAGGGTCTTTCAATGTACGCGTGGCGGATCAACCCAGCATGGTGGGCCACTATCACTCACGCGATTCTGACATAACTAACAGCCTCGCAGCTTCGCGCCTGATCAGTCGCCCGCCCGGTAAGCTTGCTACGATTTGCGCTCTGCACCCACTAGCGTCACCGCGATCACGCACTTCTCCGCGGATCGGTTGTGCCACGCGTGACGAGTGCCGTTCTGAATCACGCAATCACCTGCTTTCAGAAGAACCTCGGCTCCGTCATCCACTTCAAGATACACTTCGCCTGAAATCACAATGTCGAAGTCTACCGTGTCCGTCGTGTGCATCCCCGGATGATCCAGTTCCAGAACCTCCAGCATCCCGGGCAGCTTTTGCTGAATCTCCTCAATCGCGGACACGTTGCGCATCGCGTCCACGCTCGTCGTTGTATCCGGCGGTATCGTGAAAAACCCGAAGCGGAAACCATTCCTCGGCGGGAAATACCGCGGCTGCGCTGGCGAACTCCCGCTCGACGGAACTACAGGGATTTCATCGCTTCCCCATATCCGATGAAACTCGTACCCGGGCATTGCGGCAAGGGTCACGGGCTGAATGGTTTTGCGCACGAAAACCGATTTGCCTTCTTTGTTATGCTCGGTCACCACGCAGTTGATATCCATGAACCCTCCTCCGGCGCGACAGCAGCAGTCGTTCTCGCAGAATCTAGACCCTTAGCCAGCCGCGGAACCCCCTCGCGGCATAGTAAGATTCCGCACCGTTGTGATACACGAAAACAGTGTTGAAGCGGCGATCGCAAAAGAGGGCGCCGCCCAGCTTCCGAATATCCGAAGGTGTTTTCACCCAGCTCGACGTTTTCGTATCGAAACTTCCGAGTTTCTGCAGCTCGCGATATTGTTCTTCCGTTAAAAGCTCGATGCCCATGGCAGCCGCCGCATCAATAGCGCTGTCCTTTGGTTTGGCTTCTTTCCTGGACTCCCGCGCTTCACGGTCGTAGCAAAAACTTCTGCGGTCTTTAGGACTTTCCGCTGAACAATCATAAAAAATGTATTCGCCCGTCTTTTTATCCTGACTTACGATGTCCGGCTCGCCTCCGGTTCTTTCCATTTCATGCAGTGACCACACTTTTTCAGAATTGGCTTCCAGCTTTGCTTGTACTTTGGCCCATTCAAGATCTCTGTGGCGGTTCATGTTTGCCACAAAACGGGCTTCCAACGTTCTCAGTAGCTCCTTGCGTTGTTCTGACGACAAATCCCTTTTATCGCTGTTCATCTTTCGCGCTTTTGTTGCTCCCATAGTCGTCTCTCCGCACACCTATCTGTTATTCCGCTGCGCTCCCGCACGGAACCTATGTATTACATCGGGCTGGATCTTCACAAGGGGAAGATCAGCTACTGTGAAGGACCGCAGTGCCCAACTTCACTCCGAAGGCTCGCTTCCCGCCACACGCTTCAACCTTGCTCTTCCTGATGCTGCCAATCCCTGTCAACGCAAAGTAGAAATGTCCGGTTTTTCGCAAAGTAAGAATGTCCGCTTCCAGGGTCTTCTCCAAGGGTGTCCTTGAGGCACATGGTATTTAGGTTTGAACTCTTTAGGGGGTTGGGCTTTTCGTTTCGCAGGTCCTGGAGGCCGTAGGC
>Ga0187779_10000115_pt1 | contig 60727 bp, 55 predicted proteins | sample 1015_Q2_SP10_10__FD_132435 | JGI IMG/M metagenome (GOLD analysis project Ga0187779, IMG submission 132435) | Tropical peat soil microbial communities from peatlands in Department of Meta, Colombia - 1015_Q2_SP10_10_MG | ecosystem: Environmental > Terrestrial > Soil > Wetlands > Peat | place...
AAGACCATCGCCACCCAGCTGCTCATCTTCCACTACGATGTCGCCGGTGTGACCTATGAAGCTTCGCAGGATGTCACTTGGCTCCGGCATTTGGTTGATCTGCACACCTGCCGTCTCGGGATCCACACTTCCGTAAAATATGACCCCCAGAACCCCGGCAACTCCATCGTTGTCGCCGAAGGCTGGAGCGGCCTGGGTAACTAACGTAACCAGCTCTGGCCTCCTAGACCGCCAGATAGCTGTAACTTAGCGGCTACTCACTGCTTCAAACCTGTAAGCGGCGAACGAGTGCCAGGTCCGCGCCGTTGCTACAATATCTACATCTATAGGAATTCATGTCCTCGCTGCCCCTGCCCATAGCGGCGTTCTTTGCCGGACTCATCTCGTTTCTCTCGCCCTGCGTCCTGCCCCTGGTTCCCGGCTATATCTCTCTCATCTCCGGCGCCGGCGTGGAAGAGCTCCGCCAGCAGGACTCCCGGCTCATGCGCGCCGTCATGCGCAATTCCTTGATGTTTATTCTTGGCTTCAGCCTGGTGTTCATGGTGCTTGGCGCAGTTGCCAGCTCCATCGGACACGCTGTTCGTTCGCACATCGCCCTGCTCAGCAAGATCGCCGGCGTCATCATTATTGTTTTCGGTCTGCATCTCACCGGCCTGATTCCCATCAAAGCTCTTTATGCGGATAAGCGCCTGCATGGCCTGCAGGGTGGCAGCACTGCTGCGGGGGCTTTTCTCGTCGGTTTTGCCTTTGCCTTCGGATGGACCCCCTGCATCGGCCCTATTCTGACCGTGATTCTCACCTTCGCCGCCGCCGAAGCCACCGTACTGAAAGGTGTGGCGCTTCTTGCCGTGTATTCCCTGGGCCTGGCGGTTCCGTTTCTCATCACTTCAGTCGGGATCGATCGCTTCCTCGGTTTTTACGGCCGCTTTCGCCGCCACTTGCATACTCTGGAGGTCGCCAGCGGCATCCTGCTGATTGCCATCGGCTTATTGATTTTCACCCGCCACTTTGCTTTGTTGAACGCATGGCTCAACCGCCTGCCGTTCTTCCGCGATCTGGCTGAAAGATTCTTATGAAAGTGAGTCTCGCATGAAGCGTAACGCCTACATCTTGGTCGCGGCCATCATCGCCGTCACCGTCGCCATATTCTTTGTATCTCGCTCGGCCCGCTTCGCCGTCAGCGCCAGCCCCTCGGCGGAGATGATCGCCACCGTGGGCAAGCCCGCCCCTGAGTTTGAACTCGAAACTCTCGACGGCAAGAAAGTAAAGCTCTCTGACTATCGCGGCAAGGCCGTGCTCATCAACTTCTGGGCCACCTGGTGTGCCCCCTGCAAACTTGAGATGCCTTGGCTGGTGGATTTGCACAAGCAGTACAACCCGCAGGGGCTCGAAGTCATCGGTATTGCTATGGATGACAGCGGCAAGTCCGCTATCGCCAGCTTCGTGAAAGAGATGAAGGTCGACTACACCATCCTTCAGGGAAAAGAAGCGGTGGGTGACGCTTTCGGTGGTGTGCAGTCGCTCCCCGAGACTTTCTTTGTCGGCCGCGACGGTACTGTCACTAATACTCTTATCGGCATTCACAGTGCCAGCGATTTCGAGGACAACATCAAGAGGGCCCTGGCCACTGGTACTCCGCCAGCTACACAGCCCTCGACCGAGAAGGCAGGCCAGAAGTGAGCCGTCGTTCTTTGGCTTTGCTCTGTTCAGTTCTGCTGGTCACAAGTGTCTTCTCCTCTGTCACACCCGCCCCGGCCGGATGGGTCACAGTCTCTCCTGTGAGCGGTATCTCGGTTGCTGCCGGGCAAACTGCTACCGCCGCCCTCACCTTTCACGTCGCCGGCGGATACCACATCAACTCCAGCAAACCCAAATCTGACCTGTTGATCCCGACTCAGCTCAAGCTCGAGCCGCCCCCGCAGGTGACTGCGGTTGCCGCTTATCCTCCGGGCAGCGATTTCACTCTCAGCTTTGACCCGACCGAAAAGCTCAGTGTATACAGCGGAGACTTCGCCGTGCAGGTCACGCTCAGCGTCGTGCGCTCCGCCCCGCCCGGCAGGTACCGCGTGACCGGCGAACTGCAATACCAGGCCTGTAGCGACCGCGCCTGCTTCCCGCCGAAAAAGCTTCCCGTCAGCTTCGATGTCATCGTGACCGCCGCTCAGGCTGCGGCACGCTGAACCATGAAGCTCAGAGTCGCCTGGATAGGCCGCACCAAAGAGCCGGCCATCAACTCGCTCACCGCTGACTACCTTAAGCGCATTGCTCGCTACACGACGGTCGATTCCGCGGAACTCCCCAGCGAAGCAGCCCTGCTGAAGACGCTGGAGAAATCGTCCCGCACTGCGCCTCATCTGGTCCTGCTTGATTCCCGCGGCCGCCAGCTCTCCTCAGAGGAGCTCGCTGACTTTCTCCGGCAGCATCAGAATCGGGGCACGCAGGTGCTGTTGTTTGCCATCGGGCCGGCCTCGGGTTTCAGCTCAGCCGCGCGCAGCCAGGCGTCCACCACGATTTCCCTCGGTTCCATGACCTTGCCTCATGAGCTGGCCCGCGTCGTTCTAATGGAGCAGCTTTACCGCGCCCTCACCATCCTGCAGGGCCATCCTTATCATCTGGGACACTGAATGTCACCCGCTGTGCACTCTCGCGCTTTTCTGATACATTTTTTAATTCGGTTTCTGGTCCCCTGTCGCCTATGCCGATTGCCGATAAAGTCGCCGCCGCCCATAAGATCAACGACATGATGAAGCAGCTGCTGGCCAGCGGGGGCTTCAATCTAAAATACCGCATCACCGTGGACCCGCAGTTCACCGACGATCGCCAGTGGGAGCGCCCCGAGATTCTCGTCGAGCTTGCCGGCGCCGATAGTCCTGCCGTCCTCGATCGCGGTGCCGAACTGCTCCGTTCCTTCGAGTTGCTGGTGCAGGAGATGCTGCGTCTCGCGCCCGATGAGCACGAACTGGTCAGCTTCGACTGCCGGGGATACCGCGCCGCCCGCCTGCAGGAGCTTCGCGCCGCCGCAGATGTCGCCGCTGAGCGCGTTCGCAAGACAGGCGCTCCCTACCAGTTCGGCCCCATGTCCTCGCGCGAGCGCCGCATCGTACATCTCGCCCTGCGCGACCAGAGCGACCTGCGGACCGAGAGCTCTGGCGTCGGCCCCTCGCGCAGTGTCGTGGTTTACCCCAAGGATTACAAGCAGCCGCTCGCTCCCGCCCGCCCATTCTCCCGCGGCCGCCGTTGAACTCTTGGAGAAATGGCCAGAGTGCGTGGGATGGTCTCAACAGCGCCTGTTGAGAGAAGAGATTAGTTCTTCATTTCCAGCAGCTCGCGCAGCTTCTGCGCCAGCACGCCGGCTGTGAACGGCTTCTGGATGAAGCCCGCGTCTTTGGTGAGCATGCCCGCGTGTAGCACCGCGTCGTCCGTATATCCCGACATGAAAAGTACCTTCAGCTCTTTACGCTCCGCGCGCATGCGCTCGCTCAGCTCGCGCCCGCTCATCTGCGAGAGCACCAGGTCGGTGAGCAGCAGGTCGATGCCGCCGGTGTGTTTCTCCACCACCTTCAAGGCCTCCTCGCCGCTGCTCGCTTCCAGCACCTTGTATCCCTGGCGGTTGATGATGTCGCGCACCAGCCGGCGGACACCCTCTTCGTCCTCCACCAGCAGGATCGTCTCGTGCCCGCGGTTCGCGGTCATGACGCCCGTCGTCGTCTTTGTGGCTTCGGCCGCGGCATCCACTCGCGGCAGGTACACCTTGAAGGTCGTGCCTACGCCCAGTTCGCTGTAGACCGCGATGTAGCCCTCGCTCTGCTTCACGATTCCGTACACCGTCGAAAGCCCCAGCCCTGTGCCCTTGCCTTGCTCTTTCGTGGTGAAGAAAGGCTCGAACAGCCGGGCTTTAGTCTTTTCGTCCATGCCCGTGCCTGTGTCGGTCATCGAGAGCATCACGTAACGGCCGGCGTGCGCGCCCATATGCTCGCGCGCCCATGCTTCTTCCATGTCCACATTCGCCGTCTCCAGCTTCAGCCGCCCGCCGTTCGGCATGGCATGACGCGCGTTCACCGCCAGGTTCATGATGACCTGCTCGAACTGGCTGGGGTCGGCCTTCACATTCCCCAGTTTCTCATCCAGCTTGATCTCCAGATGCACATCTTCGCCCAGCAGCCGCGTGAGCAGGTTCTGCATATTGCCCACGACTGAGTTCAGGTTGAGGATGCGCGGCGCCATCACCTGCTGCCGGCTGAAGGCAAGCAGTTGGCGCGTCAGGGTTGCCGCGCGGTCTGCCGCCTTCAATGCTTCATCCAGCTCTTCGCGGTGCCCATAGCGCTCGCCCAGGTCCTCTTTCACGATCTCGGTGTAGCCCTTGATGACGGTGAGCAGGTTGTTGAAATCGTGCGCTACGCCGCCGGCCAGCCGCCCTACCGCTTCCATCTTTTGTGCCTGTCGCAGCTGCTGCTCCAGCGCGCGCCGCTCAGTGATGTTCTCCACGATGCATTCGGTGTAGAGCTGCCGTCCTTCGTCCGCCACCACGCGTCCGCTCACGCGCACCGCCACATGTGAGCCGTCGCGCCGCTTCATCTCCATCTCCACGCCTGTCCATGGGCGGCCGCTGTACTCCGCCAGCAGCCGCTGCCGCGCCCGCCGATCAAGAAAGACGTCCTTGTCCAGCTCCAGCTTGAGCAGGTCGGCCTCTGAGAAGTAGCCCAGCATCGAGGCCATCGCCGGGTTCGCCGCCAGGAATCTGCCGTCCATGGTGGCGCTGAAGATTCCGTACACCGCGCTGGTCACCAGCGAACGGTAGCGCGCCTCTGAAAGGCGCAACTCCTCCTGGTTCCTCTTATGCTCGATGGCAGCTGCCACGTGGCGCGAAACGAAGGTGAGAATGTCCTTTTCTGCCTCGCCGTAGCGGATGTTCTCCTTGTAGGTCTGCACCACCAGCACGCCGATGGGTGTATCTCCGATCACCAGCGGCACGCCCAGCCAGTCCAGTGACGGCGCTCCGATGGATTCACAGTCGCCCCTGCGCACCATCTCTTCAAACACATCCGGCGTCGCCAGCAGCGGCTTGCCTGTGCGCAGAACATATTCCGTGAGTCCCTTGCCCAGCTGCTTGCGCTCTGGCGCCTTGTCCACTTCATCCTGAAAGTAGGGGAAGGTCAGCGTGTCCGTGGTGTCGTCATAGATCGAGATGTAAAAGTTCTTGGCATACATCAGCTCGCTGACCACCTGATGGATGTAGGCGTAGAACTCGTTCAGGTCGCCGGCCGCGCTAGTGCGCTCCGCGATGCGGTACAGCGCGGATTGCAGCAGCTCGCTCCGCTTGCGCTCCGTGATGTCGACTGCCGTGGCCACCATGGCCGCTCGCCCTTCGAATTGGATCTGCCGCGCGCTGAAATCGAGCCATCGCGGCTCGCCGTTCTTGGTGATGAGGTGCAGTTCGTAGCGCGTGGGGACATCCTTGCCCGCCAGCCGGGCTGCCCGCCTCTCCTCGGCTGTAGTGCGGAAATCCGGATGCACCAGCTCCACCGGGTTCTTTGCCATCAGCTCTTCCTGCGTGTAGCCCGTGATGCCCGCCGCCGCCGGGTTCAAGTAGAGAAATCGGTGCTCGTCGTGGATCGAGATCGCTGTGACCGCGGTCTCCGCCATCGCGCGGAATTTGTTCTCGCTCTCGCGAATGGCGTCTTGAATGCGCCGCGCCTCGATAGCGCGCGCGATCTGTTGCGAAACGAACACCAGGATCTCCTTTTCGTATTCCCCGTAGCGCACGTTCTCGCGGTACGACTGCACCACCAGCGCTCCAAAGGTCTTGTCGCCGCTCTTCAGCGGCACGCCCATCCAGTCCAGCGATGGGGTTCCCAGGCGCTGGAACTCGCCCCGCCGGATCAGCTCATCTAACTTTTCCGGCGTTGCCAGCAGTGGCTCGCCCGTGCGCAGCACATATTCCGTAAGTCCTCGCCCGAACTTGTGCGGCGGGAATGGGGCGTCTTTCTCGTCTACAAAGTACGGGAAGCTCACCATGTCGCTCGCCGGGTCATAGAGCGCCACATAACAGTTCTTCGCGTACATCAGCTCTTTGAGGATGGCGTGGATCGAGCGGTACAGCTCGCTCAGGTCGACCGCCGAATTGGCCTGGTCGGCGATGCGATACAGCGCCGATTGCAGCCGCTCCGTGTGCTTTCGCTCTGTGATCTCCCGATAGACCGAGTGGAAGCCGATCTGCTGCCCGCGCGCCGATAGCACCGGCGAGCCCAGGATGGAGACTTCGACGAACGTCCCGTCCTTCCGACGCCGGATGGTCTCGACGTTGATGGTCCCGCCCGCTGCCAGGATCTCAGACAGCTTGCGCCCCTCATTCCGCCGGTCGATCGGCGTGATGAGGTCTTCGATGTCGCGGCCGAGAACCTCATCTGCCGGGTATCCGAAGATGCGCACGAACTCCCGGTTCACCCGCTGGATGCGAAAATTCCTGTCCAGCGTGGCGATCGCTTCCGGAGAATTCTCAAACAGTTGCTCCCAGTGCGCTTTGGTGACTTGGGCTTCTTGTGTCTCCTGCCTCTCTGCGACCGCTGCGGCAGAACCCGAGCCTTTTCCTGAGGAAGACGGTCGGATAGCTGGGGAGGCGGAATGTCTTTTTTCACTCATCCTGGAGACTGGCGCGCAGCCGGACGAAAACTATTGCACTAATATGGCAACGTTATCGCGCCGGCTGTGCAATTGCAATGCCGATGCGCCTTTATGAGGTTACTAGAGTAACCTTACTCATTAAGCACTGGTCTTTGGCCTTCGGAGCACAATTTGCTCCTGAAATGGCACCTCTGGCATAGAATTGCCAGCATCTCCGCTTGCCTTATGAGCTCATCTTCTCCCTCGAAACCCGCGCCCGCCGCCACCGTCGCGCTCATCGGACTTAGCCCTGAGTGTCGCGAGGTCCTGCACGCCGCCTTCGGCCAGGTTTCCATCGGCACCTTTCCGGTCGAAGGCGATCTGGAAACCGCGCTCGAGAACCGCCACTTCCAGGCCTGCGTGCTGCGTCTTGGCGAGCACGCCGAGCAGCTCATCCACACCGTGCGCAACTCGATCCTCAACCACAGCATCCCCATCCTCGGTATCTGCCCGGCGAACGTGGCGCCTCGCAACTTCGCTCAGTTCGGTCTGAACGCCATCATGGTCGAGCCCGTGCAGCGCACAGACGCCGTGAAAGCCGTGCACTCGACTCATCTGCTCATCCTGCGCGAGCTGCGCCGCCACGTCCGCATCCCCATCGTGCTCGAGGCCCAGGTGCAGATAACCGGCGGCGCTGCCTTCACCGCTCTCACTCACGATGTCAGCTACGGCGGCATGTCCGTCAGCACCCAGGAGAAGATCTTTCCTGACAATGAGGTCGAGATTACCTTCCGCCTGCCCAACGGCTCCGATACCAGCATCACCGGAACAATCGTGTGGCGGCATCATCCCGATCTTATCGGCGTTCGCTTCGCGGTGGGCGATGAGCGCCGCGGCGCCATCCGCGATTGGATGGACCAATATCTGCAATCTGCCTGATGCTGAGTTGGGTAAGTCGGCCTACTTCGGCCGCGTAGAGAGCATCGCCAGGATCTCTTTCAGTCCCTGGCGCACCCGTTTGACTCCATCGGGAGAGACGCCGGAGACGCCGCTGAATCCCAGCTCCGCCTGCGCCCGCTTCTTCCGCTCGCTGAGCAGCTGCTGGCGCGCGCCCGGGATGGTGAATCCCTCGGAGTAGAGCAGCTGCTTGATGCGCAGCGCGGTTTCCACCTCATGCCGCCGGTACATGCGCTGGCCGGTGCTGCTCTTGTTGGGCTTGAGCTGGGCGAACTCCGTCTCCCAGAAGCGCAGCACGTAGGCGGGCAGCTTGCACAGGCGCGCCACCTCGCCGATGCGGAAGTAGAGCTTGTCGGGGACTATGGTCTCTTCGGCTGCGTGCCGTCCGGCGGCGGCCCTGCGCGTGCGTGGCTTCGTGGCGTGTGCGGCCTTGGCGCTCAAAATGATCTCATCCTGAGGTGCAGGATTCGTTGCAACGAAGGGGCGTAGCCGCGATAGTACTGAGCGCCGCAGCCAGCGTCAAGTGTCGCCGCAAGAGAAACGGGCCTTCACAGTCGTGAAGGCCCTGCTTTCGCTTGGGAAATTCGCGAGGGAGGTCCCTCGCCTGGCTTACTTCTTTTTCTTTTTTGCTTTTTTCTTCATCGCTTTCCTCCGTGAACGTATTCACCCTTGGTCGTTTCCGCATCGCCACTTCTGCCGTCTGCCGAACGATGCGTTGAAAACGATATTGGGACTAGCGAGTTTCGCTGTCAATAAAAAATTTCAGATTTTTTTGGCCGCCGCCGCCGGGCGCTGCGCGGCATTTATCATCGGAGCGTCATGCCAGCCCGGCGCGACCCGGTCGAGACCGAGATCTTCAAGAACCTCTTCCACTCCATCGCCGAAGAGATGGGCGCGGCGCTGCGCCGCACCGCTTTCTCTCCCAATATCAAAGAGCGCCGCGATTACTCCTGCGCCGTCTTCGATGCCCGCGGCCAGGTGATCGCTATGGGCGATCACATGCCCGTCCACCTCGGCTCCATGCCCATGTCGGTGCGCGCCGCCGTGGAGTCGCTCGCGCTTGCGCCCGGCGACGTCGCCATGCTCAACGATCCCTTCTGCGGCGGCACGCACCTGCCGGATATCACGCTGGTCGCGCCCGTCTTCCTTCGCAAGCAGGTGGCACGGCCTGATTTCTTCGTCGCCGCGCGCGCGCATCACGCCGATGTCGGCGGCGCCTATGCCGGCTCCATGGGACTGTGCCGCGAGATCTACCAGGAGGGCGTCCGCATCCCGCCCGTGCACCTGATGCGCGGCGGCAGGCTGCAGCGTGATGTGCTGGCGCTTCTGCTGGGCAACGTGCGCACTCCCCAGGAGCGCGAGGGCGACCTGCGGGCGCAGCTCGCCGCCTGCCACACCGGGGCCGAGCGCCTGCGCGAGCTTTGCAAGCGCTATGGCGCAGCCCGCGTGCAGCGCGCCGCCAAAGACCTGCTCGCCTACTCCGAAGAGCTCATGCGCGCCTTTCTGCGCGGCATCCCTGCCGGCCGCTACAGCGGCGAGGATTTTCTCGATGACGACGGCATCACGGCCGCGCCCATCCGCATCGCCGTCAGCATCACCTTCCGCCCGGCCCGCAGCTCCTCCGCGCGGCTGGTGACTATCGATTTCACCGGCAGCGCGCCGCAGGTCGCCGGCAGCGTGAACGCGGTGGAGGCCATCACTTACTCCGCCTGCTTCTATGTCTTCCGCTGCCTGCTGAGCGAAGACGTGCCGGCCACCGCCGGACTCATGCGGCCCATCGAGGTCATCGCGCCGCTGGGGAGCGTGGTCAATGCGCGCCCGCCCGCGGCCGTCGCCGGAGGGAACGTGGAGACCTCGCAGCGCATCGTCGACGTGCTGCTGCGCGCCCTGGCGGTGGCCATGCCCGAGCGCATCCCCGCCGGCTCCAGCGGCACCATGAACAACCTGACCATTGGCGGCATGGATTCCCGCCACGGCCAGGCGCAGCCCTTCGCCTACTACGAGACCATCGCCGGCGGATCGGGTGCGCGCCCTGGCAAGGATGGCGTGAGCGGGGTCCACACCCACATGACCAACTCGCTCAACACGCCGGCCGAGGCGCTGGAATACGCTTATCCCTTCCGCGTCACCCAGTACTCGCTGCGGCGCGGGAGCGGCGGCGCGGGCAGGTTCCGCGGCGGCGATGGCATCATCCGCGAGCTGGAGGTGCTCACCGACTCTGAGGTCACGCTGCTGGCCGACCGCCGCCGGCGCGGTCCCGGCGGATTGCGCGGCGGCGCCGATGGCGCGCCCGGCCGCACCGAGGTGCTCCGCCGCGATGGCTCGCGCGAGGTGCTGGCGGGCAAGGCGAGCACGCGCCTGGCTGCCGGCGAACGCATCCGCGTGGAATCGCCCGGCGGCGGCGGCTTCGGCAGCGCCGCAGCTCCGCCCAAAGGCCCGCGCCGCTCAGTCTAGGTTTTGCTTTTGCCGCTTCAATCTGCAATCATACTTGCGCAAATTTTCCCGTGACCGAACACTCCATCGCGCTCGCCTATCTGGAAGAGGCCCGGCGCAGCCTGCGCGGATACAAGCGGCTGGCCGAGGGCGCCTTCGCCCAGATGGGCGACGTGGAATTCTTCTTCCAGCTCGATCCTGAAGCCAACAGCGTCGCCATCATCATCAAGCACATGTCGGGCAACATGCACTCGCGCTTCACCGATTTCCTGACCAGCGACGGCGAAAAACCAAGCCGCAACCGCGACCAGGAGTTCATCCTCGATCCGCAGAAGCACCCCACACGCGCCGAGCTGCTGGCCAGCTGGGAAGCAGGATGGCAGCTGGTCTTCGATGCTCTGGCGCCGCTCGAGGCCGAACAGCTGGCGCACATCGTGACCATCCGCGGCGAGCCGCACACCGTGCTGCAGGCCATTCACCGCCAGGTCGCCCACTACGCTTATCACGTGGGGCAGATCGTGCTCATCGCCAAGCACCTGCGAGGCGAGCGCTGGAAGTCGCTGAGCGTTCCCAAAGGCAAATCGGCCGAGCTCAACACCATCATGGCGGAGAAGGCGGCCAACCGCGAGGTCCGCAGCTAGCCGCGACAGGCCGCGAAGAAAGCCGCAACCTGCATACTGCTCGTGAATCTAGTGAGCAGCCGCCGGAGCCGTTGACATGACCCTCGCCGAAGCCAAAAAACATCTCAAGCAGATCGAGCGCGGCCCAGCGACCATCGCCCGAGCCGTCAAAGGTCTCGACCGCAAGACGCTGAGCTATAAGCCCGCTCCCAACAAGTGGAGCATCATGGAGATCCTCGGCCATCTCGCCGATATGGAGATCGTCCTCGGCCACCGGCTGCGCCAGGCGCTCGCCGACGAAAAGCCGGTGGTCTCGCCCATCGACCAGGACGCCTGGGCGGCGCATCTGCATTACCTCGAGGCCACGCCCGAGGAGCACCTGGAGGCCTTCATGGCCGCGCGCCGCGCCAATCTCCGCCTGCTGCGCCTCATCCAGGAAGAAGACCTGCCCAGAGGAGCGTTTCACCCCGAACTCAACCGCCTGCACACCGTGCAGGAGGTCATCGAGCGCATGCTGCGCCACGACCCCAATCATCTGGGGCAGATCGAGCGGATCAAAAAGCTGGCCGGGAAGTCTTAGGCGGCGTTCTCAGCTCGTTGTGCGGCGGAAGATGCTGCGGACGGCTGCGTTGATTCGGCATCTTCGAGACCGGAGCCTTTGAGGATAGCGTCGAGGAGGCAGCGGGCGATCTCGTTATCTTCGAAGAGGGCGGCGGAGTCGGCCTGCTCGCGGAGCTCGCGAGGCTCGAGGTTCACCTGCTTGAGGTTACTGGCGGCGGTGCTGAGTCCGTAGAGGAGGAGGCCGGCGCGGCGGTGGTCGATGCGGTCTTCGTTGACGGCGCTGAGGACATCCTGCAGTGACATCTGGACGGCGTTGGCGTCTTCGAGGAGAGGAAGCTCGAAGCGGTAGCCGGGCCGCTGGTGGCGGAGCTGGCGCAGGTCGTGAGCACGGTGGTGGAAGTAGCAGAAGCGGCGGCCGCGGAGGGCAGGAGAGCCGCAACGCATTCCGTTGGTCTTTATATGGTTGCACTTCTGAATCTCTGTCTGGCGGGGTTTTTGTTCCATTTTGGGATTTCCTTTCGGGGGAATAGGGAATTCTGGCCGTCCCAACTGAAGTGGCGGCGGCGAAGAATCCGGATTTCTTGGAGCAAGGGCTGGGGGTGTACCCCTGGCCGATCTATTGGAATCAACAACTTAGGCCAGATAGGCGGCCTAAATCTTTGGATGCAAAAGGGTTAGAGGCAAAATATAGAAATATAGAATCCAAAGGAGTTAGTTAACTGTGAGATAACTAACTTTTTCCTACTATAACAAATGTGATGCGGATGTCAAGGGAAAAGTTGTATGGGGGTGAGAAATCTGTTGCGAGGCGGTCGGGCACAGGTTGAAATCTGAATGAGAGTCCAGCTCCCCCAATAAGCCCACTCGTATCCGCTCAGGCGCGCGTTGAGGCCGAGTGTGAAGGTTTCGCCCCTGCGGCAAACAAAAACATCAACCGCAAGGTCCTTCGCGCAAGAGCGGCGCTCAGGATGACAACACTTGGCTTTTGCCGTTATTGCTATTTCCGCCAGGGCGCTTCACATAAGTGAAACAAGGCTGCACTCGCGGCGGTGTCCAGCGGCGATGCAGGGCATTGTACGGCTCGCGAGCGAGCCGGATGAGAGGACGAGGGCAGAGAGCGGCGAAAGATTCGTTGCCGGCAGCCGCTATCTATGCTAGTCTCGTGCCCCTCACGACGTTTCTCCCCCGATAGCGTCGCCAAACATCATCAGGAGGAAGTATCCATGCGGAAGTTCTTCAGTATGGCCGCACTTGCCGCTCTGTTACTGGGAACGGCAGGTCTGGCACCGGCGCAAAACGACAACTATGAAAGCAGAAAACTGCCGCTGAGCATGCTCAAGCAATTGAGCCCGCGCAGCGCGCAGAGCAGAGAGAAGTTCGCGGCCTTCGGCACACACAAGCGATTGGCGGCGAGCAGAATCAGGAATTTCGCCACCTCGGGGCTGCCGGGAGTGGATTCGGTGGTGAACTGGTCGGACTCGTTCACGGAGCCGGGCTTCGACGACGCGGGGAACCCGCAGTCGGTGTGGCCTTACACGATGGTGGGAAATCCGCCGGAGAGCGGGCGCACGACCTTCTTCAACGCGCCGGTGATCCCGGTGGTGCTGGACCTGCTGCTGCCGAATGGCGCCATCGCGGTCAGCTTCAGCGCGGCGGGCAAGGACAGCAGAGCAGCGATCGGCTCGCCGGTGTTCCAGCCGTTCATCTATAACGGAGGCATCGGCCAGTTCGACGACGAGCTGATGCGCAACGAGTTCTGGGAGCGCATCCATCCCAACGCGCACGGGCCGGACAACGGCTGGCACAACGTGCTGATGCCGCGGGTGAAGAGCACGCGGCACATGCGAGTGCCGTTCTTCACGGCGACGGGAGGACGGGCGTGGTTCGTCTTTGTGGACGCCAACGGCAATCCGGTGCTGGCGGCGGTGGATGGCAACACGTTCGTGAACCTGCTGTTCCCGAGCACGGTGCCGGTGGACAACAGCACGGTGATCGGGGCGGCAGAGCTTGCCGGGGACATGACCACGCGCGACATCACGACGCTGCTGTTCGACAATCTGGCGCTGTTCGATGGCGACATCAGCCAGTGCTGCACGCTGGGCTTCCACTCCTATGACTTCGAGCCGGGCGACGCGAGCAACGGGAACCGCGACCGGCGCTTCGTGATGAACTTCTCGAGCTGGCTGAGCCCGGGGCTGTTCTTCTTCGGCTTCGAGGACGCCTCGACGCTGAGCCACGAGATGTCGGAAACGTTCAACGATCCATTCGTGAACAACGCGACGCCGTGGTGGGAGAACGTGGACCCGTTCGCGGGCTTCGGGATCTGCCAGAACAACCTGGAGACGGGAGATGTCATCGAGGTGCTGACCACGCTGCCGGTGTACACCGCTTCCTATGGCGGACAGACGTACCATCTGCAGAACGAGGCGATGTTCAGCTGGTTCGCGTTCCAATCGCCCTCGCAGGCGCGCAACGGCTCGTACAGCTTCCCGGATGAGACGACGCAGACCACGCTTTCTCCGAGCGGCTTGCTGCCGGGCTGCGTGCCTTCCGGGCCGTGAGCTGAGGGGGAATCGCATTGCAGGAGCGGCGCCGGCGAGACCCGGCGCCGTTTTTTCCGGAGCAAGCTGCGGCTGCAGCAGAGCGCGTAGAATGGCCCTAAGGCGGTTGTATGCCCCGCGTCGCCCTCGCCCTCGTTTGTCTTCTGCAGTTGACCAGCTGCGGCGGAGTCACCGCCGGCGGATTCTTCTTCAACCCTGTCTCCACCATCAGCGGCGAGGTGAGCATCGTGCAGATCACGGTGGTCAGCGGGCCCAACGGAACGTCGGTGCAAGTGACGGCCGTGACCTTCATCAACAATGGCAGCGCCAACTCCATGAACTTCTGCGGCAACGTGGCGAAGGAGATGCCGGTCGGTTCTTTTGTCACCGTGAGCTTCAACCCGGGCTCAGCCTGCGGTTCTGTCATCTCGGTACAGGTGGGCCATTGAGAGTGTTAGAATCCTGAGCTTGTTGGCCCGACTTTACGTACGGAGCAGAGCTGACTGATGGCCCAGACGATGCTGGCGGTGGTGAAGCCCGCGCGGCGCGCGGGGGCCGAAATCCGCGACGTCAAGCTGCCCGCCTACGGGCCGAACGAGGTGCTGGTGAAGGTGAAGGTGGCCAGCATCTGCGGCACGGACCTGCACATCTACGACTGGGACGCATGGGCGAAGAAGCGGATCAAACCGCCGCTGATCCCGGGACACGAATTCTGCGGCACGGTGGCCGCCGTGGGCAAGGAAGTGACCACGGTGAAAGAGGGCGACTTCGTGAGCGCGGAGATGCACGTGGCCTGCGGCAAGTGCTTCCAGTGCCGGATCGGCGAGGCGCACATCTGCCAGCACGTGAAGATCATCGGCATCGACGCGGACGGGGCGTTCGCGGAGTACGTGACCATCCCGGAGTCGAACATCTGGAAGATCGATGCGGCGATCCCGGCGGAGTATGCGTCGGTACTGGACCCGCTAGGCAATGCGGTGCATACGGTGCTGGCGGGAGAGATCGCGGCGCGAACGGTGGCGGTCATCGGGTGCGGGCCGATAGGGCTGTTCTCCATCGCGGTGGCGCGGGCGGTGGGGGCGGCGCAGGTGTTCGCGGTGGAGATCAATCCGCACCGGGCGGCGCTGGCACGGAAGATGAAGGCGGACCTGGTGCTGAATCCGGCGCAGGAGGACGTGAAGGCGAAGGTGATGGCGGCGACGGAGGGCGTGGGAGTGGACGTGGTGCTGGAGATGAGCGGCAAGACGCCGGGCATCCGGCTGGGATTCGATATCCTGCGGCTGGGGGGAAGAATGTCGCTGCTGGGAATCCCCTCGAAGCCGGTGGAGCTGAATTTTGCGGAAGACATCATCTTCAAAGGCGCGACGGTGCAGGGCATCAACGGGCGGCTGATGTACAAGACGTGGTACCAGATGCAGGCGCTTTTGAAAAACCACAAACTGGACCTGGGGCCGGTGATCACGGACAAGATCGCGATGAAGGACTTTGACCACGGCATCGAGCGGCTGAAGAGCGGAGAGTCGAGCAAGATATTGCTGTATCCGAATGGGGTGAAGTGACGACGGCATCGCAAACGCGTTCGCAACTGGCGTATCTGAGCGAGCAGTTGAATCAGCTCAAAGAGAAGGGGACGTACTTCAAGCTGCGGGTGCTGGAGGACGAGCAGGAGCCGGTATGCACGTTCGACGGGAAGAAGGTCATCAACCTGGCGTCGAACAATTATCTGGGGCTGACGACGCATCCCAAGCTGCGGGAGGCGGCGCTGGAGGCGACGAGAAAGTATGGCGTGGGCTCAGGCGCGGTGCGGACCATCGCGGGGACGATGCGAATCCACATGGAGCTGGAGGAGAAGATCGCCCGCTTCAAGAATGTGGAGGCGTGCGTGGTGTTCCAGTCGGGATTCGCGGCGAATGCGGGAACGGTCTCGGCGATCCTGGGCAAGGAAGACTTCATCATCAGCGACGAGCTAAACCACGCCAGCATCATCGATGGGGCGCGGCTTTCGCGGGCGAAGATCCTGGTGTTCCGGCACAAGGACATGGCGCACGCGGAGGAGCAACTGGCGAGCGTGCAAAGCCAGCCGGGACACAAACTGCTGATCACGGACGGCGTGTTCTCGATGGACGGGGACATCGGGCGGCTGCCGGAGCTGTGCGCGCTGGCAGAAAAGTATGGGGCCATCATGATGGTGGATGATGCGCACGCTTCGGGGGTGCTGGGAAGGAACGGGCGCGGGTCGGTGGACCACTTCCACATGCACCGCCTGGTGGACATCCAGGTGGGGACGCTCTCCAAGGCCATCGGCGCGCTGGGCGGGTATGTGTGTGGCTCGCGCGACCTGATCGAGTTTCTATATCACCGGGCGCGGCCATTCCTGTTCTCTACGTCGCATCCGCCGGCGGTGGCGGCGACGTGCATCGCAGCCTTCGACGTGCTGGAGAACGAGCCGGAGCGAATGGAGAAGCTGTGGGAGAACACCCGCTACTTCAAGAAGGAACTGGGCGGGCTGGGATTCAACATCGGCGGGGTGAACACTCCGGCGAGCGAGACGCCGATTACACCCATCATCGTGGGCGAAGGAGCGCGGGCGATGGAGTTCTCGCGCGAGTTGTTCAAAGAAGGCCTGATGGCGACGGGCATCGCCTTCCCGACGGTGGCGGAGGGCAAGGCGCGAATCCGCACCATCATGACGGCCACCCACACGCGCGAGCAACTGGACAAGGCGCTCGAAATCCTCCAGCGCGTGGCCAAGAAGATGGCCATCCTCTAGTCCAGGCAGCCTATTGTTCCGAGCAGCCTAATTGAAAGCACTCTCATCGGCGCTGGGGCCGTAGATGCTAGGCACCTGCGCGCCGGTCAACCGCAAATAGACAGAGAGCTGTCCACGGTGGTGGATGATGTGGTTGAGCACGAAGCTGCGCGCGACCGCGACTTTGGGCAGGGTGAAGACCGCTTTGCCGGTGCGGAGCAAGGACCAGGGCTTCATGAAGTCGGCGTCGCTGAACTTTTCGAGGACGGCGCGGGACTGGCGAGCATTCTCATCGAAGGTCTTGAGCACTTCGGCACGGCTGGAGAGCTGCGGAGTCTTGAAGGGCTGCTCGCCCGGGGGAGCGACATCGAGCGAGTCCTGCTGCAAGGTGAATGACATCCAACTGGCAAGATTGGCCAGGTGGGAGACCAACTGCTGCAGGGACCAGGATTTCTCGTGCGGCTTGAAGGAGAACTTGTCTTCAGGAGCGCGCTCCAGACATCTGCGGGTGGTGGCTAATTCGTGGTCGAACTCGGCGAGAAGAGCATCTTTAATGGCCATGTAACACCTCGGGGATGGTTTTGGTAAGAGACGCTCAGCCGGGCAAACAGATTCAGAAAATGTGGGCGGCGATTGCCCGGGGAACAAGGCGCCTGGCATGGCTAAGCCCCAAAGCGAAATTCGCCGGCCACGATGGTGGCCACTACCTTGCCGGTGAGCAGCCAGCCATCGAAGGGCGTATTGCGCGATTTGGAGAGCGACTGGGCAGCATCGAAGCGCCATTTTTTCTTGGGATCGAAGATGGTGACATCGGCACGGGCGCCGGCGACGAGGGTGCCGCGGCCTTCGAGAGCAAAGAGGCGCGCGGGATTGCAACTAAGCAGATGGACGATGCGGGAGAGGGGAATGTGGCGCTCGAGATGCAGCCGGGTGATGGCGAGAGCGAGCGCGGTCTCAAGCCCGGTGACGCCGAAGGGAGCGCGGTCAAACTCGACGCTCTTCTCATAGACAGCGTGAGGGGCGTGATCGGTGGCGATTGCGTCTATGGAGCCATCGGCGAGGGCGGCGAGAATCGCTTCGCGGTCGGCGGCAGAGCGCAAGGGCGGATTCATCTTGCAGTTGGTGTCGTACTGGCCGACGGCCTCATCGGTGAGCGAGAAGTGGTGAGGTGTGACCTCGCAGGTGACACGGACACGCTGCTGGCGGGCGCGGCGGATGGCCTTGAGGGTGGCGGCGCTGGAAATGTGAGCGACGTGGAGATGGGCGCGGGCCTGAGCCGCAAGGGAGACGTCGCGGTCGACAATCTCAGCCTCGGAGGCACCGGTGCTTCCGCGCAGGCCGAGGCGGAATGAGGTGGCGCCCGAGTGCATGGGGCGCCCGGCGGTCTGGCGCGTGTCTTCGGCGTGCTGAATCACAGGGAGATGCAGGGCGGAGGCGGCGCGCAAGGCTTCGAGCATGACCTTGTCGTGCAAGATGGGCTTGCCATCATCGGTGACGCCGACGGCCCCGGCGCGCTGGAGGGCTTTGAAATCTGTCAGCTGCTCGCCGAGGCTGCCGAGGGTTGCAGCGGCGACAGGGAAGACGTTGACCAGAGCGCCGCGCTCGGGCTGCTGCATCCAGGCGGTGATCTCGGGGGAATCGTTCACGGGCGAGGTGTTGGGCATGGCGCAGACGGAGGTGAATCCCCCGGCGGCGGCGGCGGCAGTGCCGCTGGCGATGGTCTCTTTGCGGGCCTGGCCGGGTTCGCGCAGGTGGACATGCAGATCTATGAAGCCGGGGGCGACGATGAGGCCGCGAGCATCGAAGGTGTCATCGGCGCCGCCGCGAATCTTGCCGCGCTCGGTAATCTGAGCGACACGCCCGTTGTGAAGCAGAAGGTCGCGCTCGGCCTCGAGGCGCTGGGAGGGGTCGAGGATACGGCCGCCGCGGATGAGGAGCGAGTTAGGAGCTTTGCGGTTCTTCATCGGGCGGCCCCCAGAGCCCAAGCGAGAATGGCCATGCGAACCGGAATCCCGCTGGAGACTTGCTGGAGAACCAGCGATTGCGGGCCATCGGCGACGGCGGAGGTGATCTCCATGCCGCGGATGATGGGGCCGGGATGCATGACCAGCGCATCGCGCCGGGCGAGCGCGAGACGCCCGGGCGTGAGCTGATAACTGGCCGTGTACTGGGCGACATCGAGATCCAGTCCCTCGAGGCGCTCCTGCTGGACACGCAGCATCATGACGACATCGGCGCCGCGGAGAGCTTCATCCACCTGGTGGGTGAGGCGGAGGCCGGGGGCGATGGTGGTGCTGACGTCGGGGGCGAGTTCGGGCGGACCGCAAAAGGTGACATGAGCACCGAACTTGCGCAACAGATAAGCGTTGGAACGGGCGACGCGGCTGTGAAGAATGTCGCCGATGATGCTGATACGCAGGCCTTCGAGTTTTTTCCGATGCAGCAGGATGGTGAAAGCATCGAGCAGGGCCTGAGAGGGATGCTCGTGCATGCCGTCACCGGCGTTGATGAGGGGAATGGAAAGATGACGGGCAGCGAGCAGGGCAGCGCCGGAGGAGGGATGGCGCATGACGATGGCATCGGCGCCGGCGGCACGGAGGGTGCAGACGGTATCGATGAGAGATTCACCTTTTTCGATGCTGGAGGCGGAGCCGGTGACAAGGGTGGTGGTGGCGCCGAGCTTCTTGGCGGCGAGTTCGAAGCTGACACGCGTGCGGGTGCTGGCTTCGTAGAAGAGCAGGGCGACGGTCTTGCCGCGGAGCAGAGGACGAGGCCGGACCGGGTTCATGCGGCGGGCCAGCTTGAGCAGGGCGGCGATGGCCTCGCGCGGCTGCGATTCGATATCCAAAAGGGAGCGAATGGGCTTGGAGGGGCGCGCCGTGTGGGAACGAACTGGGCTCATCGGCTGCTGGAAATCCGGGCCTTAGCAGTATCTCATGGAGCCAAAGAGAGCGAGAAGAACAGCAAAAAGGCCGGTTATTCCAGCTTTTCCACGAGCAAAACCTTCTCGGTCTTGTCGGTCTCCTGGAGCCTTACGTCGATGAACTCGCGGCCGGTGGTGTTGACGACGCGGCCGACGAAGGCGGCGTCGATGGGAAGCTCGCGGTGGCCGCGATCAAGGAGCACGCAGAGCTGGACGCGGCGAGGGCGACCGTGGGCAAAGAGGGCTTCCATGGCGGCGCGGGTGGTGCGGCCGGTGTAGAGGACGTCATCCACGAGGATGATGTTCTTGCCTGTGACGTCGAAGCCGAAGTCATTTTTCGCGGCGGCCGGGCGGGGCGCGGCAGGCGAGAGGTCGTCGCGGTAGGCGACGGCGTCGAGGGTGCCGACGGGGACCTCCTGTTTCTCGATCTGGCGGAGCAAGACGGCCAGACGGCGCGCGAGAGGGACGCCGCGGCGCTGAATGCCAACGAGAGCGAGGTCGGCGACGCCATTGTTCTTTTCGACGATCTGGTGGGCAAGGCGGACAAGAGTGCGCTCGATCTCAGAGGCGGACATGAGCTGCGCCTTTTCACGGAGCTTGCCGGAACGAAGTGAGCCGGGCGAGGGCATGAGAAGTCGAGTTTACAGGAAGACTAGGTCCGGGCGCGCTTGCCGAAGATCAAAGCCCCCAGAAGGCCGCCGAGGGTGCAGAGCAGCAGAAGAAGGAAGCAGAGGAAGACCATGCCGGTGACGGCGAGCAGTGCGAGACCATCGGGAGTGAGAAAGAACTGAATCAGCTTCTGGGCCTGGGGATCGGGATTGGAGGCGGCGGCCTGCTGCACCTGAGCACGCAGGCTGGCGGCGAGCTGAGGGCCTTCATGCAGGGCGAAGACGGCGATGGCCATCTCGGCTGACTTGAAGACCACCAGGGCAATGAAAGCGACGAAGCCGGTGGTGACACCCATGCGGGCGCCGGCACCGCGGGTGACAAGAGCCGAGGGGCGCTTGCGCTTGTAAAGCTGAACCGCGAGAGAGCCTGCCCAGGGCATCCAGATGAACGCGAAGGTGACGAGAGGCGGGACCATCATGACGGCGGCCAGCAGGGCGCCGGCGACGATGGCGCAGATCCGAGCCAGGTGCCAATCGATGGCTGAATCAGGCGGCCCGCCGGGCTGCGAGGAATCCGGGGGCTGGAGCTTGCGCTCGCTCTCTTCCAGCTGCCGCCCGCGCTCTTCTTCACGCAGCGCAGGGCTCACGCGAATCTGGGGAGCGTTGCACTTGGGGCAGAAGGGCGTGCCGTGCTCCACCTCGAGGCCACAATCAGGACAAGGATGCACCTAAACAACCTACTGCGAGACGGGCTGCGCCGCAAGCCGCGATGATCAAAAGACCTTGAAATGGATGGTCAGGTATTTCTTGGGGTCTTCGCGGATGGCCTGCACCAGGTTGCGCATCTCTACCAGCAGGCGGTCGGTGTTGTTGTAGACACTGGGGTCGTTGAAAAGTTTTCCGACCGTGCCCTCGCCCTGGTTCATCCTGGCGGTAAGGTCACGAAGATTGGTGAGCGTGGCCTCGAGTTTACGGGCGAATTCCTCATCATGAGCAAATTTACCGAGAGCGCCCTTGCCGGCGTTGACGTCGCTGATGAGAGTGTTGGCTTTGGCCATGGTCTGGTTGGTGTTGTCATACAGGCTGGGGTCTTTCATGAGCTTGCCCACGGTGCCTTTGCCGCTGTTGACCTCATCGATCAACTTTTCGAGCTTGTCGACAGAGGTGTTGATCTTGTCGTAGAGCTCATCGGTGAAGAGCAGCTTGCCGATGCTGCCTTTGCCCTCGGAGATCTGATTGGCCATGCGCTGAATCTCATCAAGGGTGGCGTTGGCCTTGTTGTAGAGGCCGGGGTCGTTGATGAGCTTGCCGATGGAGCCCTGGCCGTTCTCGATGACGGCGACGATGCGGTCGAGACGGCGGACGAGGACGTCCACGTTCTGCAGCGAGCTTTGCGTGGACTTGACGACATCCTGAATGTCAGGCTTGTTGTAGGACTTGAGGACATCACCATCCTTTGCGGGCGGGCCTTTGGCGGCGGAGCTGTCGACATCCACGAAAGTTTCACCGAGCACGCCTGCGGTGCTGAGCTGAGCCTCAGAGTCGCTGCGCAGCAGCTTGTAGCGGGTGTTCACCTTCATTACAACCAGCACCGGGGTGAGGCCGTGGTCGCTGACCACCTGAATGGAGATGACATTACCGATGTCTACGCCCTGAAGGCGGACGGGGGCGCCGACGCGCAGGCCTTCGGCATTATCGAAGTAAGTGATGAGCCTGATCTTGTTGGTGAAGATGCCGGTGGTCGAGGTCATCAAGAAGATGAGGAACATAAGAACAACCGAGGCGAAAATGACCGTGACACCAACGCGCATTTCCGACCAACGAAGCTGTTTCTGACTAGGCACCAGATTCTCCCACCGCCGGATCGGCTCCGACACGCCCGCGAAGCGGGCAAGAGGCGCATCTTAACAGATGAGGCGCGATTCGTCAGCAGAAAGTGAAACGCTACGCGACAGCAACGGGGCGAAGGCGCGAAGCAAGCAGCAAGGCGAGCAGATAAGCGAAAGCGGCGGAGAGAAGGGTGGCGCCAAGGCCGAAATGGATGGCGATGAGGATGGCGAGTACTGAACCGAGGACGCTGGAGGCAGCGTTCATCGCCCAGGCCCACTCGATGGCACCAGCCTGAGCGGCTTCGAGCGAGTGCAGACCGGCGGGGAAAGGCATGCCCATGAAAAATCCGAGAGGGACGAGCAGAAGGCCGCTCAGCAGGAGCTTCAAGGAAAAGGCAAGCCCGACCTGGGAGGCGAGCAGTGGGGGAAGAAGAAAGAAATAAAGCAGAAGCGCGACAATGATGAGCGAGAGCGGCGGGCGCATGCGCGGAGAGGCGCTGCTCCGCAACTGGCGGCGGGCAGCGAGGCTGCCGGCCCCGCTGGAGAGCAGCAGGAGAAAGATGACGACAGTGAGGGCATAGGTGGGATGGCCGAGGAAGAGGACGAAGCGCTGGATGAGAGCAATCTCGACGATGATGTAACCGAATCCGACGGCGACAAAATAGAGCAGGGGCAGAATGCTGGCGGCACGGGCGGGCGCGTGAAAGGCCAAAGGCAGAATCAGAAAGGCAAGGACGGCGAGGGCAGAGATGACCAGCAGCATGAATAGCACGGCGACGCCGAGGTTCACTTTCCAATCGATGCCGCGGGCGCCGGGGTGCAGAATCTCATCGAGCAGGCGGCTGGTCTTGAAGGTGAAGAAGAAAAAGGGAGCGTTATCGAAGACGGGGGAGACGTCGTAGGGGTAGCGGCGAATCCATGACAAGCGGACGGCAGAATCCTGGTCGGGAGCGCCGGGGCTGGGATCGATGAGCGAGTCGAATGCCTGGCGGGGCGCGGCGGCCGCGGTCTTATAGGCGCCGAAGTCTTTGAGAGAGGGCGAGCAGCCGAGCGGTTGAATCAGGGCCTGACACTCGCTCGGAGGCAGCGGGGCATTGAGAAGCTGCGGAAGATGAACGATGCTGAGGGCTGAATTGCGGCGGATGTGATCCAGGGCGGCCTCGACTTCTTGCGCAGTGAAGTCACTTTTCTTGATCAGGACAGCAACGGGCCGGCCATCGGAGTCGAGTTCACCTTCAGAGACGACAAGGAAATGATGGCGCGGGTCGCTGACGCCGATCTGGCGGAGAGCTGAAATCCCCTGGCTGGCCACGCGAAGAGCCTCGCGCGGCTCTTTGAACTCCCAGCGGGTGATGGCGATGATGCCATCAGGCTTCAGGTGGTCGAAATATTCCCGGAAGGCTTCGACGGTGTAGAGGTTGTTCTCGCTGAGGGCGAAGGCCCCGGCGGCGGTGGAGGCCCAGGTATCGACCAGGGTCATTTGTATGACGTCGTAGCGGTCGGCCGAGTTGCGGATGAAGGAGCGGCCGTCCTGCACGTGGAGATGGACCTCAGGGCGTTCGTAGAGATGGTAAGAATCGGCAGCGTAGCGGCCGCGCATGATGTCATTGGCGATGATGGGGTTGATCTCAATCGCGGTGACATCTTTGCTGCCGTTGGCTAGAGCGCGGAGGACATCCACGCCTCCGCCGGGGCCGATGATGGCGTAATCGCCGCGGGGGCGCAGGATGTTGACTACGGCGGGCGGAGCGGACATGAGTGCGCCGTATCCCTGCTCGACGAAGTGCTCGGGCTGGGCCTGCATGATGTAGGTGGAGGCGTCAGCGTCGATGACGATGGCTTTGGACTCACCCTGCTGGTCGACCTCGACGCGGGAGATGGCGTTCCAGCGGGAGTAGAGGACCCAGGGCTGGTCGCGGCGCGCGCCCTTGGCGTAGACGATATCCACCAGGCGGCCGCGAAGTGCGAGATTTCCGCCGAGCAGGAGCGCGAGGGCTGCGGCGAGGGCGAGTGCGATGCGGCGACTCGACCGGGCGCGCGACCAGATGGCGGAGGCGATGGCCATCACGAGGGCGGCCAGCAGTATGGCGTTGGGCCCGCCGATGAGATTCAGGACCGGGACTACGGCGAGGCAGGCGGCGGCGCCGCCGAGCAGATCCGCGCCATAAAATTCGCCAATGCGGCCGGGCTGGCGGGCGAAGACCACGGAAAAAATCAATCCGGTGAAGAAAAAGGGCACGGCGCAGGCGAGGTAGATGGCGCTGAGGCGAAAAAAGTTGCCAGTGGTGAGATCGAGCGAGACGGGAACATGCAACACCACTTCAAGAGCCAGCAGAATGGCAAGTGAACTAAGGGTGCAGGAGGAAGAGGCCAAGGTTGGTGTCTCGACGGCGCTCAACCGCTGACGGCGCACGAACGAGTAGACGCCGCCTGCACCCAATCCAAGCAAGGCGACGGAGATGGCCAGGAAGGCGAAGTGATAAAAGAGCACGACGGAGAAGAGCCGAGTGAGCGCCAGCTCAAGCAGCAGAGTCGCGAAGCTGACGGTGGCGATGGCGATGGGGCGGGCCGGGGAAGGACCGGAGGGCGCGGAAGAAAGTGGCATTCGGTCGGTAAGGTCTTTTGACTGCAGCTTAGGGCCTCAGCGCGCGCAGTCAGCTTTCCAGTATGACATGAGCCACGGCCATGGCCTGGGTGTGGGTGATGGAGAGATGGGCGCGGGCCGCACCCAGCTGGCGGGCGAATTCGGCGGCGACTCCGGCGAAGAAGACGGTGGGGCGCCCGCCGGGCTCGCGGCGAATCTCGATCTGCTGCCAGGTGACGCCGCGGCTCAAGCCGGTGCCGAGAGCCTTCATGGCAGCTTCCTTGGTGGCGAAGCGGGCAGCGTAGCGCTCGATGCGGTTGCGCTTGGACTCGCAGTAGCGGATCTCATCGGCGGTGAATACGCGCTCGAGAAAGCGTTTGCCGTAGCGCTCGACGGCGCGGGCGATGCGGGAGACTTCGACGACGTCAATGCCGGTGCCGACGATCATGCGAGCAGGACAAAGCTAGTCATTTTCGAGATAGCGATCGATCCATTCACGCAGAGGAAGACGGCGGGGGTCGGCCGTATCAAAGCTGATTCCGAGCAGGTCGGGCGGCTTGCACCAGGAGACGCTGGCTTTGATGTTGAGGCGCGGCATTTCGTAGAGCAGGAATGAGACCTCGACGGGCGCGCCCAGGGGCAGGCGAGGCGCGTTGGTGAGAGAGACGCCGCCAGAGCTGAGTTCCTGGCTAGTGGTGACAAAGCGGCCGTCGCCGGACTTTACCTGCACTTCAGTCACGACGGGAATCCGGATGTGGCGGCGCAACTCGTTGACGACGAGCAGATGGGTGGCGCGAACCACCTTCATCACGCCTTGGCGGTCGCCTTCAGGCGCTTTGGCGTTTTCGGGAAGAGTGCTTTCGGGAAAGATGGCGTTGATGCCGTATCCGGCGAAGCGCATGGCCTCCTGGGGAGAGCTACAGACCCCATAAACCACGATGCGATGGTTGGCGGTGGAGTGGCGAGCGGCCTCAAGATAGGGAATTGCCGTGTCGTTGAGGGGAAGGACACAGGCTTCGTATTTTTCCGTCTTGAGCGCGGCGAGCGGGTCGGAGGGTTCCGCGGTATCAATGTGGAACTGGCTGAAGCACTCCCGCAGCATGCTAACCGCGGCGGGAGGAAGGCCGATGGCCGCGGCGCGCGCCGGCTTCTGCGCAGCGGGCGGAATATTCGCCATGCCGGCCATTATTTCACGCGGCTGCGTGAATGGCTATTCTGAGCGTTCTTTGGCGCTGGTGGCGAGGCGCAGTGAGCCGCACCCCACGACGCGATTGCGACCGGCCTGCTTGGCGGCGTAGAGGGCATCGTCGGCGGCCTTGATGATCTCATCGCGCGTGCGGCCGTGCTCAGGGAAATCGGCGACACCCACACTGATGGTCACCTGGCGGGCGACGCCGGGAAAGTTGTAGTCCTCGACCTGTCGGCGGAGTTTTTCCGCGACGGCCAGGGCCTTTTCTCCCTGGGTCTCAGGCAGGACGATGGCAAATTCCTCGCCCCCATAGCGGCAGACGACATCGGCTTTGCGCAGGTGATGGGTCATGAGCTTGGAGGCGGCGCGAAGCACTTCATCGCCGAGGAGGTGGCCGAACTCATCGTTGATGCGCTTGAAGTGGTCGAGATCGACCATGAGCACGGCCATGCCGTGCTTGTAGCGGGAGAGGCGCTCGATCTCGGTGGTGATGCGTTTCTCGAAGTGGCGCCGGTTAAAGATGCCGGTAAGGCCATCCACGTCTGCCATGGCTTTCGCCCGTTCGAAGGAGTGAGCATTCTGGATGGCGGCTGCACAGATGGAGCCGACGGATTCCAGAGGACGGACATCGGAGGGCTGAAAGGAGTTAGGCGCGGCATTATCGAGAGCCAGCACGCCTAACTTCTGGCCGAAGCTGACCAGGGGGATACACATTTCAGAGCGAGTCTCTTTGTATCCGGCCAGGTAACCGGGATAAGTCCGGGTGTCGTTGACCACGATGGTCTTCATCTCGGCCAGTGCTTTGCCCGAGGCGCCCGAGGTGAAGGGTATGGCGCGGCCGATCTCAAGTGCCGGGGTCAGTTTGCCGACATGGGCACGCAGGACGAGTTTCTTTTCTTCGAGGAGCAGAATGGCGGCCTGATCCACCGGAAAATACTGCAGCAGGAGGGAGCAGACCTTGGGCAGCAGCTCGGTGGTCTCGAGCAGAGCGCGAGTTTCTTCAGAGATAGAGTTGATGGCGTGGAGCTGGGCCGCGCGCCGCTGCTCCAGAGTGTAGAGCTCGGCGTTCTGAATGGCGATGGAAGCCTGAGTGGAGAATAGGGTGAGAAGGTCAATGGTCTCGTTGTCGAAGCCATTGACGGCATCGCTCTGAAAGTCGAGAACGCCGACGACGCGCTCGCGCACCGTGAGCGGGATGGCGAGCTCGCTGCGGGTGTTGCTGAAGGTCTCGAGGTAGCGGGAGTCCTCGGCGACGTTAGGCACATAGACGGGACGCCTGAGTTTGGCGGCGGCGCCGGTGACGCCGACTCCCAAAGGGATGCGAAAGTTCGAGGACTGGGCGTCGCGGCCGAACTGGCTCTTGATGTAAATCTCCTGGTTGGGCTCATCGAGCAGAAAGATGGCGCCATTGCGCATGTGGAAGTAGTCGCGCACGGTGGCAAGAATGCGCGTGAGCACCTCATCCAGATTGAAGGTGGAGAGGACAATCTGGCTGGCGTCGTACAGAATGGCGATTTTCTGCATGGGAGCGCCCGGGGGAAGATTGTATCGTGTTGCGGCGCGAAATCTAACAGCTATCGGACGCGGGTTACCTTGTTTCCAACCAGCCAAGGAGCACGAAAAACAGCACGCTGAGCAGGATGTAGAGGAGCAATCCGGCATCGAGCTGAAAGATGTGGTGGCGCCAAAAGCGGGGCAGATGTGGCGCGAGCAGCCAGTAAGCCGCTGCCCCGCTCAGCACAGCCGCCAGAGAGCGCAGGAAGTTCCGCTGCACATGCCGATTCTAACCGGCGGGCTGATTTAACATCATGCACGACGATGGAACTGAGCACGCCGGTGCAATACGTGAAGGGCGTGGGGCCGCGAATGGCGGAGTGGCTGGCGGCCAAGGGCATCCACACGCTCGAAGATCTGCTCTATTACCTGCCATTCCGCTACGAGGACCGGCTGAATCCACGCACGGTGGCGGAGCTGCGGCCAGGGGAGATGGCGAGTGTGATCGCCGAAGTGCGAACGACCTTTCTCTTCCGCACCCGCAAGATGCCACTGTTCGAAATGACGGCGGGCCAGGGGCGCGCTTCGCTCAAATGCCTCTGGTTCCATGGAGCATATTTAAAGGACAAGTTCCGTCCGGGCCAGATGGTGGCGCTGTATGGCAAGGTGGAATCGAGCAGCAGAGGCCGGGGCGCGCTGCAGATGGTCCAGCCGCAGTTCGAGATCCTGGGCGAGGCGGAGGAGGCAGATGCGGCGGAGGCGCGGGCGTTGCAATCCCTGGAAATCGGGCGCATCGTGCCGATCTATGAGAGCGCGGCGCAGGGGAAGCTGACCTCACGCTGGTTCCGGCGAGTGATCCGAAAGGCGCTGGAGCAGTTTCTGCCGGAAGGAGCGCAGGTCGCAGAAGGCGCGTTCGCAGAGACCTTGCCGGCAATCACGCGGCAGCGAATGGGGCTGATGCCCCTGCCGGAGGCGCTGTGGCAGGCCCACTGGCCGCCGCCGGAGAGCAACTTTGCCGCGCTACAGGAAGCGCGCTCGCAGGCGCACCGCAGATTGATTTTCGAAGAGCTTTTCTTCCTGGAGCTGGGGCTGGAGCTGAAGCGGCGCAAGATGCGGGCGCAGCCGGGCATCGTGTTTCATCTGGATGAGACAGTGCGCAAGGCGCTGAAGAAGATCTTGCCGTTCCATCCCACGAGCGCACAGAAGAGGGTGCTCAAAGAGATCGCGGAGAACATGCAGCAGGGGACCCCAATGCGACGCCTGCTGCAGGGCGATGTGGGATCGGGGAAGACGATCATCGCGCTGCAGGCGGCAGCCATCGCGATCGAGAATGGATATCAGGCGGCGCTGATGGCGCCGACGGAGATCCTGGCGACGCAGCACTACCTGAGCGCGCGCAAGCTGCTGGAGCCGGCGGGCTACCGCGTGGTGCTGCTGACAGGTTCGCTGGAGCCGGAGCGCAAGCGAGAAATCCGGCGGCACATCGCACAGGGGAACGCGCAACTGGTCATCGGAACCCACGCGCTGATCGAGGAGAAAGTCGAATTCCACAAACTGGGGCTGGTGGTGGTGGATGAGCAGCACCGGTTCGGCGTGCTGCAACGCTTCCGGCTGATGAAGAAGCCGGCGGAGGGCGCGCATGAAGAGCCGGAGCCGGATGTGCTGGTGATGACGGCGACGCCCATCCCGCGGACGCTGGCGCTCACACTCTATGGTGACCTGGACGTGAGCATTCTTGACGAGCTGCCGCCGGGACGCTCGCCCATCGTCACGCGGCGGTTGCCGGATGAGCGCTGCGACGAGGTGTGGGCGTTTTTGCGCAAACAGGTGGCGGCAGGGCGGCAGGCATATGTGGTGTATCCGGTGATCGAAGAGAGCGAGGCGCTGGACATCAAGGCGGCGACCAAGATGCATGAGGAGCTGCGCAGACGAATCCTACCGGAGCTGCGAGTGGGGCTGCTGCACGGGCGGCTGAATGCCGAGGAAAAAGACCTGGTGATGCGGCGGTTTGCGCGCGGCGACCTGGATGTGCTGGTCTCAACCACGGTCATCGAAGTGGGCGTGGACGTGCCCAACGCGAACCTGATGATCGTGGAGCACGCGGAGCGGTTCGGGCTGGCGCAGCTGCATCAGCTGCGGGGAAGGATCGGGCGTGGCACGGCGAAGTCATTTTGCGTGCTGATGACAGGGAAAAAAGTGACGCCGGAGGCGGAGCAACGGCTGGAGGCGCTGGTGCGAACGACAAACGGGTTCGAGATCGCCGAGCTGGACCTGCAGCAGCGGGGGCCGGGAGAGTTTTTCGGGACGCGGCAGGCGGGGATGCCGGACTTCCGGGTAGCCAATCTGCTGCGCGACCGCGAGCTGCTGGAGCAAGCCAAGAGCGAGGCGGCGCTGGTGGCTGCAGGAGCGGGCGAGGAAGTCAGCCTGCAGGAGGCGGCGCGGGCGATGACGCACCTGCGCGCGCACTGGCAGCGCCGATATGGGCTGGTCGAGGTGGGGTAAATCACTGGAACGAGGGTCTGGCGCTGGCTCCGGAAGAGAGCTTGAGATTGCCGGCAGCGACGTGCGCGTGCAACTGGAACTCGCCTGAGCCGGTGGTGTGGAAGGAACGGAAGAGACCGCTCTTGCTCACGTGGAATGCAGGAGCGTCGAGATTACCGGTGTAGACGGAGGCATCGACAAGGTTGTAGTCGTCAGGGGAGCCGACGTCGATCTCCAGATTGCCGGCGTGGGATTCGATGTCTTTGTTGCCGCGAATCTCTTCCACGTCGAGGTTGCCGGCATCGAGGCGGACCACAAGGTCTGAGCGTGCGGGCAGCTCGATGGTGGCCTGGAAGTGAAGCTGAGGGCCGTGCACGGCGACCTTGGCGGTGCTGCCGGAGACACTGATGGTCGCCCCTGCCTGCCTGAGGTCGCTCTCTGAATCGGCGCTGTAGGTGATCTTGATCTTGTCGTCGGCGCCGGGGCGGATAGTGTAACCTCCGGGGCCGAGCTCAAGCCTGACTTTGCCGTGGGGGACAAAAGCTGACTCAGCCTTGCCCTGCCAGCTTGGGACGGCAGTACCAGCGGCCAGGGCTAGAGCCGCACATGCCAGAATGAGAAACGCTGTGCCCAGGAGCCTCATGACGCACCTCCGGCTGAGTGGAGATACGCGAGGGCCGAGGCGGAAGTTCCGAAGAAAATAAAGGATTCTGACTTGCAAGTTTGTCTGTCAAACCCGGAAACTAATGCGTATGGCGGTTTCTGAGCAAAGCCAATTACTGCGAAATCTGCCCTCGGTCGATGAATTGCTGCGCGGAGCCGAGTTGATGGCGCTGGCCGCCAGCCAGGGGCGCGCGGCGGTGGCTGACGCCGTACGCGCGGTGCTGGACGATTTGAGGGAAGAGATCGTGGCGGCGCCGCTGGATGAAAAGAGCCTTGAGATCGCTATTTCCGGGATTCCCGTCGCGGTCGAGAAGCAGTTGCGCGAGGCGCAGCGGCCCTCGCTGCGGGCAGTGGTGAATGCGACGGGAGTCATCCTGCACACGAATCTGGGCCGGGCACCGCTGGGCGGGGCAACGCTGGAGCGCGTCAGGGAAATAGGGAGCGGCTACTCGAATCTGGAGTTCGACCTGACAACTGGAAGGCGCGGGCAACGCGATACGCATGCTGACCGGCTCTTCGCCAGTCTCCTGGCGCAGCAGCTGGGGGGGAAGGCATCGCGGCTGCTGACCGCGGTGGTGAACAACAACGCGGCTGCAGTGCTGCTGGCGCTGAATACGCTGGCCGAGGGCGGCGAGGCCGTAGTTTCGCGGGGCGAACTGGTGGAGATCGGCGGGAGCTTCAGAATCCCGGAGGTGATGGCGAAGGCAGGTGTCACGCTGCGCGAGGTAGGAACCACGAACCGCACTCGGATCGGCGACTATCACCGCGCCATCACGAAGCACACGCGAGTGCTGCTGCGCGTGCATCGCTCGAACTTTGAGATGCGCGGCTTTACGGAGCAGCCGGAGCTCAGGGAACTGGTGGCGCTGGGACGCAAACGCAAGATCCCGGTGATGGAAGACCTGGGAAGCGGAGCGCTGTTCGACCTGCGCAGCATCGGTGTGAATAGTGAGCCGGATGTGGCTGCAAGCCTTCGAGCGGGCGTGGATGTAGTGACTTACAGCGGAGACAAGCTGCTGGGCGGGCCGCAGGCCGGGGTGCTTACGGGGAAGAAGCAGCTCATCGGTAGAATCCGGCAGAATCCGCTGTTTCGCGCGCTGCGGGTAGATAAGCTCACCTACGCGGCGCTAGAGAGCACGCTGCTTGCATATTTGCGCGGAGATGCGGCGGGCGTTCCGGTGCTGAGAATGATGCACATGAGCAAGCAAGAGGTGGGAAGGCGGGCATCAGCCCTGCAGCAGGCCCTGCTTGATAACGCGGAGCTTGAGACGAAGCTGATCGAAGGCGAATCGGTGATCGGCGGCGGGGCGGCGCCGGGCGCAGCGCTGCCGAGTCTGCTGCTGGCGCTGAGACACAGGCGAATGAACGCGCAGGAGCTGGCGGCAGAGCTGCGCAAGTCTGAGCCGCAGCCCATTATCGCAAGAGTAGAAGAGGGAAGCGTGCTGCTCGACCTGCGAACCGTGTTTGAGGAGCAGGACCACTATCTGGGCGAGAGACTGCTTCGTTTGGGAAGCAGAGAAGGAAAGCCGGCTTGATGCGCTGGCCCATGTGCTGAAGCCGGGACTGATGCTCGATACCGGCATCGAGTTCAACCTAATGGGGCATTTCGTGCCCGGGCCTACAGCGGTGGCGGGCATCACCTATTCCATCGCCGACCTATACCATCTCGCACACCGCAAGTAGAATGGATTTTCCATGCAAACAGTCGAATTGAATCGGGTGCGGAAGTCCTACGACAAGTTTGTGGCCGTGGATGAGCTCTCGTTCAGCATTGCGCCGGGGGAGATCTTTGGGCTGCTGGGCCCGAATGGAGCGGGCAAGACGAGCAGCATCCGCATGATGATAGGAATACTGCTGCCGGATTCAGGCGAGGTGCGGGTCTTCGGCGAACCCTTCAGGCGGGCGCACCTCGAGCGCATCGGGTATCTGCCGGAGGAGCGCGGGCTGTACAAGAAGATGAAGATCGAGGAGCACCTGGTGCTGCTGGGACGACTGCATGGCCTGAGCGCAGGAGCAGCGGCACAGAAAGCTAGGTACTGGACGGAGCGGCTGGAGATCGCGAGCTGGCTGCCCAAAAAGGTGGAAGAACTTTCCAAGGGGATGCAGCAGAAGATCCAGTTTGCGGCGGCGCTCATGCACGATCCGGACCTCATCATCATGGATGAGCCCTTCAGCGGGCTCGATCCGGTGAATGCGAACGTGCTGAAAGAGGTCATCTCCGAGTTGAAGCGTGCGGGCAAGAGCATCCTGTTTTCGACGCACCAGATGGAGCAGGTGGAGCAGCTGTGCGATTCCATCCTGCTCATCAACCATGGAAAAGCGGTGCTGGAAGGCAGACTGAGAGAGGTGAAGTCGCGGTACCCGCGGGAGACAGTGCAGATCGAGTATGAAGGCGATGGGGCGTTCCTGGGGCAGCATCCGGCGGTCAAAGCGGCGAGCCGCACTGGCGCTTATACGGAGCTGCACCTGGCTGCGGGCGCCGATCCGCAGGCGCTGCTGCAGGCGGCGGCAGCGCGGCTGCGCGTGAACCGCTTCGAGCTGATGGAGCCTTCGCTGGAGCAGATCTTCATTCAGGTGGTGGGAACGGGCAATGCATAACACGCTGCGCAACATTTTTTTGATCGCGCGCCGCGAGTATCTGCAGCGAGTGCGGACCAAGAGCTTTATCTGGACCACGCTGCTGATCCCGGGGTTGATGATCGGCTTTACCCTGCTGCCGGGCTACTTCATGAGTATGAAGCTGACGGAGAAGAAGCACCTCACGGTGGCGAGCGACGACGGCGACCTGGCGCGGGCCTTCAAAGAGCGCTTTGCCGGCAAGGACAAAGAGTCCGGGGCGCAGTACGAGATCGAAGTCGTTCCGGTGGCGACCGAGGGCGAACGCCAGAAGCTGGAGTCAGACGTGCAGGACAAAGAGCTCGACGGGTATCTCTGGCTCACCCGCGCAGCCTTGCAGAACGGCAAGGTGGAGTACCACGTCCGCTCGACGGGTGATTTCATGGAGCGCGAGCGCATCCACTCAGCGGTGAACTTCATCGCCATCCAGCGGCGACTGGCAGGGAGCGGCGTGCAGGGGGTGGACGTGGATGCAATCCTGAAACCGGTGACGGTCGATGCGGTGCAGGTGGGCCACGGAAAATCGAACAGCGACGCCATGCTGATGACCGCGCTGCTGCTGGTGCTGATCCTGTACATGACCGTGATCCTGCAGGGAGTCGCCGTCATGCGCTCGGTGCTGGAGGAGAAGACTTCGCGGGTGATGGAAGTGCTGCTGTCGGCAGTGACTCCAAGAGAGCTGATGGCGGGGAAGATCATCGGAGTGGGCTCGGTGGGGCTGACGCAGATCGCGATCTGGGGCGCTATCAGCCTGGCGGTGAGCTTCACCGGTATTGCCACGGCGGCAGCGGTCACGGGTGGCGGCATGCATCTCACTTTCACCAGCGCTTTTTTCTTCGTGGTCTTTTATCTGTTGGGATTCATGCTCTACAGCTCGCTGGCGGCGGCCCTGGGCGCGATGGTGAACTCGGAGGAGGAGGCGCAGCAGATGCAGTTCTTCGTGACCATGCCCATCGTCTTTGCCATCATGTTCCTGTGGGCGGTCATTCGCGCGCCCAATGCGACGTTTGCCGTAGTGCTTTCGCTGATCCCCTTCTTTGCGCCCATACTCATGTATCTGAGGGTGGCGCTGGAGACACCTCCGCTGTGGCAGCTGGGCTTGTGCGTGGCCATCCTGCTGGCGACCATCTATGCCATGCTGAGCGTGTGCGCTCGCATCTACCGGGTCGGCATCCTGATGTACGGCAAGCGGCCTACGCTGCCGGAGATCATGAAGTGGATCCGCTACGCTTAGTTGCTGCGCCGGCCAGCGCGCGGGAATAAACTCAGCCTGATGGCATCTCCTACCATTGAGACCGGCGCGGAAGCCGAGCAGGCGTCGCCGGAGCAACCGTTCACCCTGCGGCAGAAGCTGGGCATCTGGCTCATCAGCTCGCTGGCGACGCTGTGGATCAGGCTGATCGCGCCCACGCTGCGCTGGAGCGTGAGCGCGGAGGATGGCGGAACGGAGGACAATGGCGGAAAGCCGACCGTCTTCGCCTTCTGGCACCAGTGCATCATCACCGCCATGCTGCACTATCACGACCGGGAGATCGTGGTCATGACCAGCAGCAGCTTTGACGGCGAGTACATCGCGCGCATCGTGGAGAAGTTCGGATACCGCGCGGCGCGGGGGTCCAGCACGCGCGGCGGAGTGCGGGCGCTGCTCTCGATGCACAAGGATCTGGAGGCGGGACGCTCGGTGGCGTTCACCATCGACGGCCCAAAAGGACCGAAATACGTGGCCAAGCCCGGCCCGGTGCTGCTGGCGCGCAACACGCAGAAGCCGCTGCTTTGTTTCCACATCGCGCTGGACCGCGCCTGGGTGCTGCATACGTGGGACAACCTGATGATCCCCAAGCCGTTCGCGCACGCGGCGCTGCGCGCCAGCCGCATGATGGAGATCCCCAGAGATGCCGATTCGGCTGCACTCGAGCACTGGCACGCGCAGATGCAGCAGGCGCTCGACCGGGTGCGAGTGCAGGCGGAAGAGAGCGTTGCTGGAAGAGGCGATTGACAGGGCGAAAACAGAAGCGTAGATTCTGAAAATTCCAGTCACTGCTGGAAGTGTTCTTTACAATCTTGGGTGAGCGCGTCTTCTTCCGCCCGGAAGAGGACAGGGAAGCGGGTGAGAATCCCGCGCTGCCGCGCAACTGTAAGCGAGCCGGAGGTCTGATGCCTCCGCGACTTGAGGCCTGCCACTGTGGCTGATGCCATGGGAAGGCTGGTCGGACTAAGTCTCGCAAGCCAGGAGACCGGCGCACATCCACCACATCAACCCTTTCGCGTGCAAAGGAGGATGCGCCGTGCTTCGCAAGACTCTCTGCTTGGTTTTCCTTTTATCGTCTGCAGCCACTGTGTTTTCATCAACGCTCAAAGTGACGGTAGTCGATCCCAATGGCCAGCCGGTTGCGGGCGCCCACGTGACGCTCGCTGAACCGAATACCGCCGCGGTCAGGGCCAGCCAGGTGACGGCAGGCAGCGGGGAAGTGAGTTTGACGGACCTCAGCGGCAAGGAGTACACGCTACAAGTGCTGGCGGCAGGCTTTGCTGCTTCCAGCCAGACGGTCAAGGTCGCTGGAGACGGCTCGGTAAAGGTCGAACTGAAGCTCACAGCCGTGAACCAGACGGTGATGGTGACGGCCACGCGCTCGCCGCTCCCGCTACAGACGACCGGCGCTTCCACAACCGCGCTCGACGGCGAACAGCTGCAGGCGATGCAGCCGGTTTCAGCCGGCGAGTCGCTGCGCTTTGTGACCGGAGCGGTGGTGAGCGACACCGGCCAGCGCGGCGGATTGACCTCGTTGTTCGTGCGTGGTGGTGACTCGCGCTACAACAAGGTGATCATCGATGACGTGCCGGTGAACGATCCCGGCGGCACATTCAATTTCGGCGTGGTTCCCATGGCGGAAGTGGACCGGCTGGAGATGCTGCGCGGCTCGCAGAGCACGCTCTACGGCTCAGACGCCATGACCAGCGTGGTGCAGCTGTGGAGCAATACAGGCAGTTCGCGCACGCCAGAGCTCACCTTCGGCGCTGATGGAGGCAACTATTACACGGCGCACGGCTTTGCGGCATTGGCCGGCGCAATCAGCCGCTTCGATTATGACCTTTTCGCTGACCAGTTCAATACCGAGGGGCAGAGCGTGAACGACGAATACTCGAATTCGCTCCAGGGCGCGAACCTGGGAGTGGTGTTCACGCCTGAGACCAGCTTCCGGCTGCGCGTGCGCCACAGCAATGCGCGCACGGGCGTTCCGGGCGAATGGAACTTCAACGGAAACCCTTATCTGGCGCCCGATGAAGAGCAGCGTGCGCGCAACAACGATCTTCTGGCGAGCGGAGAGCTGCAGACGGTGTTCTCGCGCTGGCAACATCGTTTCACGGGATACGAATATAACGAGCAACGCTACAACATCGATTCCACGCCGGCAGGCAGCGATTGCTTCAATTTCGGCATCCGCTGCCCGTTCCTGGACCAGTTGAGCCTGAATCGGGCGGGATTCGATTATCAGGGCCAGTATTTGCCGCGCACCTGGGCGCACAGCGATTTCGGCTTTGAGTTCGAGGATGAGAACGGATTTCTGCGAGAGAACTTCAGCGGCGATCCAGTCGATCTGGGGACGCAGGTCCACGGGCTGCGTCGCAACTACGCCCTTTACGGCCAGCAGTTCTTGAGCTGGAAGCGGATCTCTTTCGTCGGCGGTCTCCGCTATGTGAACAACGAGAGCTTTGGGGAAAAAGTTGTGCCCCATGCCGCGCTGGTCATCACCGCGCTGGAGGGCGGGGAGATGATCGGGGCAACGCGATTCCGCTTTGCCTACGGCACGGGCATCAAGGCGCCTCGCTTTGAAGAGTCATTCGGGCTGGGCTCGCTGGCCGATCCGAATCCGGACCTGAAACCGGAAGAGAACCGGGCGCTCGAAGGCGGGCTGGAGCAGGATTTTGACAGCGGCCGCTACACGGTCTCAGCCGTTTACTACAACAATCTCTTCACCAATCAGATCACGTTCGTGACCATCGATCCGGTCACGTTCGAAGGCAAGTATGAGAACCTGAACCGTGCGCTGGCGCACGGGGCCGAGCTGGAACTTAAGGCGCGGCCTACGGCGCGGCTCAATCTGAGCGCGGGTTATACCTACACGTCGACGCAGATCCTGCGCTCGAACAATTGCGATGCGTTTTTCAGCGCGACCACGTGTCCCGGACTGCCGTTATTGCGGCGGCCGAAGCATCTGGGCTCGGTTCTGGCGACATACACGCAGACGCGCTGGGGCGGATCGCTGGGCGGGAGCTTCGTGGGCCGGCGTCCGGATTCGGATTTTCTCTTCTGCTCCATCCTGGGCTGCGGAGTTCCGGCGCAGGACCATACCGCAGGCTATGCCCGAATCGACCTGGGCGGCTGGTGGCGGCTGAATCACTACGTGACGGCCTATGCCAACCTGGAGAATGCTCTGAACAAGCATTATGAAGATGTCTCGGGTTATCCGGCGCCGCGCATCAATTTCCGGGCTGGCTTTCGCTTTCGCATCGGCGGAGATTGAGAGACTTGCGCCCCGAATATAATCCGACTGGTGCTGGTCGCTGATTTCAACTACAAGCTGCCGCCGGAATTGATCGCGCAGCAGCCGCTGGCAGAGCGGGCGGCCTCGCGCATGCTGCTTCTGGCGCGCGAGAGCGGCCGCTTCACCGACCATAGCTTTCAAGAACTGCCGGACCTGCTTCGCGCCGGTGACCTGCTGGTCTTCAACAACACCCAAGTCTTTGCAGCGCGGCTGCTGGGTCGGCGCTCAGGAGCAAAGGCGCAGCCGTTGAGCCGGCGCAATCCAGCCTCAAGGGAGTTTCTGCGGGGCGAAGTCGAGGTGCTGCTTATCGAGCAGCTTGATGTTTGCACGTGGCAGGCGCTGGTGCGGCCCGGGCGCAAGATAGGAGCAGGCGAGCGACTATGGTTCGGCGAGCAGAAAGAGCTAGAGGCCGAGGTCATCGGCCGCGGCGAACTGGGTGAGCGGACACTGCGCTTTGTGCCGGTGGCGGGCTTCTTCGAGCGAGTGGAGCGCATCGGTCACGTGCCTTTGCCGCCGTACATCGCGCGTCCGGACCTGCCGGCCGACCGCGAGCGGTATCAGACGATTTTCGCGCGCGAGCGAGGCTCGGTGGCTGCGCCCACAGCGGGCCTGCACTTCTCGCCGGAGATCATGCAGCGGCTGGCCGAGCGTGGAGTGCAGACGGCGGAGATCACTCTACACATAGGGTTGGGGACGTTTCAGCCGATCCATGCCGAGCAGGTGGAGCGCCACAAGATGCACCGCGAGCGCTACGTGATTTCGAGCGATGCAGCCACGAAAATCAATGCCGCGCTCAAGGAAAAGCGGCGCGTGGTGGCGGTTGGCACCACTACAGTGCGGACGCTGGAGCATGCGGCGCAGAGATCGAAGGGAGCGATACAAGCCGGGGCAGGCGAGGCTGACCTGTTCATCTATCCTGGATTCCAGTTCCAGGTAGTGAGCGCGATGCTCACCAATTTCCATCTGCCGCAATCCACATTGCTGATGCTGGTCTGCGCCTTTGCCGGGCGGGAAAAGGTGCTGGCGGCTTACCTGCACGCAGTCGAGGAGCGCTACAGATTTTTTTCTTACGGCGACTGCATGTTCATCGAGTAGCGCAGCCGCCGCTTCAGAGCATGGTCTCGGCCCGCAGCTTGCGCGACTTATCTTCCACACCTTCCGCCAGCTTCTGCTTGTGCTCCTCCATCTTGGCGGCGATCTTGGGGTCGCTGAGCGCGAGGATCTGCGCGGCGAGGATACCGGCATTGGTGGCGCCGGCCTTGCCGATGGCCACGGTCGCCACCGGGATGCCGGCGGGCATCTGCACCGTGGCCAGCAGGGAATCCATGCCCTGCAGTGAAGAGGACGGGATGGGAACGCCGATGACAGGCAGCGTGCTCTCGGCGGCGATGACGCCAGCGAGGTGGGCGGCGCCGCCGGCGCCGGCGATGATGACCTTGATGCCGCGCTCGGCCGCGCCGCGCGCGAACTCAGAGGTCTTGCGGGGGGCGCGATGGGCGCTGGTGATATCGATCTCGTGGGCGATGCCGAAGTCCTGCAGCGCCTTAACGGCTTCGCGCATGACTTCCAGCTCAGAATCGGAGCCCATGACGATGGAGACGAGTGGCTTCATGTTCCTCGCTTTCGCTATCGGGCGACGCTCTTGAGAGCGCGCGCGGCGATATCAGTACGATAGTACATCCCCTCGAATTTGATCTTCTCGGCCGCGGCGTAGGCGCGGGCAACGGCGGTGCTCAGCTCCGGAGCGCGGGCGGTCACGCCGAGCACGCGGCCGCCGGAGGTATAGAGCCATCCGGCTTCGTTGCGGCTGGTGCCGGCGTGGAAGATGCTGACGCCTTCGACGGCGGCGGCTTCGGGCACGCCGGTGATGTTCTTGCCCACCTCGAAAGGGCCGGGATAGCCGCCGGAGGCGATGACGACGCAAACAGAGGCATCGGAGGTCCAGCGAAAATCGCCTTCGCTGGTGCGGCCGTCAATGGCAGCTTCCAGAGCTTCGAGCAGGTCGCTCTCCATGCGCGTGAGAATGGCCTGGGCTTCGGGATCGCCGAAGCGGCAGTTGTATTCCAGCACCATGGGTCCGCGGGCGGTGAGCATGAGACCACAGTAGAGGACGCCGCGATACTCGCAACCTTCAGCTTTCATGCCGGCGATGGTCGGCTTGACCACATGCGCGAGCAGCCACTCCCGCATCTGGGGGTCGAGCAGGTCACTGGTGGAGTAAGCGCCCATGCCGCCGGTGTTGGCGCCGGTATCGCCTTCGCCGATGCGCTTGTGGTCCTGCGCGGGGGCGAGGGCAGCGACGCGCTCGCCATCGCTGACCACGAGGAAGGAGAGCTCTTCGCCCTGCAGGCACTCTTCCAGAATGACAGGCGTGCCGGCGGGGCCGAGGGTCTTGCCGCTGAGCATCTCGGCGGCCGACATGAGGGCTTCTTCCTTGCTCTTGGCGATGACCACGCCTTTGCCGGCGGCGAGTCCATCTGCCTTCACCACGACCGGCGCATGGAAGTGGGCGAGGGCAGATTTGACCTCTTCCGGCGACTGGCAGACGACGAAGTGCGCGGTCGGGACCTGGTGCCGCTGCATGAACTGCTTGGCGAAGCTCTTGCTGGCTTCGAGGCGCGCGGCAGCCTGCGTGGGTCCGAAGATGCGCAGGCCGCGGCGGCTGAATTCATCGACGACGCCCAGGGCCAACGGGAGTTCCGGGCCCACGACGGTGAGATCGGGCTTATGGCGCAGCGCTATCTCTACGACTGCATCGAGGTTTTTGAGGTCCACGGCCAGGCAGGTGGCGATATCACCGATGCCGCCGTTGCCGGGCGCGCACAGCAACTGCGAGACGCGCAGCGACTGCTTCAGCTTCCAGGCGAGCGCGTGCTCGCGGCCTCCGCCACCGAGAATGAGGACTTTGGCGCCCATGTCCGAATAACCGATTCTAAAAGATATGGGCGCTCAAGGGCGACTTGCGGCGAGCGCGCTATTTTTTTGCGCGCACCAGGGGCGAATCCACCAGATGCTCGGCGATGAACCAGCACTGCTTCTCATTGGTGCGGATGATGTCGCTGACGATGAGGTCGTTGGTGCCGTCGTCACCGTCGTCGCTGGCCTGGCGGGCCATGGTGCGGGACTCGCGCAGAACGATCTCGTGCGCTTCCAGCAGGCGCGAGATCTGCACCGGCGCCGATTCGCGCCCGCGGGGCGGACGGGGAATCAGGCTCTCTTCGGCGACATCGGCAGCCATGGCCAGGCTGATGCCGCCCAGGCTCTGGATGCGCTCGGCGATGGTATCCACCAGCTCGTTCTGTTCCTCGTAGTGCTTGTCGAAGAGCAGATGCAGCTGATAGAAGGTGCTGCCCGCCGCCTGCCAGTGGTGCTTCTTGTACATGTCACGCAGCGAGATGGTATCTGCCAGCAGCTGGTTCAGATTGGTGACGCTGGCGGCACAGACGCCCTCATCGAGCGCGATGGGGATGCGCGCGATCTTGCCGTAGGCCTGGATCTCGCGCCCGTGCTGATGGACGATGGGCTTGGCGCGCTCGGCGCCGGATTCGATCTGAGCGTAATTCAATGCATTCCTGCGAGCCATAAGCAATGCCTCCTGACAGTGAAAACGACAATTCTACGCTTCCGAGCCGGAGCGTGGCGGAGGCGATTCTTAATATTGCGTTAATGCTGTGATGGACTCAGGAACCAGCCTACCCCTCGCCCCTCTGAGTTCGTTCGACCGCTCGCGGGGCGGGCTGGGGCGGGGCGAACGGCGAGCAACCGGCGCGCCCGGTCGAGGCGATTTCTTGTGAGCAAAGTGCCCGACCCCCTCCCCCTGACGGTCTATTAGAATCATGGAGTTAGGGTAGACGTGGTGTGCAAGATCCTTGGATGCAAAGACTTACGGGCAAAATCTTGATTTCAAAGCGGTTAGCTGACGAGGTAGTTTGCCAATAATGACAATAGGTATTTTCGACTATTTTTCGTGTTTTGTCAAGGGAAAAGTCTCGTCTTCTCAATCCTCAGGTGTTTTGTGATTGGAGCCAGGCCTCGGCTTCGGTGCGGGAGCGGAAGACCCTGGTCTGCCAGCGAGTCCCTTCGGCGAAGACCTCCCACATGCGGGTGAGGCCGAAGACTACATCGGTCGGAGCAGCGACCGCGATGGTGATAGGCGGCAGCAATCTGGCCAATTGCTTGTCGCGCTCGGCGAGCTGCTGGATCTCGTCGGCGGTGAGACTCATCGCGCTGACCTCAGTGAAATCGAGCAGGCAAGTCTGCAGGTTGCGAAGTGCGTCTTTCTGCTGCTCGAGCGCGGCTTGATTGGAACTGATGTCGCTCGCGGTCAGCTTCCCCGTCGCGCGCAGCAGAAGCTTGCGTCCGCAATCGGTCAGCTCGCTGGTCATTGGCACCGGAATAATGTAACCCAAGGATGCTCACCCAGGTTAGCGCCAAAGGCAGGCGCCGATTCGACTTCCTGCGGCCGCTCAGGGCAGGCTGGGCACCGGCAGGGGCATCCTGGTATGCGCGTAAAATAGAAGGTTGCGCTGCGTCTGCGGAGCAATACTGCGGACGCTGGGAGCGAGAAATGAACAGCTTCAACAGCAAAGCGGTGCTGAGAGCAGCGGGGAAGCAGTATGAGATCTTCCGGCTGGATGCGCTCACCAAGGCCGGGCTGAAGATGGAGTACCTGCCCTACTCGCTCAAAATCCTGCTGGAGAATCTGCTGCGCGCGGAAGACGGCCGGACGGTGACCAAAGAAGACATTCAGGCGCTGGCTAAGTGGGACCCAAAAGCGGCCCCGTGCAAAGAGATCGCGTTCATGCCGGCACGGGTGCTGATGCAGGATTTCACCGGCGTTCCGGCGGTAGTCGACCTCGCTGCCATGCGCGACGCCATGAAAAAGATGGGCGGCAAGGCGGAGAAGATCAATCCGCTGCTGCCGGCGGAGCTGGTGATCGACCACTCGGTGCAGGTGGATGAGTTCGGCACGCCCAAGGCGATGGACCTGAATGCAGCGCTGGAGTTCCAGCGCAACCGCGAGCGCTACTCGTTCCTGCGCTGGGGGCAGACGGGCTTCCGCAACATGGCCATCGTGCCGCCGGACATGGGAATCGTGCACCAGATCAATCTGGAGTATCTGGCGCGGGTGGTGTTCGTGAATGCCGAAACAGGCGGCATTGCGCGCGCCTATCCGGATACGGTGGTGGGGACGGATTCACACACCACCATGATCAACGGGCTGGGCGTGCTGGGCTGGGGCGTAGGCGGGATCGAGGCTGAGGCCGCCATGCTGGGCCAGCCCATCTCCATGCTGATCCCGCAGGTGGTGGGTTTCCGCTTCAGCGGGCGGCTGCGCGAGGGCAGCACGGCGACCGACCTGGTGCTGACGGTCACTGAGATCCTGCGCAAGACGGGGGTGGTGGGCAAGTTCGTAGAATATTTCGGTCCCAGCCTGCACACGCTGCCGCTGGCTGACCGCGCCACCATCGCCAACATGGCGCCGGAGTACGGGGCGACCTGCGGCATCTTCCCGGTGGATGAGGAGACGCTGCGCTATTTGAAGATGACCGGGCGTCCGGCGGAGCAGATCTCGCTGGTGGAGGCTTACTGCCGCGAGCAGGGGTTGTTCCACACCGAGGCCTCGCCCGAGGCGAAGTATTCAGAGGTCATCGAGCTGGACCTGAGCACGGTGGAGCCGAGCATCGCGGGGCCGCGGCGCCCGCAGGACCGGGTGCCGCTCTCGCAGGCGCGCAAATCATTCGAAGACGCGCTGCCCTCGCTGGTGAAGCCGGGGACGCGGCTGGAAAAACCGGTCGATCGCTTCGAAGGCGAGGGCGGGGCCACGTGGAACAAGAATGCCGCGGGCGATAAGGCGCGTCACGCCCAAACGAATGGGCATCTGGACCACGGATCAGTGGTGATCGCGGCCATCACCAGCTGCACTAACACGTCGAACCCTTCGGTGATGGTGGCGGCGGGTTTGCTGGCAAAAAAGGCGGTGGAGCGCGGGCTGAAGACGCCGCCATGGGTGAAAACGTCACTCGCGCCGGGCTCGCGGGTGGTGAGCGATTACTTCCGCAAAGCCGGGCTGCAGACGTATCTCGACCAGCTGGGCTTCAACACCGTGGGCTACGGATGCACGACGTGCATCGGGAACTCGGGGCCGCTGCCGGCGGATGTGGCCGAGCAGGTACAGAAGAACGACCTGGTGGTGGCATCGGTGCTGAGCGGGAACCGGAATTTCGAAGGGCGGATCCAGTCTGACGTCCGCGCGAATTACCTGATGTCGCCGCCGCTGGTGGTGGCTTATGCGCTGGCGGGGCACATCGGCAAAGACCTTTCGCGCGAGCCCATCGGCGCGGGGCGGGACGGCACTCCGGTGTATCTGAAGGACATATGGCCGACGCAGCAGGAGGTGGCCGAGGTGCTGAGCAGCGCCATCGCGTCAGAGATGTTCCAGCAGAATTACTCGCGCATCTTCGAGGGCGACAATCTGTGGAAGCAGCTCAAGGTCCCGCAGGGCGAGACCTTTGCGTGGGATGAAAGCTCGACTTACATCCGCCGGGCGCCGTATTTCGACGATATGCCGTCGACCCCGGCAGCGGTGCGCGACATCACCGGGGCGCGGGTGCTGGCGAAGCTGGGCGACAGCGTGACCACGGACCACATCTCGCCGGCAGGATCGATCAAGGCGGCGAGCCCGGCGGGAAAATACCTGCAGGAGCGGGGAGTGAAGCCGGCGGATTTCAACTCGTACGGCTCGCGGCGCGGTAATCATGAGGTGATGGTGCGAGGCACGTTCGCCAACACGCGCCTGAAGAACAAACTGGCGCCGGGGACCGAAGGCGGAGTGACGCGCCACCTGCCAGACGGCAAAGAGATGAGCATCTTCGAGGCTTCGGAGATCTATCGCAAAGAAGGAGTGCCGTTGCTGGTGCTGGCGGGCAAGGAGTACGGCTCAGGATCGTCGCGCGACTGGGCGGCGAAGGGACCGATGCTGCTGGGAGTGAAGGCGGTGATCGCGGAGAGCTACGAGCGTATCCACCGCTCGAACCTAGTTGGCATGGGCGTGCTGCCGCTGCAGTTCATGCCGGAAGAAGACCCGCAATCGCTGGGGCTGACGGGCGAGGAGATCTACGAGATCGGCGGAATCGCCAAGCTGCTGGCAGGCGAGTTCAAGGGCGGGCAGAAGGTGACGGTGCGCGCGCGCAACGCGGAGGCGGTGACCAAGGAGTTCACGACGCTGGTCAGAATCGATACTCCGCAGGAGGCGCTGTACTACCAGCACGGCGGAATCCTGCAGTATGTGCTGCGGCAACTGGCGGGGAAGTAGGAATCAAAATGCGAGCTCTGATTTCGCTCATTCTCCTGGCGACCTTGACTGCGACGGCGCAGCTATCGAAGGTCGGCGACCTGATGTCTGTGAAGGGCACAGTGTTTGATGCCGAGGGTGCGGTAATACCGAAAGTGCAGGTGACTGTCCAGAATCTGGATACCCATCAGACCTCTTCCGTTTCAACCGATGAGATAGGGGCTTACGCTTTCAAAAACCTCAGTGAAGGTAAGTACCGGGTCACTTTCAAGCACTACGGATTCAATACACACGTGACCGAGCTCAAGGTCCGCAAGAACGAATCCTGGAGCCTGAATATAATCCTTACGACTGGCATCGTAGACTACATATCCGTCAAGTAGCGTGCTCAAGACGTTCAATCCCCTCTGGAGATAGTTGCAAAATGACCCTGAAAGTCGGCGATATGGCACCCGATTTTGAGTTACCGGCGGTGACCGGCACGGAGCGCCACAATTTCAAGCTGAGCGACCTGCGCGGCAAGAAGAACGTGGTGCTGGCGTTTTATGCGGCCGACTGGACACCGACCTGCAGCGCGCAGATCCCGGGCTACAACAACGATTACGACAAGTTTGCGGCGCTGGACGCGCAGGTAGTGGGCATCAGCTGCGATTCCACGTTCTGCCACATCGGCTGGCAGAAGGAGGTAGGCGCGCTGCGGTATCCGCTGTGCAGTGATTTCTTTCCGCATGGCGCGGTGACGGAGAAATACGGCGTGCTGCGCACCGGCCCGCCACTGCCCGGCATCGGCGAGCGCGCAGTGTTCGTGATCGACAAGCAGGGCAAGATCGCGTTCGTGAAGGTCTACGACCTGGGCGAGCATCCGCCGAACGAGGAGGCGCTGGCGGTGCTGCGAAAGCTGCAAGGCTTAGCTCTTCCTGCCCAAGCTCTGCCCGCAAAGAACCCAAAAGTATAATCACGGGTGATGCCTCTTTCCCCCGGGACCAGGCTCGGACAGTACGAGATAACGTCGCCGCTGGGCGCAGGCGGCATGGGCGAGGTGTACCGCGCCCGCGACCTTACCCTGGGACGCGAAGTCGCCATCAAGGTGCTGCCGGAAGATGTGGCAACAGACCGCGACCGGCTGCGCCGGTTCGAGCAGGAGGCGCGCGCGGCCGCCGCCCTGAATCATCCCAACATTCTGGCGATCTACGGATTCTCTCCGGCGGAGGAGAAGGCACCGTACCTGGTGTGCGAGCTGCTGCAAGGGCAGGCGCTGCGAGAGCGCTTGCAGCAGGGCGCGATGCCGGTGCGCAACGCAGTGGAGATCGGACTGCAGACGGCGAAGGGACTGGCGGCGGCACACAGCCGCGGCATCATCCACCGGGACCTGAAGCCGGAGAATATTTTTCTCACTCGCGACAAGGTGGTGAAGATCCTCGACTTCGGCCTGGCCAAAGTCTCAGCCCCGCTGAGCGCGGGCAGGCAGAGCGCGCTGGCGACGGCGAGCATCACCGAGCCGGGCGTGGTGCTGGGGACGGTGGGCTATATGGCTCCCGAGCAGGTGCGGGGCGAGGCGGTGGACCAGCGCTCCGATATTTTCAGCCTGGGCGCCATACTCTACGAGCTGCTTACAGGAGGGCACGCGTTCCAGGGGAAGACGAGTGCGGACATCATGAGCGCCATCCTGAAAGAAGAGCCAGCCGAGCTCACAAGTGCGGCGCCGAATATTCCTCCGGCGCTGACTCGAATCGTGCACCGCTGTCTGGAGAAGGACCCAGCAGACAGATTTCAATCAGCGCGAGACCTGGCCTTCAACCTCGAGTTGCTCAGCCGGGGCGAGAGCTCTTCGACGGCGGCGATGGCACTGCCTGCGAAGCGCGCGCGGCGAGTGCTGGCGCCGCTGCTGGTCTCGCTCGCGGTCATGGCGGCGGCGGCAGCCGGATTCTTTGCCGGCAGAGGACCAGGGCAGCAAGCTGGTGAGTCAGCTCCGGTGCAACTGAAGCGGCTGACCGACTTTGTGGGCATGGAGGAGTTTCCGGCGCTTTCGCCTGACGGCAAGTCTTTGGCCTTCACGGCCGACATCGGCGGTAGAAGGCAGGTGTGGGTGAGGCTGCTCTCGGGGGGGCCGCCGCTGGAGGTGACGCATGACGAGGCCGACCATCTTTATCCGCGGTGGTCGCCGGATTCGTCTTCGCTGATCTATTTTTCGCCTTCGCTGGAGCCCGACGGAGAGGGAAAGATATGGCAGATCCCGGCGCTGGGCGGGACGGCGCGTCCGCTGGTCACCACCATAGGCGGCGCTGATCTCAGCCACGACGGCAAGCACATCGCTTACTTCCAAGCGAACCAGGGGACGCTGGAGCTTGAGGTTGCCGATCCCGATGGCTCGAATCCTCACAGGCTTGCGGCCCTTGCACCGGAGTACAACTACTCCTACCTGCGCTGGTCGCCGGACGACAAGAAGCTGGGATTTCAGCGGGGCCGGACGTTCGACTACGACGTGCTGTACATTCCGGCGGCGGGCGGCGAGCCGCAACCTGTCACGCGGGACGGCACTCCACTGGAAGGTTTCGCCTGGCTGCCCGACAGCTCGGGCGTCGTCTACAGCTCGTCGCGCGGAGACACCGTTCTCTACTTGCGCACCATGAATCTGTGGTCGGTCGAGATAGGGGGCAAGAACCTTCGCCAGCTCACTTTCGGCGAGACTTCTTACAACTCGCCGGATGTGGACAGGCAGGGCAACGTGGTTGCCAGCCGAAGACAGATCCAGCTCGATATCTGGCGTTATCCGGTGGACGGCGACCCGATGGAGAACGTGCATCGGGGGGTGCAGATCACGCAGCAGACGGGGAGGGTAGAAACTCCTTCCGCCGCCCCGGGCGACCGCGAACTGGTGTATCTGAGCGATATCGGAGGGCACGGCAATCTGTGGGTGCGGAACCTGGAGACGCAGCAGGACCGGCAGCTCACCTTCGAGCATGATCCGCAGATCACGATCGGCGTCCCGGTGTGGTCGCCGGATGGCAAGTATATCGCGTATGTGAAACGCGGCCTGGTAGGCTGGAACGTCGACCTTTGGCTGATGAACGCGGATGGCAGCAATCCTCACAAGGTGGCCGGGGGAGGAGGCTGGGCCTGCTGGTCTCCGGACAGTAAGTGGCTGTATTTCGCGCCGCCCACCGCCAAGGGGTTTGAGATCGACAAGGTCTCGCCGGAGGGAGGCTCTCTGGTGGCGGTGCGCGAAGAAGGGCAGAAGCCCGCGGTGGATGCCAAAGGAAGACTTTTCTTCGCGCTCAGCCTGCCGGCACTGAACGGGTCTTCGGACATGCAGATCATGGTGGCCGAGTCTGAGCAGGGCGCAGCAAAGCCGCTGGCGCGCATCGCCGGTTCGCGCATGGCGAACTGGCTGCTCATGCAGCCGGTGCTCTCTCCGGATGGCAAGTGGCTGGCGGTGCCGCTTACAGATGGTTCTACCACCGACATCTGGGCCCAGCCGGCCGACGGCGGGTCCTTGCGGCGCATCACCGACTTCAAGGGGCAGGCGACGTTCATCACCCGCCGGGTCTCCTGGTCTGCCGACGGGCGCTCGATCTACGCGGCAGTGGGAAAAGGCGAAGCGGATATCGTGCTGCTCAGCGGGTTAAAGCTGTAGCGCCTGTTCGCTGCATTCGCGAGAAGCGCCCGCGAGCCTCGCCAAATCGTTACTCTCCCCCGCCCGGCTTCCTGGAGGATTTTGCAGGCTTGGAGTTGGCACCGGCGGCGCCCAGCATCTCGTCGATCTGGCTGTAGAGATTGGTGCGGTCCACCACCTCAACGAAGGGGGTGCCGTGGGTGGTGTCGCTGACCACATAGATGGTCGGCGTGTGCTCGATGCCGATGGACATGCCGAGGGCGTAATCGGCTTCAACCTTTTCCTGGAGCTTGCCCTGTGGATCAACGGCGAGAGGGAGCGTCATCTTGTGGGCCTTGGCGAACTGCTCGGCCTGCTGGCGCAGCTCTTCAGGATCGTTGATCCAGGGTTGCTCCTTCCCGGGATAAGGCTGGTGCTTGAAGCAATAACTGCGAAACTCGTTGCCCAGGGCCTTCGACTTAGTATCGAAGTAGCGGGCGAAGATGGCGGCCTGCTTCGACCAGTTATGTTTGGGCAGGGGGAAGTCGTAGCGCACCAGCGGAATCTTGTAGGTCTTCTGGGCCTCTTCCAGCAGGGGCGCCGCATTAGCGCAATCGGGGCACTGCAAATCTTCGAAGACGACGAGAGCGACTTTGGCACCAGCGGGCGGACGCAACGGATTCTGCTGTGCCTGGGTGACAACGGCCGCAGCGGCAGCAAACAACAGGGCGAAGACTGCGATTCTTGATCTCATAGATGCTCTCTGTGGTCCTTTCATCATAATGCAAGGGCCGGGGTCCATGGTTAGTAGTGAAAGCGGTAGCGGAGCTGCACGAAGATCTGGCGCGGGTCGTCGTAGTGGGTGCCTCCAAAGGTGTTGCTGGTGTCGAGCAAGTAGCGGTTGTTAGTGATGTTGAGCGCGGTGAGGGTAGCGTTCCAGCGCTCGCCGAAGGGACGACTGAAGGAAAAATCGAAGGTGGCGTGGCTGGGCAGATGGTCGGGCCCGTCTTCGAAGAGAAAGCCCGAGCCGTAGTTGAAGTTGCCGCTGGTAGAGAGCCGCCAGGGCAAGGCTACCTGGTAACCCACGCTGAGCGTATCGCGCTGGTCGTGGTCGAGGAAAAAGTAGCCGGATCCGGGAGGCGAGAAATCGGTGAGGCCGCCGGTGACGGCGCCCTTGCCGCGCGCGAACTGGTGCGCGAATGCCAGATGCATGCTGGCACGATGCATGATCTGCGGCGAGCGAAGCGTGGTCTCCCAGCCCTGGATGAGCGCGTTCTGAATGGTGAGCGGGAAGAAGATATTGGAATTGCCGAGCACGTCGTGATCGAAAAAATTGCGCGCCTTGGTCTGGTAGGCATCGGCGTCGAGCGCCCAATCGAGGAGCGGGATGGTGAGGCCCGCCTCCACCTGCTCATCGCGCTCGCCCTGCAGCGGGAGAAAACCGAAGCCCTGGCCGATGGCGAACTGCTCGAGTGGTCCGCTGACAGTAGAGAGCGGCGGAGGCTGATAGTAGCGGCCGTAGAACCCGCGCAACACCCAGTGGATGGCGGGCAGCTGGATGGCCAAGCCCGCGCGCGGGTCCGCAGACGTCTCGGTGAACGATGAAGAGAAGTGGCTGAAGCGGACTCCGCCATTGAAGGTGAGCCAGCTCAGCGGACGCCACTGGTCTTCCATATACAGGGCTTCGAAGTTGCCGGTGGGGCTGACTCCCTGGCGAAGGAACTGGTTGTTCACCGTGTCGGTGAGCCCGAAGAACTGGTCGTCGAGCTGGGCGTAGCCTTCCAGGCCGGCGCGGAAGGTGTTGCGCAGCTTGTGCACCGCCATCAGCGCGGTCCCGCCGGCGTAGTTGGAGCTGAGTTTCTGCTCGGTGATGAGCGGATCATCGGGGCCACCGCGATAGTTGGTGCGATTGAAGTGGTAGAAAGGTGAGAGGGTGTAGGTGATGTCGCGATCGGCGGCGTGTACCCAGCTGAAGTTCACAAAGGCGTCGCCCTCGTTCTCGGTATCGCGAATGCCGGCAGCCTGCTGATCAAAGTCGTTGGGAACCTGGTAATGGTCGCCGCGCACCGCCATCACCATGCGGACCTGGTCCTTGCTGTTGGGGTTGAAGATGAGGGAGGTGAAGCCGCTGAGTCCGGCGCGCTCATCGTGCAGGATCTCAGGAATGGGCGTCTCAAGCCCGTACTCGCTGCGGTTGCCGCTGATGCTGCTGTAGTAGGCAAAGCGGTCGGTATGGCTGCCGAAGCTGATCTGGTCGTCGGTGGAGTTGTAGCTGCCGTAATCGAGCACCAGTTCGCCCTGGTTGTTACGCTCGAAACCGGAGCGGGTGAGAACGTTGAAGACGCTGTAGATGCGGTCGCCGTAGTCGGCAGAGTAGCCACCACGCTGCATCTGGATGGTGTCGATGTCTTTGGGATCGAAGGCAGGCGCGACACCGCTGGCGATATTGGTGTTGGGCACGGGAATGCCGTCGATGAGCCAGCTCACTTGGTGGCCGCCGCGGACGTGGAGCATGTCGTGGACGATGTAGGCGCTGGGCACATAATCCACGATCATGGCCTGGCTGTTGGCGCGCTGCGCGCCGGGCGTAGCGGCGATCTGCTCGCGGTCGAGCAGGATGGGCGGCTGCGACGACTGCGTATCCACGCGCGGAGCCTGGGCGGTGACCTCGACTTTCTGCTGGACGCTGGCGACCTCTAGTTGAAAATGCACCTCCGCGCTCGCGGTGGAGACCACGACCACCTCCTGAGGCGGCGCGACGAACCCGGGGGCATTCACCGTCACCGAATAGCGGCCGAGCGGCAGCTGGGTGAGGCTGAACTCGCCGAGCTCGTTGCTGACGGCTTTGGCGGAATAGTCAGAGGTCATGGAACTGACTGTGATCTCGGCGTTCGCTACCGGGCGGTGGTGCGGATCGTGTACGATGCCGCGGACCACGCCGAAGATGGAAGCATAAGAGCAAGAAGAGACGAGAAACAGAAACGCTGCCCACAAGGGCATCTGGCGGTGCATAGAATCCTCCCGTAGCGGATGAAATGGGTGAAGCTAGACGGAAGGAAGTGGAGGTGGGGCGCGCTGCGCCTGATGATTCTGAGACAGCTGGCTCGAGGTGCTGGAAGAAGGCTCGCCGACCGAAGATTCCGGGACGAACAACGGGGCGGTCTCGATGCCGGCAGCGGCGTGCTTGCGGCCATTGCCACTGAGGTTCAGCGCGTTGCAGCAGTTGTGGCAATCCGACTGCGCGTGGAAGCCCTTTTCCACGCCGCCGCAATGGTGATGGTGGTGCTCGACGGCGTTCAGGCAACAGGCGTGGGGGTCCAGCAGCAGGGCAGTCGCGGTCGCGACCGGCGCCAGCATGACAGCGCACAGGGAAACTGCGCAGATGGAGGCAAGAGAGCGGCGCATTCGACTCAGAATCTCAACAGACGTGCAGAAGGCTAAAACGTTGCAGCGATTCTATCAGAACCGCTGACAAAGCTGCGCGGATAACAGACTCGAAAGCGAGAAAGGGGCTAAAGCGCTGGCAGGTTTGACGCTGGAGCAGGAGTGCAACCGCGATGGCAAGCGTCCGTCTCATTGCGTTTGAGGCTTACAGACGTGCAGGCCGGGGAAATGTTGCAGGGAAATCTTATCAGAGAGTTCGCTCTGCTAACGTGAGCGCAGCGAGAGTCCGCTTTCGGACATGCGGACAGTCTCGCCACCCTCACGATCCTGGCGTGCTTACCGAACTAGCGGAGCGACCGAAACGAGGCTCGAAGCTCCTCGACAAAGAGTTCCGGCTGTTCCCAGGCCGCAAAATGTCCGCCTTTGGGGAGCCGGTTGTAGTGGATAAGTTTGGGATAAGCCTTTTCCGCCCAGCTCCGCGGCGCGGTATAGATCTCTTCCGCGAAGGCGCTCACGGCGACCGGGATCTTTACGCCGCGCACGTCGAAGAAGCCTTTCGGCGGCAAGTTGTTCGAAGTGTCCCAGTAAAGTTGCGCGGAGGAGATGGCCGTGTCCGTCAGCCAATAGAGTGTGACGTTGTCGAGCACGTCGTCCTTGGAGAGGCCTTCGCGCTCCCCGGCGAAAGCGCGGGCGATCATCTTGTAGCTGCGGATGTCATGATCGATCATCCACGCAGCCAATCCGACCGGTGAATCGACAATGCCATAGAGGGTTTGCGGACGGTGCCCCATTTCGAGCGCGTAACCTAACCCCTTACTGTAAAAGTCGACCAATTGGTCCCAAGCGTTACGTTCTTCCTCCGTGAGACCAGCGGGTTGGGGTTCGTGAAAGGCAAGCGCCCTGGAGACGTCGGGCGGAACGGTGGCTGCCATATTGGTGTGAATGCCGAGCAATCCCGGCGGTTGCTGCAGCGCCATCACTTCCGAGATGGCATTCCCCCAGTCGCCACCCTGCGCCACGTACTGCTTGTACCCAAGGCGTTGCATCAGCGCCGCCCACGCGCGGGCGATGCTAACGGGGTTCCAGCCCGGCGCGGTGGGCTTCCCGGAGAAGCCGTAGCCCGGAAGCGATGGGATCACCAGATGGAAGGCATCGGAGGGGGTACCGCCATGCGCCGTCGGGTCGGTGAGCGGCGCGATGATCTTCAACTGCTCGATGATCGAGCCCGGCCAGCCGTGAGTGACGATCAAGGGCAATGCGTTCTCATGCTTAGAACGCACGTGGATGAAGTGAATATCGAGGCCATCAATCTCGGTGATGAATTGCGGGAGGGAGTTCAGCCGCGCCTCACACTTGCGCCAGTCATACTGCGTCGTCCAATGGTGAGCGAGCGCCTGGGCCGTCGCCAACTGGACGCCTTGCGATGCGTCCGCGACAGTCTCCCTGGCGGGCCATTTTGTTGCGTTGATGCGCCTGCGCAGTTCGGTAAGCTCTGACTCCGGAAACTTGACGTGGGGAAACGGGCGAATAGAGGTCTTGTCGCTGCCCGTCTCTTTCGCAGCCGCTGTCGTATTTTCGGCCATGCCGTCGGTGCTGCCTGAAAAACCGAATACTGGCAGTCGAGCGGCGGCAGCGGTCGCCACTGCAACACCGCAAAAGCGACGGCGCGTTAAACCGGGCGTCGTTGACGTAGGAGTGGCCCCTCCAGGCACCCCGGCGTCACCTGCCTGCTCGCTGTCCTGTTTTGTGATGTCGGTTCGGCTCATAGCTTCCTCCTTCGAGTGACCGATTCGCTGAAATCGCAGGGTCAAAAGGTATCTACGACCAGACTGGCGTGTCAATAGACCGAATCAACTACCCAGTTTTGCCCATTAGCCGCGGCCGGTTCCACCAGGAGACAGTACAAGAGTGAGTCTCAATGGCAACGCTTTGTACCTAGGTGTAAGATGGCGCGTTATTTCGCGATCGACGGCAGGAAGCTGATTGTTCTGGACGATTACGGCAAGGAGCATACGCTCACAATCCAGAACAAGATAAAGAAATGAGCTAAGCCCAGGGGTCCCTTCAGCCAGCAAGGTGTTCACTATCGCTCTATGTTCACCCAAGGCACTCCTGAGCATCGCTACAAATGTTGGTCGGTTTGACGCTGGCTGCGAAAAGACGCTAAAATAGTCTGGTTTGGCTGCATCTAGTGTCCCTCTCTGTGAGGCCGTGCGCGTCCTGCGCCGCGGGTTGATGCGCAAAAAGGAATGCTGCAGATCGGGGGCATCGGCCCTCGTGCGAATCTTGGAGGAGCTATGTACGCGGTAATCCGTGCCGGAGGGAAGCAGTACCGGGTTGCGCCAGGCGATGTGATCCGCCTGGAGAAGCAGCCGGCGGCCTCAAACGGCGCTATCGAGTTCAGTGACATTCTGGCAGTGAGCGCCGAAGAGGGACGGATCTGGCGTCCAACGGGCGGAGCCAAGGTAAGCGGCCGAGTGGTGGAAGAGGGACGCGGCGACAAGGTCCTGGTCTTCCATTACAAGCGCAAGAAGCAGTACAAGAAGCTGGCCGGGCACCGGCAGCCGTTCACGGCTGTGCGCATCACCGAGATCGCTTTCGCGGGGCAAAGCTTCAAGGCAGCGGAGGAGCCGGAGGAGAAGAAAGCTCCCAAGAAAGCAAAGGCCGAGCACGCGGCAGAGCACAAGACGCATAAGGCAGCCGCGCACCATTCCGAAGCGCATAAAGCGCCGGCGGCGCACAAGGCGAAAGCGAAGGCGAAGAAGGGCGGCAAGAAAAAGTAGGCGGCGCGCACAATTCTGAATAGGAAAGCAGAGCTATGGCACACAAAAAAGGATTGGGATCATCGCGAAACGGCCGCGACAGCAATGCGCAGCGGCTGGGAGTAAAGGCTTTCGGAGGGCAGCTCGTCCCGGGGGGCACAATCATCGTGCGGCAGCGGGGCACGCGTATCAAACCGGGGTTGAATGTGGGCCGCGGCAAAGACGATACGTTGTTCGCCAAGGTGGCAGGCATCATCAAGTTCATGGACCGCGGCGGCATGGGCAAGTACGTGATGATCGAGCCGAAACCCGTGAAGTAAGCTCCTGTGCGCGGGCCACGAGTCCGCGCAGTACAACCGGGCCTCGCGCTGGCGAGGCCATTTTTCTTTTGCAGCAACTTCATGTTCATTGATGAAGCTCGAATCCGAGTGAAGGCCGGCGATGGCGGCAACGGCTGCGTCGCCTTTCGGCGGGAGAAGTTCGTGCCACGCGGCGGCCCCTCGGGCGGCGACGGCGGCCACGGCGGCGATGTGTATATGGAGTCGAGCGAGCGCCACAACACGCTGGTGCACTTCCGCTACAATCCCGAATACAAGGCCGGCCGCGGCAGGCACGGCGAAGGCGCGAACAAGACGGGACGCGAAGGCGAAGATGTGGTGCTGAAGGTGCCCGTGGGCACGATCCTGTATGACGATGAGACGGGGGAGCGGCTGCACGATTTTTCGCGAGCCGATGAACGGATCGTCATTGCGCGCGGCGGGCGCGGGGGACGGGGCAACGCGCGTTTTGCGACTTCCACCCATCAGGCACCGCGCGAGCACGAGCCGGGCAAGCCGGGCGAGGAACGCGTTTACCGGCTGGAGCTGAAGCTACTGGCGGATGTCGGACTGGTGGGCTATCCCAATGTAGGGAAGAGCACGCTGATCTCGCGGATCAGCGCGGCGCGGCCGAAGATCGCGGATTATCCCTTTACTACGCTCGAGCCCAACCTGGGAGTGGTTTCCATCGGCGAGCCGGCGGCAGCGGACTCGGCGAGTTTTGTGGTCGCCGATATTCCGGGGTTGATCGAGGGCGCGCACAGGGGAGCAGGGTTAGGCACTCAATTCCTGCGTCACATCGAGCGCACGCGGGTGCTGCTGCACATGATCGATGTGAGCGAGGCCAGCGGCAGGGCTGATCCGGTGGAAGATTTCCAGGTCATCATGCGCGAACTGGCGAGCTTTGGCGCCGGCCTGGAGGACAAGCCGATGATCGTGGCGGCCAGCAAGATCGATGCGATGCAGAGTCCCGAAAAGCCGCGCGGCAAGGCGGCAGCGAGGAGCAAGCTCGAGCAGCTAGCTGCTTTTTGCAAAAAGAAAAAACTCAGGCTATTCCCCATCTCAGCGGTGACCGGCGAGGGGATCGAGGCGCTCAAGTTCGCTCTGGCGAAGGAAGTGGAAAGAAACAGGCACGAAGCAGTGGACGAGCGCGCCACTATTCAATGATCCTCACCTCATCGCCCACTCGCACGGTCCCCGTCGGCGCTGCTGACTTGAAATACTGGCCGAAGTAAACCTCCACTTCGCCACGGCGGAAGGTGGCCAGGGCCCGCAGCGGATCGGGACCCAGGCGCTCGCCGGTGGTCTGGTCGGTGGTAGTGACGACGCAGCGCCCGCAGGGCCGGACCGAGGTGAAAGCAAGGCCACCGATAGTGATGGCGCGCCAATGATCTTCAGCGAAGGGGCTTGAGCCACCCAGGACAAAGCTGGGGCGGAAGCGGTTGATGGGGATGGGAACTTCCATCCGGCGGTTGAGATCGGCCAGCGAGGGCTCGGTCGCAACCAGAAAGGCGCAGCCATCGTGAAAACGGACGCTGCCATCCCGGACGCGGCCGGGTTGAGGCTCGGAACACACGGTGAGACGGCACGCCACCTTCAGCGTCTCGCTGAACCAGCCGTCGGCCTCAGCGCTGACAAAAGTCGCGGGGCAGGCGCGCCCCCAGATATCAACGTAGGAGAAATCGATCTGCTTTGCGTCGAACGGAATCAGGAACGGCGAGCGGCCGTTCGCGCTTACCAGAACTCCGTCTTTGGTGATCTCCGTCGCAAGAGTCGTCATCTGGCCATGTTCGCGCTGCGTCATTTTCTGGCCATATTCGTCGATCAACATCCAACGGCGGTCGTAGCGCAGGCTGCCGGATTCGAGAGTGCTCTCGCTCAGCGCGATGCCGCGCAGCGACTTGACGGGGTAGATGAAGATGCCCGCGAGCGAGATCGTTGGGTCAGCCATGGAGGTTGCAGCTTTCGATGTACAGGGGCTGGGAAAGACTCATTTTCCCGGCGATCGGGCCTGTAGAATCAACGCAGATGCGAATCGGCTATTTCGGCGGGACTTTTGATCCCATCCATCGGGGGCACCTGGCGGCGGCGCAGGCCGCAGCCACGGCTTGCAAGCTGCAGCGGGTCCTGTTCGTGCCGACCGAGGCCTCGCCGCTCAAGAAGAGAAGAGCGATCACACCGTACATCCACAGATACGCGATGACCGCACTGGCGCTGGCTGAGCTGAGTGACAGACGCTTTGCGCCTTCGCTCCTGGAGGAGCCTGAGTTCCGAAGCCGGTCCGGACGGGCCAGGGTACGGTACTCGATTGATACGGTGAGGGCGTTCAGGCGCCAGCTAAGAAAAAGAGACCAACTTTTTTTCATTGTGGGTGCAGATGCGTTCATGGGCATCGCTCGCTGGCACGAACCGGAAAGACTGTTGCGAGCGTGCGAGTTCGTAGTGGTCAACCGTCCAGGTTACTCGCTGGCCGATGTGGCCGATGCGCTGCCGAAATCGCTGCGTCCGCGCACGATCGTTAGCCGGAACACGAGCGCGGCGAGCCCACGAGTGCTGCGGCTGCCGGGTGTTACCATTCATCTGGTGCCTGAAGTCAGGGTCCCGGTCTCGGCTACGGATCTGCGCCGGGCGTTGAGCGCGCCCGCCGCCAGCAGCGGGCGCGAGTTGAAGAAGATGCTGCCAGCGACCGTCGCCACATATATTTTCGCGACCGGGCTGTACGCGCGGCGTGACGGATTCAAGTAACTTTAATATTGTCAGGGCATCGGAGGATTTACATTTATCAGTCCGGAACTCATGAAAGCCAGCCCCGTTGCACTTCGCTACCAGATACTAGCCGCCGCCCGCGCCTGCGAAGAAAAAAAAGCCCACGACATTTCCATTCTGCAGATGGCCGCGGGAACGGGCATCTTTACGGATTACTTCGTGATCTGCAGCGGCGGCAACCCACGGCAGGTGCAGGCCATTGCCGATGAGGTGAAAGACCGCCTGCAGATCGCCGGCCTCGATCCGGCACACTCCGAGGGCTATAACCAGGCGGAGTGGATCCTACTGGACTACGTGGATCTCGTGGTCCACATCTTCAGCGAGCGAGCCCGCCGCTATTACGACCTGGAACGGCTGTGGAAGTCAGCCAGGAGGTTGCGACTGGAAGACCTGCAGGCTGCGTCCAGAACTGCGAAGCCCGCGAAGAGGGCGGCTGAGAAGAGAGTTGTGGCAAGACATAGAACCACGGTAAAGAAGAAGCGTTAGTCCTCGAAGATTCCTATCCTTATTTCTTCGGCGGTCAGTGACTCGCATTCGCGGTCGAGAGCTTCGTATTCAGCGCGGTGCTTTTCCTTGAAGGCCTCGTAAGCAGACAGGCTGGTCCACTTATCCATGCACAGGTAACTGCCCTCACAGACCGCGTCGCGTAGCAGGATGGTTTCCACGTAGGCAGGATCACGGGAAAATAGCCGGGCCCAGGCGCCATCTCTGCCATACGCACGCTCGAACTCCTCCCGCCTTGCCGGCTTGGGCTCGAAGCGCCAGACGACGGTGATCAATTCAGCCCCACGCGCCCGCGGACGGAGTCTAGCAGCTTGGCCGGGTCGTAACCGACACCATCTTTAAAGACGATCTCAACGTTCTCGATGTCTTCGATCTTCTTCGACGGATCGCCCTTGATGACGACCAGGTCTGCGGATTTTCCCGGAGCGAGCGTGCCTATCTTGCCGGCCAGTCCCATGAACTCGGCGCCGTTGGAAGTAGCGATGCGGATGGCTTGGAGAGGAGTGAATCCGGCCTCGACCAGCAATTCGACCTCGCGCTGGTCCCCGAAGCCGGCCACATCGCCGCCGATGCCGGTGGGATCGAGCCCGGCCAGCAGCAGGCCTCCGGCCTGCGAAAAAGCACGCTCGAACTGCATCTCCAGCTGGAACATCGCCGGCCAGGGAGAATCCTTGCTGGTGGAAACACTGACACGGTTGTTGAGATAGGCGACCTTGGCGGGCTCGGACATGGTATCGAGCACGCGCTGCTGCAAAGCAGGCCTCCCAGCGACAAAATTCTCGAAGACGGGCAGGGTGGAGGTGACGGCGACATGGCGTGAGACCAGATAGTTGATCAACTCCTGAAGGCGCGGATCATCGATCGACATTTTAGAAAATTCAATCACTGCTGCACGCGGTGAAGGGCAGAGATCCGGTTTCTTACCGGAAAAGAACTCGGTGTCTACCGTGATGCCGTGCTCCAGACCGTCTATCCCGAGATCAGCAGCCTCATGAAATCCGATGGAGCAGAGATGGCCGGTGAGCTTGATGCCGCGCACGTGGGCTGCATCCACCGCGGCTTTCAATTCAGCGCGCGTGAGGTAGTTGTATGCCTTGAACGAGGTGACACCCTGGTCGGCCCAGAACTCGACCGTCTTGCGGGCATCTTCTGGGCTGGTGAGCTGGTGCATCTGCACGGCAAAGGTTCCCGGGCCTTCCAGATAGGGGCCAGTAACATCCATCCTGGGTCCGGGGATCGCGCCGGAATCAATCTGCTTCTTCAGTTCGAGGTCGGTGTAGGGCTCAACGCTGCCAGTGGTGCGGATGGTGGTGACCCCGCCGGCGAGGTACATGCGCGGAAAGCTGTACCCCATCTCGTGGAACATGCCTCCTCCGCCGGGGTAAAACATGTGGTCGTGCATGCCGACCAGGCCGGGGATCACCGTGCGGCCGGCGAGGTCGAGGACCTGCGCGTTCTCAGTCGCCGCACCGGAGGGGCCGATGCTCTCGATCTTTCCATCAACAAGGATGATGGTCTGGTCTTCTTTGGCGGCAGCGCCTGTGCCATCGATGACGCGAACGTGGGTCAGCGCGACGCGCGGCGCCGAGACCCTCACGAACTCTTTGGTAAGGGCTGAGAGCTGGCCGGCCTGCTGCGCGTGAAGCGCAATCGGAAGCGCGATAAGAAAAAGCATCCACCTCAATCTCATCACTTCACCTCGAAGCGCAGAAGAATATCAGATGCTGCCGCTTCTACGAAGAGAGGAGGCGGAATGCGGCTGCTAGAATAAAAGATTCAGCCCCACCGTATGGATCGCGCCCACATCCGCAACTTTGCCATCATTGCGCACATCGACCATGGCAAATCCACGCTTTCAGACCGCCTGCTGGAGCTGACGGGGGCGCTTACGGCGCGGGAGATGCAGGCGCAGGTGCTCGACGCCATGGACCTGGAGCGAGAGCGTGGCATCACCATCAAAGCGCACGCCGTGCGCATGAAATATGTGGCGCACAATGGCGAGGAGTATCAGCTGAATCTCATCGATACGCCGGGGCACGTGGATTTTTCCTACGAAGTCTCGCGTTCGCTGGCCTCGTGCGAGGGCGCGCTGCTGGTGGTGGACGCCTCGCAGGGGGTGGAGGCGCAAACTCTGGCCAACGCGTACCTGGCCATCAACAACGGGCTGGAGATCATTTCCATCATCAACAAGATCGATCTGCCCAGCGCTGACATCGAGCGCAGCAAACAGATGATCGAGCAGGCGATCGGCCTGGATGCTTCGGAGGCCATGCCCATCTCGGCCAAGACCGGACAGGGCGTTCCCGAGGTGCTGGAGGCGATCGTCAAGCGGCTGCCGCCCCCCAAAGGCTCGCCCAACGCGCACTTGCAGGCGCTCATTTTCGATTCATGGTTCGACCCCTATCGCGGAGTAATCGTGCTGGCGCGTATTTTTCAGGGAACGCTGACGCGCGGGCAGAGGATCCGTCTGTGGTCGAACGGCAGGACCTTCGATGTTGAAACACTTGGCGTGCTCACTCCCAAGCCGGTGGAGGTGGAAGCGCTGTACGCCGGCGAGGTGGGGTTCCTCATCGCCAACATCAAGAACGTGGGCGACACCAAGATCGGCGACACCATCACCGATGATGCACGGCCGGCGATCGAGCCGCGGGCCGGATTTCAGGACATCAAGCCCATGGTCTTTGCCGGACTCTACACCGTGGATGCGCACGAACACA